>ERZ773050.1336-NODE-1336-length-13726-cov-2.495355_pt1 | contig 13726 bp, 12 predicted proteins | sample MGYA00580632_ERZ773050 | MGnify/ENA primary metagenome ERZ773050 (study PRJEB29015, sample SAMEA2738123) | human oral metagenome | biome: human oral; feature: human-associated habitat; material: saliva | place: China | collected 2166 ... | reverse complement strand
CTTTTGTAGTAAGGTAACAACAGTTAAATGTTTAAAATTTACTAGAAACAATGCTTTAACTATTGATAAAGTTCCTAGACAACCCCCAAATAAAGCTACACAAAAAAAGAAAAATAAATCATTTTTTTGTAACTTTTTAATATTTTTAAACTCTTCTTTTCCAAAAATAATTGACATAAGTATCAATGGTAAAAGATGAAGTATAAAAACCACAAATGGAACATGCAAACTAAATAATCTTGGTGTTAAAGCTATTCCATCAAAACCCCACATAGTAGCAGCTAAACAAACAAGTAAAGCTCCTTTTATATGATTATCCATTTTTTAAAATCACCTCAATTAAATAAATATATTATTCTTTTAAGAATTTGTCAACAATTATTTTTTAGTTTATAGCTAATAGAAAGAAAATAAGTTATAATATAAAAGAAAAGTTAAATATGAAGTAGTATAAATTAATTATAACTTGGAGTGGCCAATGTAAAAGTAGGTATAAATGAAATAAAAAATTAAAATATAGGGGTGTTTATTATGAAAAAAAGTATAATAGGTTTACTTTGGGGTCAGTACATTTCTATGCAATAGATTTTTTCTTGTCCAAAAAATTAATATAGTTTTGATTAAAAGCTTTACAAAAATAGCACAATATAATATAATTATTAAATAGGTTATTGATTTTATAATGGGGAAATATTCAGTAAGGAGATTTACATATAGATGAAAAAAGAAAGCAAAATAAAAATTCTTTTACCAATATTAGCAGTGATAATTGTTACAGTTTTAATTTTTAATAGACTTTTATTTAAACTAAAAGATCAAATAGATGAAGTTGCTTTACCAATTCAAAGTAAAGTATACAATGCGGCTAATAGGGCTGTCAGTATAAAAGATATAATTTTTTCTTATGAAGATATAATAGCAGAAAATGAAAATTTAAAAAAAGAAAATATGGAATTAAAAATTCAAAAGGAAAGAAATCAAAAAATACTTGAAGAAAATGAAAGACTATCAAAACTTTTAGAAATGAAAGAAAATACAATTTATAAAGGGGAATTGAAATTTGCTAGGGTTAGTTTTAGTGATATAAGTAATCTTAATAATAAAATTTTTATAGATTTAGGTAAAAAAGACGGAATAAAGGTTGATATGATAGCTGTTTATGGAGATTATTTAGTTGGAAAAATTATAGATGTTGATAGTGATTATTCCATTGTTGAGTTAATTACAAATCCTAACTCTGTTATAAGTGCTAAAACAGAAGCAGATATTTTAGGAATTGCAAGAGGTAGTGATGAGGAAGATGGACTTTTGTATTTTCAACCTTCAATAGTTGAGGATACACTAAAAAAAGGAGAAGAAATAGTTACATCAGGAGTTAGTAATATTTTTCCTGAGGGTATAAAAATTGGAAAAATTGAAAATATAGATGATAAAGAAAATTATAATTATAAAAAGATTACAATAAAACCAGCTTTTGAAAGCAAAGATTTAAAGGAATTAATAGTGATAGGACACGAAAACACTGTTAACAAACCAATAGTTAAAAAAGAAGAAACAGGAGAAGAAAGTAAATGAAAAAATATTTAATATTATTATTTATACTTATACAGGGACTGATTTTTTCAGCAACTAAGAGTTTATCTGATATAAAGACATTACGATTTGATGTTGTTGAAAAAACTAATATAAAATCCAAAAAGAGAGAAATTAGTTATAAGATTGATTTTATATTACCAAATAAAATTAAAAAAGAAGTTATAGCACCTGAATTAAATAAAGGAGAAATATATATGTTAGATATTAAATTATTTAGAGCAAACCCCGAAATGGTGAAAGAAAAATTGGCAGCAAGAAATCTTGATACTGATGTTGTTGATTTACTAATTGATCTTGACAAGAAACGTCGCAACCTTCTTGTTGAAGTAGAAGATTTAAAAGCACTTCGTAATAAACGCAGTGAAGAGATTGCTGTGCTAAAACGCAAACGTGAAGACGCTACTGATGTCATCGATGATATGAAAAAAGTATCTGATGAAATAACAACACGCGATATCGAAGTTAAACAAATTTCTGAAGAAATTAACGAAAAAATCATTCGTATTCCTAACTTAATATCTGATGAAACTCCTTTTGGAGAAACTGAAGATGAAAATATTGAAGTTCGTCGTATAGGAAAAATTCGTGAGTTTGATTTTGAACCAAAAGCTCACTGGGATTTAGTAGAAGAATTAGACATCGCAGATTTTGAACGTGCTGCTAAAATATCAGGAAGTAGATTTGTATTCTATAAAAAAGCTGGAGCTTTATTAGAACGTGCTTTAATTAACTTTATGATAGATACTCACGTTATTGAGCATGGTTATGAAGAATACATGGTTCCTCAACTTGTTAATAAAACAGCACTATTTGGAACAGGTCAATTTCCTAAGTTTGTAGAGGATGTTTATACTGTAGAATCAGAAGGATTAACACTTATTCCTACTGCTGAAGTACCATTAACAAACTACTACAACAATGAAATTCTAAGTGAAGACATGCTTCCAAAAGGAGTAACTGCATTTAGTATCTGCTTTAGATCTGAAGCAGGGAGTGCTGGACGTGATACTCGTGGATTGATTCGTCTTCACCAATTTAACAAAGTAGAAATGGTTCGTTTTGCTAAACCAGAAAACTCATATGAACAACTAGAAATTATGACAGAACACGCTGAAAATATTCTTAAAAAGTTAAATCTTCCATATCGTGTTATTACATTATGTTCAGGTGATACTGGATTCTCAAGTGCAAAAACTTATGATATTGAAGTTTGGCTACCAAGTTACAATGCATATAAAGAAATTAGTTCTTGTTCTAACTGTACTGATTTCCAAGCTCGTCGTGCTAATATGCGTTTTAAACGTGAAGATACAGGAAAAGTTGAATTTATTCACACACTAAACGGTTCTGGGCTTGCTGTTGGACGTTGTTTAGCCGCTATAATAGAAAACTATCAAAATGAAGATGGTTCTATTACTATACCAGAAGTACTTCGCCCATATATGCGTGGTCTTGAAAAAATCGAAAGAGACTAATTAAATATAAAAAATAAGAGTTTGATATTAACTATCAAACTCTTATTTTTTATTATCTTGCTAAAAATGATAAAAATCCACTAATTATAGCTACATTAAAGAAATCAATAAACAATGCACCTACTATCGGCATAACAAAAAATGCAATATGAGAATATTTATATTTATCTGTTACACTTTGCATATTCGCAATACCATTTGGTGTCGCACCTAATCCAAATCCTACATGTCCAGCTGAAAGCACAGCCGAGTCATAATTACTTCCCATTACTCTAAATGTTATAAAATAAATAAACACATAAGCAAGTAACGCCTGAGCTAATAATAACAATGTCAATTGACCTGCAAGACTAGCTAACTCCCAAAGGCGTAAACTTATCATTGCCATTCCTAAAAACAAATTTAAAGAGACGCTTTCAAGGACGTGAATTTCTTCATAATGAAGGTCAACTTTAGTAGTTGCATCCGAAATATTTCTAAATACAGCCGCTATAAGCATTGGTCCTATATAACTTGGAAACTTTAGGAACTGATTTATATAAATAGATAGGTAACTTCCTATAAACATCGCTAGTAAAATTATAAAAAATGCTTTTGCAAAATTTTCTCCATCTAGTTTTTTAATACTATTATTAAATAAAAATTCATCATTTTTATGTTTTTCCTCTATTACTTCAGCTTTTACTTCTAGATTTTTCCTTCTAATTAATCTATTCGCAAGCGGACCTCCTAAACTTGATCCTGCTATAAGTCCAAAAGTTGCTGCTGCTATTGCTACACTTTTTGCTCCTGAATACCCCATCTCTTCTACAATAGGTGCCATAGCTGCCGCCGTTCCATGTCCTCCTGTCATAGCTGTTGAACCTGTAAGTAATGCTATAAGTGGATTAATTCCAGTAGCATACCCTATACAAACCGCTACTATATTTTGTAGTACTACTAACATAATTGCAGATAATAAGAATAAAACTACTTTTCTTCCACCAACTTTTAGTAATCTCCAACTCGCATTAAAACCTATACTTGTAAAAAACAACGTCATAAAGAAACTTTGTAGTGTATTATCAAACTCAAATATAACTAAATTAGTTTGTCTTAGTACTAAATTAAGTATTGCGAATAAAAATCCTCCAATTACAGGTGATGGGATACAGTAAGTCTCAAATATTTTTACTCTCGTTCTTAAAAATCTACCAATTATTAAAATAACAACAGCGAGACCTACTGTTTGTATCATGTCCATTTTAATATTAAACATGTAATCATCCTTTCTTTGTTAAATTTTCTCACAATCTTTCCTTTAATAAAATAAAACTTCGATTTGATTATTATAGAGCTTATAATAAGTTCTTCTCAAATCGAGGTTCTATTTTTTCATATTTATATATTACAATATTCTTTCTAATCTTACAATATTACGTTAGAAAATTTAACATGTTATAGATTTACCAAGAATTACATAACTGGTTTTAAAAATTCTGACCAACTTTCATAATTATCTTCGCTTTGCGCTTCTTCTCTTGTTTCCCATTTTATAACTAATGTATCATCTTCTTTTACTTCTACTTTATCTTTATCAACTTCACATTCATAAACTACTCCTATATGAACTTGACCTACTTCTGTTTTATCATCATTAATTAAACCAATAAAATGAAGATTTTCTAACGCATACTCCTCTGATACTCCTACTTCTTCATTAAGCTCACGAGCTGCATTAACTTTTAACATTTCGTAAATAGTTTTCCCTACTTCTTCATTCATATGTCCGCCTATACCTACTGAGGCTTTACCATGAAGTCGAGCTTCTCCTCCGCCTGTTAGACGTCTATAAACTAAAACTTCTTTTGTTTTAGAATCTTTTAATAACGCATATCCTATTAATTGTTTATAACTTGGATCTTCTTCCATATCTCCACGACGTTTTACTTCATACGCCACAAACGTATCAACTATTTTTTTTACCTTTTCATCTTCTTTTGGTAAAAAACCATAAAAATGATTCTCTTCATCATTAAATAAATCTTTTCTATTTACTACTAAAATTTGTTCATCCCATTTGCTCATGTTCTTTCTCCTTTATTTCGCTTGGTAAGTGCCATCTCTTAATTCTTTTGCTATTTTAGCTATTTTTCTAAACCTATGATTAAGCCCAGACTTAGATAATTTCCCATCTTCTATCATTTCAGCAATTTCTTTTAGAGGATATTCTGGATATTTCAACCTAGCTTCCGCTACTATTCGAAGTTTATCATCAATATTATCTAATCCTAAGCGTTCTTCTATAACATTAATATCCTCAACCTGTTTTGCCGATGCATTAACTGTTTTGTTCATATTGGCCATATCACAATTTTGCATTCTGTTAACAGAGTTGTTTATATCACGGACTATTCTCTCATCTTCAAATTGGAATAAGGCTTGATATGCTCCAACAAGATTAATAAATTCAGCTATCTTTTCCGATTCTTTTATATATACTATAAAACCTTTTTTTCTTTCAAGAGTTCTAGAATTCAAATTAAATGAGTTAAGTAAATCATTTAATTCTTTATTATGTTCTTTGTAGTGAGAGAATATTTCCATATGATAGCTGGACGTACGAGGATTATTTACCGAGCCACCAGCTAAAAATGCCCCACGCAAATATGCTCTTTTCTTTTCCTCACTATTTATTAATTCGTCCGCTATATCAATTCTCATAGTATAATTATCATCCAAAATATATAATTCCGTTAATATTTCTTTTACATTTTGATCCAAACGACAAATATAAACGTTATTTTTTTTTAACTTCAATTTTTTTCTAACTGAAATATTTATGTGCACATTATAGAAAAATTTTATTAATGAATACATACGACGCGCTATTGAAGCATTTTCTGTTTGAAAACTAAGGCTTAATCTACCATTTGCTATATTCAACATTCCATTCATCTTTATAAGCGCTGATAACTCTGATAAAAATTCTCTATCTCTTGTTATTTCTATCATAGTTAATTCTTTTTTCATATCCGAGGCGTAAGACATATATTCCCTCCTATCTTCAATATTTATACAACTCATTTATTTTATCATGTTAACAGCCATTAGACAAATTATTTGGTGAAGTTATTTTCATATTTCATAATAACAAACTATCTTGTGTAATTTATCTAATTTCTATATTTCTAATAAGAGAAAAATTAATTCTCTATTAACAAATTATCAATTAAATCTGTCTATAACACTAATGAACTGATATTAAAATAACATCAGCTCATTATATCTAATATTTTTTCTTTTGTATCACCATCTACTCCAATGCGTTCTTTAATACCTTCTGCACCAAAATGTAGTACTTCATCAGCTATAGTGCATAAAAATTCATAATCATGAGTAATTACAAAAATTATAACATCATCTTTAGCTATCTCTTCAATCAATTTACTTAATTCTATCATATTAATATAGTCCAAGCCACTTGTAGGTTCGTCAAAGATTAATATTTTTTTGTTAGAAAGTAACGCAGAAGCTATAGCTACACGTTGTTTTTCTCCACCACTAAGTGTATTAGGATGCCTATTTAGAAATTTTCTAATATTTAGTTTATCTACAACTGTATCAAATAATTCTAAATTTCTACTTCCTAGCCGAATTTCCTTTTCAACTGAATTAGTAAATAATTGATAGTTAACATCTTGCATAACTTGGAACGTATTTTTTAACAAATCTTTTTTAGATAAGTTTTTCCCATTTAAAGTTATATCCTGTTTTATCTTAGACAATCCTGTTAAAGCATTGGCAAAGGTAGTTTTCCCACAACCGTTATCTCCTATTACCGCATATATTTTTGAAGTTGAAAAAGTATGATTTTCTATTTTTACAGTTCTATTATTTACCTCATATTCCAGATTCTTTATTTGAAGGTAATTATCTTTATGTACTCTAGTTATTTTTTCTCCTAATTCAACTTTTTTTAAGTCTATTTGTCTAGTCCTACAAGCTCTACCATCAAAATCAGCTAACTGGTCTTTACTCACTTCGTGAATTAGTTGACCATCTTTAATTATGTACATACGATCAATCAAATCTCTAAGGTAATAAATTCTATGTTCTGCCACAACAATAGTTTTACCTTGTTTTTTTAGACTTTCTATAATTTCGGATATAAGTTTTATTGCTTTTAAATCTAGGTTACTAGTTATTTCATCAAGCACATAGATATCTGCATCTAACATTATACTAGCCATAAAGGCAAGCTTTTGTTTTTCTCCACCACTAAGCTCCAAAATATCACGTTCTAGTAAATGTTCTGCAGAAAACTCAACACTTACCTCTTTAATTCTTTTAGTAATATCCTCTCTTGGATAACCATAGTTTTCCATACTAAAGGCTAATTCACTTGTTGAATCTAAATTAAAAAATTGATTTTTCGGATTTTGAAAGACACTCCCTACTATTTTAGAAAATTCTTTTAACTTATCACCTATTTTCAAATGAGCAACTTTTAACTCTCCGTTATATCCTCCATCAAAAAATTCTGGAGCAAGACCATTTAATACTCTTAGTATTGTTGTCTTACCACATCCACTAGGTCCTGTAAAAAGAATACACTCCCCTTTTTTTATATGAAGTGATAAATTTTCTATATTTAATTTTTCTGATTCAATATATTTATAATTAAAATTTTTAAATGTAATCAATTTATCACCTCATAAACATAATATAACTAAATCCTATAATTGCTAATACCATTAAAATATAATCTTGTGTTCTAAATTTTAACTTTATGTACGAAGTTGGTATTTCTTCATTATCCAAACCTCGACATAAGCACGATACCGAAAGTTCATTTGCTATATTTGTACTAGTAATAACGTACGGCACAAAAATATACTCAAAAAATTTAAATGGATGGAGCAAGTAGTACCCTCTACTTACTCCAATTCCTTTCATTCGCAATGAATTCCTAATAAGTTTATAATCCGTCATTAAAACGGGGAAAAATCTATATAAGACAGCTAAGACGATAATTACCTTCTTAGGTAGTCTCAATTTTCTTAAAAAACAAATTAGTTCTGATACTTTTGAACTGCTAACTAGTCCTATTCCTGCACAAAGTGGAAAATATAATGTTTTATACATTAGTGTTGTTAGCAATAAAAAACTATCAATTACTTTAACAGTAATCGTGTGAGAAAAATACATTTCATAAATAGTAAAAAACATATATATTAAAAAGAAATTCATCATTCTTCTAATATTAGAAGTCGCTCCTAAATATAGTGTAAATACTACTGCAACTATTAAATGTAAATTTAAACTCATCATTTTGAACATAAGAATATTAGCTATAACTAATATTAATATCTTAACTCTTATGTCTAATTTTATCATTATTATAATCCTGCTTTATTAAAGTTTTTAAAATACAACTTACGTCCTAAGTATATTCCAACAAATGATGCTAGCACAGTAAAGATAAAGATAAATACAAATGTATTAATATCCGTACTTCCCATCACCAAATCTATTTTTTCTTGTGAATAATTTCTTCCTTGAAGGTGCTTTATGTAACTTTCTTTCATGAAAAACATTGGTAAAATAATACCGATATTTCCTAGATTAAAGCATAAATACGAAAAATACTCATTTCCCTTTCTATAGAAAAATTCTGCTAGCATAGCCGCTATAACCAATGTTATTGAACCGACTATTGAATGTCCTGAAATCCCCATAAATAATGCAATTATAGCTATCATAATGAATATAGCCATGTTTTTATTTATTTTATTAAAGATTAAGCTATACGCACTTCCGCAAACTAATGCGGCAGCAACTGATGTATATGTTGCAAAATAAACTTTTCCTCCAAAAACAACCGAAGTAAACAGCGTCCCTAAACCTACTCCTACACCCATTAAAAGAACTAAAAGTATAGTATATAGCCCTAGTGTTATTAAATCTTTTATTTGAAGATTTTTGTTCTGTTCCTTGTTTATATATTTTAACTCTGTCATCTACTACCTCTCTTGTAATCTTTTTATTTCTGATAATGCTGCTTCATAATTAGGTTCACTTCCTACTTCTTCTAGCACTTCTTTATATCGTATAATTCCATCTTCATCAACAATAAAAACAGCACGAGTAAGTAATCCAAGTTCTTTAATTAAAAGACCACTAAGATTTTCAATATCTCTATATTTATAATCTGAAACAGTTATTGCATTTTCTATTCCTTCAGCAGCACAAAAACGCCCTAAAGCAAACGGTAAATCCTTTGAAACTGTTACAGCCACAACATCCTTAAAACCACTTACTTCTTTATTAAATCTTATAGTTTGCAAAGCACATACTCCTGTATCGATTGATGGAAATGTGTTTATTACCACGATATTCCCCTTATATTCATCTAGTTTAAAATCTGATAAATCTTTTTTTACAGCAGAAAAATTTGGGAAAATATCCCCTATATTTAATTTATCCTCTATTGTTACTGCTGTACCTTTAAAACTAATTTTCTTTTCCATGTATTATTACCTCTATAAATTTACTAAAAAACCTTTTTCCAAAAATATATATCTTAATGATAACATATTTCAATTAGACTTCAAAGTTTTTTCAACTATTTTAGTTGTTTTTTATGTAGTTATGATATAGTTTTGTGGTATAATGTTAATATTAGAGTTATATGAAAGGATTGTAAGAATGACAAAAGAAGAAAAAGATAAGTTAAATAATGATAATTCATCTAACACAGACTCACAAGCAAAGAACGTATCTTTTTTTAACCGTCTAAAACAACAAGTAAAAATTTTGAACTTCAAAAATGAGAAGCAAACAACTGATGATGAAAATATAACTCAAGCTAATGATATTGTTTTAGAGGAAGAATTAAAGAGAAAAGAAAAGGAAGCAAAAGAACGCGCATTTAAACTAGAAAGTGCGAGAAAAAAATTCGAAAAAGAGCAAAAACGTATAGAAGAAGAACATAAAAAAAATATGGCCCAACGAGCAGAGCAGGAGCGACTAGAGGCTGAACGTATTGCTCGTGAAAAAGAGCTTGAACGTCAGCGCATTGAAGAGGAAAAAGCTCGTAAACGTGAAGAAGAACGCCTAGAACGCGAACGTATCGCTCGTGAAAAAGAACTTGAACGTCAGCGTATCGAAGAAGAAAAAGCTCGTAAACGTGAAGAAGAGCGTCTAGAACGTGAACGTATTGAAAAAGAACAAGCTGAAGAAAGAAGAAAATTATTCCAAAAGAAAGACAAAGAATTTAAACTAGCTGAAGATTTGAAAAAAATAGAATTTCTCGAGAAAGAAAACGAGAAGAAAGAACACGAAAATAATCTTCTTGCCCTTGAAACTTCTTTAATAGCTTTGGAAGATAAAATTGGTGAAAAAGCACTTTCTATAAATAAATTAAAAAATAGAAAGGCTGAAAAAGACGAAATACTTCTAGAGGAAAAGCGTCTAAGTACCCTCCTTACTCAAAAGCAAATACTCCAAAAAGATATTGCAGCTGAGAAGAAATTAATTGAAAGAATTCAAAAAAATCTTGAACTCGAACACAAAATAGATGGCTTCAAAAAAGAAATTTATAGTATTAGAAAAGAAGTTGTAAATGAAGACGAAACTGTCTTTAAAGTTAAAAATCACAATAACAAACTAGAAAATATATTTATTGCGGCATTTACCGGAATCAAAGCATTTACCCTTAAATATATTTTCAGAAAAGATGTTAAAAATTATAATGGTATAAGAAAAACCGCTAAAAATATCAAAGTAAAAATAAGAATTTACCAGACCGTGTTTTAAACTTTCACCAGTCCAATCTCCTTTTGGTATTTCTACTACGTCAAATCCCCCATCTTGTGTCTGTTGATACTCTTGTACCTCTTCTGCATTTTTTGTAAGTGTAACATTACTTTGGTTGGCGTGGTTAAATATTAAACCTTCTAGCGATACAACTTTATTAATGGATAGTATTCGTACTTTCTTTTATTTAGTAAAAACGAAGCCAACTCTTAATAATTTACGCTTTAAAGCACAAGTCAAAGGCAATAAAATTATTTTTGAGGAAGGTAAACGATTTGGAGAGGTATATGTAGTAGAAGGGGTTGTTAATAAGTCAATGCTTGCCAGAGACTTAGTTTCTATTTATACGGATTTAGAAAACTTACTTCCAAACCTTGGTGATGTTACAATGATTCAATCAAGCCAAATTGAGCGTGTCGAATTTACCAATTTAAAACAACACTACAAGGAAATAAGACAAGATCCAAATTCTACAAAATTGCAAAAGAAGTTGGCACAGATTAAAAATAGACGAGTGGTTGATGTTTTAAAAAATGAGTTGACGCAAAAAGAAGTTGTCTTTTTTGTAGCAAATAAAGAAGAGGAACTAGAAAAAGGCAGACAATTTTTGAGATATGCTTCTGAAAAAGGGGTAGTTGCAAGTTATATGCCAATTTCACAGAAAGGCTTAGAAAGGTTATTAGATAGATTATGAGATCAGTCGAAAAAGAATATGCCCTTGACTATCTAATTAATGGGCGTTTCCGAAAATATCTGTACATTTTTGCTCCCTATGGTCGTGGATTGCAAATGCAAGCAGAAGATATTATTAACTTGAAAGGCTTTCCTGTCATTTCAGGTTGTACAGTAAATACATGGAATAAACTCCAATTGTTGAACCCAGAAGAGTATCGTAGACAAATGAAGGGGCTATCTAGCCTTGTGAAAGTAAACGATCAAGACCTACCTGATGGTGGTTTGGCAGGGGATATCAAATGGGCAACTAATCATCATAGTGCTATGTATCTTGCTGAACAGTCAGATGATAAGATGTCAGGGGGGCTATATGTATGGGAAATAATCATCACAGCCCTTTCCAGAGAAAAACTAGACCGTCAAGTCGAGGTTATCCTCAATCGGTGGGCAGGGGTTGATAACTATATCAGTAAAAAGTACAACCCTATTCAATATTTTGAATTGGTAGACACAGTTGGAACTAACAGGTATAAACGTGGAGCGTTATTCAATCCATTACTTGTAAGTGAAAAAGTGAATACAACTACGCTAGAAAATTATGCGAAATTATGCTTCTTCCAAAGGACTACTTTGCAAGACGAATTAGGAGAAGAATTTGGATATGACTTTTTAGCCCCCTCCCAAATTGGTGAAGATGGTAATTCTAAATTTCCAAAAGTTTTGATAGACGCAAAAAACTACCTGAATAGATTAGGTATTGTAGCTATCCCTAGAGGGTTTTCACGTTTTGATTATGTTTTTAATGATGTATATTTAGATGAAGCAGAAACAATTAAAAAACCTCAATCTCTTGCTAGTGCAACTTGCCAACAGGTGGCAAACCAATTCCTTATGGAAGGAAAAAAAGTTGTTCATCTTGTATTAAATGATTTTGATTATTTTAGATTGGAAACACCTCATTACCGTGATACAAAGCAATTTCAAAATGCGATTAGAGAAGAAACACAAATTATTGATGGTTCTATTATTAGTGTAAATCCTTTACAGCCTTTTGCCAAAAACAGAACAGAAGAAAAAGAAGAGGAAATTCCTGCTTATGGACGTTCTAAGAAAAAATTCAATACAATCGTTCAGACTTTGATATACTACCAAGGTGAAGATACAGGTATGGTTGATGAAGTTTTTGACGAAATGATGAAGGGGGAAGAACTTTGGAATAATGATAATGATGTAATGATAGATCGGAGAAACTATCTTCAACAACCTGCTAGTAAATATCCTGCTTTTAACCGTGCAATAACACGGTTTGATTCAAAAGAAGCGATTCTGCGAAGAGACAGAAAAATTGATGAAGCCAAAGAAGTCGCTAGAATTAAAAGGCGTTTGGAGAGTTTCTTGACGAATAATAGATCTCTTATTGGTTCAAAAACAACACTTGAATTGGACGAAAGCAAAGTAAACTATTATATTCGTTTAGATAAATTAGATACCCTACAACAGAATATTCAGGTAATTAATCTTGTCGATTTTGTAACCGAATTTTTGGACGCAGGGGATCTAATAATCATTCATGGGGCAGAAGTATTAGATATTCGCACCTATGATTATCTTTCAGAACAATTTGAAAGGACCTATGATAAGAAAGTGAGAGTGCTACTCAGTTATGATGTAACGGATTCTCTAAAAGCAAGTACGAAAAACTCTTTGGGTTCATCTAATGTATTTACATTAACTAAACGATTGTATGAAGAATTTAACACAGGAGTTGATTGGTCGTTCGTAGGACGTATGAATAATGCAGGAAATTACGAACAGCTAGTGAGAGCGGAACTTCCGACTACTACGAAAGTTGATATAGAGTACGAAGGAGGCGTAGGACGTGCGCTATTCAATCGTCCTGCAACGAGATCATTTTACTTAATAGGAGTTAAGCCAATATGTTAAATGAAAATTTAAAGCGTCTTTCTCCTCATTTTGGCAAAGCAATAAAGGGTGGATTTGCTTTTATAATGATGGTATTTACAACAATATTTATTGCTTACAATATCATTCAGGACCGAAAAGCAATAGGAAATTCTCAAACGCCAATAGGAGAAAGTCTACAGTTTGTACGTTCTGGTGCAAATATCACAGTAAAAAACTATTATACGGATAAAAAGAAAGATGTGTTGATTGCTACG
>ERZ773050.1321-NODE-1321-length-13810-cov-12.072919_pt1 | contig 13810 bp, 12 predicted proteins | sample MGYA00580632_ERZ773050 | MGnify/ENA primary metagenome ERZ773050 (study PRJEB29015, sample SAMEA2738123) | human oral metagenome | biome: human oral; feature: human-associated habitat; material: saliva | place: China | collected 2166 ... | reverse complement strand
TGGAAAATGTCATCAAGGGAAATGAGAAAGTCTTGGTGGCTCGTCTGGAAGATGGGGAATTCTTCTGGCGGGAAGACCAAAAGCTGGCTATTGCCGACTTGGTTGAAAAGCTGAGCAATGTGACCTTCCACGAAAAGATTGGCTCTCTGGCAGAGCACATGGAGCGGACTAGTAAGATTGCTGCTCTCTTGGCGCAAGAAGCAGGATTGGATGCTGATGAGACAGCTGACTTGGCTCGTGCAGCGGCTATTTATAAGTTTGACTTGCTGACTGGCATGGTTGGTGAGTTTGATGAGTTGCAAGGTATCATGGGTGAGAAGTATGCTCTTCTGGCTGGTGAGAATGCTGCGGTAGCAGCTGCCATTCGGGAGCACTATATGCCGACATCCGCCGATGGCGAATTGCCTGATACTAAGGTCGGAGCGGTCTTAGCGCTGGCTGATAAGCTGGATACCATTCTGTCCTTCTTCTCAGTTGGTTTGATTCCAAGTGGTTCTAATGACCCGTATGCTCTGCGCCGTGCGACTCAGGGTGTTGTGCGTATCTTGGACAAGTTTGGCTGGAACATTGACTTGGCTCAGCTTCTTAGTCAGCTTTACGAACTCAAGTTTGATAGCCTAAGCTATGACAATCAAGAGGCGGTGCTGGACTTCTTCCGTGCCCGTGTTGAGAAGATGATGGATCGTAGCATTCCGAAAGACATCGTGACGGCTGTTCTTCAAAGCACTAACTTTGTCGTACGCGATTTGGTAGAAACGGCTGCGCTTCTAGCGGAAAAAGCCAAAGAAGACAACTTTAAGTCAGCAGTCGAAAGCCTGTCTCGGGTCTTCAATCTAGCTGAGAAAGCCCAAGGGCAGACAGCTGTCAATCCAGCACTCTTTGAAAATCAAGAGGAAAAAGACTTGGCTGCGGCCATTGAAAAAGTGGAGTTGACGGCAGACTTAGCTGCTAATCTGGATCAACTTTTTGCCCTCAGTCCAGCTATTGACGCTTTCTTTGACCATACCATGGTTATGGCAGAAGATGAGGCTGTGCGTAACAACCGTCTAGCTCTCCTGTCTTCTTTGACAGCCAAAGCGGGACAGCTGGCCCAGTTTAATCAGATTAATACCAAATAAAAGGTAAGAGGGGTAGAATCATGGATCCTAAAAAAATTGAACGTATCAACGAACTGGCTAAAAAGAAAAAAACGGAAGGCCTAACTGCTGAAGAAAAAGTGGAACAAGCCAAGCTTCGTGAAGAATATATCGAAGGCTACCGTCGCTCTGTTCGTCATCACATCGAAGGCATCAAGATTGTCGACGAGGAAGGCAATGATGTAACGCCTGAAAAATTGCGCCAAGTTCAGCGCGAGAAAGGTCTTCATGGCCGCAGTCTAGATGATCCAAATTCATAAAAACAAGAAAAAGAGACTCCGATTTATGATTTCGGAGTCTTTTTTTGAATCTTGAATATACAATATAAGTGCACAATAAAAACTCATAAGATTTTCTAGTAAAATAGAATTGAACGAACTAGTTACGAAAGGAAATCTTATGAGCTATCACCATTTTACCATAGATGAGCGTGAAAGTATTCTGATTTACCGTACAAAGGGACTAAACTTTTTCCAAATTGGAAAATTATTTCATCGTCATCCTTCCAGCATTAGTCGGGAGTGGAAGCGACATTCAAAATCAGGAACTTATTCTCCCAACAAAGCACAAGCATCTTATAAACTTGCAAAATCACACTGTGGGTGAAAGAGAAAGCTTGAAATAGATCATCATTTAAGCAATACCGTCAAGCACCTTTTTCTCGATTGCCAATGGTCTCCTGAGGCCTGTTGTGCTTAGAATATGGGAAAGCTTGTCTAGTTACTCTAACTGTCCGTTATTCTCGTTTTCTTAAAATCAAGAAGGTAGCGGTCAAGAAAAGCAAACTTGTCATAGAGGCTATGGTACAAATGTTGGAGGCCCTTACCGAAAGAAACTGTCACTCCAGATAGAGGAAAGAATTCATGAATCATCAAGACTTGACCAATCAATTAAAGGTAGAGGTCTATTTTCCAGACCCTCATGAACCTTGGCAACGAGGAACAAATGAGAATACCAATGGATTATTACGAGAATGATTTCCCAAAGTGAGTGACTTAACATTCATTGACGAGCACACCATTCAGCTGTGGGATGATAAACTAAATAATAGACCACGAAAGTATCTCAACTGGAAAACTCCTTATGGAGTATTTTATGGTGAAATTGTGCACTTAATTTGACAATTCAAGACTCATTAAAAAGTTGTCAATGTTTTCTATATCAATTTTAATTTCCTCACTTCTGCTATAAAATTTGTCTTCAAACACATAATATAGCTTACTATCTATAATTTCAAGTTTTATTTTCCCATGAGTTACAGAATTTCTAATTTTATATAAAACATAGATAACATCACCAAAAGATTGATCTTTAGTGCTAATTGTATTATCTATTATTTTCTTATTAACAAAATCTATCATTTGTCTAAAATCATATGAAAAATCTTTTATACATATTTTGGAATAATCTATAGGATCTAAATCATCGTCTTCAAGTCTTAGAGATAAATTAATAATATATAGAATTTTAAAAAACCATTTAAACTCTATCCACGAATCAATATCTTCCTTAAGTTCATCTATACTATTAAATATTTGTTTTATTGAATCTAATTGATTTGTGTTTTTACAAATTTTATAATCTATAATTCTATCATTTAATTGAATCAGATGAGTTAAAAAATTCGAAAATTCTGTCTCTATATCATAAATACTTTTTATAAAGTATCCTAATTCATCATTTGTTATTGATTTTCCTATTTGCTCTTTTAATATATCTTCATAGTTTTTTAATCCATCAATTTCAAATTTATCAACATCGAAAATTGTAGCATTCTCGTCTAAAAAATTTTTTAAAACAAGGTAGCCTTCACTAGAGAAAATTTTGTTATTCATTGGATGAGAATTAGTATCTAATTTATATTTTTCATCTCCTTTATACGTTACTTTTACAAAATAATATTTATTTAATTTCTCATCTATATGAATATATGTATGTTTATATGCTATAGATTTTGTAATTTGATTTAAGTATAATTTACCGATTAACTCATGACATAATGATTCTATGACCAATCCTTGAGATTTTTTTACTCCTCTGTCTTTGTTAAAAATAAAATAAAACGGAATAATTTCTTCATTACCATAATAAGCAAAGCATCCGTATTGCATATGGGCAAATGAGTTTCTCAAAATTTTTCTGCTTTCCCACACTGATTTAGGTATAAATTTATTAAACTCTGATCCTACAAACTCATAGTAGAATGTATCCTCAACTTTTATATTAAAATTTTCTTCAATATTACTTATTAAATTTTTATATTTTTCTTTAATACCTACAATATAATTCGTAGTATCAAACAAGTTCTTAAAGTAATCTTTTTCAAGTTTTTCCTTATTAAAAAGCATTGCACATGAATCTAAAAAAATTCTAAACCTAAAAAAATCAAATAAATTAATTTCAAATTCTGATGATTTTATGAAGCGCTTAATCTTTTCTATATCAAAATTTTTTTCATACAAGGATTCGTACATTTGAATTTTTTTTATATTATTTAAAAGATATGGCTGCACTATCAATACTCCTAAAATAAAAAAATTATTGTTAAAAACTACTTATAGTATATCATATTCTCATTGTTAAAAATTAATCTCTTCTCCCCCTCAGCTACATAAATAATAATACTATACCTAGCTTACCTATAAAGTCTTGAATATACAATATAAGTGCACAATAAAAACTCATAAGATTTTCTAGTAAAATAGAGTTGAACGAACTAGTTACAAAAGGAAATCTTATGAGCTATCACCATTTTACTATAGATGAACCCGAAAGTATTCTGATTTACCGTACAAAAGGACTGAATTTTTCTCAAATCAGAAAATTACTTCATCGTCATCCTTCCAACATTAATCGGGAATGGAAACGTCATACGAAAGGTCATGTTGAAAACAGAGGGGAATTCCTATTTCTCACACCATTCACGAAAGACCCGAAGAAGCAAACAAGCGAGCTAGGATCGGTGATGGGAAGCAGACACGGTTGCAGGGAAAAACGATAAAGCTTGCTTAGTTACTCTAGCGGATCGCTATTCTCATTTTCTTAAAATCAAGAAGGTAGCGATCAAGAAAAGCAAACTTATCATAGAGGCTATGGTAAAAATGTTAGAACCCTCGACAAAGCATACAGTAACTCCCGATAGAGGAAAAGAATTCACGAATCATCTGAGAATACCAATGGATTACTACGAGAATATTTTCCCAAAGGGAGTGATTGACATTTATTGATGAGCACACCATTCAGCTGTGGGAGGATAAACTAAATAATAGACCACGAAAGTGTCTCAACTGGAAAACTCCTTATGAAGTATTTTATAGCAAAATTGTGCACTTAATTTGACAATTCAAGATTTATAATTTCGCTTAAGGCTAAGAATATTTATGAATTTTATATCAAGGGATATAGCATTTATAAAGGAAAATCAAGAAATAATGCCTAGCAAGCGAGTAGACAAGCTTGGTTTTTTTATCCTTCTATATAGTCTCTTAATGCTTGACCACTTAGGCCGACATTGAGGGCGATCAGTAGCTTGATACGAGCCTTCGGTGCATTGAGCTCTTTGACAAACATGATTCCGGCTTGGTGCAGTTTGACACCACCTCCTTCATAGGCGTAGACAGGCTCAGCAATGCCGTTGAAACAACGTGAAACGAGAGCGATGGGGAGACCAGCTTCTGCCATCTCTGTTAATGTTTCCGCAGTTTCTTTTGGCAGATTGCCTGCGCCAAAGGCTTCGATGATGAGACCGTCTAGCTTTTGCCAATCCAGCATATCAAGCAGTTCTGTTTTCATACCGGCATAGGCTGGAATGATGGGTACCAGTCCCGAAATGCTAGTCAGATCAAAGCGGACGCGAGGTTCTGCTGTTTTGAAATAGAGAATTTCCTGCTTCATGACCAGGCCTAGAGGACCGTGCGTCGGAGTTTGAAAGGTGCTGACATTGGTGGTGTGGGTTTTAGTGACATATTTGGCAGCATGGACTTCATCATTCATGACGACGAGGACACCTTTACCTCGAGCCTTTTCATCACTGGCCACCCGCAAAGCAGTCAGGTAGTTATAAACTCCGTCACTACCGAGTTCATTTGAACTTCTCATAGCTCCGGTCAAAACGACAGGGATGTCAGGCAGGTCCATGGTATCAAGGAAGTAGGCCGTTTCCTCTAGAGTATCGGTTCCGTGGGTAATGACCACACCATCGTATTGGTCAGCGTCAGCTTTGATTTTTTGGTAGAGGTCGAGCATGTGCTGGGGAGTGATGTGAGGACTGGGAACGTTGAAGAAATCAACCACTTTCACCTCAATACCCTCTAAGGGAACAGCCACATGGTTCATGGGATTGTCTTGGCTGCTATTGACAGCGCCACTTCCATCAGCCTGCATGGAAATGGTTCCACCTGTATGTAAAACTAAAATTTGCTTATTCATAGATGAGCTTCTCCGTGAATTGTGTTATAATTTATTGTATCATAAAAGGAAAGAATGAGAAAATCAATGGAAATAAAAGCCGTCTTTTTTGATATAGATGGAACCTTGATTAATGACAGTCGAACCGTCTTGAAATCGACAGAGGCTGCCATTAAGAGTTTGCAGGAACAAGGGATTTTGGTCGGTTTAGCAACAGGTCGGGGCCCCTTCTTTGTCAAGCCTTTTATGGATAAGCTGGATTTAGACTTTGCTGTCACCTACAATGGTCAGTATATTTTTTCAAAAGACAGGGTTATCTCTGCCACACCGATTGATAAGCAGAGCCTGCGTGATCTGATTGCCTATGCTAAGGAGCACCGAAAAGAAATTTCCTTGGGAACAGAACAGGCCATGCAAGGTTCAAAAATCATGACCTTTGGTATGAGTTCTTTTTCTCAGTGGGCTACCCAGTTTATTCCTAGAAAAATGACTCGGACGGTGAGCCACGGTTTTAACAAGATTGTGAGTAAGGCCTTGCCTCAGCATGAAGAAGACCTGTTGAAATTGATTCAAGAGCCTATTTATCAAGTGCTGATTTTGGCGGATCCGGCTGAGAGTGAAAAAATTGAAGTGGATTTTCCCCATTTGAAATTTACTCGTTCGAGCCCCTATGCAGCGGACATTATCAATCAAGGGATGTCCAAGCTGGAGGGAATTCGTCTAGTTGGTCAAGAATACGGCTTTGATATCCATCAGGTCATGGCCTTCGGCGACTCTGACAATGACTTGGAAATGCTGTCGGGAGTTGGCTTGTCTATTGCCATGGGGAATGGCACCAGCTCTGTCAAGGAAGTAGCTAAGCATACAACAAGCAGCAATAGTCAGGACGGGATTCATCGGGCGCTAGAACATTTCGGTATTTTGGCGAGTGAGAAAGTCTTTGTGTCTCGCGATCACCACTTCAATAAGGTCAAGACTTTCCATGGTGTCATGGATGAGTCTACGCAGGAAGAACCCATCGCTTGGACACCAGAGGAAGCTAGGCACCGTGCTGACTTCAAGTTGGAAGAGTTGGTTGAATTTCTTAGAGCTGCCAGCTCTTCAGAGGAAGAGTTTGATCAGTCGATGGCCAGAATGCACGAGGCTTTAGATAAGGCTGCTGCCAAGGTTCGTAGTAAGAGCAAGGCAGAAATCTCCTTAGTTGGGCAAGTCGATGCTCTGATCGATACGCTCTACTTTACTTACGGTAGCTTTGTCTTGATGGGAGTTGATCCTGAGCGGATTTTCGATATTGTCCATCAGGCCAATATGGGGAAGATTTTCCCAGATGGAAAAGCGCATTTTGATCCCGTGACTCATAAAATCCTCAAACCAGATGACTGGGAAGAGAAATATGCGCCAGAACCAGCGATCGAACGGGAGTTGGAACGACAGATTCAGGCCTATCAGCGCAATGTGGAAAAGGCGCAAAAAGAAACAAAAGACGAAGAGTAAGGACTCTTCATCAACAGAATTTTTATTTTACGATACTCAATTGAATTATTTTACGGAGGTTTTCTCATGTTATCAAGAGTTGAAAAATTTGAAGCTGCCTTGGCTCAGACAGAATGCGATGCTGTCCTAGTAACCAATCTGAAAAATATTTACTATTTAACCGGTTTCAGCGGAACAGAAGCGACGGTTTTCATCAGCAAGTCACGACGAATTTTCCTGACAGATTCTCGTTATACCTTGATTGCCAAGGGCGTGGTTGAGGGCTTTGATATTGTTGAAACACGGGATGCAGTTGGAGAAATTGCTAAAATCATTGCAGACGATCAGTTGGCAAAAATCGGTTTTGATGATGAGATTTCCTATGCTTACTTCAAGATGCTGGAAAGTGTGTTTGCTGGTCATGAGTTGGTGCCGATGACAGGTTTTATCGAAAATCTGCGCATGATCAAGGATGAGCAAGAAATCGCGACCATTCGCAAGGCCTGTCAGATTTCGGATCAAGCCTTCCTAGACGTGCTGGACTTTATCAAGCCTGGTCAGACGACAGAGCTGGCTGTTATGAACTTTTTGGATGCCCGTATGCGCCAGCTAGGTGCTTCAGGTGCTTCCTTTGACTTTATCATCGCTTCTGGCTACCGCTCTGCTATGCCTCACGGTGTGGCCAGTGACAAAGTCATCCAAAATGGTGAAACCCTGACCATGGACTTTGGCTGCTATTACAATCACTATGTCAGCGATATGACGCGGACTGTTCATGTGGGGCAGGTGACGGATGAAGAGCGGGAGATTTATGACATTGTCCTGCGCAGCAATCAAGCCCTGATAGAGGCAGCTAAAGCTGGACTCAGCTGTATTGATTTTGACCGGATTCCTCGTCAAATTATCAACGATGCAGGCTACGGCCCTTACTTCAGCCACGGGATTGGCCACGGGATTGGTCTGGATATCCATGAAATTCCTTACTTTGGCAAGTCAGAAGAGCCGATCAAGGCTGGCATGGTTCTGACCGATGAGCCAGGGATCTATCTGGATGGTAAATACGGTGTCCGCATCGAAGATGACCTTCTGATTACAGAGACTGGTTGTGAGGTCTTGACCCTTGCTCCAAAAGAATTGATTGTGATTTGAGAATTATCAAGCTTTATGGTAGAATAAAGAGTAAATTATTTATTAAAGAGGTAAAAAACAAATGATTGAAGCAAGCAAGCTGAAAGCTGGAATGACTTTTGAAACTGCAGATGGTAAATTGATCCGCGTCTTGGAAGCAAGTCACCACAAACCAGGTAAGGGAAATACGATCATGCGTATGAAATTGCGTGATGTTCGTACTGGTTCTACATTTGAGACTAGCTACCGTCCAGAAGAAAAATTTGAACAAGCGATCATTGAAACAGTACCAGCACAATACTTGTACCAAATGGATGGTACTGCGTATTTCATGAATACTGAGACTTATGACCAATACGAAATTCCAGTCGTTAATGTAGAGGACGAGTTGAAATTCATCCTTGAAAACTCAGATGTGAAAATCCAATTCTACGGATCAGAAGTGATCGGTGTGACAGTACCTACAACTGTTGAACTGGTGGTAACAGAAACACAACCATCTATCAAAGGTGCTACTGTAACAGGTTCTGGTAAACCAGCAACTCTTGAAACAGGTCTTGTTGTCAACGTACCAGACTTCATCGAAGTTGGACAAAAATTGGTCATCAATACAGCAGAAGGAACTTACGTTTCTCGTGCGTAATTTCAATCTTTCATATAGAAAGGAATTCTTATGGCAAACGAACAATTAGGCGAAATCGTTATTGCGCCACGAGTCTTGGAAAAAATTATTGCCATTGCTACGGCTAAGGTAGAGGGCGTTCATTCTTTTGCAAATAAAAGCATGTCCGATAGCCTTTCTATGCGTACGCTTGGACGCGGTGTTGCGCTGCATACGGATGAAAGTGGCGACATATCAGTGGATATCTACCTCTATCTGGAGTACGGTATCAGTGTACCAACAGTTGCAGTTGCGATCCAAAAAGCAGTCAAAAGTGCTGTGAACGATATGGCTGAAGTGGAGCTGTCTGCTGTTAATATCCATGTGGCAGGCATTGTTCCAGAAAAATCACCAAAACCAGATTTGAAAGATCTGTTTGATGAGGATTTCCTCAATGACTGATGTTTTGTTAGAATCTAGAAGAGAGCTACGTCAGCGGGCTTTTCAGGCTTTGATGAGTCTGGAATATGAGGGTGACGCCATTGAGTCTTGCCGCTTTGCTTATACCTATGATAAGGACGAAGAGGAGACAGATGCTGAGGTCAATATCCCAGCCTTTCTACTCAACTTGGTCACAGGGGTGCTCCAGTCCAAGGAAGAATTGGATAAAAAAATTGCCCAGCACTTGAAAGCAGGCTGGACAGTTGAGCGTCTAACTTTGGTGGAAAAGAATATCCTGCGATTAGGCATCTTTGAAATAACAGAGTTTGATACTCCGGAGCGAGTAGCGGTCAATGAAGCCATTGAACTTTCCAAGCAATTTTCTGATGAAAAATCAAGTAAGTTTATCAATGGTATTTTAAGCCAATTTATAACAGAAGAAAAAGACTGAGACGACTGCCTCAGCTTTTTTGGTTTTCGATAGTTGCAGTCGCTGACAAATCATAAGAAAGTTTCTGTAGGTCTATGGCTGGACCAGTCTAGCTTGCTATATGTTAACGGCGACCTAGGTCTCGGCTGGTTACTTTTCCTATAGATTCATGGTAACTTAGGCCTCGGTCGTCTACTTTTCCTATAGATTCATAGCAACCTAGACCTCGGCTGGTCAATTTTCCTATAGTTTAATGGCAATGTAGGTCTCGGCTGATCACTTTTCCTATAGATTCATGGCAACTTAGGCCTCGGCTGGTTACTTTTTCTATAGATTCGTGGTAACTTAGATCTAGGTTGGTCACTTTCCCTATAAATTCATGGTATTCTAGATCTCGAACGCTCTTTTCATATCTGTTTATAGGATAAATCGCTTTCGTTTCTTACGATTTTTACTAGGTCTTTTAGAGATGAGGAATGGTCTAGTCAGTCTAAGTAAGAAAAGAAAGAGATAATAGAACATCTCCTAAAGAGCAATTTTTTAGAAGAGAATTTTTGAGGGAGATCTTTGGATTTAATAACTATTTGAATACGGCTATATGGGGAAATTTAAATTGATAGTAAACTTGATAATGTTGAAAAAGTTTCTGTCTATTTTTGTATAATATTTCTACATAAAAACTTTATGGACTAAATAATAATTGATATAATAGGAAAGAGGGAGTATCTAATAGATTGTATTGTTAAAAGCTCTAAGGTACTTGAAAAATTCTAAGAAGAGGAAGAGCTTAGAGCAGGTGAATACATGGATTATTTGCAGATTACAAGAGTATAAGTATGACGATTGTTTTGATTTCAGTTATTACTGCATTTCTATATCATAAAATCGCAGAACATTTTAAGAATAGTTATATTGATTGGATTCTATTTCTATCATTGATTTTATTTCATTTTATATGGGATTACTATTTCTTACCAATTGACATAGTAATAGCCCTCAGTGGGGTACATCTACTATCAAATTTCTTTGAAAAGGTAAGAAGTAAACAATGAAACTGATTTAGAGAGAATCACAATAAAATGAAAGATAAAAAGTTGGGTATTTAAAATGAAACATTTTTTGCAGGTCTTGGTTCAATAAACTTTGCTAGTTATCTAATTGCTATAGGTGTAGGATTGGCACCTCTCTTTCACATTTTTATAATCGGTTCGGAAGTAAGTTTTGGGAAAATAGTATTGTCTATAATAGCTATATTTTCAATCATTGTTTTAACAATTGCTCGAATTTATAGAAGATTTTTCTATGTAGATTAGTTCGATTTTCTTTAAAGTTTGGGAAAATCTTATCTTTCTAAAAAAACGGACAGTGCTATTGAAATGCAGGTGATAGCCTAAGAAAAGCGGTAGTGATTCTAACACCAAAAAGTAATCAGGGATTGAACTACATTAAAAAAACTTTAAAAGAAAAGCTTTATGAAAGAAAAGCTTTTTTTGATGAGTCTAAAGAAATATTTAGCTTCATTATCTTAAACAAGACAGAGAGAGCTGGTGAATTTCGTATAAAACTAATCTGAAATCATACATAAAGCTTTGGAATAAAAAATGATCTATGAAAACCTTTACATTTCGATAGATAATCTGTATAATAAATACAGAAAACGTTTGCATACGTATTTTCTATAGGAAAAAATAAAGGAGTTTTTTTATTTATGAAAAGAAACTATCATCTACAGTCTCGGACCAGTGAAAAGCGTCATTATTTTGGGATTCGTCGCTTAAAAGTCGGAGTAGCATCTGTCGTGATTGCATCCGGCTTCCTCTTTGGAGGTGCTCAGTTAGCCAAAGCGGATGAGACAAAGGCTACGACTAGCCCAGTAACGAAAGCAGTATTAGCTGCTAATTCAGAAGTTTTGCCTAAGCCAGCAGATGAAGCAAAAGCTGAGGAAGTGGATAGTTCAGCGCAAAAAGAAAGCGAACAAAAAGGAGAGATCGAGAAAAGTACTCAGCCTGAAGCAGTAGTAAGTCAAGCTGCCCAACCTACAGAGGTGGTAGACTCTAGTGCGACTCCAGAAGCAGCTGGGAAAGAAGCAAAAGAAACAGCTGCATCTGACGAGAAAGAAAAGCCAGCGTCAACTAATCAGTCGGAGACATTGCCAAAGGATGCTATCGCAGATGGCCATATGCGTTTCCATTTCAAAAATCTACCATCCGAGAATCTGGATAGCTTAGGCTTATGGACTTGGGATGATGTTGAAACGCCTTCTGGTCAAAAGGGAGGTTGGCCGACTGGTGCGACTAGTTTTGCGACAGCTAAAAAAGATGATTACGGCTATTACCTTGATGTCAAGATGGCAGAGAAAAGAAGCAAGGTTAGTCTCTTAATCAACAATACGGCAGGTCAAAACATTACGGGAGACAAGACAGTTGAGCTGCTGAGTCCTCAGATGAATGAAGTTTGGTTTGACAAAGACTACAATCCTCATACCTCTGAGCCCTTGAAAGAAGGAATGCTTCGGATCAATTATTATCGTACAGATGGTCAGTATGATAAGAAATCCCTCTGGCTCTGGGGAGATGTGCAACATCCAGGTCAAAATTGGCCTGATGGCGTGGACTTTGAAAAGACTGGGAAATACGGTCGCTACGTAGATGTTCCTCTGAAAGAGGCTGCAAAGATGGTTGGTTTCCTGCTTTTAGATGAAAGCAAGTCAGGAGATGATGTGAAGATTCAAAAACAGGATTATAATTTCGCAAATTTGGGTAAAACTAGCCAGATTTTCTTGCGTGATGCGGATCCAACGGTTTATACCAACCCTTACTTTGTCAATGATATCCGCATGACAGGAGCCCAGCATGTTAGCCTGACAGAAATTGAGGCGACCTTCTCTACCTTAGAAAACGCTAAAAAAGAAGACATTCTGAAAAACCTAAAAATTACCAACAAAGATGGCGGAGAAGTCGCTGTTAAAGATGTGGTTCTGAATTCAAAGAATAAAAGTGCAAAATTGATCGGTGATTTTAACCAAGCTCAGTCACCTTACCTTATCAAATATGGCAATGACCAATTCAAAACCAGCATGAACTGGCAGTTGAAGGACAGTCTTTACAAGTATGATGGTGATTTGGGCGCGCGTGTTTCTCAAGCGGGCAAACAAGTGGATCTGACCTTCTGGTCACCAAGTGCGGACCAAGTCGATTTAGTGGTCTATGACAAAGAAGATCAGAACAAGGTTCTTGGGCGCATAGCTATGCAGAAGGGGGAGTCTGGCACATGGACTAGTAGCTTGACGCCTGAGAGCGGGCTAGGTCTTTCTGACTATCGTGGCTATTTCTATCATTATGAAATTAGCCGTGGCGGCAAAAAAGTTCTTGTGCTGGACCCATATGCCAAGTCTTTAGCAGCTTGGAACAATGAAGATGCGGACAAGGGAGATGCCTACAAGATTGCCAAGGCAGCCTTTGTAGATCCAAGTGAATATGGACCGAAAGACCTGACCTATGCCAATATTCCAAACTTCAAGAAGCGGGAAGATGCCTTGATTTATGAGGCGCACGTTCGTGACTTTACCTCTGATCCAGCTATCTCAAAGGATTTGAAATCTCAATTTGGGACCTTCTCAGCTTTCATTGAGAAATTGGATTATTTGAAAGACTTGGGAGTGACGCATGTTCAGCTCTTGCCAGTTCTGAGCTATTACTTTGTCAATGAGCTAAAAAATGCTGAGCGCATGGACAAGTACGCTTCCAGCAACAGCAACTATAACTGGGGTTATGACCCGCAAAACTACTTCTCGCTGACAGGTATGTACTCCAGCACACCGACAGATCCAGCCAAGCGCATTGAGGAATTTAAAAATCTTGTTAACGAAATTCATAAGCGTGGTATGGGCGTTATCATGGACGTGGTCTATAATCACACAGCCAAGACCTCTATCTTTGAAGATTTGGAGCCCAATTACTACCACTTTATGGATGCGGATGGCACACCGAGAACCAGCTTTGGTGGCGGCCGCTTGGGTACTACCCACTATATGAGCAGACGGGTCTTGGTGGATTCGATCAAGTATTTGACAGAGCAGTACAAGGTAGATGGTTTCCGTTTTGATATGATGGGAGACCACGATGCAGAGTCCATCCAAAAAGCCTTTGAAGAAGCTAAAAAGCTCAATCCAAATCTCATTATGCTGGGTGAGGG
>ERZ773050.1318-NODE-1318-length-13819-cov-12.340381_pt1 | contig 13819 bp, 12 predicted proteins | sample MGYA00580632_ERZ773050 | MGnify/ENA primary metagenome ERZ773050 (study PRJEB29015, sample SAMEA2738123) | human oral metagenome | biome: human oral; feature: human-associated habitat; material: saliva | place: China | collected 2166 ... | reverse complement strand
CAATCGGTGAAAAGATGATTGACTTCCAAGACATCTTGAACTCAATCTTCCCACGTTTGCTTCCAGCAATCTTCACTGCCTTCATCTTCTGGTTGCTTGGTAAGAAAGGTATGAACTCTACAAAAGCTATCGGTATCATTATCGTGCTTGCCTTGGCTCTTTCTGCCTTTGGTAAATTTGCACTTGGAATGGGCGCATAATTTATGACTAAATCATTGATTTTAGTGAGTCACGGTCGTTTCTGTGAAGAACTTAAAGGTAGCACAGAGATGATTATGGGACCACAAGACAACATTCATGCGGTAGCTCTTCTTCCAGAAGATGGCCCAGAAGAATTTACTGCAAAATTTGAAGCTGCTGTTGAAGGTTTAGATGATTTCCTAGTCTTTGCAGATCTTCTTGGTGGAACACCATGTAACGTGGTGAGCCGTCTGATTATGGAAGGTCGTGACATTGAACTGTATGCAGGAATGAACCTTCCAATGGTCATTGAGTTTATCAATGCAAGCCTAACAGGTATCGATGCAGACTATAAGAGTCGTGCTTCAGAAAGCATTGTGAAAGTTAATGATTTATTAGCTAGCTTCGATGACGATGAAGATGAATAAGATGGAACAGAACGTCTTATAGAGAATATACATGGGAATGGGAGCAGCTCCCATTCCCATGTTTTCAATCAAGAAACAATATTAGATTAGAGGTTTTCAATGCTAGATTATACAAAAGAAGATTTGCTTGAGTTGGGAGCAGAGATCACCACACGCGAAATTTACCAACAACCAGATGTTTGGAAGGAAGCTTTTGAATCTTACCAAGCCCGCCGTGATGAAATTGCAGCCTTCTTGCAAGGCATTGCAGATAAACATGACTACATCAAGGTTATCTTGACTGGTGCTGGGACTTCTGCTTATGTAGGTGATACCTTGGTTCCTTACTTCAAGGAAGTCTATGACGAACGTAAATGGAATTTTAATGCTATTGCGACAACGGATATCGTTGCAACCCCACAAGCTTATTTGAAAAAAGATGTGGCAACTGTTTTGGTATCATTCGCACGTAGTGGAAACTCGCCTGAGAGTGTAGCAACAGTTGACCTGGCTAAGGCTTTGGTAGATGAACTTTATCAAGTGACCATCACATGTGCAGCTGAAGGGAAATTAGCTCTTCAAGCCCATGGTGATGATCGCAACCTCTTGCTCTTGCAACCGGCAGCTTCTAACGATGCTGGCTTTGCTATGACATCAAGCTTTACTTCAATGATGTTGACAGCGCTTTTGGTTTTCGATCCAACTGAATTTGCTGTTAAAGCTGAACGTTTTGAAGTGCTTTCTAGTCTTGCTCGTAAAGTTCTTGACAATGTGGCAGATGTGAAAGAGTTGGTTGACCTAGACTTTAACCGAGTGATTTACTTAGGTGCAGGTCCATTCTTCGGACTTGCTCATGAAGCACAACTGAAAATTTTGGAATTGACTGCTGGTCAGGTTGCGACAATGTATGAAAGTCCAGTCGGCTTCCGTCATGGTCCAAAATCTCTTATCAACGAAGATACAGTCGTTTTGGTATTTGGTACTACAACAGATTACACTCGTAAGTATGACTTAGACTTGGTTCGCGAAGTTGCTGGCGACCAAATTGCTCGTCGAGTTGTTCTCTTGAGTGATCAAGCCTTTGGACTTGAAAATGTGAAGGAAGTAGCACTTGGATGCGGTGGGGTTCTGAATGATGTTTACCGTGTCTTCCCTTACATCGTTTATGGTCAGTTATTTGCTCTCTTAACTTCACTTAAAGTTGGTAACAGACCAGATACACCATCACCTACAGGTACAGTGAACCGTGTCGTTCAAGGTGTCATTATTCACGAGTTTGAAAAATAAGGAAGAATCTATGAGTAAATTAACATTAAGCCCAAATAAACTTGCTTGCATGCAAAAACTCTCAGACGAAAATGGTATCATCTCAGCTCTTGCTTTTGACCAACGTGGTGCTTTGAAACGCCTTATGGCTCAATACCAAACAGAAGAGCCAACAGTGGCTCAAATGGAAGAACTCAAAGTCTTGGTTGCAGATGAATTGACAAAATACGCGTCATCTATGCTTTTAGACCCAGAGTATGGACTTCCAGCTACAAAAGCTCTTGCACCAAATGCTGGTCTTCTCCTTGCTTATGAAAAAACAGGATACGACACAACTAGCACTAAACGCTTGCCAGACTGCTTGGATGTTTGGTCTGCCAAACGCATCAAAGAACAAGGCGCTGACGCTGTTAAGTTCTTGCTTTACTATGATGTAGACAGCTCTGACGAGCTTAACCAACAAAAACAAGCCTACATCGAACGCATCGGTTCTGAGTGTGTGGCGGAAGATATTCCATTCTTCCTTGAAATCCTTGCTTACGATGAAAAAATCGCTGACGCGGGCTCTGCTGAATACGCAAAAGTGAAACCACACAAGGTTATCGGTGCCATGAAAGTCTTTTCAGATCCACGCTTCAACATCGATGTTTTGAAAGTGGAAGTTCCAGTCAACGTCAAATACGTTGAAGGTTTTGGCGATGGCGAAGTAGTTCATACAAAAGCTGAAGCAGCTGCTTTCTTCAAGGAACAAGATGAGGCGACTAACCTGCCTTATATCTATTTGAGTGCGGGTGTATCTGCTAAACTTTTCCAAGAAACACTTGTATTCGCTCATGAGTCAGGTGCCAACTTCAACGGCGTTCTCTGCGGACGTGCGACTTGGGCTGGCAGTGTCAAAGACTACATTGAGCAAGGCGAAGAAGCAGCTCGTAAGTGGCTTCGTACAACTGGTTTTGAAAACATTGATGAGCTCAACAAGGTTCTTCAACAGACTGCGACTTCTTGGAAGGAACGCATCTAATCTTGATTTTAGAATTCAAAAAACGTAGTAAGTTTTAGGACTTGCTACGTTTTTCTTCTATATAAGCTAGTTTGTCAGCTCGTTTCTTCTTTTTGAAGAGGGCTTCAGCCGACATGGCTGCAGATTTGTCTGGGTATTCTTCTTGATAGATGAGTGTGACGGGCAATCGGGCACGGGTGTACTTGGCTCCTTTTCCAGACTGATGTGTTTTGAGACGAGCTTCTACATCGGTGGTATAGCCTGTGTAGAGGGTGCCGTCTCCGCATTCAAGGACATACATATAGGCTTTATTTTCCATAGTAAATCTCTTGAATTTCTGGTGTATAGCTGCCATCTTGCTCGTGGATAAAGAGAGGCGGGAGGATTTTCAGGCCGTCCGGTGAACCATCTTTAATAGCCTCAATTAAGAGCATATTGGCTTCTCTCCCCTGCTTGGGATAGACAAACTGGATGCGCTTGGGCGCTAGATTATGATTTTTCATGGTTTCTAAAATATCCAAGAATCGGTCAGGACGGTGAACCATTGCTAAGCGGCCATTGGACTTGAGAACTCGCTGGGCAATCGTGCAAATTTCTTCTAAATTCGTAGCAACTTCGTGACGTGCTAGCAGATAATGCTCACTGCCGTTAAGATTGGAATGTTCATCGACCTTGAAATAGGGAGGATTGCAGAGAATGATGTCAACCTTACTGCCAGAGATGTGGTTGCCTAGATTTTTCAAGTCATCATGGATAACCTGCATCTGTTGAGCAAGGTCATTTAGTTCAATGGAACGCTGAGCCATATCGGCTAAACGCTCCTGAATTTCCACTGCTAAAATCTGGGCCTGAGTCCGTGTGCTAGCAAAAAGGCCAACTGCCCCATTTCCAGCGCAGAGATCGACGATGAGCCCTCGGTTAGGTAATTTTGGAAAGCGAGAAAGCAGGACACTATCGACTGAATAGCTAAAGACCTCGCTATTTTGAATGATTTTAATATCAGTGGAAAAGAGCTGATTAACTCTTTCTCCAGCTTTTAATTTTGCTTCTGTCATACCAACATTATAGCATGATTAAGTGCTATTCCAAAGAAGAAAGAGAAATTTTATAGGAAAAAACACCTGACAGACATAGTCAGGTGCGAATTTTAGTTGAATTCATATTTTTGCTTGATAGTACAAGCGATGAAAATTCCGATAAAGAAAACCATGAGAATCAGATAGACTGGCAAGGTTGCGGCTGTCAGCGTTGCAATTTCCAAAAGGTGTTGCAAAACAAAGGCGGATAGATAGAAGCCTGCGACTGAAAAAATGATCAGAAGAGCGCGCCAGAGGTTGAGTGGCAGGCAGGCCCGGATGACTGACAGGAAGCTGATGCTGCCTAGCAAGTAGTAGGTTAGGGTGGACATTTCTATGTCACTCCAGCCATGGCTGCTGCCCCAGATACGGACAAATAGCACGCTGAAGATAATCATGAGGGAGCTTGGCAGAGCCAGCTGCAGGGATCGTTTGAGGAAGTGCTTTTCAACCGGCTTAATATTGCGCTCAAAGGTGAGGACAAAGGGTGGGAAACCTTCGACAAACTGGTCAATCAAGGTGATTTGAATCGGGATGAATGGGAAAATCAAGAGATATTCCGGCTTGCCTAACAGGACACTGGCGATACAGATGATAGCTAGGAGGAAGGAATAAATGGTCTTGATGAAGAAAATCGGAGCAATTCGGCCGATATTGTTAACGACCCGGCGGCCTTCAAAAAGAATCTCAGGAACATCGTTAAAGTCGGAGTTCAGAAGGACCAGGTTGGCAATCTGCCGGGTTGCTGGGTCGCCCTCAGCCATGACGATGGAGCAGTCTGCTTCGCGCAAGGCCAAGATATCATTAACCCCATCTCCCGTCATGGCTGTTGTCCGACCGGCGGCCTTAAGAGTCTGGATGAGCAGTTTTTTCTGATGGGGAGAAACACGGCCGAAGATGGCTGTTTCTTCAGCTTGCTCAACCAGTTCTTGATCGCTGATTTTAGAGCAGTCGATGTAGTTGTCGTAGTTGGCAAATCCAGCCTGGCTCGCGATATGGGAAACGGTCACAGGATTGTCACCAGAGATGATTTTCAGATCAACATCCTGAGAGCGCAGGTAGTCCAGTGTCTCAGCCGCTCCCTCACGAATAGGATCAGTGATTTCCAGAACAGCTAAAGCGGTCATATCTTCAGGCAGTTGGATACTGTATTTATCTAGCACTTGGTCGCTGTGAGCCAGCACCAAAACCCGCGATCCGCGTTTTTGAGCCTCTCCAACCGCTGCAGGATTGCTGTCCAGCAGCATTTCGGGCGCTCCCAGAAAGATGGTTCCGACACTTGATAAATGCATAGCGCCCCATTTTCGGTCACTAGAAAATGGGATGACATTGTCGCTAATATAGGTGTGCTCTAAATGGCCGTAGCCCTTGCGGATAGCCTGGGCTGTTGGGTTATTATCCTCGCTTGTTTGGATGTAGGCTGCTAAGATTTGACCGACGGTCTCATCAGAAAACTTATCTGACAGGCTATGCAAGGCTTCAACAGTCATCTTACCTTGGGTAATTGTCCCAGTCTTATCTAGACAGAGAGTATCCACCCGGGCCAGAGTTTCAACAGAATACATTTCCTGAACAAGAACCTTGCGCATACCTAGCTTGATGACAGCTGTCAGGAGTGACGTGACTGTCAGCAGGGCAATTCCCTTAGGCAGCATACCCAAAAGAGCTGTCGAGCTGGTAATGACAGAGTTTTTGACAGGCAATCCCTTTATCATCAGGGCTTCAAAGAAGAGAGCCATTCCGAAAGGAATGATAATTTTTCCGGTAAAGCGGGAAATTTTCCCAAGATTGTAAAGAATGCGCGAGTTGATAGGCTTGAGTGTTTTAGCCTCAGTCATGAGCTTGTTGGCATAGTTGTCTGCGCCGACATGATGCACCTCAGCATAGATCTGCCCACTAGCCAGAAAGCTACCAGACAGCAGCTCAGCGCCTTCTTCCTTGAGAACCAAGTCACTCTCCCCTGTCAGCATGGCTTCATTGGCTTCAGCAACACCCTCTACCACACGGGCATCACTGGGAATCTGCTCGCCGGCTGACAGCTTGATCAGATCGCCCAGTACAATTTCTTCCGGCTGAATCTTGACTTCCTGGCCATCGCGGATGACTGTGACCAGCTCTCGGCTGACCAGATTGAGCTTGTCAATCATGTGCTTGGCTCGCAGCTCTGTAATAATACCAGTGACGGCATTAAAGCTGATGACTGCGAAGAAGACCAGATTGCTCCAGGCTTGGACAGAGACCAAGGCCAGAGCGATCACAAAGTTTAGGGCATTAAAAAGGGTGAAAACATTCCGCTTAACGATTTGCCAGTTACTAGTACTGGTGTCACTTGTAAAATCGTTGGTCAAGCCTTGCGAAATCTTTTCATCTACTTGGGTTTGGTTTAAACCAATTAATTCTTTCTTATTCATGAAAATAATGATACCATTTTTTTATAGAAATAGCTATCAGAATCAGCTGTTACAGGCAAAGTTTGGAAAAATATTGCAGACTATAATGGGATAGGGTATAATGAGAAAGGATGTAATAAATTTCAAGTACAATTTTAGTTTGAAATAAGGAGAGTTTATGTTTTATACCTATTTGCGAGGATTGGTAATTTTTATCCTCTGGGCTCTAAACGGCAATGCCCATTACCATAATAAAGAGAAGATTCCTTCACAAGATGAAAATTATATCTTGGTAGCCCCTCACCGGACATGGTGGGATCCTGTTTACATGGCTTTTGCGACCAAGCCCAAGCAGTTCATTTTCATGGCCAAGAAACAGCTCTTTGAAAATCGGGTGTTTGGCTGGTGGATTCGCATGTGTGGTGCCTTTCCTATCGACCGGGAAAATCCTGGTCCGTCAGCTATCAAATACCCTGTGAATATGCTGAAAAAGAGCAATCGTTCCCTGATTATGTTCCCAAGCGGCAGCCGCCATTCTACGGATGTCAAGGGAGGAGTGGCAGTGATTGCTAAGATGGCTAAGGTTCGGATCATGCCAGTAGTCTATGCTGGCCCCATGAGCCTTAAAGGCTTGGCAGCTGGGGAGCGCGTGGATATGAATTTCGGCAATCCAATTGATATTTCTGATATCAAAAAGATGAACGATGAAGGAGTGGAAGAAGTGGCTCGTCGGATTCAGGCGGAGTTTGACCGCTTGGATGCAGAAGTGGCGCCTTACCAGACAGGCAAAAAACCAAATATCTTCTGGCGAATTTTGCGAGCACTAGCCTTTATTCCGGCAGCCTTGATTGGCATTCTGACCTTCATTTTCAGTTTCCTTGCAAGCTTTGTCTGGGATCCAGATAAGCATAGAAAATAAGATACGAATCAGCTTGCTGAGCAATCTTGCTTGGGAGCTGATTTTTTAAGCGAGTGAGCTATAATGTTGGTATGTTTTATAAGGAGGATGCTATGTCTCTTGCATTTTTATCTTTTGTAACCTTATCACTGTTTATGTTGCACGAGTTTGATGAGATTATACTGATTCGGCCTTGGATTTCTCAGAATCAAGATCATCAAGGCTATCAAAAGGAGATGTTCATTGCTAGGAGAGGAAGTTATCTTTCTGCTGAAAGTATAGCTCTGATGATTGCAGAGGAATTTCTACTGGCTTTTATCCTTTTGTTGCTTGCGATTCTATTTCGCATTCCTGAGCTAGCTTTGGCTATTGGTTTCTGTCATACCCTCCATCTGCTGGTCCATATCATGCAAGTGTTTCGCTTTCGTCGCTGGGTACCGGGCGGCTTCACAGCTCTGACGACTTTTCCTATACTCATCTTAGTCTTTGTCCTTTATCTGAGTCAGCAGTCAGTTTCTTGGCTGCTGCTTCTGATTCTAAGCGTGCTTGTGATGGCTTTTCTTTTGGCAAATCTGGCTTTTTTACATAGCAGAGCTCAAAAGGTAGAAGCTTGGATATACAGGATAAGCAAAGCAGACTGATATTACAGCTCCTATTTTCATCAATGTCCTTTCTATCTACTACTTCTTGCAAAATAAAGATTTTAAAATATGACAAGCTGAAAATTCTCTCGGTTTGTCATATTTTTTTGAATTTTTTACGAATAAAAAGACAAAGGAGAAAAATTATGTTTGAAGAAATAGTTGAAAAATTGAAGGAATACAAGATTTTTGTTGGACTTTCTTTACTGGGAGTCGTCTTGGCTGGCTTTTTCTTGCTGAAGGGCAACGCTCAGCCACAGAATCAGGTCAGTGCACTAGCTCAGGAAGTGGTCACATCAGCTTCATCTGAAACCAATACAGAAAAAAGAAATATCAATCAAGAAAAAATCAATTCAGAAAAGGATATGGATTCAGAGGAATCTGAGGAAGAAGTCACCGTTGATGTCAAAGGAGCTGTCAAAAATCCAGGAGTTTATCAGTTACAAGCTGGAGCGCGTGTGTATGATGCTTTACAAAAAGCAGGTGGCTTGCTGCCAGATGCCGAGTCAAAATCCATCAACCAAGCTCAAAAATTAACAGATGAGGTGGTTGTTTATGTAGCTAGAGTCGGTGAGGAAGGGGCAGATGTGACGCAAACTAGTCAGACGCCAGCTGGAAATGGGGGAACAGAGAAAGGGAAGTCTGGCTTGGTCAATCTCAATACGGCGACTGAAGCTGAACTTCAGACAGTTTCAGGCATCGGTCAAAAGAAAGCGCAAGACATCATCGCTTATCGGGAAGCCAATGGCAAGTTTAAGTCAGTAGACGAGCTGAAAAATGTTTCAGGAATCGGTGCAAAAACCTTAGAAAAGTTAAAAGACTATGTCACAGTGGATAAATAAATTTCCTATCAAACCCATCTATTTTTGTCTTTTGCTGGTGCTGGCCTACTTTGCGATTTATACTAGTAGTCTGCCAGCTTATCTAGGTTTGGCAGTCCTCCTTGTTCGGCTCTTTTGGCTTTATCCGATGAAGAATAGTCTACTTGTTTTGGTGTTCTTGAGTCTCTTTACAGGATTTTTCCTATTTAGGAGAGAAATGGCTAATCAAGCCTTTCAAGATGAACCGGAAACCATTTCTACCATTGTGATCAAGCCAGATACAATGAAATTCAATGGCGACTCGCTTTCTTTTCGTGGCTATTCCAATGGTCAAACTTACCAGGCCTTTTATAAAATCCAGTCAGAAAAGGAAAAGCAAGCTTTTCAAAAACTGAGCGATCAACTGCTTTTGAAGATTGATGGAGAACTTAGTTTAGCAGAAGATCAACGCAATTTTTCAGGCTTTGACTATCGGTCTTATCTAAAAACGCAAGGGATTTATAGAATTTTAAAAATCAATCAAATCAAGTTTAGTCAACATTTTAGCAGTCTTAATCCTTGGGATTGGCTGTCGATCTGGCGCAGAAAGTCCTTGGTTTATATCAAGGAAAATTTTCCTAGCCCCATGAGCCACTATATGACTGGACTCTTGTTTGGTGACTTGGATACAGATTTTGCTGAGATGAATGAACTTTATTCCAGTCTGGGGATTATCCATCTCTTTGCCCTGTCAGGCATGCAGGTTGGCTATTTCATGGATGGTTTTCGCCGGATTCTCCTGAAATTTGATTTAAAAAGGGAAACCGTCGATTGGTTGCAACTGCCCTTTTCCTTTATCTATGCGGGTTTGACGGGCTTTTCAGTATCGGTTGTGAGGAGTTTAGTGCAAAAGCTGCTCTCGCAGTTTGGTGTGACTAAGCTGGATAACTTTGCTTTAACGATCGTGCTCCTAGCCATTTTCATGCCCAATTTTCTATTGACGACGGGTGGCGTTCTTTCCTGTGCCTATGCTTTTGTCATTTCGGTCATGGATTTTGAGCATTTACCTCCCGTGCGAAAGGTGCTGGCAGAAAGTCTGACCATTTCACTGTGGATTCTACCGATTCTGATTTTCTATTTTTCCGAATTTCAGCCCTGGTCTATTCTGCTGACCTTTCTATTCTCAGTCATTTTTGATCTTTTTATGCTTCCAGCCCTGACCTTTATTTTTGCCCTATCGCCTCTTTTGAAAATTACTCAAGTCAATGCCTTATTTGAACTGCTGGAAGAGTTGATTCGTTGGACGGCGGCTATTTCCTCACGGCCAGTGGTTTTTGGTCAGCCATCTATCTGGATGATGCTAGGCCTGCTTATCACTCTTTGCTTGCTCTATGATTTTCGCAGACTGAAGAAGGTTTTGATCCTACTCAGCTTGGCTCTAGCTCTGCTATTTTTCCTCACTAAGCATCCCTTACAAAATGAAATTACCGTCATTGATATTGGACAGGGAGATAGCATTTTCTTGCGCGATTGGCGGGGGAAATCTGTTCTGATTGATGTGGGTGGTCGAGTGGAGATTGGCAAGAAAGAAGCTTGGCAAAAGCGGATTTCTGCGACAAATGCAGAAAAGACCTTGATTCCCTATCTGAAAAGTCGGGGAGTGAGTCACTTGGATGTGCTGGTTTTGACCCACACCGATACCGATCATATGGGCGATATGCTGGAAGTAGCCAAGCATTTTTCTATAAAGGAAATTTATGTATCTAAGGGAAGTTTGACCCAGTCAGATTTTGTGGAGAAACTGGAGCGGATGCAGACGAGAGTCCATGCGGTAGAAGTGGGAGATAGCCTTCCAATTTTTGATGGATCTTTGCAGGTTCTCTATCCTGAGGATACAGGCGACGGTAGCAATGATGACTCTGTCGTTTTGTACGGGAAGTTTTTTGGAACTAGCTTTTTGTTTACGGGAGACTTAGAGGAGAATGGCGAAGCTACCTTGATGCGGCGTTTTCCGCAACTCAAGGTGGATGTTTTAAAAGCAGGCCACCACGGTTCTAAGGGCTCCTCTAGCCCAGAATTTTTACAACAGCTTCAGCCCAAAATTACCCTCATCTCTGCCGGCAAGAATAACCGCTACAAGCATCCTCATCAGGAAACTCTGGACAGATTTAAGAACATTCAGACACAGATTTTTCGGACAGATGAACAAGGAGCTATTCGCTTTAGTGGCTGGGATTCATGGAAAATCGAAACGGTAAAGTAATACTCGGTTTCCTTGCTCTAAGAGTGAGCCAAAATTAACTTACCTTGATTTCGAGCTAAAATTATGATACAATGAATCCTGTTAATAAAAATTTAGAGGAGATTTCTATGTTTTCTGCTTATAAAAAATTTTGGACTCGTTATGCAGACTTTAGTGGTCGTTCTAGTCGTTCGGATTACTGGTGGGTTTTCCTATGTAATGTTTTGATTACCCTACCATTTTCGTTGATTGCCCTTTTCGGTTTTCTCATTCCGCTTTTTAGTGAAGTTTATTATGCAGGGCTATACGGTTATGAACCAGATTTTTCTGGAGCTATGGCTGGCGCTGGTTTTGCTGCGTTCATAATGTTCTTGCTTGCTATCTATGGACTTGCAACGATCGTTCCTCATCTTGCTATCACAGTTCGTCGTCTTCGCGACGCTGGCTTCCACTGGGCATTTATTTTTCTGGGAGTAGGGCCATCAATAGCTTCTTTCATTCCAGTTTTGAATATTTTAGCTGCTTTGGTTTCTCTGCCATGTGGTATTGCTCTGATTGTCTTGCTTTGCCAAGCTAGCAAACCAGCTCAGCCAGTTAATGGGGCTCCATATGGTCAACAAGGATTCCAAGGTCAGCAATTTGGTCAAGCTCAACAACCAGTTCAAAACCAACAGTTTGCTCAGCCTGGATTCCAAGGACAACAACAGCCGACACAAAACCAACAATTTGGTCAAGTTCAACAGCCAGTTCAAAACCAACAGTTTAGTCAGCCTGTTAACCAAGAGCAACCATTTGCTCAGCAACAAGCACCCGTTCAGAATCCAGAATTTGGTCAGCCTCAACAACCTTTTGGGCAGAATCAAGTGAACCAGCCAACTCAACCGTTTGCTGCTAGCCAATACCAAACTCAAGAGTCAACTCAATCAGCATTCTCAGCATCAGTTTCAGAACCAGCTGAATCAGTTCATTCAGTAGAAGCTCATCAGTCTCAAGCTGAAACTGCAGAACAGGCTCTGGGAACTGCTTCTGAACAAATCACTAACTCAGAGTCAATCTCTCAGTAAAATCTATAAGATATCAACCCTAGATAGTTTCAACCTATCTGGGGTTTCTTTGTCATGTTTGAAATTTTTGTAACCAAAATGACTTTCGATTCGTTATACTAGTAGAAAGGGGGATGAATAAAAAGTATTAAATAGAGAAAAGCAGTTTCAAATGAGAAGTAGCAGCTGCGAGCTTTGGATTAGAAAGACTTTTTACTATCATTCTGCTATTTAAAGGAATGCAAGTAAGGAGAGATTTGAGGAGAAGTTGTGGGGAGGTGAGATTATCAAACTGGATGAATACGAAAACATCTTGGTTGGCTTTGCTCGAGAGATTGTTTTCTACCTGCAAAAGTCAGGAGCTTCTAAGGCAGAGGATGTGGTGCAGGATGTTTTTGTCAAAATGTTAGAGACTGATCTGGTCATCCCAGCAGAGAAGATGCGAGCTTGGATGTATCGGGTTTCCATCCGTCGCTACATCGATCGTTATAGGCGCGATCAGCATTATCTAGAAATTTTGCAAAAGGAATTTTTCAAACAAGATGTGATTCAACCATTTGAAAACGACCATTATGAGCTGTTAAGGTCGACGATAGAAGAGCTCCCTATTAAGGAAGCAATGCTTTTAGATCTTTATTATTTCCAAAATTTTACAGTAAAGGAAATCGCTCAAATTATGTCGTATTCTGTAAGTAAAGTGAAAGTACAACTCATGCGTAGCCGAATTAAGCTCCGCCATAAATTGGAAAAGAAAGGATATAGAAATGGAAACATTTGAAATTTTAGCGAAGAAAAGTAAAAGAAAACGACTTTGGAAGACAGTTGCCATCAGTAGCCTTGTTTCTTTAGCTTTATTGTTCTTATTAGGAAAGGGCTTGATAGAATTAGCCTCGAGTAATGGTCGAAACTTGCAGAAAGAGTATGAAGTTATGTCGGAAATCTCCTATCCTAATGTTGACTATGATAGTCTTTACCACAATCACACCTCCCTTTTTTCAGGAACCTTACATTCTGATCGTTTCAAGGATTTAGATGGAGTGAAGGTAGCTTATCCTTCCTATGAGGGGAACTATTCACTCATAGGTGCTTTTAGAGATCCGACTGCGGAAGGGACTTATTTGTCTCTCTCAGGAACCTATACGCGAGAACTTCGGCAGAAATATCCGGTCTTTTACAATATTAATGCTAAAGGAACAATAGATACAAAGCGAATCCCTCAAGAACTTGCTTCTGTCAAAGAAATGCCGAATCAATTGGTGGAAGTAGCTTTGACTTTTGATAAAGCTTATACCTATAAGGAAATCCAGCAGATGATACCGAGCAACCTCAAGATTAACTGGTACTGGATTGGCAGTCAGTCAGAAGATGTTGACAATACTGGGGCATTGCGCACTGATCCTAAGACGACTTACGGAGCTAACGCTGGTCTTCTCTTTACTTATGATTCAGATGTTAGAAAGAAGGCAAAAGAGGCTAAGAAAGAGCAGCAGACTTTCTTGGATTATCTGAAAAAGGCAGATAAAAATCTTTTCCCAAGTGTTAGTGGGTACAACACGTACAATGATGTGGAGTCCTATCTCAAGAAATTTGGTCAGCTAGATATTCGTGAAGCAGAAAATCGTGATCAATTAACTTTCTCTGGCGTCATCTTGACTGGAAAAGCTGAAAATTTCGCTCAATTAGAAGAAAAAGAATGGATTTATGCTTCCAGTATTGGTGCTTCCGTTCCCAATCAGCCTTACTATAAGCTAGATAAGGAATAATTGACAAAAAATGTGTAAAAGGCTTGCATTTTCAGTGAAATTTGATAAAATAGTAAGGAAAGTTAGACTGTATTGCCTACTGTCTATCTATAAAATATATTTTATTGGAGGCT
>ERZ773050.1316-NODE-1316-length-13830-cov-6.815463_pt1 | contig 13830 bp, 18 predicted proteins | sample MGYA00580632_ERZ773050 | MGnify/ENA primary metagenome ERZ773050 (study PRJEB29015, sample SAMEA2738123) | human oral metagenome | biome: human oral; feature: human-associated habitat; material: saliva | place: China | collected 2166 ... | reverse complement strand
GAACGGTTTGCCGTCTTTGCCCATCATGGTGCCGAAGCCGATAAACTCGGCTTTTACATCTTCCGGCAGATAGCCTGCTTTGCGGGAAGTGGTAAAGAGTTGCTCAAAGTGCAGGGCTTGGCGATGGTCGACGACGTACAGCAGGCGGTCGGCATTAAGCGTGCCGACACGGTAGCGCAAACACGCCAAGTCGGTGGAGGCATAAAGGAAACCGCCGCCTTGTTTTTGCACGATAAATGCGGCAGGCTCGCCCTCTTTGTTTTTGAACTCGTCCAAGAACACGACTTTTGCGCCGTCGTCTTCGACTGCCAGGCCTTTTTCGACCAAATCATTGACTACGGGCTGCAAATCGTCGTTGTATGTCGATTCGCCCGCCACGTCTTCAGGACGCAGTTTCAAGCCCAGCGTGTCGTAAACGGCTTGGGCGTGCGAGAGTGAAATATCGACAAACTGTTTCCACAACGCCAATACGGTTTCATCGCCGCCTTGCAGCTTCACAACGTATTCGCGCGCAGTGTCGGCGAAGGCGGCATCTTCGTCAAAGCGTACTTTGGCGGCTCGGTAAAATTGCTCCAAATCTGCCAGTTCAAACGCGGTATTGTCTTTTTGCTGCTCAACCAAATAAGCAACCAACATGCCGAACTGCGTACCCCAGTCGCCGACGTGGTTTTGACGGATAACGGTGTTGCCCATAAATTCCAACACGCGCGAAATACTGTCGCCGATGATGCTGGAACGCAGGTGGCCGACGTGCATTTCTTTGGCCAAATTAGGTGAAGAATAGTCGATGACGACGGTTTGCGGTTTATCGGTTTTCGCTACGCCGAAACGCGCATCGTTCAAGGCCGTCTGAATGTTTTGGGCGAGGAAATCAGGACGCAGGCGTAGGTTGATAAAGCCCGGGCCGGCTACTTCTGCGCTTTCAATTACGGCGTTGTCGGCCAATGCTTCGGCCACTTTTTGCGCCAACTCGCGCGGATTTTGTTTGGCTTTTTTCGCCGCACCCATCACGCCGTTGATTTGGAAATCGCCGTGTTCGGCGTTTTTGGTCGGCTGCAAGACAACGGGGCTGTCGGTGATGCCTGCGGCGGCAAAGGCGGCAGCGGCTTCGAGTTCGACGGTTTGATGTAGGTTCATGAAGTTCGGTCTCTCGGTTAAATTCAAATCAGGCGGTATTTTAAAAGAATTTGGGGTGTTGAAACAGGGCTAAGGTGAAAGGTCGTCTGAAAAAAATGTGGGTGGTTTCGGCGTAACCTGCCATGCCCGTTTTCAGACGACCTTTTAATGATGGCAGCGTTTGGGAAAATTCAACGGACAAGGTTCCAAGCCATTTTTATGGCAATCAGCAGCAGCATGATGCCGAAGGAGATTTTGAGCTGGCGGGCGGGGAGTTTGTGCGCGGTTTTGACACCGAGCGGGGCAAAAATCATGGTCGCGATGCTCAGGATGGCGACTGCGGGTAGATAGAGGAAGCCGCCGGAGCCATGGGGGAGGTTGGGGATGTTCCAGCCGGTAACGAGATAACCGATTGTGCCTGCAAGCGCAATCGGCCAGGCGAGGCCGGAGGATGTGCCGATGGCGCGGTGGGCAGGGAAGTTGCAATACATCAGGAAGGGGACGGACAGCGAGCCACCGCCGATGCCGACCCAGCTCGAAGCTGCGCCGAACAATGTGCCAACCGCGCTCAGGCCGGGTAGGGCGGGCAGGTGGCGCGAGGCTTTGGGTTTGGAGTCGGCTAGGGTTTTGAGGGCGATAAGGGTCAGGAATGCGATAAAGAAGATTTGCAGGGCGCGGGTAGGCATGTATTTGGCGGTAACCGCGCCGATGAGTACGCCGAATATCATGGAGGGGGTCATGCGGCGGACGGTCTGCCAGTCGATGGCTCTTTTTTTATGCTGGGCGTACATACTGGAGAATGTGGTGAACACCATCACGGCGAAGGATGTGCCGATGGCGAGATGTTGGGCGTAGGGATGACCGCTGATGCCTTGCAGTTGCAGCGTCCACAAGACGACGGGCACAATCAATGTGCCGCCGCCTACGCCGAATAATCCTGCAATAAAACCCGCAGCGCTTCCGACGGCGAGCAGGGAGAAGATGATGTCCCAAGTCCACATTTTTCAGGCGACCTTTTTTGTTTTACGGCGTTTTTTCAACCAACGCCATACTGCCATGATGTAGCCGGAGAGGCTGTAACCCAGGAAAAACAGGAAAAGTACAAGCGAAGGTTTCCAGTTGATGAGTAGCAATACCAATACGGCAAGCACCATGCCCATAAACGGGACTTGGCGGCGGATATTGATTTCTTTAAAGCTCCAAAACGGGATTTGGACGATCATGGAGATGCCGGCGAAAAGCGTGATGCCCAAAGCCCACCAATGTACGCCGGGGAAGCGTTCGATGCTGTGGTTGACCCAAATCAGGCCGACAATCAACGCGGCAGCGGTCGGACTGGGAACGCCGATGAACCAGCGTTTATCGACTTTGCCGATGAGTGTGTTGAAGAGGGCGAGGCGCAGGGCGGCGCAGGCGCAGTAGATGAAGGCGACGGAATAACCGATTTTGCCAAACTGCCAAAGCTGCCATTTATAGGCAATCAAGGCGGGCGCGACGCCGAAACTGACCATGTCGGCAAGACTGTCCAGCTGTTCGCCGAACGCGCTTTGGCTATTGGTCAGCCGCGCCACGCGACCGTCCATGCCGTCGAGCAGCATGGAGAGGAATACTGCAATCGCTGCCGTCTCATAACGCCCGTGCATGGATTGGGTGATGGCGAAAAAGGCGCAGAACAACGCGGCGATGGTAAAGGAGTTGGGCAGCAGGTAGATGCTGTTGCGGCGCAACGAATTTCGCGGCGGAATTGGCGGTTGGTTTTGCATGTTGTCCATAATCGTTTGATGATGCAGTACAAAGCAGATGGAGGGATTATACCGTATTGAGATGAAAATGATTCCGGAATGTGCAGGAGGTCGTCTGAAAATGTGTGAATACCGCTTGGTTTGTTCATTTTCAGACGACCTTTTTACTGAAATATGAGTTTTGCTGTCTTTCTATAGTGGATTAAATTTAAACCAGTACGGCGTTGCCTCGCCTTGCCGTACTATTTGTACTGTCTGCGGCTTCGTCGCCTTGTCCTGATTTAAATTTAATCCACTATAAAAACAGGAACAATCAGCCGTAAATTGCCGTATTTTTATCAAATCCGAACAACCAAACAATAGCGTGTAGCATGAGCTTTGCCCGCGAAGATCATGATTGGCCTACGGACTCGGCATTCTTACCATATCGGCAAAAGGGATTCGTGAGGGACGGGTCGTCTGAAAAAAAGCAAATCAAATTTTATCAAAGCGAATATTTGAAGAGTGGAGTCAAAGAAAAAGCATCAGGACCGTCATTCCCGCGCAGGCAGGAATCCAGATTTTTGGTTTTCGGAAGGATTCGGAACACCATGATTCCAAATCTCCGGATTCACGCCTGCGTGAGAATGACGGCAAGAGTAGTTTCTATTTTAATCGACCCTGTTTTCAGACGACCTTCGTCAGTCAAATCAACGATTAATCAAACAATTCCCGCTGCGCCTGCTCTTTGGTCACGCGCACGTCGGTTTCACCTTCGGCAAAAATGATGTGCAGTTTCTGCCCTTGTTTCAACGCGTTGGCGTTGCGGATGACTTGTCCGCGTGTGTTTTTGACGACGGAAAAGCCGCGCTCCAGAATCTGCTGCGGCGATACGGCTTCGAGCAGGGCGGTTTGGGCGGTCAGGCTTTGGCGGCGCTGGGCAAGCAGTTGGCGGAAGGCGTGCGACAAGGTCGTCTGAAAACGGTCGATGTCTTGCCGGTAAACGGAAATATCAGGGCGGCAATGTTTCAGGGCTTGGGTTTGGCGTTCGAAACGGGCGGTGTGGGCGCGGACGTTTTGCGTCATCGAGTAGGACAGGGTTTGCGCCAGTTTGTGGATGTAGATGCGCTGTTCGCCGAGTTTTTGGCGCGGGTGGCGGATTTGCCGCGCGAGCCAGTCGAGCTTTTGGCTGGCATCGAAATAGCGTTGTTCCAAAACGGTTTTCAGACGACCTTGGGCTTGGGCGAGACGGTGCAGCGATTCTTGGCGGTTGGGGCTGACCAGTTCCGCCGCGCCGGTCGGCGTGGGCGCGCGCACGTCGGCAACGAAATCGGCGAGCGTGAAATCGGTTTCGTGTCCCACGCCGCTGACGACCGGAATCGCGCAGGCTTCGATGGCGCGCACGACCGGTTCTTCGTTAAACGCCCACAAATCTTCAATGCTGCCGCCGCCGCGACAGACAATCAACACATCGCATTCGGCGCGTTGCGATGCGGTTTTAATTGCTTGGGCAATCTGAAACTCGCTGCCCGCGCCCTGAACGGCGGTCGGATAAACGATGACGGGAATTTCGGGCGCACGGCGTTTCAAGGTGGTAACGACATCGCGCAAAGCCGCCGCCGCCAGACTGGTTACGATGCCGATACATTGCGCTCGGGCGGGCAAAGGTTTCTTGCGCTCCGCCGCAAACGCGCCTTCCGCCTGCAACTGCGCCTTCAGCTGCTCGTAGGCTTCGTAAAGCTGCCCCAAGCCTTTGAGCCGCACCTCGTTCACCGTAATCTGAAATTCGCCCCGCGCCTCGTAAATACTGATTTTGCCCGCCACTTCGATATGGTCGCCTTCTTTCAAAGGTTTCGCCAAACGCGACGCCGCACCTTTGAACATGGCGCAACGCACCTGCGCGCGGCTGTCTTTGAGTGAGAAATAATAATGCCCGCTGGCAGCACGGGTCAGATTGGATACCTCGCCCGCAATCCACAAACCGGCAAGATGGTCTTCCAGTAAGGCTTTGGCGAGGGCATTGAGTTCGGATACGGAAATGGAGGAGGGGGCGAAGAGTTCGGACATTGGGAGGGGAATAAATGGGGAAAGATTGGATTATAAGGGGTTTCAGACGAGGTTTGTATGGGAAAGGTCGTCTGAAAGAAGTCTTTGCCGGGTATTATTTTAATAGTATATTGTCTAACTTATAAACGAAAACATTACGGGATACTGTTATGAAACATATTTTGATTGATTTTGAAAACGTCCAACCGGAAGCATCGCAATTGAGCGGAGTGGGTGAAGAAAACTGCCATATCTGGCTTTTTCTGGGAAAGCTGCAACAAAAAACTTTATCGGTGGAGCTTTGCGAAGCCTTATGCAGGTTTGGGAAAAATGTTCATTTCGTACGGGTTGCAAAGACAGGCAAAAATGCTTTGGATTTTTATCTTGCCTATTATTTAGGCAAGATTACGGAACAGGACAAGGAAGCATTGATATGCATTCTTTCGAGGGACGGGGGATTTGATGTTTTAGTCGAACATTTGGAAGATACGCATTTGTGTAAGGGTATTGTCAGATTGGGAAGTTTGGAGGACGCAGGGAAGAATGAGGAATTGTTGTTGGAAATGAAAAAACAACATATAGGACAAGAACCTAATCTTTCAGCGGATAAGCACCCCGTCAAAGATACAGAAATTGTGTATTCTGAAACTGTAGCTTTAAATCAATCTCCTACATTTATTAATTTATGCGTACGAAAGGTAATTGCAGCATTAATTCCGCCCAGTGCTTTCAGACCGACTGTTTTTCACAATTTGGAATCGCGTTTGTATTCTGTTTTGTATCAAGAATTGATCCCCTTCAATCAAGAACAACAAAATGAAATAGTTGGGAAAATTATCCAAAGTCTGCTTAATAAAAAACTGATTTCGTTCAATCCTGATACTAATTTTGTGAATTATCACATCAACAGTAATGATATTTTAGAGAAGTTGACGTGCAAGCTGATTGAATCAAAAAGTAAAACAGTACAGGGCGCTAGAAATGTTCTGCGTTCGCAATCTAAAATATTTTGTTTGGAAGTGGAAGAAAATACATTAGATGATATTTTAAAATACTGCGAATCCCAGCAATTGATACGTATCAAATGCGACAAGATAGAATATGCCCCTTTTCCTTTGGAGATTCAAATTCCGAAACAGATTGATATTATCAGCAAAGAAGAAGATATTAAGATAATGAATGCAGTACAGAAATTTTTTAATAAGTCAGCTAAAAATAAACCCAAAACCAAAAAAGCAATAATCAATTCTTTCAAATCCATTCTGAAATTATCGGATGACCATATTGAAAAATTAATTAATATGCTTGTGAGTCAGAAAAAACTTTCTATTGATAATTTGGGGAAAGTGAACTATCCAAAAAAATAAGGTTTGCCTGTTTTAGATATTTCCCTTATCCCATACCCCAAAAGATGCCCGAATGCCCAAACTCCATCAAATCATCGAACGCCATTGGCAACGCCCCAATCCGTTTTTATCTTTCCTGCTCAAACCCTTATCCATGCTGTTTGCCAAAATTGCGGCGAAACGGCGCGATGATTTCGTTTCAGGCCGTCTGAAAAGCGAAAAGCTGCCCGTGCCCGTGGTCGTGGTCGGCAATATCCATGCGGGCGGAGCGGGGAAAACGCCGATTGTCGCCGCGCTGGTGACGGGTTTGCAGGAAAAAGGCGTCAAGGTCGGTATCATCAGCCGAGGCTACGGGCGCAAGAGTAAGGCGGTTCATGTATTGAATGCCGAGAGCCGTGCAGAAGATGCGGGCGACGAGCCTTTGCTGCTGTTCCGCAAAACCGGTGCGCCGACGGCGGTGGGTAGCAGCCGTGCGGAGGCAGGCAGGGCGTTGCTGGCGGCGCACCCCGACATCGGGCTGATTGTGGCGGACGACGGTTTGCAGCATTACGCCCTGCGGCGGGATGTGGAAATCGCCGCGTTTCCGGCGGCGGATACGGGGCGGACGGATTTGGATTTACTGCCCAACGGCGGTTTGCGCGAACCTTTGTCGCGTTTGGATTCGGTGGATGCGGTCGTCGTCAGCGGCGGTCAGGCGGATGCGTCGTTTGCGCCGTCTGAAAACATGTTTCACAGCAGTATCGAAACGGGACGGATTTACCGTTTGAACCAGCCGTCCGAAATACTGGATACAGGTCGTCTGAAAAACCAAACCGTCGCCGCCGTGGCAGGTATCGCCAAACCGGAGCGTTTTTTTGATTCGCTGCGGAACATGGGCATCACCTTGAACCAAACCGTCGCGCTGCCCGACCATGCCGACATCGCAGCGGCAGATTTGCCCAATGCGGACGCGGTCATTATTACGGAAAAGGATGCGGTCAAGTTTTCAGCCGGCCTCAATCTGAATCATGTATGGGTGTTGCCTGTTTGTGCGATAATCGAACCTGATTTGGCGGAATTTGTGTTGGAGCAGTTAGGTCTTGCCGAAGAGGCCGTCTGAAAATATTCTGTAGGTCAGGCATTCATGCCTGGCAAGCCGTCTTATTTGGGAAACATCGTCTGAACATTTGTATTTTTGTTTTTAGAAGGAGAGGAAGATGAAATTGAAAACCCTGTTGCTGCCCCTTACTGCCTTTGTATTGTGTGCCAACGCATTTGCCGCTACACCCAGCGATGCGTCGCTGGAGCGTCTGTTTGAAGTGCAGAAGATGGATGCCCTGTTAGACCAGTCTTTCCAAAGTATGGAAGGCATTGTACTTTCCGATCCGAATGTACAGAAATTTTTAAAAGATGCGCCGGAAGACAAACGTCCGCAATTGGAGGCGGTATTGAAAAAGTATGCAAACCAATCGATTGCCGAAATCAACACGCCGCAAGTGCGCGCCCAGTTGCGTAAAGCGGCTTTAGACGGCATGAAGACGGTTTATACGCAGGAAGAAGTCAACGCATTGATTGGCTTTTACAGCACGGCGGTAGGTCAATCGATAATGGACAAAACGCCGCGCTATCTTGAGGCAACGGTGAAACCTATGATGGACATCCTTGCCGGCAAATACACCCAATCCAACCAAAGCGCAAACCTGAGACGTGAAATCCGCCAAATCATGTGCGAAGGCAAAAATCCTGCCCAAGCCTGCGCCAAACAGCCTAACAAACCGGCACGGAAAAAATAATGCCGCTTGAGGTCGTCTGAAAACGAGCGAAGCAAGTTTCGCCAAAACGAGCGAAGCGAGCTTCGCTAAAACCATCAAACCCGAAAGAAACCCCATGGAAAAAAAATTCTTAGACATCCTCGTCTGCCCCGTTACCAAAGGCAGACTGGAATATCATCAGGACAAACAGGAATTGTGGAGCCATCAGGCGAAGCTTGCCTATCCGATTAAAGACGGCATTCCCTATATGCTGGAAAACGAAGCACGAGCGTTGAGCGAAGAGGAACTCAAAGCATGACCGAATTCGTCGTATTGATTCCGGCGCGGCTGGATTCATCGCGCCTACCCGGAAAAGCCTTGGCGGACATCCATGGCAAACCGATGGTCGTGCGCGTTGCCGAACAGGCGGCAAAAAGCAAAGCCGCGCGCGTCGTCGTTGCCACCGACCATCCCGATATTCAGACGGCCTGTCAGGCGCACAGCGTCGAAGTCGTCATGACTTCAAACCGGCACGAAAGCGGCACGACGCGTCTTGCCGAAGCCGCCGCCGCGCTGAAGCTGCCGCAACATCTGGTGGTCGTCAACGTACAGGGCGACGAGCCGCTGATTGCCCCCGAACTCATCGACCGCACCGCCGAAGTCTTGGTGGAAAACAACGTGCAGATGGCGACCGCGGCACACGAATTGCACGATTTCGACGAATTTATGAATCCCAACGTCGTCAAAGTCGTCCTCGACAAAAACCGCAACGCCATCTACTTCAGCCGCGCCCCGATTCCCTATCCACGCGATGCCATGCGCGCCGAAAAACGTGAATTGCCTGCCGAAACCGCCGTCCTGCGCCATATCGGCATCTACGCCTACCGCGCCGGTTTTCTGCAACGCTACGCCGAAATGAGCGTTTCGCCGCTGGAAACCATCGAATCGCTGGAACAACTGCGCGTCCTGTGGCACGGCTACCCGATTGCCGTCGAAACCGCCAAACAAGCCCCTGCCGCCGGCGTAGATACGCAGGAAGATTTGGACAGGGTCCGAGCCGTCTTTGAGGCCGTCTGAAAGGAAAAACATGACCGATTTACGCCATTTGAGCCGCGAAGAGCAAAAACTGCTTGCCGATGTTGCCCTGCTGGTTCAAAACGACGACCAAGAGTTTAACTATGAAATGTTGAAAGCCGCCGCGCCGGACGAAGCCAGCGGCGAGTTTTGGTTCCGTATGGCGGAAACGCTCAGTACGCTGCCGCCGAACCGTTCGCTGGATTTGCGTTTGAACGGGGGCAGGCTGACGGTTGCCGTGTCGATTTTGTCGGTATTGCTGCAAGACAGCCCTGAAATTCCGCAGCTTTGGGCGCAAAAGGTAATTGCGCTCAACTACTTGGCACACGGGCATCAGACCCGCGCGCGCGGTTTGGCGCAGCAGGCGGACAAGGCGGCGGAAGCCAATGAGGAAGAATATTTGGCGAAGACTTTATCGCAAAACCTGCTTTCCACTTTGAAAGACGCATTGGAGCGGTTTCCCGAAGACACATGGTTTGCCGAAATGCGCGATGACGCATGGAAACATTTCGGCGCAGAACAGGCCGTCTGAAGTTTTGAACGATAAACGCAAGCCGTGTAAAATCATTTGAATCACGTTTCAAATCCATACTACTTAACAAGAAGGAACACCCATGAAAGTATTATTGTTAGGCGCGCCGGGTGCGGGTAAAGGCACTCAGGCACAATTCATCACCGCTGCGTTCGGCATTCCGCAAATTTCCACCGGCGACATGCTCCGCGCTGCGATTAAAGCAGGCACGCCGCTGGGTTTGGAAGCGAAAAAAATCATTGACGAAGGCGGCTTGGTGCGCGACGACATCATCATCGGCATGGTGAAAGAGCGCATTGCGCAGGATGACTGCAAAAAAGGCTGGATTCTTGACGGATTCCCAAGAACCACTGCACAGGCGGCGGCTCTTGATACCATACTCCATGAACTTGGAATCAGACTTACAGCTGTTATCGGAATCAAAGCTGATTCGAAAGGTCTCGTGAAGAGAATTGGCGGCAGGCTTGTCTGCAAAAAATGCGGCGCTTCTTTCCATAAGGAATTCCGTCCGCCAAAGAAAGAAAATGTCTGTGATAACTGCGGCGGGGAACTTTATCAGCGTGCTGATGATAATGAAGCGACAGTGGAGCAGCGCCTTGCCTTTTATGAGAAATCCACAAGACCTCTTATTGACTACTACGAAGCCAGTGGAAGATTTTGCGAAATTGACGGCGATCAATCCATGGAAAAGGTGTATTCTGACATCCGGGACGCATTGAAAAAGGCTTCAAAATGATTACGATTTATACATCGGAAGAAATAGAGAAAATTGCCGCGGCGGGAAAACTGACTGCAGATACACTCTCTATGCTTGAAAAGGCAGTTCGTCCGGGAATCAGCACCTTGGAACTGGATGAAATGGCGGAGAAATTTATCCGCAGCAGAGGCGGCATCCCGAGCTGCAAAGGCTATGAGGGATTTCCAGGAAGTATCTGCGCCTCTGTCAACGATACAGTTGTCCATGGGATCCCTTCTGCCCGAAAGATTTTGAAGAAAGGGGATATTATTTCCCTGGATCTTGTGGTAGAATTAAATGGTTATATGGGTGATTCCTGTATTACCGTTCCTGTCGGGCATACGAATAAAAAGAATGCGCAGCTTTTAAAAGTGACAGAAGAAGCGCTTTTTGCCGGAATTAAACAGGCTGTACCGGGAAATACGGTCGGTGACATCGGTCATGCGGTTGAAAGTTACGTAAGACCTTATGGCTATGATGTACTCCGGGATTATGTAGGTCATGGCATCGGCATTGAAATGCATGAAGACCCGGAAATTCCGAACTACGGAACGCCGGGACACGGACCACGGCTGGAAGAAGGAATGGTTATCTGTATCGAGCCGATGGTTACTATGGGCAGAGCGGATATAATAACGCTTCGCGATGGCTGGGGTGTGGTGACAGCAGACGGTTTGCCTGCTGCACACTGTGAGCATACCATCGCCATAACCGGAAACGGCCCGAGAATTTTGACACTGCGTGATTAATGCAGCAGAAGACCGGTGAGTCTATGAAAAGCCAAAGGAGGCTCGAATGAGCAAGGCAGACGTTATCGAAGTGGAAGGAAAAGTTGTTGAAAAGCTTCCCAACGCCATGTTTCGTGTAAAACTTGAAAATGGCGGACATATCGTACTGGCGACGATTTCCGGCAAAATGCGTATGAATTTCATCCGTATCCTGCCCGGGGATAAAGTAACCATAGAACTTACGCCCTACGATTTAGAGCACGGCAGAATTACCTATCGTTACAAGTAAGCAAGGAGGAACCAAGATGAAGGTCAGACCGTCCGTCAAGAAGATGTGTGACAAATGCAAAATCATCAAACGCAAAGGCCGTGTAATGGTCATTTGTGAAAATCCAAAGCATAAACAGAGACAAGGTTAATTAAAAGGAGGTACAAGAGTAGATGGCACGTATAGCTGGTGTAGACTTACCAAGAGATAAGCGCGTTGAGATCGGCTTAACTTACATTTTTGGGATAGGCCTCACTCTTTCCAGAGAAATTTTGAATAAAACCGGAATCAGTCCGGATGTCCGCGTCAGAGATCTGACGGAAGACGATGTCGCCAATATCCGCAATGCACTTGCAGATTATAAAGTGGAAGGCGACCTGCGCAGGGAAGAATCCCTCAACATTAAGCGTTTAGTGGAAATCGGTTCTTACAGAGGCCGCCGTCATCGTGACGGACTGCCCACCCGCGGACAGCGTACAAAAACAAACGCCCGTACCCGCAAAGGACCGAGAAAAACGATCGCAGGCAAGAAGACTGCGACCAAGAAATAATGTTGAAGGAGGGATAAAATGGCTACGGTAAAAAGTAAAGCAAAAAGAAAAGAAAGAAAACATGTAGAATCCGGTGCAGCGCATATTCGTTCCACATTCAACAATACGATTGTAACGATTACTGATTCTAACGGTAATACCATTGCCTGGGCATCTGCCGGCGGACTGGGATTCAAAGGTTCCCGTAAGAGCACGCCGTTTGCGGCGCAGATGGCAGCAGAACAGGCAGCGAGAGCAGCCATCGATCAGGGAATGCGTTCCGCTGATGTATTTGTCAAAGGACCGGGCGCAGGCCGTGAAGCGGCTATCCGCGCATTGCAGGCAGCAGGTATTGAAGTCAGCAGCATTAAGGACGTTACCCCGATTCCTCACAACGGCTGCCGTCCTCCAAAACGCAGAAGAGTATAATAAAGGAAAGAGTTTCTTTCAGAAATAAATCTTAATTCCTTTTATTCCTGCGTAATATTTTGGCGCCAATGGCGCAGAAGGAGGACTTTGGATGAACGAAAATACAAGCTTCACAATTAAGACTGTGGAAATGAGTGCTGACGGGCGTTACGGCAAGTTCGAATGCGGACCGCTTGAACGCGGATACGGTATCACACTTGGCAACAGTCTTCGTCGCGTGTTGCTTTCATCTTTAGACGGTGTGGCGATTACGTCTATCAATATTGATGGAGTGGAACATGAATTTTCCACTGTACCCGGTGTACGGGAAGACGTAACAGACATGATCCTGAATTTGAAAAAAATCCGTTTCATCGCTTATGAAGAAGCGGAATTCCCAATCAAAGTCCGCGTAGATGTGACTAAAGAAGGAGTTCTTCTTGCAGGTGACCTTCAACTTCCGTCGGAAATTGATGTTCTGAATGGAGATTTGGCACTCTGCACACTGGATACGGAAGCGCATCTCGGAATGGAACTGACCATTGACCGCGGGCACGGCTACGTTCCTTTTACAAAAAATAGAAGAGAAGACGATCCCATCGGATCTATTCCGATTGACTCTATTTATTCTCCTGTGGTTAAATGCAACTATAATGTCAGCGATACCCGTGTAGGCAACGAAATGGACTATGATAAGCTGACACTGGAACTGGAAACTGACGGTTCCATCAAAGCAAGTGATGCAGTGGCCACTGCTGCCACTATTCTGATGAACTGCTTTGAACTGTTCCGTCCTCTGGCAACCGGTCCGATACTGGAAGCAAGAGATGGCAGCGATATGGCACGGCAGTCCTCCGATCAGCAGGCGGAAGAAGAGAAAATCGATCTCTCCGGCATTCCGATCGAAGAACTTGAACTTTCCGTTCGTGCATTTAACTGCCTGAAACGGGCTGAAATCAATACCCTTGACCAGCTTGCCGAAAAGACAGAAGAAGAACTTGGACGTGTACGTAATCTTGGTAAAAAATCAATTGATGAAATTATTGAGAAACTGGCACAGTTCAGAGGTCTCGGACTTCATTTGAAAGATTAAAATCCAAAAAGATAGGTAATTTAGGAGGAAACAATGGCACGTAGTAGACTGAGAAGAGTCAGCGGCGCGCGTAAAGCACTGCTCCGCAGCCTCGTAACGGCTCTGTTCCAGTATGGTCGCATTACCACTACTGAAAGCAAAGCGAAAGAACTTCGCCACGTAGCAGACAAAATGATCTCTCTTGCGAAGAGAGGCGATCTTCATGCCCGCCGCCAGGCTGAAGCATTCATCATGGATAAAGCGGTGACAAAAAAATTGTTTGATGAAACCGCAAAGAAATATACAGAACGCAACGGCGGCTACACCCGCGTACTGAAACTTGAAGCTCGTCTCGGTGACAATGCACCGCAGGCAATTATTGAGCTCGTTGACTGAAATCAGAAGAAACGCTCCGGAAGGGGCGTTTTTTAATGGGGAAATAAAAGAAAGGACAGCAGAAATGAAAAAGAGAATGAAGGATGCAAACCGAACCGGAAAAATAGAAAGAACTTGCCGATTTTTT
>ERZ773050.1315-NODE-1315-length-13830-cov-14.608276_pt1 | contig 13830 bp, 8 predicted proteins | sample MGYA00580632_ERZ773050 | MGnify/ENA primary metagenome ERZ773050 (study PRJEB29015, sample SAMEA2738123) | human oral metagenome | biome: human oral; feature: human-associated habitat; material: saliva | place: China | collected 2166 ... | reverse complement strand
TCATGGAGATCCAGAAGACCAGCGTGAAGCAGCGGAACCAGATCCACTGCCCCTTGGCCCAGGTGCGCACGAGTCTCCAAGCGGCGCAACCCGCTCACGCAGGAGGTCCACGCCGACGAGGCCACCTACACCTCGTGGGTCCGTGACGTCGCGCCAGACCACAACAAGGAGCTCATCGCCGCGCGCCTGGGCACGACGCCCGAGGACGCGGGCTTCACGTCCGCGAGCACTACCTCGCACGAACAAGTCACACGGGCAAGGACATCGGCCTAAGACCACACTCTCCTACTCAAGCGAATCAATCAGATCGCGCACGAGCTGTGACGGCGTCGTACCGCGCTCCTGAGCCACCTCAGCAAGCTTGGCACGGCGAGAACGATCAAGACGGAGGGTGAACGGCTTAGCACCAACACCGACGCTAATCGGGCGTCCGGCCACAGACGAACCGAGATGCTTCCCGTCGTAAGGAACACCGCTCTCGGCCTCGTTCCCCCAACGCTCCAGGTCCTCATCAGTGAACGTCGCACCATCAGCTGACGTATACGTCGCCATCATTACCTCCTTAAACCAACCTCTGCGAGCACCGCTCGCGTTACCAGCATCGCATGGAAGACAAGCCATCCATCAGGCTCATCCTCAACCGCGATATATTCCAGAAGCCGCCCCTTTCGGTCGAGGCCAACTCCGACCCACTGAATCGGATGGGTATCGCGCGCACGCGAACGCAACGTCCCCTCAAAGGCCGCGATAACATCGTCATCCTCAACATCACTATGACGTTGATGGACGCGAGGATGAACCCGGACTCGCACGCGATCACCTCCATAGTTTCGTATGGACACCAGTGTAGTACGAAATAGGTCCCAAGGGAACGGGCCCCCACGACATCTCTGCCCGCACGGGCGCAACACACGCGAGGGGCCGCGCACGAGAAATCGTGCGCGGCCCCTCATCTCTCAACCGGGGAAGGATCCCCGGCCTCGTGAGGCCTACTCCTGGAGGCGGCCCTCGTCGTCGAACACGTAGCGCGTGCCGTCGATCCAGCGCGCCCCGGTCACCATCGCCCCGGAGGAGGAGAGGTAGAACCAGGAGCCGCCGTCCTTCACCCAGCCGGTGCTCATCGCGCCGGAGGTGGCGAAGTGGTACCAGGAGGATCCGATGCGCGCCCAGCCCGTGGTCATCGCGCCGGAGTCGGACAGGTAGTACCAGGTGGAGCCGTCGCGCATCCAGCCGGTGCGCATGGCGCCCGAGGAGCCCAGGTAGTACCAGGTGTCGCGCACCTTGGTCCATCCGCTGGCCATCTCGCCGCTGATGGGATCCAGGTAGTACCAGGTGCCACGCACGCTCACCCAGCCCGCGGCCTGGCCGCCGGAGGGTCCGTAGTAGAACCAGTGGCCGCCCTCGCTGACCCAGCCGGTCACCATGTAGCCGCGGGCGTCGAAGCGGTAGATCGCCCCGTCGATGCGCAGCTGCGTCGAGGTCGGGTAGGTGCCGTCCTCGTAGCGCCACCACCAGCCGAAGGCGCCGGACACCCAGCGACCCGAGCGGGCCTCGTCCGGGCCAACCTGGTCGGGGCTGACCGTGAAGGGAACCTGGAGCGTCGCGTCATCGTCGGATCGGGCGTCGTTGTTGCGACCCATGGCCTCGACCGTGACCGTCGCAGCGCCCGCGAAGCGTCCCGTGCCGTTCGGGTGGGACACGTCCACGCCGTCGGCCTGCAGCGCCACCGAGTTGCCCTCGAACGCGCCGTTGCCCACGCCGGCCGCGACTTCGCGCTCACCGACGAGGAGGCGCGCGGAAGTCACCGGACCGGTGACGGTTGCGCGGATGGAGACGCGTCCGGCGACGCTCTCCCCCGCCAGCGGCTGCCACGTGGTGCCATCCGTCGAGTATTCGACGCTGCCGATGACGGGCTTGGGCTGATCCTTGAGGACAGCATCCAGGGCGTTGGGCAGGCCCGCACCCCGGTACTCGCGGCCCTCGACGGGCTTCAGGCGATCCCAGTTCGCCGGATCCCCCGCCTGCTTCTTCGCCAGGGCAATGATCTGCTCGGCGTTCATCTCCGGGTGTACCTGGCGCAGCGTCGCAATGACGGCGGCCGCCAGAGGCGAGGCCTGCGACGTGCCGTACAGGTTGCCGTAGGCCTTGCCGTACCAGCTCGTCAGCGGCGCGTAGATCTTCGCGCCGGGGGCAGCAAAGTCGACGCTCGTCGCGCCCCAGTTCGACCAGGACGCCGGCTCGAGCACACCGGTCGCGGGGTCGGCACCCTCGGGCAGCTGCAGGGCGGATACGGAGAGCGTGCCGCGCAGCTTCGGCGGCATGTAGACGGCACCCGTCACGTCGCGCTCGTGCGCGCCCCAGGTGTCGCCGGGAGCCGAGTCGTCGGTCGTGGGCAGGTTGTCCAGGTCGGTCGAGAAGTTACCGGCGGCCACCACGTTGATGACGTCCTTCGAGGTCGCGTAGTCGACCGCGCGCTGCACGGCCTCCTGGCCCGCGGCCTGCTCGGGATCGTTGGGGAGCCAGTACTTCCACGGGTCCACGTAGTACGAACCGTTGGTGACCGAGATGCCGTGCTCGGCGGCCCACACGAAGCCGCACACGATGTACTCGGGGTAGAAGAATCCGCCGTTGCGCGAGGCCACGTTGATCGCGGCGATACGCAGGGTCGGGTTCACGCCATCCACGCCCACGCCGTCATGCTTCGCGGCGATCGATCCGGCCACGTGCGTGCCGTGGGTCGCGTCGTCCCAGCGCCACGCGGCGGGGTCGCGGTTCGGGATTCCGTTGAACGAGCAGGACACGGACTTGTCGTGGTCGACCTGTCCGACCAGGTCCGGCACGGTGTCATCGACGGACTGGTCCATGATGCCCACCGTGACGGGCGCTCGCATGACGTCCACGTCCTGCGCCTCGAGGGCGCGCAGGGCCTGGAGGTGCCATCCGTTGCCGGTCTGCGGGTCCGGGGTGAGGGCAGCGTCCTGGTCGCCCTGCGCTCCCTGGGAGCGGGGTGCGGCCGCGATCGCCGCATCCGCCGCGACTCGCGTCTCGTAGGAGATGGGGACCACGGCCTCGTTACCGCCGACGGGCGCCTGGCGGGTCGGGCCGATCGAGTCGTAGCTGATGCCCTCCTTGACGAGCGCCGCGCCCAGGTCGGGCGAGAAGGTGGGCGATGCCGCCTGCACGAAGAACGTCCCGAAGGCAGGGTACTGGGCCAGGACCAAGCCACCGTGGAACGAGGCCTGGGCGGCCGCGCGCTGGAAGGTGGCGCGGTCCGTTCCCTTGGGCAGGTTGACCGCGTAGTTGGCGGGCAGCTGTTCGTTGCTGCGCGCGGGGGCGGTGATGCCGGCCTTGGCGGGGCCCGAGGGCGCGGGAGTCGCGTCAGTGTCGGGCGCGGGGGCCGGGCTCACGGCGGCGTTCGGGTCGCGCGCGACGGTGAAGACGGCCTCGCGGCCCGTGTCGTCGTCAGCCTGGCGATCGAAGTTGATGCCGGTGGCGCTGACCTGGACGCGGGCGGTCACGGAGTCCGTGCCCTCGGGCAGCAGCGCGCTGAGGTCCACGTTTTCGATCGAGGCACCCAGGGCGTCGTCGAAGTACTTGCCCGAGCCGTCGCGGTCGACGGCGGCCAGACCGGCGACGTCCATGTGCAGGTGGCTGATCGGGGCGATGGCCTCGGTGTAGAAGGTGACGGGACCGGCGGGCAGGGTCGCGCCGTGCACGTCCTTCCATTCGCCCTTGCCGACCCGGTACTGCAGGGTCTGGACGGTCGGCTGGGGCTGGTCGCGGCGCATGGTGGTCAGCGCGTTGATGAAGCCGTAGCCGCGGAATTCCTTGCCGTCCTCGGGCGCTTCCAGGCGCGTGTATTCCATGGCGGCCTGCTTGCGCATGAGGTCGGTGATCTGCTTGCCCTGGAAGCCCGGGTGGATCGACTTGATGAGCGCGGCGATGCCCGTGATGTGGGGCGTGGCCATCGAGGTGCCGCTGGTCTTGGCGTATCCGGAGGCATACAGCGACGTGGGAACTGTCGAGTAGATGTCCTGGCCCGGCGCGGTGAAGTCGATGCTGGTTCCGTAGTTGGAGAAGTCGGCCCGCTTGAGGTTTGCCCATTCGGGCTTCGTCTCCGGGTTGGTGCACGTGGCGGCGCTGACCTGGCTGACGCCCTCAACCATCGCCGGGACCTTCACGCCGCCTGAGACGGGACGGTCCTTGATCGGCGTATCGAGGTCGGTCGGCGACCCGCTGTCAGTCGTCACGTTGTCGTTGTCCATGCCGTCGTTGCCCGCCGAGGCGATGACGGCGAGTCCCTTGCCCCGCGCGTAGGCGATGGCGCGGGTCGCGGCCTCAAGGCCTGCGGCCTGCTCGGGGTCGCTCGGGCTCCAGTAGACCCACGGGTCCATCGAGTAGGAGTTGTTGACGATGTCGACGCCGTGGCTGGCGGCCCACATGAAGCCGCAGGTCACGTACTCGGGGTACATGAGCTGCTCGTCGTTGGAGGCCTTGATGGACACGAGGGTCGCGGTCGGCGCGATGCCGTCGATGCCGATGCCGTTGTGGTTGGCGGCGATGATGCCGGCGACGTGGGTACCGTGGAAGTAGTCGTCACGCCAGGACCCGTAGGCCTGAGAGGGGATGCCGTTGTGCCCACAGGAGACGGAACGGGAGGTGTCGACGCGCCCCACGAGGTCGGGGTGCGTGTCGTCGATGCCGGTGTCGATGACACCGACCGTGACGGGCGCGTGCGCGATCGGCACGGCCGCCGCGTCGGTGGCGCTCATCGCCTGGGCACCCCAGTTGACGACCTCCTCGGGCTTATCGGCCTCGGTCGCGTCCTGTCCACGTAGAGAGGACGGGCCACCCGACTGTGCGCCCGACTGAGCCGGGCTCGCCTCGCCAGACTGCGGGCCGGGCTGCGGGTCCGGGGCGGCCTGGCGCTCCCCCTCGGGCACGGCGGCCACGCGCGTCGGGCCGACCGAGTGCACGGAGATTCCGGCCTTCGCCAGGGCCTCGGCCAGGTCCGGGGCGAACGAGACCGACTCGCTTTGGGCAAAGAACGTCCCGAGCTCGGGGTAGGAGGCCAGCGTGACGCCCCTAGCGGATGCGACCAGCGAGGTCGCGCGCGCGAGGTCCTCCGCGCTGGCCTGAGGGCTGAGGTTGATGGCGTAGTTCATTAGTCCGGCGCTGGCGCGGGCGGGTGCGATGAGGCCGGTATGATCGTCTGCCCGGGCGGGTGGGGCGGTCGCTGTGGCCACGCCCATGGACAGGGCGAGGGCGGCGATGAGCCCGATGCGTGCGACATTGCGGCGCATGGTTCCTCGACTTTCAGTTGTGGGTCTGGCGAGTACGACGATGTACTCATCAACCCCATCATGCTTTAGTTTGTCACTCGCCACAATTTAGCGTCTCTTAAATTGGTCAACACCTCCCCACTAGGCAGGATTTCAGGTAACCACTCCCCACCCACCAGCCCCAGGCCCACACGACAACAAGGCGGGGCCGCGCACCCTCGGGCGTGCGGCCCCGCCTTGACAAGTAGCCTCGAAAACCTACTGCATGCGCCCGTCCGGTCCGAAGGTGTAGGTCGTGCCATCTACCTGCTGGGTGCCGGTGACCATCGCCCCCGAGGAACCCAGGTAATACCAGGAATCTCCCTCGTGCAGCCACCCGATCGCCATGGCACCGGAGGGCGTGAGGTAGTACCAGGTGGATCCATCGCGAACCCATCCGGTAGCCATCGCACCCGAAGCGCTGAGGTAATACCAGGTGCCATTAAGGAACACCCAGCCCGTCGCCATCGCGCCCGTGGCAGGATCCAGGTAGTACCAGGCACCCTTGACCTGCACCCACCCCGATGCCTGCGCGCCCGAGGCACCGTGGAAGAACCACTGGCCTGCCTCGCGGACCCACCCGGTCAACATGTATCCGCGCGCGTCGAAGCGATAGGTTGCTCCGCCGATCGCAATCGCCGCAGAGGCCGGGTAGGAGCCGTCCTCGTATCGGTACCACCAGCCGATCGCATCCTTGACCCATACGCCAGCCTTGGACTCATCGACCTGTCCCCGACCATCCGTCACCGCGTCGAGCGCGTCGAGGAAGCCGTAACCGCGATATTCCTTGCCGTCGATGGGAGCGTTGAGACGTCCATAGTTGGCCGCAGCCTGCTTCTTCATGCGATCAATGACCTGCGCACCGGTCAGCTCGGGATGAACGGACTTGATGAGCGCCGCGATGCCCGACACGTGCGGGGTCGCCATGGACGTGCCGTCCGCGACGGCGTATCCGCTGCGATAGAACAGCAGCGGGGCCGTGGAGTAGATCTGGTCACCCGGGGCTGCAAAGTCGATCGTGTTGCCATAGTTGGAGAACTCGGCGCGGCCCAGGGACAGGCCCGGCTTCACGTTGTACGCCTGACCGACCGCGCTCACCTGGGCAACACCGTCGAGCATGGAGGGAACGCGGACACCCCCGCGCACCTCGCGATTCTTCGTCGGCGTGGGAACGTCGGTCGGCGATCCGTTGTCGATCGTCGGATTATCGACATCGACCCCCTCGTTGCCGGCCGCCGCAATGACGGCCAAACCCTTGTCCTGCGCGTACTTAATCGACCGCGTGGCTGCCTCGAGGCCCGCAGCCTGCTCGGGGTCGGTCGGACTCCAATAGACCCACGGGTCCATCGAATAGGAGTTGTTCACGACGTCCACCCCGTGGCTCGCCGCCCACATGAACGCACACGTCACGTACTCGGGGTAGATGAGGCGGTTGTCGTTAGTCGCCTCAATGGCGACGATGGTCGACTCAGGGGCGATGCCGTCGATACCAATGTCATTGTGGTTGGCAGCGATAATGCCCGCGACGTGCGTGCCGTGGTAGAACTCATCGCGCCAGCCGAAGTGGTCCTGCGTGGCCACGCCGTTCACCGAGCACTTCACGGAACGCGACGTATCGACACGCCCCTCCAGGTCGGGATGCGTGTCCTCGACGCCGGAGTCGACAACCGCGACGGTGACGGGGGCGCGCGTGACGTTGACGGCCCCGGCCTCGCGCGCGTGCATGGCGACGGCACCCCAGTTGAAGATCTCCTCATTCGCTCCTGCGGGGGCGGCACTCGTGGCCTCATCGCGCACGGAGTTCAGGCCACCCGCCGCACCGGACTGCGGGGCAGGAGCCTCGTCCTTCTTGTCTGTGGGCAGCTCGACACGCTCGTAGTAGAGAACAGGGGCGACGCGGGTCGGACCGATCGAGTGGATGGAGACGCCGGCCGCTCGCAGGGCGGCGGCCAGGTCAGGCGCGAACGAGGGCGTGGCGCTCTGCGCGAAGAAGGTTCCGATCTCGGGGTACGCGGCCAGGGCGGCGCCGCCGGCTCCGGGGACGAGGGCGAGGGCCCGCCGGAGGTCCTCGGGGTTCGTGCCCGCGAGGTTGATCGCGTAGTTCATCTCGTCGGTGTCGGCGCGGGTGGCGGATACGAGTCCGGGCTCCTCGGCTCGGGCGGAAGGTGCGTTCACCGCGGCCACGCCCATGGACAGGGCGAGCGCGGCGACGACGCCGATGCGTGCGGCAGTGCGGCGCATAATTCCTCGACTTTCGATTGTCACTGTCAGGATTTCGGCTGCATATGCAGCTACGACCATCATCCTAGAGTTTGCCAGTAACAACAAAACCTAGGCTTACCTAAGCTTATCTTCTAAGATCCACACAACTCACCACATGTAAAACGGGGAGCGCCCGTTGGCACTCCCCGTCTGCTCGGTTTATTGCAAGCCGACGTCTATTCCAGGCCTGCGTCGAGAGCCAGCAGATGGTCGACCGTCTGCGGACGGATAAACCAGCGAGCGGATCCGTCCTCGACCGCGAGCACGCCCGGCTTCGTCAGCATGTTGTAGTTCGACGCCATCGAGTAGCCGTATGCTCCGACGGCGGGAACGGCCAGCAGGTCGCCGCCCGCGATGTCGGCCGGCAGGTCAATGTCGCGGATGATGATGTCGCCGCTCTCGCAGTGCTTACCGACGATGCGGCAGCGCACCAGAGACGAGGCCTGCGCGGGGTCGCGGTTCGCGAGCGTCGCCGTGTAGGCAGCGTCGTAGAGGACCGGGCGGATATTATCCGACATACCGCCGTCAATCGCCACGTAACGGCGCACTCCCCCATCTTCCAGGGAAATGTCCTTGACGACGCCGACGCGGTAGAGCATGACGATCGACGGCCCAGCGATCGAGCGGCCCGGCTCGACGGACACGTGCGGGATCGGCAGGCCGTGGTGAGAGCAGCGCTCGCGCACCACGGTCGCCAGCGCTCGGGCGACCTCGACCGGCGAGGTCGGGACCGGATCCTGGCCCGTGTAGGCGATGCCCACACCTCCGCCCAGGTCGATCGCGGGAACATCCAGGCCCAGCTCGGCCTTCAGGAGCGCCGCGAAGTCGACGACGATGCGCGCAGCCTCGGCGAAGGCCTCGGTCCCAAAGATCTGCGAGCCGATGTGGCTATGCAGGCCCCGGAAGTCCAGGTGCGCCGCATCCTTGATCGCAGCCACGGCCTCGTACGCCTGGCCGGTGGCCAGGGACAGGCCGAACTTCTGGTCCTCGTGGGCGGTCGCGATGTACTCGTTGCCGCCCGCGTGGATGCCGGACTTCAGGCGCACCATGACGGGCGCGACGACGCCGAGGTCGGTGGCGATGCGCTCGATCTGGTGGACCTCGTCCATCGAGTCGATGAAGATGCGATGAATGCCAGCCTCGAGGGCGAGGCGAATCTCCGCGTCCGACTTGTTGTTGCCGTGCAGGCCGATGCGCGAGGGGTCCACGCCGGCGCGCAGCGCGAGGCTCAGCTCTCCGAGCGAGGCGGTGTCGATCCCCAGGCCCTCAGCCGCGACCAGGCGTGCGACGTCAGCGCTCAGGAAGGCCTTGCCGGCGTAGAAGGCGTCTCCGCCGTTCATGCCGTAGCCGTCCCAGAATTCCTCGGCCATCGCGCTCGCCCACACGCGGGCGCGGCCACGCATGGTCTCAACGTCAAGCACGAAGGTGGGCGTGCCGACGTTGGCGGCGACACTGGTCAGATCGACGCCTCCCACGCGCAGCACGCCGCCCTCCCGGCTCGCACTCCACGGCCACAGGTCCGGGCGCTCATCGGGAGTCGGACAGGTGAGGGCAGCGACGTTTTCCGTCTCGCTCACCGACTCACATCCTCTCGGGGGCGCTCACGCCAAGGAGGCCGAGGCCGGTGCGCAACACCTGGGTAACCGCGTCGTTCAGCCAGAGGCGGGCGACGTGGCCGGGCTCGATCGGGTCGTCGCTGCGAGGCGTCACGCGGCACTGGCCGTACCAGGCGTGATAAGTCGCGGCCAGGGACTCCAGGTAACGGGCGATGCGGTGGGGCTCGCGCAGCTCGGTCGCCTGCGCGACCTGCGCGGGGAACTGGGCGAGGGCGGCCAGCAGCGCCTCGTCGGCCTCAGAGTCGAGGGAGGCCGGGTCGAAGCCGGCGTCGCGGGTGACGCCATGCTCGGCGGCATTGCGAGCGACGTTGCAGGTGCGCACGTGCGCGTACTGCACGTAGTAGACCGGGTTGTCATTCGAGTGCTGCGAGAGCAGATTCAGGTCAATATCGACCTGAGTATCCATCGACACGCGCACGAGGGCGTAACGCGCGGCATCCACGCCCACAGCATCGACAAGGTCGTCGAGGGTGACGATCGTGCCGGCGCGCTTAGACATGCGCATAGGCTCGCCGTCCTTCACCAGGTTGACGAGCTGGCCGATGAGGATCTGCAGGTTCTCGCCCGGCTTGTCGCCGAAGGCGGCGCACATGGCCATCATGCGGCCGATGTAGCCGTGGTGGTCGGCGCCCAGCAGGTAGATGGCCGCGTCCGCGCCACGCTCGCGCTTGTTCAGGTAGTAGGCGACGTCGCCCGCGAAGTACGCGGCCTGGCCGTCCGACTTGATGAGGACGCGGTCCTTGTCATCGCCGTAGGTGGTCGTGCGCAGCCACACCGCGCCCCCCTCGTCAAAGATTTCGCCGCGCTCACGCAGGCGCTCAATCGCATCGGCGACCGCACCGGACGTGTGCAGCGAATCCTCATGGAAGAACACGTCAAAGTCGGCGCGGAAGGAGTGCAGGCGCTCCTTGATCTCCGCGAACATCAGCTCGACACCGCGAGCGCGGAAGACCTCAATGGCCTCTTCCTCGGGCAGGGTGATCGGGTCAGGCTCGCCGGCCGCGCGCGCGTCGGCGCGAACCTGGTCGGCGATGTCGGCGACGTACTGGCCGCCGTAGCCGTCCTCGGGAACCTCACGCCCCATCGCGCGGGCGTACAGAGAGTGGGAGAAGCGGTCGATCTGCGAGCCGTGATCGTTGAAGTAGTACTCGCGCGTCACGGCAGCGCCGGAGGCAGCCATGAGGCGAGCCAGGGAGTCACCGACGGCGGCCCAGCGGGCACCACCCAGGTGGACGGGGCCCGTCGGGTTCGCAGACACATACTCAAGGTTGATCGAGCGACCCGCCAGAGTCTCATTGCGCCCGTACGAGGCGCCAGCCTCGACGATCGTGCGCGCCAGCTCGCCGGCCGCACCCGCGCCCAGGCGGATGTTGATAAAGCCGGGGCCCGCGACCTCGACGGAGTCAATGCCATCGGCTGCGGAGAGATCATCGGCGAGGATCTGCGCGAACTCGCGCGGAGCCATGCCAGCCTTCTTGCCGAGCTGCATCGCGACGTTGGTCGCCCAATCGCCGTGCTCGCGCACGCGCGGACGCTCCACGGTCACGGGGTCGGGGACCAGCGAGGGATCGATCGAAATGCGACCGGCGGCGGCAGCGTCCAGCAGGGTCGCGCGGATGAGAGTAGCAAGTTCTTCTGGAGTCACCCCTTTAGACTACGGGGTCTGTGCACCTATCCGCGAACTCTCCCCGGCCTCGTGGATGAAAACCTGGCCACATACGCGTCCCATGCGCCACTCTCCCACCCCACGTGGTGAACAACCCGAGTAATGTTTCGGGTAGCCGAAGTATTTCCGTCAGCAGTGAGGATTTCCCGTGACCAGCACGGACACCGAGCACCACCACAAGCTCATCCCCCTCCTCGGCCCCGCCTTCGTCGCGGCCGTCGCCTATGTCGACCCCGGAAACGTCGCCGCCAACATCACTGCGGGCGCACGCTACGGGTACCTGCTCGTGTGGGTCCTTGTGGCCTCGAACATCTTCGCGATGGTCATCCAATACCTCTCCGCCAAGCTCGGCCTCGTCACCGGACAATCCCTACCCTCCCTCCTCGGCGCGCGCATGCCCAAAGCCGGGCGCATCGCCTTCTGGATCCAGGCTGAAATCGTCGCCGCAGCAACCGACCTCGCTGAGGTTATCGGCGGCGCACTCGCCCTCCACCTCCTCTTCGGGATCTCACTCCTATGGGGCGGCGTCATCATCGGCATCGTCTCCATGAGCCTCCTCCTCGTCCAGGGCGGCGGACGACAGCGCCAATTCGAGACGATCATCGTCGGGCTGCTGATCATCATCACCCTCGGCTTCCTCGCGGGCCTCTTCGTCGCCCCTCCCAGCCCCTCGGGCATGCTCGGCGGACTCATCCCCCGCTTCCAGGGCACCGACTCGGTCCTCGTGGCAGCCTCCATGCTGGGCGCAACCGTCATGCCGCACGCGGTCTACCTGCACTCCTCGCTCGTCAACGACCACGACGCCGACGAACTCGGCCCCTCCACCGGCGACGCCCGCCACTCCTCGGGACACCTCTCGCGACTCCTGCGCGCGACCCGCATCGACATCTACTGGGCACTGAGCATCGCGGGCCTGGTCAACATCGGCCTACTCCTTCTGGCCGCCGCAGCCCTGGCCGGACAGAGCGGCACCGACACGATTGAGGGCGCGCACGCGGCAATCTCCTCCACGCTCGGACCCATCGTCGGCACTGTCTTCGCGGTCGGCCTGCTCGCTTCCGGCCTCGCCTCCACGTCGGTCGGCGCCTACGCAGGCTCCGAAATCATGAACGGCCTACTCCACATTCGCGTCCCCATCCTCTTGCGCCGTCTCGTGTCCCTCATTCCCGCGCTCATCATCCTGGGCGCCGGCGCCGAACCCACGTGGGCGCTCGTCGTCTCGCAGGTCGCCCTGTCATTCGGCATCCCCTTCGCGATCATCCCACTCATGCGCCTGACCGCAAACCGTGAGGTCATGGGCGACTACGTCAACAATCGCCCCCTGCGTGTCACAGGTTTCCTCATCGCGACCGTCATCGTCGCCCTCAACCTGTTCCTGGTGTACCTCACCCTCACCGGCCAGGGGTAAGGGACGAGGCCGGGGCTGGGTTTGCCGCCTGGTTGCAGGAAACGGGGTCCCATCGGGCGACTAAGAGCGGTCGCCCCTCCTGCAGCAACGGGCAGACGGCCCACCGCTGAAACCGCTGACGCCTCCGCTAGCTCCCATAAGCTCCAACGTGAAACCACTGACGCCTCCGCAGGCAAAATAGACCTCAATTCACCTAGTTTTCGCCAGCAAAGGTGTCATCGGTTTCATCCCGGGTGCATCGGCAGCATCCCGCGAAAAAACTCGCCCAACAAACCCCAGCCCAGGCACACACCGCGAAAAAAATCGCCCAGCACGGCAAAAATCGCCCGTTTTGGCCTATTTTGGGCACGCCGGGCGAAGAATTTCGCGTTTGCAACGCGCACACTCCCCGCAGGGCGAATTTTCTCGCGCAGTTGGAGCCACGCCCTGCTGCGATGAAACCAACGGCACCTTTGCCCGACCCCGATAAGCCACCATTGATACCACTGACACCTCTGCAGGCACCCTCTGGGCCATCGTTGAAACCGCTAGCACCTTTGCAGGTCGAAACACGTCTCAATTCAGCTATTCTTCGCCCGCAGTGGTGTCGGTGGTTTCAAACCACGATGATGACGAGCTAGCAAAGGCGCCGTCGGTGTCAAGCCACGCAGACCAACCGTCAGCACAGGCGTCAACGGTTTCAACCCGCATGTGTCTGCCCAACTGATACCCCGACGCAGACACGTACACCCAAAGTCGCATGCAATTCCTCTCGCACCTATCCCCACGAGAGCACAAAATCCTTGGAATCTCAAGGATCTGTCATCACGGCCCGAAGGACTCACTGGGGAATTGCACGCGAAACTGCCGAACACCCAGGAAGACGGCACACGAAGCGGGGCCGGTGATCATTCACCGGCCCCGCCTCGTATGTATCAGCGCAAGAAGCGCATGCATCAACGCCAGAGGCTATCAGGCGCGCACGGAACGCTCGTAGTCCTTCATCAGGTCGATGCGGCGCTGGTGACGCTCGTCGCCGCTGAAGGGCGTCTCGAGGAACGCATCAATAAGAGCGATAGCCTCTTCCTCGGTGTGCTGGCGGGCGCCGACCGCAATGACGTTCGCATCGTTATGCTCGCGAGCCAGACGCGCGGTCGCATCAGACCACACGAGGGCGGCGCGCACGCCTTCCACGCAGTTGGCGGCCATCTGCTCACCATTGCCGGAGCCACCGATGACGATGCCGAGGCTACCCGGCTCGCCGACGACAGCCTTAGCTGCCTCAATGCAGAACGGCGGGTAGTCATCGAGCGCATCGTAGACGTGAGCACCATGGTCAACGACGTCGTGACCGGCCTCGCGCAGGTGGGCGACAACCTTTTCCTTGAGTTCGAAACCGGCGTGATCGGTGCCGATATGAACGCGCATGGGATCCTCCTGAAGAGTTCTCAAACAAGCAACGCCCACTAGTATGGCACACATCACCGTCCCGCGTGGTTGTATGAAACCCTGCTAAACTGACCGAGCTGCCCCGATAGCTCAGCGGATAGAGCGCTTGCCTCCGGTGCAAGAGGTCGC
>ERZ773050.1308-NODE-1308-length-13865-cov-4.676684_pt1 | contig 13865 bp, 10 predicted proteins | sample MGYA00580632_ERZ773050 | MGnify/ENA primary metagenome ERZ773050 (study PRJEB29015, sample SAMEA2738123) | human oral metagenome | biome: human oral; feature: human-associated habitat; material: saliva | place: China | collected 2166 ... | reverse complement strand
GTCGAAGCGGGTGGGAAGGCGGCCCTCGCCGTCGAGCAGGGAGCCGTCCATGTCGGTGACCACCAGCCTGAGGTCCACGGTGTCGGGAAGAGCGCTGAGCGGAGTGGGCGCGGGAGCGGTCATGGCCCGATCCTCCCAGATACGGGTTCGCCGCGCGGCACCGGGCGCGGTGAGACACTGGCCCCGTGGTCGACCCGCCCAAGACGCCCCGCTCCCCCGGCGGCCCTGTCGGCCCCGGGATCGCGCCCGCCGACCGGGGGCAGGCGCCCGCCGACCTGGTCGTGGGCGAGGCCATGCTCACCATCCAGTCCGACGAGCACAAGCGAGCGGTCGTCGCCGAGGCCGTGCGCGTCCTGGCCCCGGGGGGCCGGTACGCCATCCACGAGCTGGCGCTGCGGGGGGACCGCTCCGCCGAGGAGCTCGACGCCGTGCGCAGGACCATCTCGCGCACCATCAAGGTCGGGGCCCGGCCGCTTCCACTGGGGGACTGGAGGAAACTGCTCACCGAGGCCGGCCTCGAGGTGGAGTGGACCGGCACCGCCCCCATGCACCTGCTCGAGCCCCGCCGCCTCATCGAGGACGAGGGGCTGCTCGGCGCCGCCCGCTTCTGGCGCGCCATGCGCCGCACCCCGGGGGCGCGCGACCGGGTGCGGGCCATGCGCCAGAGCTTCCGCCTGCAGGGCGAGCTGCTCACCGCCGTCGGCGTCGTGGCGCGAAAGCCCTCCGCATGAGCTCCCCGTCCCCGAGCACTGCCGCCCCGGGCCCGGCCGCCGACCTCGTCCTGGAGGGCGTGGAGGGCAGGATCGCCGATCTTGCCGTCGCCGTCGGGGGACACGTGACGATCACCCCGGTGCCGGAGGTCGCCCAGCGCGAGCTGCCGATGCCGCTGCCGAGGCGCCGCCCCCTGCCGGGCCCCCTCGTCCTGGCCGCCCCGGAGCGCGGCGAGGAGCAGGAGGCAAAGGGGCGGGCGGCCCGGCGCCGTCGACGCAAGGAGGCGCGCAAGCGCCGCCGCGCCAAGAAGAAGGGCCTGGACTCCGAGGCGATCCTCTCCAGCCGCGAGACGCTGGAGCCGGACGGGGTGCGTCACTACCTCGAGCTGGATCGGCGGCCCCTGGGCGTCGGCGCCTCCGCCTGGTCCCCGGACGCACTGCTCACGGTGGGGGAGACGCTCCTGTCGATCGGGCCGGTGCCGGCGGCCAATGCGGTGGTCTCGCCGACGGCGGGCGCCCCGACCCTGAACTTCAACCGGCCGCCGCGTCTGGCCCGGCCGGTGCGGGAGACGAAGTTCGCGCTGCCGCGTAAGCCCGAGGAGCAGCGCAAGCGCCCGTTCCCCTTCGCGATGCTGGTCTCGCCACTGGTGATGGGGCCCGCCATGTACTTCATGACGGGGCGCATCTACTCACTCATGTTCATGTTCCTCTCTCCGATCATGGCGATCGCCAATCAGATTCAGGGGCGCTCACAGCAGAAAAAGGAGTTCCGAGACCAGCTGCGCAAGTACGAGGAGCAGCGTGAGGCCACCGAGGAGGCGGCCTTCAAGGCTCTGACCGCGGAGCGGGGGGTGCGCCGCGGGGACCACCCGAATGCGGCCGAGCTGCTGCTGCGCGCCACGGGGCCGCGGGCCCAGCTGTGGGAGCGGCGGCCCACCGACCCGGACTGGCTGGATCTGCGGGTGGGGGTGGCGGACCTGCCCAGTGACGTGGAGATCGAGGACCCCCGGCGCGCCAAGCACGAGGAGCCGCTGCGGTGGACGGCACCGGACGTGCCGGTGCGGGTGCCACTGGGTGAGCTGGGTGTGGTGGGCGTGTGCGGCACACGGCGCCACGACGTCGCCGACTGGTTGGCGGCCCAGGCGGCGGTCCTGCACTCGCCGGCCGAGCTGCAGATGGTGCTCCTCGTGGAGCCGGCGCGCGGCGAGAATCGCGCGGGGCGCTGGGCCTGGACGAGGTGGCTGCCCCACCTGCGCAACCTGGAGGGCATGGGCGCCCGGGCGCGCGTGGGACTGGACGATGAGACGATCGCCCGGCGCATCAACGAGATCTCAGAGCTGGTGGAGCGTCGGCTGGATAAGGACCGGCGGGGCCCGTCCACAACGGGACCGCAGGAGCAGATTCTTGTCGTGCTCGACGGCGCCCGGGGTCTGCGTCTGCGTCCGGGCCTCATCTCCGTGCTGCGCCGGGGGCCGCAAGCGGGGGTGTTCCTGGTGTGCATCGACCGGGATCGCACGGCCCTGCCCGAGGAGTGCCGCGCCGTGGTCACCGCGGAGGTGGGGGCGGCGAGCGTGTCGCAGACGGATGTGGACGAGGTCGAGCGGGTGACCCTGGACCTGCTCCCGAGGGGCTGGTGCGAGCGGGTGGCCCGGGCGCTGGCGCCGATCCACGACGTCTCCGCCTCGGGTGCGGACTCGACGATCCCGACCTCCTCCCGGCTGTTGGACGTCCTGCCGATGCCGGATCCGGATGCGGAGGCGGTGCTGGCGGCCTGGGACCGGTGCAGCCGGACGACGAAGGCGGTCATCGGTGAGGACGCCGAGGGGCACTTCTGGCTCGATGTGCGCGCCGACGGGCCGCACGCCCTGGTGGCCGGGACCACCGGTTCGGGTAAGTCCGAGCTGCTGCAGACGCTCATCGCCTCCCTGTGCGTGGGCAACACGCCGGACTCGATGACCTTCGTGCTGGTGGACTACAAGGGTGGTGCGGCCTTCAAGGACTGTGCGCGCCTGCCGCACACGGTGGGCATGGTGACGGACCTGGACGGGCACCTCACCTCCCGGGCCCTGGAGTCCCTGGGGGCCGAGCTGCGCCGCCGTGAGCACCAGCTGGCGGGTGCGGACGCGAAGGACATTGAGGACTACGTGGCCGCCATGCAGCCCGGCGATGAGCCCATGCCGCGGCTCATGATCATCATTGACGAGTTCGCGGCCCTGGTCTCCGAGCTGCCGGACTTCGTGACGGGGCTGGTGGACATCGCTCGGCGTGGGCGCTCGCTCGGGGTGCACCTGGTGCTGGCGACCCAGCGGCCGGCGGGTGTGGTCTCGGCTGAGATCAAGTCGAACACGAACCTGCGCATCGCCCTGCGCGTCACCGATGAGAACGACTCCCAGGACGTCATCGAGGCCTCCAACTCGGCCTACATCCCGCCCTCGATCCCGGGCCGCGCCTACGCGCGGCTGGGGCATGCGAGCCTGCGCCAGTTCCAGTCCTCCCGTGTGGGGGGACGGCCCCGCGGGGCGATGCCGCAGGCGGCGGTGCGGGCGGCGATGCTGACGTTGGATGAGCTCTCCCGCCCGGAGATGAAACCGCCGGACATGGAGGAGGACGCGACGATCCCCACCGACCTGGCCACCCTGGTCTCCGCGATGGGTGCAGCCCACGCGGCGACGGGCCGGCCGGACCCGCACAGCCCGTGGCTGCCGCCACTGCCGGAGCTCATCACGCTGGCGCAGGTTGAGGAGCGAATGGAGGTGGCTCAGGCCACTGGGGGAGCGGACGCCCAGGATGGGCCTGATCCGCGGGCGGCCGGCTTCCTGCCGGCGCTGCCACTGGGCTTGGAGGACCTGCCCGGCGAGCAGGCGCAGCGGCCCATGACGTGGGACTACACGCGCGCCGGTCACCTGGGGATCGCCGGTGCCCCGCGTTCGGGGCGTTCCAGCGTGCTGCGGGGGATCGCGGTGGCCCTGGCGCAGACGGCCTCCGCGGCTGAGGTGCATGTCTACGGTATTGACGCGGGTAATGGGGCGCTGGCCCCGTGTGTGAACCTGCCGAACTTCGGGGCGGTGGTCACGCGTGACCAGGCGGATCGGATCCGCCGCATGCTGGCGCTGCTGGGTGGCCAGGTGGCCCACCGTCAGCAGTACCTGGCCACGCACGGCTACGCGTCCGTGGCCGAGCAGCGGGCCGCCACCCCACCGTCTGAGCGGTTGCCGTACCTGGTGCTGCTCATCGATCGGTGGGACAACTTCATGGCGACCTTTGAGAACACCGACGCCGGAGCGATCCCCGTGATGGTGGAGACGCTCATGCGTGAGGGCCCGGCGGTGGGGCTGCGCGTGGTCATCGCTGGGGACCGGACCGTGTTCCGGGGCCGGTTCGGGATGATGCTGGAGGACCGTCTGCTGCTGCGCATGCCGAGTCCGGATGACTTCGAACTCGTCTCCATGCGCTCCCGGGATGTTCCCCTCTCCATGCCGCAGGGCCGGGCCTTCCGTTCGGGGGAGCGGCCCCGTGAGGTCCAGCTGGTGATGCTGACCGATGATTCTGCGGGGACGGCGCAGGTGGCGGCGGTTCACCAGGCCGCCGAGCAGGCCAACGCAAAGTGGGGCGTCATTGACCGCGCCCAGCGTCCGGGGCACGTGGATGAGCTGCCTGTGGCGATCTCGGCTGAGGAGGCGCTCAAGCTTGAGCCCGCTCTGGAGCCCAATGAGATCGCCTTCGCCGTGGGCGGTGATGATCTGCGCCTGCTGCCTGTGTCCTTGGAGGACATCGGTAACGCCTTCCTCGTGACGGGTCCGAGGCGTTCGGGGCGGTCGACGGCGCTGCACTTCGCCACCAGCCGGCTGCTGGAGAACAGGCAGAAGGTCGTGCTGGTACTGCCGCGCAAGTCCCCGCTCATGGAGCTTGCCAGCAACCCGCGTGTGCTGGGCGTCCTGGGGATGGAAGCGGAACCCAATGATCTGAGCGAGCTGTTGCAGAAGGAACCGGAGAACACCGTCATTGTGGTGGATGATTTCGATACACTGACAAACGACCACAAGATCAACCCGAGGATTGAGGAGCACATCAAGACCTGCCGCGACCACCACGGGGGCGTCCTCGTGGCCTGCGGCATCGACGAGATCGGAGGCATGTACCGCGGAGTTATCTCAACGGCCAAGAAAACCAGAACTGGTCTAGTCCTCGCACCAAGAGGTTCCGACGACGGGTCGCATTTTGCGGCGCGCCTCCCCCGGTCAGTGGGAGGACCGGCCCCCAAGGGGCGGGCTATCCTGATTACAACTACAGGGTGGATGTGGACTCAAGTTCCCAAACAATAGCCAGTAAATTAGCGCTACAGGCAAGTGAGTTAGTTACTAGAGCCCAGATATAAAGGTGAATATCGCATGAGTAAAAATCTGACATTTTGCTGTTCGGTGTATCATGACTTGAGTCAAGTTACATGCATGAAGGGAGCGCGGCGTGGCTGATGAAGAAAAAAAACCCGATACCCGCAATCGTTACCGAGACAGTTTAGTATCCCATCAATCTAGTGTCGCCAGCTACGAAACAAAGATGTCTTATGACAGTGCAGGATATGCTGCAAATCCGTGCAGTGGAGTATACAAAACAATTAAAGATGGTGCCTGGAAATCCGCATCCGCGGACAAGTGGCTGGAGCAACTCGATGAAACGGGCAACTCCATCAAGAACGCAATCAAAAGTTATCACACAGTAGTGAATGAAGCTGTGAAGGGCGAGGAGCCTGAGGTTGAAGTTCCTGGGCCAGAGAGCTGGAAAGTCGACTGGGAGTCAGATCGTTGGTGGCAAGATAGAAATACACAGAACCTGTACAATGATAGCCCCGCTTATGGCGGGCCTTCCTGAAACGAGGAGTGTAGTCCATGGTTAAGGTCTCGATGAATATTGAGAATGCGCGCGGTGCGGTTGCTTCACTGAATACTGTAGCCTCTGATGTTGAGGAAGCTTATAACACCCTCAGTTCGGGTGGAACTTTCCTCGGCTTGCCCACTACGGCACTTGCGAATGTTCCCGGTGATGTTCAAACATTGAAAGATAAGTCTAAGTTTCTTGACGAAAAAATAGACCTAACGATCCTCATCAATTCCAACGGAGGGAAAAACTTCCCGACTTCCGGCACTATCACCTATGAAGTTGATAAAGAAGCAACCACAATTGATGAGATGGAAGTAGAGCTTGGAAAGGCGTTAGCTAAAAACGCTGAGGGATTCGCTACTTCCGATTTCCAAGAGAATGACCCGCGCTTGGCAGGTATGCAGACCTACATGGAAAAATATGGGTCAGACAATGAAGTCATGGGTGCCTTTTATGACACACTGACACCCGCCGGTGCATTGGCGCTGGTCAATGCCGTTGGTGATCATGTGGGGTACACGCACAGTGTAAGCGAAGATGAAAGCGAAAGAGCGAAATCAGTACTGGAACTGCTTAGGCTGGGCTTGGCTGCAGCGAGTGAGGAGTGGTCAGGAGATAAGGCAAAAAAGTATGGTGAGAATCTTGTTGATGCAGCTCGTAATCCCGACCTCAAGTCTAAATATAGTAAGAAAATAATCGGAAGCACCGAAGCGCTGAACTGGTTCCTGTATAACAATCTTGGGTTGTCTGACTCCTTCGTGCTTGGTGTCGCCGAAAAAATGGATGACATTCAGCAGCAGGATATCAAGAATGGGACACCCAATGGGTGGCAATGGACTGCGCCGTCACGCTTTCTTCCGGCAATGGTGAAAGAGTCTGATGGGAGCTGGCCGCTTGATACGCCCGCGAGTGTTTTTCATGCTCTAGGTAAACATCCTCAGGCGTCGTACAAGTTCTTTGATGGTAATGCGCGCCGAATGACATACTGGACTGCTCAGCACTATTATACGTCTGAAGACCTTTCCGGAATTGCGGCTGCAATAGACGCAGCATCAACTGACCCAGCGATTATGCGTAAGGATCCCGGGGGTGCGGCAACAATCGCGTCGTACGGGGTAAATGGAATCATGGGGCGCAGCGATATCGGGCCCGATACTATGCATATTCCCCTGTATGGTGACGCTTACTTCGGCATGAAAGGTACCGAAGTAGTCGGATCAGTTACGCACATTCTTCAAACGTATTTTCATTCTGTCGCGGATGCGTATGCAAATTCTCCTGGCGTGCCGAAGGGTGATTCAGACGGCGATGGCGTCCCGGACCGAATTTACGCACCGACTCTGCCTGGTGATCAACACTTTGCGAATAGCCCTTGGTTTGATGTTGGTGCCCTAAACAAGGCGTTTGGAATCATCGGACAAGACCCGCAGTCAATGCTGACCATGCGTGAGACTTTGTCAAATGCTGAGACGCAAGGTGTTTCTCCTGATATGAGCGAAAAATCTAGTAAGAATATGATGACATTTTGGGCTAGTGTTGAGGGGTCGGTTGCGAATTCTATTGGGACGGCTGCTATTAATGATGCCGAACTGAAAGACAAGAATGCTAAGGCGTGGATTCATTTAGGAACTATGGGCGCTTCGGAAATTGCCAACAAATTTCCTGGAGGGAAGCTCGCATCGATGGGCGCAGATATATTTATTGATGAGCTAGCGAAAGAGGCGGAAGAGGCATGGGCGAATACTGCCGCCGAGGAGAAGAAAAACCAAAATGAGGTGACTGGACTGGCTCTGCAAGATTATAAGCGTCGACTGCTGTTTGCCTACGATAAGGCCGGACTGAATGGATACCAGGGTGGTGTCACGGATCCAAAAACTGGAAAGCCAGAACATCATCCTCTGGATGCTAGTCTGGGGGATGCTGTTGTTGAAGAACCGGCAGGTAGCGGCAACTATAGGCTTATAACTGAACAAGAGTACGAGAGATTGCCCGCCGATAGCCAGTCGACTGTAAGAGCTACCCTTAATAGTTTGGCGGGAGAGGAAGCAGGGTGGGGTAGTCGTGTTGATGGCGATACTGTTAAAAGAAGTTTCCAGGGCGCTTTTGAGGATAGGTTTTAATGGTGTTCCGGTCTTGGTGTTTTTTCGTTGCGAGTGTCGCTATGGTGCTTCTGAGTGTGTCGTGCTCGGTAGTTGGCGGCGGAGAGGTGCCCCCTAAGAAGATCGCGCCACTGCGGTCAATCATGTTGACCCGCGAGGACGTCCCTGGGACCACTGACGTGAAATGGTCGAGTATCTCGGGATACCAGAGTAATTGCACCGCCGCGGATGATGACCTCAATCTGTCGTTGTCATCGGATCCTGAAACCAAGCTGAGTGTCGAACGCCTCGAGGGTGATGGGATGTCCGTCACCCAGGCACTGATCTTCAATCTCATAGAAAGCGACAAGGGTGGACGTGTTCGTGCTCTACATACGGATGTCATAGCCTGCGACGGTGCAGAGACGACTGAGAATCGTCCCTGGCCCGACAGGCCCGCACCCGCCCCCGGGGAGCGAGTGAGCGTGGCGATATCGACGCTGGAACCAGGCTCCCTACCCAAGGGCGCCTTCGGTTTCAGGCAGCGGGCCACCACACGAGCCAGCGTCGTCGTCGTGGACATGGTCTACGCACCTGTGAGACGCGGAGACCAGCAGGGCATCCTCATGATCCGTACCGCCGCAACCGAGGGCAAGACCAGTCCGCAAGACGCCGTCGGGCTGCTGAACAAGGCGCTCCACCGCGCCGACGCCCACATCGACCCCGACCAGCTGACCGCCCCGGCACAGCCGACACCGACATCAGGCAGCGCCACCGCAACACCAACGTCGCCGCCAACACCTTGAGTCCACCCACGAACGCACCGTCCTACGACTCTGGGTTGGAGCAACTCCAACAACAGTGGCTTCATCAGCCAGAGCCGCTAGCCGTTGACATCTGCACCACCGGAAAGCAGGGATGTGGCCTTCGTCAGGCTGCCGTGACTTGGTTGTGATCTGGCGGGTAGGGTCAGAGGGTTCCTGCTGCGCCGGGCGGCTGTGCTCGGCCTGATCGTGGAGGTGCTCCCTCATGACCCGTTCCCGCGCCAGTCTTCCTGGTCACCGTCGTGTCGCCAGCGCCCTGGGTGCGGGCGCGCTGGCTGCCTCGCTGGCCCTGGCTGGGTGCTCGTCGAGCAGCCCGAAAGGCGGAGGCACGATCCCGCCCGTCAACACTGCGGGCACCGGCGGCGGATCGACGGCATCCGCGCCCGCCTCAGGTGGGGCGTCCTCGAAGGCCTCAGCAGCACCAACGACTCTGGATGCTCAGAAACTGACTGACGAGTCCATCGGCTACTACGTGGACTTCGTCCCCCAGGGACTGGACGCCACCCAAACCCAAGCACTCCAGGGATTCTTCGCCTATGACAGGGCGACGTGGGAGGCATACCGGAAGATGGACGGCGACCTGTCCGCCGTCGAGGCCTCCACAACCGGTGCGGCCTTGGAAAGCTACCGCAAGAACTACAAGAAGGCCCAGGATGCGGGGGAGCATGAGGTCGGGACCGCGCGGATGACGGTTACGTCCGTGGAGATGCAGTCGGATAGCGAAGCACTCATTGATGTATGCGCCGATCAGACTCATATCAAGAGAGTGTCATCGTCCGGAGAGGAGATCCCACGTTCTCATGGACTACACACCTATTCCGATCTCGTTTCAGTGAAACTGACGGACGGTGCCTGGAAGGTTGCTTCGTTTGAGAAGAAGGGCAAGGACATTTGCTGAAAAAACATCTCTTCAAGCTCATGGTGGCCGTGTCGCTTGCCAGTGCCGGCACACTCACTTCTGTTAGCCCAGCAAACGCCTATGATACTGACGACGATAGTGGCGCTAGCGGCGGTTTGACGCCGTCGGTGTCGGGGTCTGAGGGCACGGGGTACGAGGTGCAGATCTCGGTGAAGTCAGAATCGGCGGCACCCGGAGGCGGGGGTGGCGATGGCGGTGGTGGTGAGTCCTGGTCCACGCAGGCCACCACCACGGTGCAGCCGGTGTGCTTCTACACCCATCCTATCCCAGGGCAGGCCGTGACCAAGCACATGGAGGACTGGTACAAGGAGTCACAGGGTAACCCGGAGAAAAAGAAACGCGCTGACTGCGTCGGCGCCAGGGACTTTCCTGACTGGAAGAAGCACGCCCAGGAGGACGGCAACTGGTACTTCGCTACCTGCAAGAAGGAACGGGCTCCCGACGGCGAGACCTTCGGCTGGATCATGTACAACTTCTTCGAGGTGAATAAAAATCCCCAGTCGGTGTTCGTGCCGGCCGGCCAGCAGCCACCTCGAGTCCCGGTGGACGGGGCCACTCTGGCCCGGGCCGCGTGGAACGCGATCAAGCTGCCGACTCCGACAGTGGAGACCAACCCGAAGGTCGGCCCCCAGGGCGCGACCCTGGTGGGAATGGATACCTGGGTGTGGGCCACAGGCTCCACTCCCAAGACCGTGACCGCCACCGCGACGGCCGGCCCGACCACGGCCACAGTGACAGCATCATCAGCAGGACTGCAGCTGTCAGCCCCCGACGGGAAGGCCTCCTGCCAAGGCTTCGGAGTCGTCTGGCACTCCGGCATGCCCGAGGGCTCCAGCCCCTGCACCATCTCCTTCAACCGCAGCTCGGCCCACCTGGGCGGCACCACACCACTGACAGTGTCAGTGGCCTACAGCGTGACCTACACGGGCAGCGACGGCGCCAACGGCACCCTGCCAGGGCTCACCACCACCAGCACCATCGACCTCCCCGTCGCCGAGGTCCAGACCCTCACCACCAACGGGAAAAACCCCCGCCAGAACTGAGCCGGCAACAGCATCGAATGCAGCCAGTCCCCGTCAGTGCACCCACGCACTGGCGGGCACATTCCTCAACGGCGACAAAAGGTCCTCGCTGGCGTCGCCTCGGACGAGGACTTGTACTGACTGCAGATGCACCACTTCCGCTATATGGGGTGCCATAGATGATACCGCGACTTCTCCTGGAACTGTGATATTGTTGTGATCTTACGGGTAGGGTCGGGGGGTTGCTGCTGTGCCGAGAGATTGTTCTCGGCCTGATCGTGGAGGTGCTTCCTCGTGGCTCGTCCCTTCGTTCGCCTGTCTGGTCGTCGTATTGCCAGCGCCCTGGGAGCGGGCGCGTTGGCTGCCTCGCTGGCCCTGGCTGGGTGCTCATCGAGCAACCCAAAAGGCGGAGGCACGATCCCACCCCTCAACACTGCGGGTGCCGGTGGTGGCTCAACGCCGCCTGCGTCTGCCTCGGGTGGGGCTTCGGCTGGTGCAAGTGGTGCTGCCAGTGCTGGTGCGGTGACTGCTGAGTCCCTGTCCGACCCCGCCCTGGGCTACACGGTGGTCTCCATCCCCGAAGGCTTGGACGCCACGAAGACTAAGGTCCTCCAGGACTACGTCGCCTACGACAAGGCCACGTGGCGCGTCTGGTTCACACGGGAAGGACTGGACGAAGCCCTGAACCGGTCAACCGGATCAACCCATGATGACATTCAAAATAGCTACGAAACAATGACTGCTTATGACACCCCTCCCGTGATGATTGGCGTCGGAGGTATCGACGTTTCGGGCGACAAGCAGACTGCTGACGTAACAATTTGTTCCGATCGGACGCAGATGAAGGCTACAGACTTTCAAGGCAATGACGTGACTCAGGCGTCAGCGCAGAGGAGGCTGGCGTTATTGGTGCGCATGGTTCCGCGCAATGACGGCGTATGGATTACACAAAGTGAGACGAGACTATCTATAAACGAGTGCACTGCTGAGGCTGGGAGATGACAAAGAGGGTTCGAATGCCGAGCAATAACTCAATGAGAGTTGCGTTTACTGGTTTGCTTCTTATGGCTTTTAGTGCGCCTAGCCCGAACGCATTTACGAGCGGAAATAATAATGCCTCTTCTGAGGTGTCTGGTTCTGCGGAGGGTACCGATGATGGTGGTGGCGTGGTGACTATCTCGGTGGAGTCGAGTATGACGACGGCCGGCTCTGGCGGGGGTGACGGTAGTGGTGGGGTGACGTCCTCGTCGTCGTCCAGCACGGAGGTGACCGTAGCCCCGGTGTGCTACTACGAGCCCGGCGACACGGGCGCTGAGGCCGTGCAAGGTATTGGGAAGGTGAAGACGGAGCTCGACCTCGAGGAGAAGAGGGCCTCCGCGCGTGGTAACAAGAGAGCAAAAGAGGACCACAATAAGATCAAGCGGCAGATCGATATCCACCACGACATCGCGGTCGTCATCGACGACAAATTTTACGTAGCGGTACTGACTGTTCCACTCGTTGAGTTTTTCATGAAAAACCTTCGGATCTGAGTTCTCCTCAAGACGTACAAGTCCAAAATATTTGATCTTGATAAAATCGTTCGTATCGCCGTTCTCCGTGACAACGATCGCAATACTCACGACGCTGCCGTTGTCAAGCTGTTGGCGCATGCGGATGATGTGGTCCTCGCCGTCCTCCGTCACATCCTCGCCGTATTTCATATCCTGCTTGTCAAGCTCTGCCTTGATCGCTTCAAACGCGCTGTTCTTGAGCCCTTCCTCACTCCCGCTGAAGCCGTCAAAAAGTCCCATTGGATTCCTCCATTCAACCTGCGTATTTCGAATCTCTTTTTTTACTCCTGCGGGCGCGGCTTGTGTCCGCGCGTGCAGAGGCCCATCAAATCATCGTAGACCTTCTCCACGATATTCATGCCCAGTGCCATCATTGACATGATGCTCTCCGGCTGAAAGGTTCCCTCATGAAGATCAAGCGGAAGATCAATATCGACCACCACATCCTGATCGCGATCCAGGCAGAATTTCGCATAGCGGAACTCACCGTTCCATGCATTGATCTTCGCAAGCAGCGCCGCGCGGTCGCCGTCCTCCTCGAGATAGGCGATGTCGTAGATCTTGATCTTGATAAAGCCGTCCGCATGATCATACTCGCGTATTGCAATGACTACGGTCACGGGCTCGTCGTTCTCGAGCTCGTTGCGCATATAGATATACCGCTCTCGGCGATTCTCCCCGCTCTCTTCGCTTTCCTCGTAATTCCACTCGTGCCGGTCGAGCTCCGCCTTAATCGCGTCGTACATACTCATCACGGCAGTTTTTTCACCGCCTTGAAATCCGTCAAAAAGTCCCATCGGTCCCCTCCAAATTCGCCCTGCTCTGAGGGCATTGTCCCCATATCTTATCGCGCCGGAACGACCAAGCCGATCGCGTCAAGCGTATCGATCGCCGCGGCGCCGCGTGCGTTCAAAAAATCAAGATGCGAAACGACGACTTTTCGAATATACTGCTTCTCGCCGCCTTCATAGTAGCTGCTGATGTCATGAATCACAAACGGAGTCCCTCCCGCATCCTGCCCGAGATAGAGCATGACATGACCGGGCCGGAACAGCAGCGCGCCCGGCGGAGCCTCCGCAATCCGGAGGTAACGCTCCTCCCGCGTCAGCCCCGTAAGAGGCACGAGCGTACAGGCCTTCTCCTGCAGATCCGCATCCCGCGGCAGTTCAATCCCCATCGCGCGATAGATGTTCTGCACGTAGGAAGAACAGTCCATTCCCTCATTGGCACCGCCCCATCCGTATTCCATACCGAGCGGCAAAAAGGCGAGCCGGATCAAGTTGTTGTGCGTCAGCGGCAGCCGTCCCTCTGCAACAGCATTTGCGCCCGGCATCGGAAACTTCTGCACATGGAGACGCCCCCCAGCGCCCCGCATGGGCAGGAGAATGCAGCGGCTGCCGTCCGCGCGGCTCCCGATCGGGATCTTCGCCCCGAGCTGATAGAGCCAGCTATGATAGATCCTGCCATCTTCGGCGATGGAGACCTGCACGCGCGGTGCCATGGCCGTGCAAAACTCTTGGGGCGCAGCGAACTCTTCCCACTCTTTCCGATCGGTCTGCGCGAGCACGTGTGCAGCTACCCACCCGTAATAGTCGCGCGTCTCGACGAAAGCAAACGCCCCGTCCCGGGAGGTATGGAGCACCAGAACCGCTTCGCCGGGGTCAATCACCGTCCCCTGCAGCGAATCATACCTCGTATCATCGGGCGATTCGTACCATCCGGCAGCGGTGGGGAGCAGGCGGATGTCGGCACGCTCCAGAGCGATCGCATAACGCACGTCCACGGTCGCTCCGACGGCATCGAGCGCACGATTTTCCCGCACGGCATTCCACTCCGCTGCAGAGAGCGGCTGCCCTCCGGCATAGAGTCCCGGCAGCGTCT
>ERZ773050.1298-NODE-1298-length-13909-cov-8.069178_pt1 | contig 13909 bp, 14 predicted proteins | sample MGYA00580632_ERZ773050 | MGnify/ENA primary metagenome ERZ773050 (study PRJEB29015, sample SAMEA2738123) | human oral metagenome | biome: human oral; feature: human-associated habitat; material: saliva | place: China | collected 2166 ... | reverse complement strand
TTGACCTCCGCACCAACCACGAACTCTGGCACTTCCTCATCCCCACGACGGACAAGCCCACTTACTACATCAATGAGCTCCGTCGCTTCATCCGCTTCTTCCCCATCCCCGACGATCAGACTGGCACTGCGATGAGGATCGCCTTCGCCAACCTGCTGAACCGCCTCGATCGCAACGCCACCTCTGTTATCGAAGCGCGTAACATGTTGATCGATGCCCTGGATGCTATTCATGTGATGCGACCCCATGATTTCCTCTGGCGTCGCGAAGTCAAGGTGCTCATCGACGGTGGAGTGCGGTACTTCCGTCACGAGAACATGATTCAGGTCACCAACGAACCCCAGCCGTTCTGCACGTGCTTCGAATACCCGTTCGAAGTTTGCACCGCCACGTTCCACCCCGGCGTTATCTGAGAGGAATGTAATCATGGCACTAACACCAGCAGCCGCAGAGCTCAACAAGGAGCTCAACCGCGTCTTGGGAAACATCGCCAAGCGTAACACCCGCCTCAAGCAGAAGGATGTGAAGGGCGGTAACCTGGTCACCGAGCGCACTGACGCCAAGATCGAAGAGATCAGGTCCACACCCCGCTCTAACTACGGCGAAATCAAGTCCGCTTTGGCACAGGCACGCAAATTGAATAAGTCTGCGGGTACCTGGGCTAAATCCTTTCAAAAGGCCGCGAAACGGGCGTACAATGATGATCTCGTGGATAGGGCTAAAGACCCAAACAACATCATCCGCATGACCAAGGACGAACTGACCGAGACATTCACCGTCCAGCGTTCCCGTCTCCGCGATCGCATCCGCAGCGTCAAGAAGTCGATTAACGGGAACAACTTCATGACTCACATTGCCGAGGATCTTCTAGCTGAATACGACCCCAAGACAGCGGATCACAACAAGCTTCGATCCCTTGTTAACCGCACGTCTAAGTATCTCGACACCAAAACACTTACAGTTCAAGGCGCTAACGATCACATCGAAAAGGGCGTCCAACTGGTTGGTGAACAGTACAGATCATGGTCTGACGCACAGCGAACGGCATTTTGGGAAGCAGTTCACCGGGAAATGGAACTGTCTGGTCTTTCATCTGTCGAATCGATCGAAGTGGTGAGAACGGCGATGAGCGACCAGAAGATGGTGACGCTGTTCGATGAGGCACCAGATGGAAAGCTGCGTGCTGTTATCGATCAGAGCCTCAGCGGTGCCAAGGCCAAACTTGCAAGGCTAAAGGCCAGCAACGAAAGAGGACGAAAGTATCTCAGGGAAGGGTTCGAGAAGCATGGGGCGGAAGTTCCCGAATCCCTCCGCAGTTTTCTCTATGGCGACGAAGAGGATCAACCGTTCTTCTTCTAAACACGAAAGGAACCTCTCATGGCAAAGAAAAAGGTTCACTACGTTGAGCACCTGGCAGCGTTCGACATCGAAACGTCTTCCTACGAGGACGAAGGAGTGAAGAAAGCTATCGTCTACTCCTACGCTCTAGCGATCGACGATAAGATCTACCACGCGCGTACTGCTGATGACTTCTTCTCCCTACTTGAGAAGATTGCAGCTGACATGGAACTGTCCCTCGACCGCCGTCTTGTTGTCTATGTCCACAACGAGGCATACGAGTGGCAGTTCATCAAGCACTACATGACGTGGGATTCCGCGTTCGCAATCGCTTCTGAGCGACGCATTGTCCGCGCTGTCTCCACGCTGGGCTTCGAGTTCCGCTGCTCCTACGTCCTGACCAACAAGCCCCTCGCGGCAGTTGGCAAGGACGTAGGAGTGCAGAAGATGGTTGGCGACATCGATCACACGCTGATCCGTAACTCGGTCACGCCCCTGTCGGATGAGGAAATGGGATACATCGACAACGATGTGCGCATCCTCATCGAGTTCGAGCGTCAGGCCCTTGCGCAGGAGGGTGGCACCATCGAGGAGGCTCTTCACTCCATTCCGATCACCAAGACCGGATACGTCCGTCGACGTATGCGTAAGGCTGCGCTTGCTGACCCCGCATACGAGCAGCTTATATCTGAGCTGACGTTGAACGAGGAAGTTTACTCTCTCGCCCGCCACTCGTTCCAGGGCGGCTACACCCACGCCAACTCGACGGTGACGGGTCAGGAGTGTGGGGACACTGTTGCCGTTGACCTAGCGAGCTCCTATCCCTCGTCCATGCTTCAGTTCACTTATCCCATGAGCTCGTTCCATTCGGTGGACCGCGAGTTCACCGCTGAAGAGCTCGATAAGTGCATCGGTCACATCCACTTCTTCGTCACCTTCGTTGTCTACGGCGCGGTGTCTCGGTACCCCTTCCCGTACATCAGCCTCTCCAAGGCTCTGACCATCGCTGACCCGTGCGTCGACAACGGGCGTGTGTACAGCGCAGCCAGCATGACCTTGACGATGACGGACGTTGACTGGCAGATCTTCCGTCGTTGCTACGAGGTGGATGAGATCGAGATCGTGGACGTGATGATGGCACCGGCTGAATACCTGCCAGCCGCTATCACGGACCCGATCGTTACCATGTACGGCGACAAGACGACTCTGAAGGGTGTTGCTGGTCAGGAGGTGAACTACCGTAGCGCCAAGGAGGACATCAACGGCGTGTACGGATCCGTTGCCATGGACCCGGTACGCACTGACTTTGAGTTCAACGCTGAGGGCTCTGAGTTCGTAGCCTCAGTTCCGTCTACGGAGGATGCTTTGTCCAAGTACAACAACTCTCGCAGCCGCTACCTGTTCTACCCCTGGGCTGCGTGGGTGACTGCCTACAGCCGCTACGTCCTTCTCATGACGATGTATGACCTGATCGATGCTGGTGTGACTGTCATGTACTGTGACACCGACTCGATCTACCACAAGCCCTCACCCCAAGCCCAGGACATCATCGATCGTGTCAATAACGAGGTGCGTGAGCGTCTGGCCACTGCCATGCACTACCGCTGGTTCTACGCCACTGATGAAGAGGTGGAGGATGCCTTGGCACCGAAGGACATCAAGGGAGTGCGTCACCACATCGGCCTGTTCGAGGTGGACGGTCACTACGACAACTTCAAGACGCTCGGTGCCAAGCGCTATGCAGTCGAGAAGGACGGTCAGTTCAAGATCACGGTCGCCGGTCTGTCCAAGGGTGCCGCCTCCTACATCAAGGAGATCGGTGGTATGGAGGCGTTCGTCGACGGGCTGACCGTTCCTGCTGAAAAGTCTGGCCGCCTCACTCACACGTACAGTGAAGAGACGGCCAAGAACCTGATCACGGACTACATGGGTAACACCTGCCGCATGGAGCAGCATGGGTTCATCCACCTGGAGCCGTCCCCCTACGTCCTGACGGTTTCTGATGATTACACCAGGTTCGTCCAAAAGGTCGCAGAGGGACGGCTGTTCGAGTTCGCCTAAGCGGCGGGTGTGACGCTCACGAGCTTCACGATGCCATTCGCATCCTGATCCATCACCAGACGCCCTCGGATGAGCTTGCCACTATCGTCAAAGATGGAGCAAGTGCCATCCAGGCGTGTCTGGCACAAGCCGACAGCCATAGCACCCGTTTCAGTGAGGAAGTAGTCTTCCCCACCATACGACAGCCAGCCAGTACGCATAGCGCCGTTGTTCTCAAGGTAGTACCACTTACCCTTGTCGAGCAGCCAGCCGGTCTGCATCTGGCCCTTGTCGTTCAGGTAGAACCAGTGCTCACCGACCTTGATCCAGCCGGTTTCCATCGCTCCGTAACGCCCGTCGTGAACGTCGTGGAGGAAGTACCAGTGGCCGTCGATGTGCTGCCAACCGAACTGCAACCAGCCCTTCTCGTTGGCATAGAACCAGTCGCCGCCAACAGGGAACCACCCGGTCTCCCACGACCCATCAGCAAGGCGGTACCACCAGCCACCATCCTGCGACACCCAGCCTTCCTTAGCGGATAGGTCCAGGTCCAGATCGTTGTAGTACTCCTGAGCCTTCTCGATGTACTCGTTCGCGTAGGTGTCACGCAGAGAAGCCGGACATGCCGTGGAGTAGAAGTCGCTGTGAGGGAACACATTGACTCGCCACTCGGGAAGGCCCAGCCCATAGCCACGACACAGGGCAGCAACCAGGTGAGCACCAGCATCGAGTGTGTCCTCACCGATGTCCCAACCGCCGTCAGCACCGGAGCTGTTCGCGTGCTCGATGCCGATCGACACCCGGTTCACGCCAGGGCAATGCCAGGCCGTGTCAGAGTCGTGCACAAACTGACAGATGTTACCATCAATGTCCACGTTGTAGTGAGCCGACGTTCCATTGGCAGAGAACGCCGCATACACACCGCCGTGAGACATAGCCTTGCCAGCGTTGTGGTGAACGACAATCCGATCAAGGGCGTTTCCACCACGCCCCTCATCGAAGTTGCCGATCCACATGTTCTCATCAGCGATCAGTTCATTCCAATTCATGTTTCCTCCTATTGTTCGGATTATTGCCAATCCATTATCTCATGATTAGAGCGCAGCGACGGAGCGTTTGGTAGCCAGGGCGATGTAGTACATCAGCTCTTCACCCGCCTCGTTACTCTCGAAGAAGATACGGTTCGCTCGCAACGCTTCGGGCAACCACCGCGTACGTCGATCGGCGTACGGCATGGTGGGGTTGGTGAAGTGCGTCGGATCGGACGAGAACTCCAAGGAGTACGTGAGGTCGCGCCGCTTATCTCGGATTGCCTCATATCGTTCCCAGTCGGGCTGCATAGTGCCGATCGTCTCTCCAGGGAGTTTCACGAATCGCTTGATGGAGTCGACGAAGAAGAACACCTCACGCCCCACCTTCATCAGGCGGCAACGGAGGATCGTTTCATCAGTGAGGATCCAACAGGTCAGCTTCACGTTCTTGGCGGTGAAGTGATGGGGACACTTGGGATAGTTCGCAACTGCGAAGGATCCGTCCGTGATCATGTCCGTCACACGCACGTCGTCAACGTTGAAGTACACGTCGGACGCCTTACCGCCATACTCAGCTGTGTTTTCACAGTATTCGATGGCAATGGTGGTGGCGATCTCCACACCGGTCGGGCGCTTGCGCTTGAACTCCACAGTGGCCAGATCACCCGGCTTCATCTGAGAGACGTTCTTGAGACCGAACGTCTTGAAGTAGGGAGAGTTCCACGACACGGTGTTAGCGACCAGGAAGATGGTGGCGATGTCCTTCTCTCGAACGATCGTTGAGACCAGGTTCAGGAACAGCGACACTTCATCCACCAGGTAGACGTGATCGTGACGCATGAACTCATCGAACATGATCGTTCCCACGTTCGGGTAGGAGTTGGACTTGTAGTGGAGGGACTGCGACAACGCGAAGATATGAGCGAAAGGCTCCTTCTCGTAGGTCCACTGATCCATCTCGTCCTGCTTACCGAGGTAGTAGGCACGATTGAAGTACTTCACGCCCTGGTATTTACCGTCAGTGAGCTCATCGATCATGCCACCCTCGATCATACCGGAGAAGAGAGAAGCACCCTTGTGGCCCTTGATGTCCTCTTCCATCTGACGGATGATCGCACCACGTCGCCCGGACTCGTAGTAGTCCCGGACGATGTGGCGCAACAGAGCAGTAGTCTTGCCGTTCGATCGCTCACCAATGACGAAGTTGTAGTGTGCCTTCTTGGTGAGAATATTATCGAGTTCGTAGTACTTCATGAGATGTAGATTCCTTCCTTGAGCATGTTCTCGATCTCGTCGGTGTGCTGCATGGTGGTCGACGGGGTGCCGTACACCATCGCGGCCTTCAGGTATCCGCTCGTAGCTCCGACGTTCACCACTTTACCGGACGGCAGGCCAATAGCAGCGGAGATGTCGCCCGACACATCCTTGGTGACGGTGCGGATGAGTTTGGGTGTGAAGTCACCCATCACGTTGCTGTTGGGTGTGAGTGAACCGGATGAGTATGTGGATTGAGCACCTCCACCACCTATTACGGCACTAACTGCTCCACCAATAGCGCCGATGGCAGCACCGGGAGCACCGGCAAGAGCACCTGCGCCACCGCCCGTCACAACACCCGAGACCACCTGACCGACGAGAAGCGAAGCGTCGCGAATAGCCTCTGCGTGGAGTGGGATCTCGTAGCCGTAGGTGATGGACGATGTGAAGACAATCTGCGGAGTGTCGTACCAATCACCCTTCTTCGGTAGGGCAGGCTTACCTCCCTCGGTGTAGTTACTGACGGCCAGAGTGACAACAGCACTCCCGTCCGTGAGGTTGACCGTGTAGAGTAGATGCAGATCCTTACCAACAACCTCAGCAGGGTCCAGATCGATAACACCTACCATCGGAATGTACGCCTGGTAGCGCACGTTGACATAATCCCGGTAGTCGCCATACTCACGGGGAACGTTGATGTAGCCCAGGTACACCTGAACGAAGTCGCCCTCGAATATGGGAGCCACTACCTTATCAAGAGTAAGATTCCCAAGAGTGACCTTCGACGAGCGAGTGGTACTGATGTGCGGTCGCACGCCGTAGAACCACTTCAGACTCAGGATGTTACCTGCTCCGTCACCATAGAGCATCGTCTGGATCTGGTCGTAGATGCCCTTGGTGTACAGAGTGTCGATGAACGTCTTCACGTGTGACTTACTCATGACGTAGCACGAGATTCCTTCAGTCTTGGTACGTGGCTGGAAACGTGGCATTGGAAGCCTCCTAATCTTATTGGGGAAAAAGAACCCACGGAATGAAAGGTACGCAGAGGTAAAGCGGCCAGTGAGTGGTTCCACCTCTGTCTTGATGATGAACCGAATACATGTGTCGGATCCTAGTTCGCAGTTCGGCAAGTGGACCTCGAATGAGATATGTTCCGACTCAATCTGGGTGATGTATACCACATCGGCTGTCCACGATCCTTGATTTGGCCACGAAGGTGGCGGATCCTCAATGAAAATATTCATCTCATACTTATATCCAACTCCCGGAATGTTCGAGATCTCATAAGTACCAGCACCCTTAGCGTCGGTCTTGTGATGCCACACAGTCAGATCAACTCGCTCATTCCCAGTCGTTACCCAATGGCCGTAATAGGCCGTCTTTGCCGCTTGTTTAACGACAGGAGCGGAAAGAGCTGCCTGAATGAGGGAGAGTGAAAGATCGTTCGATCCACCACTCTCAGTCCAGTAAGGCTTCTCAAACGGCGACAGCAGTTTTGTAGTGACATCCATTCGGTAGTATTTGCCGTTGAATTCAAATGCTTTCCGCAACCTCACTGCTTCACTGGCTTGCCTATCGTTCAGAAACTTAGTCTCAGCGGCCCACCCCCAGCGAATGAGATCAGCCTTCGTGATCACGTCATCCAGGACAACAGCCGCCTGAACGAAACCGATGTCAGCGAATCCATCGATCATTGCTTGTATCCGTTCTGTGAGGTGGAGAGAATGTACGTACCAGTCGACTCAGCCTCGCCAATAGAGGACGTGAAAGACGACACCTTCACTTCTGCCCCTGCCTCAGACGCACGCAACGGGTCAGCGATAAGAGGGGAGCCGTGGGAGGTGGATCGCTCGGCCAGGACAGTGAGCTGCTTGATGGCATCGCGGTACGTCATCAGCAGGTCAATGCTGCCGTTGATCTCGCTCAAGCCGTTAGCGATGTGCTTCACGGAGTCGATGTAGTAGTAAGCTCCGTCGACCTCCATGTAGTTGATAGCCTTCCAGTTCACAGCGCCGTAGGGCAGAGCAACCCGTACAACAATCTGCTTATCATCGATCGCCGTCACCATCTGCGCATCGTATGTGGCAGTGGTTGAAACAGTCTTGTTCAACACGTTCTTGAGCGACCGGTTGTTCATGAGTGCTACTTGCATATTTCGTCCTTAGAGAAAGTGGTAGGCACCGACTTTATCGGTCGATGCCCACCAAGTCGATCAGGCTTCGTCCTTGATGTAGAACGTCACGCCATTCTCGTACGGGTCCGTGATGGCCGAGCAGAACACGTGGGTCCAGTAGTTGGTCTTGAGACCGACCGGATCAGCCATCGACGTGGTCTTCATGCCGAGGTTGTAGATGCCGACGCGCTCATTGTCGAAGATGTGCGCAACGACGCCCTCCTGGTCGACGGTGATGGGGGTCTTCTTCCACGAGACAGAGAACGTATCCTTGACGGTGGACAGAGCCTTGAACGACGGGACAGCGCCCTTCACATCAACCAGACCCTTCCACGAGACAACCGTGGAGTGACCGGGGAGCTCCAGCAGATCCTTGTTGAAGACGTCAGCCTGCAAGTACTGCTTCGCCGCGTTCTCGAACTGAGAGAGGAACACAACGTTGGGGTCGGCCAAGTGGTTGGGGTACGCCTTCTCGTTGTACAGGGACGAGTAGATCTTGAGCTGATCGAGAGTCACAGCGATCTGGTTGAGGCACCAGCGCAGGAACTCAGGAGTCTGAAGCGCCTGCTCAGCCTTCAGGGACGCCTTGAACGTCTTGTTGTAGGTCTTGAGCAAGTTGATCGCACGCGGAGATCCGCCACCATCCAGGTTCAGAGCGATGGACGAACGCAGAGTCGACAGGGTGATGTTGTCGAGGTTCAGCGTCAGGGAGTTCTTCACCGAGGTGTCAACAGCGGCGATGAACTGGTTGAACTTGTCGCGAGACAGGAACATGCCCGTCATCCAGCGCTCAGGGATAGACCACTGGTAGCGGAACTGGAAGGGCTTGAAGAAGTACTCGGTCTCGAAGTTGATCGGGTTGTTCTTGAACGGGTCCGAAGTGGAGTTCGAGGTGGGATTGTACACATCGGCGTCGTCCTCAGCCTGCAAGAGGGTGGGGCGGTTCTTCTGGATGATACCAGCAGAGGGATCGTACTCACCGCGAGAGCGGATGATGTCCACTTCATTGCCCTTGTACTCCTTGGCGATCACCAACTGCTCGGTGATGAGCGTGACGAGTCCGGACTTAACGATCTCCTTGGTACCGGAGTCCAGGTCTTCGAATGCACGACCGAAGTCCGAGATGTTCGACAGATCATCGGCGAGAAGGGCTTCGGTGCCGATGTACTGCTTGGCGAGAGAGTTGACGGCGGTTGCGGCTGCACCCACCGGAATAAGAGGCTTGGTAGCCATTGTTATCCTCCTTGGTAGTAGATCCGCTCTTTAGCGGCTGATGTCAGTATACATGAGAACACCCCTCTTCGTAGTAGAAAGGAGTAAAGACCTACGAAGAGGGGCGGAGATAACTCTCATGGCACTTCTTATTATGCCACTAGAGCACGGCGACCGCAAGTAGAACGATGGTGTCCTCGGCTGTGATGTTTGGATCGATGGATGACTTTCTCAACATGTGGGAGGTGAAGTTGTCCTGCAACCCATCTTTGACCAAAGAGACGGTCATCATATTGTTTCCGCGAATACGCACGGCTTGAACCACCGCGACCCTGATGGGCAGATAGATGGAGCTTTTCGCATCACCGGGGAGTGTGTAGCGAAGGAACGCCCCCGTCCTCTCGGGTGTGTACTGCTTATCGTTCATGAAGATGGCGAGGTTCCAGTTCTCTCCGAAGTCTACCGACTTCTTGTTCCAGATGATGTCGCTGCCATCTCCAGCGGGGCCGCGCTCACCGGCGGGACCAGGAGGACCAGCAGGACCGGTCTCTCCACGCTCTCCGGCAGGACCACGGTCTCCAGCATCACCCTTCGGCCCAGGCGGGCCTTGTGGTCCAACCCTACCCTCGGGCCCGGCAGGGCCCATATCACCCTTTGGTCCGACAGGACCAGGAGTTCCGTCGCCGCCGCGTGGGCCAGTAGGTCCAGGAGGGCCAGCAGCACCCCTGACACCATCGGAACCAGTCGGTCCACGATCACCCTTCGGCCCAGGCGGGCCAGCGGGACCGGTCTCCCCACGCTCACCCTTCGGTCCAGGAGGGCCTTGCGGACCAGCTGGACCGGCAGACCCTCCCTGATGAGCCAGGTCGTCGATGCGGTCGTTGATGGACTGCTCCCCCTCCTTCAACCTCGCAATCTCGTCCTTCACTTCAGTGTCGTTGTAACGCATGTTCACAGCAGACAGGACATCTCCGTTGATCACGAGGTTGTCACCAAGTTTGGCACCACCACGAGTGGACTCGCTCATGATCGGGACACCTTCGACAGTCTCTCGATCCAGGAGCGTTCCCGTCGCGTAATCGACCTGCGAGTGATTGGGGTTGTTGACAATCTTGTACTTAGACATATTGATTACTCCGTTCCCAGATTCGCAATGCCACCAGACGACGAACGTCGCTGATGACTAGCTCGGTGAAGTTCCACGCGCTGCCACTGCGGATCTCCACCTCTTCCTTCACGAGGGCTTGATACGTACGCAGCGGAGTCGAGCCTTCCTGATGGAGCGTCTCAGTGTACGTTTCCTTGCCCGTACCCGTCACCGTACCACCATCCGTCGTGGTCTCGTCGACTTGGGAGGTGGAGCCCAGGGATCGCTTGGTCGTATCCGTCAGATCCTTGTACGAGTCAGTCGACGTGCCGGTCACAACGTCCGTACCCGTGTGCGCGTCCGTGACAGAACCGGTATCGCGCGTCGAGTTGGTCTTGCCATACGTTGTCGTATGGGTAGAGCCACCGGTGTGGTGATCGCGCGCAGTCGTCGAATCAGTGAAGTTGCGAGTCGTGTCCGTCGTGTGACGCTCGGTGTTCGCCATACCATCACCACCGACGCCGTAGAGACCATCGGACACAGTCTCAGAACCACTGCCGGTCTGGTTCAACGTGTTCGTGGTATCGGTCGCCTCGTTGTAGTCGTCAACCAGTGCCTCCCGACCGCCGTCCGTCGACGTGGTGGTCGTGTCGTTGGTGCGCTTTTGCGCAGAACCGTATTGGGTAGACGAGTTATCGGTGTGGGAGACCGAGCCCGATCGCACCTGAGAAAGGGTGCCGGTGTCGGTGCCTGTCGTCGTTCCACGCTTCGTACCCGTCAGTTCACGGCGCTCAGTGTCACTACGATCGCGCGTGTACGTACGCTTCTCGTCGTTCGACGTGGTGATCATGATGTTGTACTCGGCGAGAAGAGCGTCCCACAGGCGCTTCCAGTTCTTGCCGTAGTGCTGGTGGATCAGGCGGGCGAGGCCGTCGTGATCGAGCACGCCATCGCGGACGAAGTGCGTGAACAGCGGTGAAGCCGTCATGCTACCGATCGCGGTGAACAGCTCAACGTCCAAGAGCGACGGGTCAAGGGCGGCACCCCAGATGTCTTGGGGCATGTGGGAGAACAACCCGCTCGTGGGGTTGAGTACTTCGTTGATCTTCATTGGATACCTCCTTGGGTGATCAGGATCGATCGATTGCGGTTGAGATAGTTGTAGACGCGCGCGTTATAGAGCGCGACATTCTCATCCTTCGTCGTCGTCTTCCTTGGCATCCACACCACGCCCCTCTTCGTCGTCTTCATCGGTGTCGGACTCGGAATCGGCGTCGTCGGTAGTGGAATCGTCCGCAGCTTCATTCTCTTCTCCAATCAGTGCATCAGCAGCAGCCTGAACTTCTTCGGTGCTGTGGGTTTCTTCAGGGGTTTCTTCAGCGGGGGTCTCTTCAACCGGTGCTTCAGGGGATTCCTCTTCAACCGGTGCTTCAGGGGTTTCCTCTTCAGAGGTTTCATCAGGGTCCTCTTCAGCAGGTGCAACAGGGGCTTCGTCAGCCTCCATCTCATCATTCCACTCTTCGGAAAGGGAGACCTTAATGTCGCGACCGAACAGAGCGTTGATCTCGTCGACAGCCTCCTGGCGACATGCGAGCATGTTGTAGATCAGCGGCATACCCGTGGACTTACTCATCTCCGCCTCGTTGACGTACTGGCTCTTCATGTTGTTGTTCAGAACGATACCCAGCTCCGAGTAGTAACGGCTGGAGATGTACTGGAAGAGCTCGATCGTCTGAGAGGCTGCGTTGGTCGGGATCGGCGTCGAGTGAACGTTGATGCCCTCCATCGCGTCGAACTCTTCAGCCATGATCACGGCTGGAGCGCCATCGCGGATCTGCTGTTCGTACTCAAGGGCGCTGGCGTAGGAAGCCTCATCCTTGGCCTGGATGATGCGGTTGGTGCGCAGCGTCATGAAGTTGTCGAGAACGGTGATGTTGGCCTGGGCTTCCATGAGTGCGAACTCAGTGAGAAGGGGATCCAGGCCAATGAGGGCAGAGTCGTTACGGACCATCACCGCGTCGACGCCGATCGTGCGGGTCATGGGGATGGATTCACCCTCGTTGGAATGAGTGAAGTGGACCTCGTGGCACTCACCGTACACGTCCTGCTTGCCGGACGGCATCGTCTGCGTGCAGAAGAGGCTGCCCTCGTGCTCGTAGACGATCGTGTAGCCATCCTGAGTCACGCGAGACTCCAGGATGCGCTTGGGGAGGGTGAGATCGAGGCCGGAATAGTGGAAGATCTCCAGAACCTTCACATGAAGGTAGTCGAGGCGGTTCTGCATCGACACCAGTCGATTGCGGATGAGGATGTCCTCAAGTGTGTTCGCATTAAACATCAGTCCTCCTTCGGGATTGGGGTTGGATCGGGAGCTCCTTCCCGACGATAGCGGTAATAAAGGTCAATGTGATTGCGAGCCCACTCCCACAGGAGCATGTTATAGGCACGGGCGCTCTTCAGGTTCCCCTCCAACCAGTTCAGGCGGGTGTAGAAGTGACCGAGAAGAACGCCCGTGACCGTGATGCCCGCGACGATAATCGCAGTCATGTTAGCCGACAGACTCCAGAACCTTGAGAAGCTTAAGAGTGGTGTCGAAGGGGGTGAGGTCCGACTTGGTGAAGACCTTGATGGTCTCGAAGTCACCCTTCGCCGTCTTGACCTTCTTCTTGGTCACAGTAACCTGGGTCGGCTCAAGGTCGAGGTCTTCATCGTACTTCACGATGGTGGTCGTGCCGTTCTTGATGTCCTTGGTGATGTCAATCATTCGTCTTCTCCTTCAGATGGTACGTGTGCGATTGCAAGCCCGAACAGTGGGGCCAGAAGTGCGGACCATGCAGCAGCGAGTTCCTGCGTCATGACTCCGTAGGCGGTCAGCAAGACGATGGTGGCGATGCCGACCGAGTAGAGATAGATGCGTCCCTTGCGGGACGAGACCTTCTCAATCATGTTACCTCCTATTTGAGTACTTGATTCATGAAGTTGAAATCCTCATTCTCCGGCTCGAAGTTATTGAGGATTGTCCACAACATGTCGTTCTGAGAGGGATCAAAGGCCATGAGGTCACATGGCCCAGATTCACTCTCTATGGAAATGATAGCAGATGGAGGTAGTTGCTGTAGACGTGTGATGAGATCTTGAACTGTCAGACACATCGAGAAGCGGGAGCCGAACCACCCCTCCAGCTCGGCGTAAGGGAAGCGTTGGCGCTTCGTCTGAGGGGTTGCCTTGCCGAGCTGGATAAGGGATGGTTCGGTCGCCTTGTGGCGGTGCTTCGTGGTCTTGGAGCAGTCTCTATCACACGTGCTTTCAAATGTGATGTATTCTGCTGGCTTCATCGGGCGGATACTTTGTACTCTGCATCATGGATGGTGGCCTGGGGAGTTTGAATGTGGACGTGGTAAGTGTTATCACGAAGCAGAACATTCACGTATGCCTTGGCTGAGGGATCGTTGGGGAACTCACCGTCTGACTGCGAGTCACCCTCGAATGTCAGCCCCGCATAGAGCTCACTGACGGTGAGGTTAAGGCGGATGAAAATGGCGGAGATGAATTTGATGCCAGTTTCACCCACTTGAAGGATCGCCTTCACATCAACGGGTGTGTTGAAGCTGCGATTGATGTGATGATCGAAGGGGAAGAAAGAAGAGCTGTGTTCATCAATGCGCAGCACCACAGGAGAGTTGCTATGGGTGAGCAAATCAAATGAGGCAATTTCCGAGTGGAAGATGACTTCGTGGTCGAGAGCGATGGGCAGTGGTTCGTTGTAGT
>ERZ773050.1295-NODE-1295-length-13919-cov-15.446769_pt1 | contig 13919 bp, 8 predicted proteins | sample MGYA00580632_ERZ773050 | MGnify/ENA primary metagenome ERZ773050 (study PRJEB29015, sample SAMEA2738123) | human oral metagenome | biome: human oral; feature: human-associated habitat; material: saliva | place: China | collected 2166 ... | reverse complement strand
AATTCCTTCGCTGCTCTTCTTCGAAATCAGACCATGGATACCGCACACCCTCACCGGCAATCATCACATTTTCCGCACCCATCAGCTCCTCAAACTGTGGAATATACGAGGTGGGAAGACCAACGCCATACCCCACCACCACAGGATACTGTTCATAAATATTTCCCCGGAATTTGGAATAATGGTAAACCATATTTTCAGCTAGTTGAAGGGCATACTCCGGAGCATAAAAAGGCGAACACTCTTCCCGTACGCTAAAAAGATCCTCAAAATTCTCATAGAATACAAAAAGACCCTGACGCATATCATTCCAGTCAGCTTCTGTAACAGCATTCATAACCCAGAAACCGTTCACCCACTGATCTGGAGCAATGTTAAACCCAAGCGCTCGTAAAAGCCTACGCCCAAGTTCGTGCGAGGTATCTACACCAGCACAATCCACCTCAACAATAAACCACCCCTGCTCCTGTAAACGAGGCTTCATGACTTTCTCCCAGTATCCGCTCTCCCCAGTGAACACAGGAACAATGAACTCATCCTTGTAGTCGCATTTATACCTCATAGCGTTTATATAGAGGGATCTGGCTCAGTAAATTCACTATGCACCAGGTGCACCTTGGAGGCAAGAGCAGGGTCATAAAACGGTGATTCAGGATAATACCGAGGATCAGCAACATAGATACCCGTAGCCTGCGGATCATGGTTTATAACCCCACCAAAGAGCTGACCTGTCTTATCGTAGAGAGGATCCGGGGCACCATGCGGGAAATTCCTTCGCTGCTCTTCTTCGAAATCAGACCATGGATACCGCACACCCTCACCGGCAATCATCACATTTTCCGCACCCATCAGCTCCTCAAACTGTGGAATATATGAGGTGGGAAGACCAACACCATACCCTACCACCACAGGAAACTCTTCATAGATATACCCACGAAGATCAGAGTAGTGATATACCATGTGTTCAATCAGCTGAAGCATGAACTCAGCCCCATACCCCTGATGCAAATCAGGGTGGGTAGAGAAGATATCTTCAAAATTCTTATAAAAAACAAAAAGGCCTTTGCGCATATTAATGCCATAGATATCAGTGATATTATCTTTGACCCCCATAGCGTTAATGTATCCATGCTCAGGAACCTTAAAATTGAGTTCACCCAGAAGCCTCGTGCCGCAATCCTCAATATCCTCCACATTCGCACAGTCTACTTCAGCGATATACCACCCCTGTTCCTGCAAACGAGGCTTCATCACCTTCTCCCAATACCCACTCTCGTAAGTGAACACAGGAACAATGAACGCATCCTTATATTCTTTCTCATAAACCATATAGTTATTTCCTCGAGAAGGCCCACACAGGGGGATTCATAAAGAACCTACTTAAGTCCCTGATGAATAAACCCTTAAGATGTAGAATGTATTACATTAACTATTTTCGTGCTTCCAAGTTTCCAAAAATTCATCCTTATTTTTAAGGTATAAAGGATGCTCAGCTTCTGGATTTTTTTCGTCAAACTCAGGAATAACAATTGCACGGCCTTCAAAATATTCCAAGACCTGATCAAGGTGGTTCCGAGACACTTCCATACCGTAAAGTACATGCGGTGGGTCGTAGTCTCCATTTCCGTACCAGGAATGCCGATACCGTAAGTCATTATCTGCGCTTTGTAGAATCTGTGCCATCCACTTTGCCTGCAAGTATTCAGGGCCTTTATCGTCTCGGAATAACGTGTCATAGTCCCGCAAGACCACGAAAACTCCTTTACTCAAATCCAGCCAATGCAAATCTTCCATGTACTCATAGATCAAATTTACTGGATCATCAGGCATTCCATAAGGATATTCAATAGGCCCTAAAAGCTCCTTAAAATATTCATTCTCAGTCCTCGCCTGGACAAGAGCAGAGCAAGAAAACTCAATAATTTTCCATCCCCGTTGCCGCAACAGGTCCAACTGCCTTTGAAGAACGTTATCGTCCTGTATATAGATCAGTGGGAAGAACGTATCATCATGACCATCGCTATAAAAACCCATTTTCTACTCCTTGATCAACACAAACTTCTCGTAATGTGTAGGGGTATAGAACATACTCCCATTACTAGCAATCACCAAGCGGTGTGATCCTTCCTTACCGCTTGACCCGGGAACGTTCACCGTGGCTTCATAATAGTCAACCTTCGCGCCATTTTCAGCATGTGTAGGCAAAGGGCTGTAATAGTGCGTTAACTGTTCACCATCCTCTGTTATAGTAATCACTTTACGGCTGTTATCGAATTTTTTAAAGCGCAAACTATCTGAGGTAATATCAATATTTCGATTTGTGAGCAGCTCTTCACCATTATCAAATACTTCACGTGGAATTTCTCCATGGTACTCCTGCGGATGCTGAATAATATATGTTTTCTTCCCAGGATCACCCCCAGAACCGCCAGTACTATAGTCCAGCTTTGCACGGGTGCCATCCGCATTCACAAATTTCTCATCATGAAACATCCGTAATGCTGGTTTTTTCGGAGCCTCCGGCACAGGATGAAGCTCATACCCCGGAGAACCAGCCTGAACACCATCCTGTTTAGCCTTCAGATCTATCTCACGATTCCGATCCAGGGCTTTATCACGAACTGTAATCTCTCGCTTATACTTCTGCGTCTCTCGTTTTACTTTATCCACTTCATCATAATATTTCAGGTTCGAGTCGTTATACTCCTTAACCCGGCGCTCCTCAATAGTACTCCAGCCTTTCCTCTGCTGCTCTAGATAACTATCAGGATGTGGACCATGTTTGAGCCCCCGTCCATAGTAGCTAGTGCCACCTGCAGGCATGCCCCTCTCAGCAAGCTCAGGAACCGCCTGACCATGAGCCGTAGGCACCAAATGCTCATCACGCGTCACACGTTGAACCTGTGCGCTATCAAGACCTTCAACCTTCGGTTCCTCAACAGGTTTCAGCTGCACCTCAGGCTCACGCACACCAGCAGAACCACGAACCACCACAGCATCATCAGCCACACCACCAGGCTTAACAGCCTGCATACCAGCAGCACCAGACCCAGCACCCGAAGCAGGCGGAACCTCGCCCACCTGCGGAGCTTCCACAGGCTTCACCGGAACCTGCGAAGCACCACGAGAAGCACCAGAACCCTCCACCGGAGCAACCTGCGGAACATCAACACGCGACACCGCAACCGGCGGAACCTCCGTCGCAGAACGAGCGCCACCAGTAACAGGCTTAACCTCGATCTCCACCTTCGGATAGCGCAAATGACGCAACTCATTGACAGTCCTAGCACCCTCAGCGCCATCACGATACAACCCTGTCAAAGGAGCCTTTTCTTGAGATTTGAAGAAACCACCAGCAAAAAAATCCTGAAAGCTAAGCTTCTTCGGACCCTTACTAGCCAAACGAGGAGCATTTATACTCATCTGTGTAGCTTCAAGACGCAGCGCGACACCACCAGCACTCTGCAGTTTTTCTAAACGCTGCAAGTACAAAATCGTACCGAAACCAGTTATCCCACCAATAAAGCCGTCAAAAGTTAACTGGCTTGGATCGATCCGTCCAGTTTCCCATTTCTGCACCAGAGCAGAAAACACCATTGACGTCACGATTGCCGCGCCCACTCCCTGAGCACCAGGGACGAATAAAGCAGCGATACCTGTCGCGAGCATAAGCCCAGCTATTATATCTTTGTAATGGTTGCCTGCCCATTTGCCCGGATCCTTCTGAAGCTCTTCAATCGATTTTTTCCATTCATCTACCGAAATAAAGTCATCCCATTTACGACCAAGCTCCTTCCGAACAGCTTCCTCTAGATCATGTTCGAACTGATCCGACTTGATATAGTCTGTATATTTGCGCATCGCTTCAATGGGGATGGGCTGTAGTCCTGTGGGGTCGTGCAGGTTCACCGGATCACCCGAGGCAAACAGATACGACGCACCCATATACCCCGACCCGGCCACAGGCTCCACGGGGTCCGGCGACAAAAACCCAGCCGTCACAGGATCATACAAACGCGCACCCATCAACTCACCGCCAACGGTTGCTAACGCACCCTGAGCCGTCAAACCCACATCAGCAGGCAAACCCGGCAACCCATTACCAGCAGCTGCAGTGGTGTTGCTTCCCCAAGTTACCGGGGATGCGGCACCGAAGATATCCGTGCCAAAACCATATGCTCCCGCACCTGTGCCGGTGAGGATACTATCGCGCCCGCCAAGCACAGACCCCGCCGAAACTACCTCGGTAACACCAACACCCACCAACGAAGCAGCATCAGGTACTGTCGTATCCCACACCAGCGGCGAGACAACAGGATCCTGCCCATCTTGCTGACTCCCAACAGCTACCGGCATATTCCGAACCGACGATGCCGCAAACCACACCGCCGAGTTACCCATCAGAGAATCCTCACCACCAACAGCCACATGACTGCCCAGCAAAGACTCAGGGGTGTGGTTGATACGCTCCACCCGCTCTAAAGAGCCCAGAGCATCCCATCCCCACGTCACAGTAGCATCAGTATGATCAGTCGCCTCGGTACGGAAACCCCGCACATCATAGGAATACTGAACCGACCCCGTACACACCAAAGATGACGTATCTAACCCGGTTAGATCTTCCACCACACCCGCAACAGGTGCAGCGGAAGAACCACCACCATCCTCTAGTGCCTCATACAGGCGTACCGTCTGCACCCGCTCCCCCACATAGGAAAACGCACGCACCCGAACCAGGGCACCTTCCTGATGGGTTTCTTCCCTCATAAGCAACCCGACCGGATCATACACCCACACCACCGACACACCATCCGAGCTCACCGCACGAATCAACCTGCCGGAAGCATCATAGGCGTACTCACACCAGGAACCCTTAACGGTATCTTCCACCCGAGTAATCTTCCCCGCAGGATTCCGGCGTACCCGCACACCCTGCACCATACCCGACGATGAACCACTAGGCTCGTCGGCCTCACCGAGAACTTCCTCGGTGTACCCCATAACGGCTCCGGACGTATCACGCACCCACGAAGAGACACACTCCCCAACCTGAACACGTTCCAAATACCCCAGCGCATCATAAGCAAACTCAGCCACGCCAGGCTTATCGCCAACACTCGATGAGTCCTCTACCCCGATACCGGCAGGGATCTGCTGCGTAGACCTAATACGCCCGCCCGGAGAATACCCATACACGGTAGAACCATACGGAGTAGTTCGCTGAACCACATTCCCATCAGCATCATAGGAGTACGCTAGACTCCACGCACCCGTAGATGCGAACACCTCAGCCGCAGAAGCATTTTCGGCAGCGGATACTCGATTACCCGCTGCAAAGAACGCCGTATCAGAAACCTCATCCCCGAGTTTCGGGGCAGAATCCACCCTCACCAAACGTCCCAAAGCATCTGAGACATAGGTCGTCTGAACATGCACATCAGCTTCGGATTCCACGCCATCCGAGAAACCGATAGAAGACCTACCAGCAGCCGTTGTTGCACTCGCGTTAGCAGAACCAACGGTGGTTGTTGCTGTAGCGACCGTAGCAGCTGCAGACCGCTGAGCGCCTAGCCGTGCCAGATTCTCCCCCGCCAGATAATCCTTCACCGTCAGGCACCGACCGGCTCGATCCCGCACCCACTCACAAGCCAACCGACCCAAGCGTTCACCTGGCTTAGCCACATGCATACTCGCCACCTCGCTGGCGCCATCATACGCATACGACACCCGCGAACCATCCGGATTCATGACTTCAGTGCACCGGTGCGCGCCATCATACGCATACTTGGTCACCGCCCCGAATGGGTCCGTCACCGACACCACATTCCCCACCGCATCATAGGCATACGAGGTTGTCGCAAAACCCTCAGACGTAGCCACACGCCGCGCTAGCAAACGCCCCGCACCGTCATAATCAAAAAAGCATGTTCCACCCACGCCGGAAACAGCCTTAACCACACGCCCACACGCATCATAGGAGAACGACCGGGTGCCCCAAGCAGCATCCACACACCGCACCACACGCCCGGCAGCATCATAGGCATACCTGCCCACCAGCTTAGTCCCAGCACGACGCTCCAACACACGCCCACACAGGTCATACACAAAAGACTCCACTACCACGCCAGCACGAGTCTTCGCCACCAAACGCGAATCCGCATCATACCGATACTCAGTCATCACCCCATCAGCATCTGTCACTGAGGCAACCCGACCACACGCATCATACGAATACTCCGTCACAGCCCCCGAGGCACTCACCTGCCTGAGCACCCGCCCAGCAGCATCACATACCTCACCCGACACCTGACCAGCAGCATCAGTACACGTCCGCAACGCATGGGCACCGGGGACACTCACCAGATTCTCTGTCGGATCCTGCACGCGAACAGGCTCTGAAGCACCCTGACGATGCGCGGCGCCCCGATCCCCTTCACCCGAGGAGGCAGTCGTGATGTTAGTCAAAAACTGATACGCCCACGACGTGACTGCCCCAGACGGGTCAATACTGCTCATCACCCGGCCCAGCGCATCAAACCCCACCGTCGCGGTGTTCCCAACACCGTCCTGATGCGTGATCTCACCGGCAGCACTATCTCGACTTACCCGTGTGAGCACACCCGTCGGATCGGTATGCTCCACCATGGTATCAGCAGCGTTATACCGGCTCGCCCACACATTCCCGGCTGGGTCAATCTTTTCTGTAACCCTGCCCATACCATCATGGACAAACTTCGTCACATGCCCTAACGGGTCAGTCTCAGCAACCGTGTATCCCAGCTCGTTGATCTCACGCACGGTACGGGCGCCATCAGGTGCCACCTGCGCAACCAGTTCCCCAGCGGCGTTGTACTCAAACTGGCGCACGCCCCCAACCGCATCCGTGATACTGGCGACTTTACCCGCAGGAGTATATGTATACACACTTGGGTTCCCCGCCGGGTCAATCACCCGAACAGGACGCGAGGCAGCGTCATACTCAACCCGCATAGTTCCTCCTGACGGAGAAACTACTGAAACGGGCCGATCCTGGGCATCATGCTCAACCGTGAGCATGTCGCCCACAGCATTGAGCACCCCGGTCAGATTCCCCCGAGCATCATAGGAAAGCCGCGTCACGACCCCTGTCGGATCTGTCACTGACGATATCTGCCCCGCCGACGTATAGGTATACCGGCTGGTGGCACCATCAGTCGTCACCGCAACCGGCTGACGCGAAAAACCCTCCTCAGCATACTCATATGAAATAACCTTTACCGGAGCATCTTTACGAATCCACTCATCCTTCGAGCCATATGTCCGCTTGTGAACCGGTCGGTCCAAGTTGTCATACTCGGTAATACTCATCGAACCTGTAGAAGCAAGCTCCTTCACCACAAGCCCACGAGTATTCGCAGACCGCACCGTCCGCGACCCTTCAAGATCGGTCACCTGAATCCGGTTCCCAAACGCGTCATAAATAAACCGAACCGTAGACCCTTCCGCCGACGTAACCGAGACTAAACGCCCTTTACTATCAGACACCCACGTATTCGGATGCAGCGCCCGTTCAGCAGTGTCCGTAGCATCAGAGCCATCAGAGTCAGCCGCTAGAGTGTTCTCATGGGTACCGGTGGTAATCTGCGTAATCCCACCCGGCAAATACGTATAGTCAATCACACGACCATGCTCACTGACCTGCTGGATAACACGCCCCGGGTTATCCGGATCCCCATACACATTAGTCACCTCACGCACGCCGCCAGTGCCCGTGACCGTCTGCACCAAGCCATCCTCGGTATGCGTATACAAGCGCGAGGCAACCACAACGCCGCAAGCCGCAGCAGTACCACCCTTGACAGCACTCTCAGGCTCATCCACGGGATCAGATGCTGACTGCGAGGCTAGAGCGTAGGTTGTCACCTCTACCAGATGCCCCGTCTCACTATAGGCATACTCCACCCGAGATCCAGCCCCAGTAACAGCCACCGCACGCCCAGAAACATCATCATACGAGAGGCGAATAGCCTTACCGAAAGCACCCACCATAGCCCGCACACGAGAGGAAGAACCACCATTGAAAGCGTCCTCATAGATAGCGGCAACCGCAGAACCAGGTTCCGACCCCCAAGAGCCCAGCCAGGCACCGCCCCGCGTATAGTAATGGTACTGCCCGGCATTTATTCGACACCGCATAAAACTCACCGCCAGAGACCACCTGATCAGAATGCTCAGCGGCCAAAGAAATCACAGCAGCAAACCCAGCACGCGCGGCCTGCGCACGCACGCCACCGTCAGCCTCATCATGAACAGCACCATTCTCAGAGTCAGAAACCTGAGACACAGACGAATCCGCTGGGTTCACCCTATACCGATGCAGCCACCACGCCTCCCCCGCAGCCCGAGTAAACCCAGCCCCAGCACGAGCAAAGAAGACCTGCCGCCCATCAACATCAACCCACACCACACCGGAAGCCGTAAACCCCAAATGCGTATCCACTGTAGAAGACCACCCAGGCCCAAACACACCCACCGGAGCCGCATACCCCTCATGCGTAGACGCCGCCCCAGCAGCAGCGATACTGTTATACATCCGCACCAAAGACACGCCACCATCGCTGAGGTCTTTTTCCTCCTCAATGAAATTCCCCGTTGCCACATTCACGGGATCGTTTGCATAACCACTCGAAATTTGTGTGCCAAAAACCTGAACGTCAGCGACCTCTAACCATTTACGCCCAGGATTTACACCGGCTTGCTGAATTGAAGACGCTAACGCAGCATCTGAAACCGTAAATTTCACTCCGGCACCAGCATTACGAAACGCCTGAGCTACCGCATTAATCCAGGCAGCATCATTATCATTATCCAAAATCCAATTCTTGGTTGAGAGGAGTAAAGTATCAATGATCAGTACACCCCACTGACATGTTTTCAAGTACGTATCATAGGCGTTGCTAACTGCGGTGAACGCAGCATTCATCTCAATATTGAGCGTGTTCAGCACAAAGTTCGTGTACTTTTCCAAAGCATCAGGATCTGCAGAAGAAGTACCACCAGAAGAAGCTAAACCTTCAGCATATTTCTCGCTGTTCGAACTTTTTGGTTCAGCAATACTCGCAGGCGGCTCAGGTTCATGAGGTACCTCTCCCAAACGCCCCAAAGTAGGTTTAGTATTAGCGTTAGGGTTAACCCCTGGATTAACTTCGATCTCAGGACCTGGATCAGCGCGGTATGCAGGTAAAAAAGGATCCTGCTTATAAGTTTCATTGTTTTCTTCATCATCAAAACCTACGTCCTTGTTACCGTTGACATAATTTGCAGTATCATGCCATAACTCAGCTTCACGTACCCGACGACGATTATCCTGCTCAGCTTCAGCCGCCCGAGCAATCTTCCTCACAGCCTCAGCCGCACGCTGACATGCATCTGCCAGCCTGTGGGCATCATCCATACACTGACCATAATTGAGCACAAATAATGTGGCGTACCGACCACGGAACTCTTGGGCAGCATGCATGCCCTCGGAGCGAATCTTGCCATGGAAGTCTCCCAGCTTATGGGCCGCATCATCAAAAGCACGAGCAAGCGCAGCCGCATCTTCCTGACTATAAACAACATCGTTGTGGTTTACATGAAGCTGATCAGTATCTCGCATAGCTACGTTGTCTTTCTCGGGAAGGCTTAATAGTGAAAATACCTTTTCATCTTACAAGGGTTCTTGAAAATAATCTGTACTTTCGGTAGAGAGTTATAAAAATGTTCAAAAATTTTTGTACTACGATTTTATATTCTTGAAGTCCTCCTTCTCTGGAGCTCAAAACCCTATATGCCATATGTGCATGCACATAGAAGAGCGGCCCTTCGGTCATGGTAACCGGAGAGCCGCTCGATGGGTGAAGCTATGTTTTAGGGTCAGCGCAGCAGCCAACCATAGATGCGTCTATTTCGTGCTTGCCTCGCGGGCTGCCTCTTCGACTGCCACCCATGAGAGCATCGCACATTTGACGCGGGCCATAAACTTTGAGACCCCAGAAAATGCCGCCATATCGCCGTATTCTTCCTCATCCAGAGTAATCTGACCGCGCGAGCGCAACATCTCGCGAAACGCATCCACATGGTTCTGCAGCTCCCCCACGGTCATGCCCGGTGCCATCTCGGAGAGCACCGATGCCGCCGCCATCGAAATGGAACAGCCGTCGCCTTCCCACGAGATCGATTCGACAACCTTTTCACCGTTTTTCTGCTCATCAGAAAGCACGAGGCGCAGGTTGATTTCATCTCCGCAGGTGGGGTTGTACTGGTGGTTGTCGGCGCTGGCGTGCCCGGCGGGTACCTCCACCAGATGTTCGCCGGTGCGCTGCTTTGAGTGTTCCAGAATAATGTCTTGGTAGAGCGATTCTAGGGACATGAATTATCCAATCCTGTGTATATGAGTAACGGCTTCTTTACAGCCCGAAGTAGGGGCGTACCTCAGCGAGCGCGGCAAGGAATGCATCTATGTCTTCGGTGGTGTTGTAGAGGTATGCGGAGGCGCGGGTCGAGGCCGTCAGCCCGGTGCCGCGGTGCAGCGGCTGGGCGCAGTGGTGACCTACGCGCACGGCGATACCTTTCGTATCGAGCAGCTGCCCGGCGTCGTGCGGGTGTACCCCGTCGATGCCGAGGGAGACGAGCCCGGCGCGTTTGTTCGGGTCGGTGGGTCCTAGCAGGCGCACGCCCTCAATGTTCTGCACCCCGGTCACGAGCCGCGCGCCGAGTTCTTGTTCCCAGGCGTGTACGTTATCCATGCCGAGGTGCTGCAGGTAGCGTACTGCCTCGGCAAAGGCGACGGCTTGGGAGACGCGCTGGGTTCCCGCCTCAAATTTGATGGGGGCGGGCATATAGTCGGCGTCTTGGAGTTCGACACGGGTAATCATAGAGCCGCCGGTGAGGAATGGAGGCAGGGCGTCGAGGAGTTCGGCGCGGCCGTAGAGTGCGCCGATGCCGGTGGGGGCGAGCATTTTGTGCCCCGAGAATGCGGCGAAATCGACACCGAGTGCGGGGAAGTCTACCGGCATGTGGGGTACGGATTGGCAGGCGTCCAGGACGGTGAGGGCACCAACTTTTTGGGCGAGTGAGACGAAGCGCGGCACATCCGCGATAGCGCCGGTGACGTTGGAGACGTGGGTGAAGGCGAGTATGCGGGTTTTCTCGGTAACGAGTTCGGCGGCGGCTTCGTAGTCGATCTGTCCGTCGTCGGTGGCGGGGATGTGCTTGAGGGTTGCGCCGGTGCGTTGGGCGAGGATCTGCCAGGGTATGAGGTTGGCGTGGTGTTCGATTTCGGTGGTGAGAATTTCATCGCCGGGTTTTAGGGCAAAACGCTGGGCTTTTTCGCCGCCGAGTCCTTGGGAGGCGTTGCCTATTGAGTAGGCGACAAGGTTGAGCGCTTCGGTGGCGTTGGAGGTCCAGACGATGTTTTCGTCGCGAGCTCCTACGAAGGCGGCAACTGTGGTGCGGGCCTGCTCGAAGAGTTCGGTGGCTTCAACGGCAAGAGTGTGCGCGCCGCGGTGTACCGCAGAGTTGGCGTGCAGGTAGAAGTTGCGTTCGGCATCGAGAACTTGGAGTGGTTTTTGGCTGGTGGCGCCGGAATCGAGGTAAACGAGCGGGTTGCCGTTGACGACGGTGCTGAGAATAGGGAAGTCTGCGCGCAATGCTCGCACGGTGTCATCGTTGAGCGGCGTGTTGGCGGGGACTGAGTATTCTGCCACGGTTGTTCCTTTTCTCTTGACCGGTTTCAGGCGCGCCGTATGGCGTTGAGACCCCTGCTGTGTGGCACGTTAGGTCGGGGCCGTACGCCCGGGCTTAGTGTCTGTGGGGCTATAACGTCATGCTTTTCTAGCTTATTCCTTGGCGCGATCAAAACCTAGTTAGGTGTGTGCAACAGCCTAGGAAATCTGCCTAACCATAGCTAAGGGCGTAACGGGGCGTCATGTTTGCTGCTAGGCGCACCCGGCAGATGTAGAGGCGCCAGATTGTGCGGCTTGTCGAGCGTCCGTGCCCTGCGCATATTTAGGATGCGCTGTGAAAGCGCTGCTGCGCCGCCGTCAGCCCGTCGGTGATAAGCATGGCGACCGCATCAACAGAGTTGTCGATCAGGAACGGCAGATCTTTGACTTCGGCTGCCGTGAAAGGTTTGAGCACATAGTCGGCGGTGTTCATGCGCCCGGGTGGGCGACCGATACCAGCGCGCACACGGTAATAATCTTTGGTGCCTAGCGCCTTGGTAATATCGCGCAGGCCGTTGTGGCCGCCTTCTCCCCCACCGATTTTGAGTTTGATGGTGTCGAAGGGAATATCGAGCTCGTCGTGCACCACGATTATGTGATCGGGGTCGATGCCATAGAATTTTGCGACCGCAGATACGGGTCCGCCCGAGGTGTTCATGTACCCGAGGGATTTCATGAGTACAACCTTGGGACCGCCTATACCTAGGCGACCTTCGACGACTACAGCGGATGCTTTGGAATGCTTCTTGAAGGTACTGCCCATTTCACGGGCGATTTTATCGAGCACCATCTGCCCGATGTTATGGCGGGTTTTCGCGTATTGCGGTCCGGGGTTGCCCAGGCCGACGATGAGCCACGCATCAGACATGTTCTCGTGTACCTTCCTGCGGGTTATAGGGTGAGGAATAAAAAATGCTCGGTAGAGACTACTCGGTAAACCGGATAAAACTATGGGCGGATTAGGCGGTTACTAGTCGGCTATCTCGCACCTGAGCCAAACGGTAAAGATGGGTGCCGTAAGTTGGCGGGGAATATGGAAGCGGCTCGCACCCCCCAGAAGCAGATACGAGCCGTACCGTTGCCGAAAAACCTCTAAAGCGGGTTCCGGCGTAAACGTTGATGCGCCGTGCGCTCCTTCGTCTACCTAACCTTAGTCGACGAACAGCAGGTCGATGTGCTGCAGTTCGGGGCGGATCGGGTGACGCTGAATATCCTGCACGCGAGTCTTGAACTGTTCACCATCAACCTCGATCACCAGAACGACGTCCTTGTTACGAACAGCCAGGGTGGTCTCGTGGCCGGGAAGGGTCACGTGCTTAGGCTCTTTGCCATTGCCGTAGATAACGGCGGGGATATCACCAACAGCGCGGATGCGGCGTGCATAGCCCTTACCGAAATCGGTGCGGGGCTCAGCAGTAATTTTAATTTCAGACATGGTAATCTCCATTCTTTGATGATGGGTGATGCGCCAAGAGAATAATGGCGCAAATCATGGGATTCCATGCGCCACCTCGTCGATAACGGCAGAACCTGCCCTCGCCTTGGCTAACACTATATTCTTACAGATTTTCCAGATACGAGCAAGGATAGTTTTTCCTAGTTCCAGGCTCGCGCCCCATCAAGCGCTTCAGAAGGTTCCAGATACTCGGCAAGCGCATCGCGGTGATCGCAAGGTCGTCTGAAAAATTAAAATGTATTAACAAACCGCCCTCGTCCCCATACATCATCAAGATGTGGCTGACTGCGTTTTACGTTTTGCAAAATTACATATTTGGAATTTCGAGAACACTCTCATTTTTAGTGCTTGAATCGAAACAGAAAAAATACTACCCTGTTTTCAAATGACGTTGAATAAACGACCAAAAACCAAGAAAAACAACTAAAACCCAATAAATACAACTTAAGGAGACAGCATCATGGCAAAAGATTTGAATGTGTTCGATAAAGAGTACGGTCTTTTGATTAACGGCGCGTGGACGAGCCCCGGCACGCTTTTGGATTCCTACAATCCCGCCAACGGCGAAACACTGGCGAAATTTACCGACGCGTCCGACGCCGATGTCGATGCCGCCGTCGCCGCCGCGCAGGAAGCGTTCAAAACATGGCGCAAGACCACCACAACCGAACGCGCCGCCATACTCAACAAAATCGCCGATGTGATTGACGAAAACTTGG
>ERZ773050.1289-NODE-1289-length-13930-cov-11.652324_pt1 | contig 13930 bp, 13 predicted proteins | sample MGYA00580632_ERZ773050 | MGnify/ENA primary metagenome ERZ773050 (study PRJEB29015, sample SAMEA2738123) | human oral metagenome | biome: human oral; feature: human-associated habitat; material: saliva | place: China | collected 2166 ... | reverse complement strand
TTGTGTACACTCAAAAAGCTCTATAATCTCTACAGTGGTTTTACCCACTACAGAAATTATAGAGCCGTAAAATGAAGGTACTTTCTTTTATTCCTGTAAGTTAGATACTTGCAGTTTATGGCAACTCCATTGGGGTTGCCTTTTTACTTATTGATTATGTAATCAAAATGAATCATTATGACTAACCTTACATAAGTACAATCTTGCCAAAAATGCTGAAATCATCCTTTTCTGACAAGGTGATAGGTGCCTCGTCAGAATTTAGCGAGTTAAGGAGAATGTCCCCATTTTCTCTATTTTGACCTACCTTCATTACGAAGAATCGACTATTTATCTGTACGATGCTAATATCCCCAGTTCGTAGAATTGAATCTTTTATGACAAATATCACTTCATCATCGAAGAAACTAGGTTCCAGGGAATCACCAGCAACCTTAAACGCAATATCATGTACCGGAATAGGCACTGGGTAGTCAAGGCAGTCGACTGGGACCTCTGATAGTTCAAACCCTTGTGCATCTGCTCTAGCATAAATACTGACTCTTTTGGTTGGTAGTTTATCTTGTTTAACTATTCGTTTTCTATGGTCCTTTTCTCTGATTTCTTTAGAGATATGCTGATTATCTAATCGGTTTTCTATGAAATCAACAGTAGCATCCTGATTCCCCTCGTCAAGCTGCTTGAACATTTCACCAACATATTCTTCCTTATTGTCGTTAAATGGTGGGTAGGCATATTTACCGGGTGAGTCTGATAACCCTAATAAATAGTCTGACGTAACCCCAAATAACTCGACTAATTTCACAAGATCTTTAAATGTAGGAGCATTGGTTCCATTTTCCCACTTTCCTACTGTCTGCTGTGTTTTTCCAATCTGAACACTAAATTCTTTTTTGGTCCAGCCTCTAGCTTGCCGGAGTTTTGTTAAGCGATCAGTAAACATTTTCCCCTTTAAATTGTTACTATCCTTACACTCTATCATGTATCTTCCCTACATACGTCTTCCTAAAAAAATTAAAATTTTTTATAATCAAAATCATTATAGCAGTTTTAGAAACAATAAACAAATACAGAAAAATAATACGTTAAACAGTATATATACTGTATAAATTGGTATAAGCGTTCTTTTATTTAATCGATAAAAAGTAAAACAAAAAACAATGATGTGTTAAACTAAAATGATGACAAAGTCATGTTTACCAGCTATTAAACAACAAAATAATTAAAATAACGTGAGTAAGGTATAATTAAATTATAAAATTCTCTTGATTGTTTGACACAAAAATAGTAAAATCAATTCAGAAACACAAAGATTAGGCAGGTTATATATATACATGGGAAACATTATTTCAGAATTGAGACGACGAAAGAAGCTCTCAAAGAAAGCGTTAGCTCATGACCTTAATGTTGATGCAGGGACTATCGACAAATGGGAAAATGGGGCTAATATTCGTATGGAAAACGTTGTAGCCTTAGCCGAATACTTTGGTGTTTCTACGGACGATATTTTAGGAACAAGAAAGCACTAATTGCTAATCTTTGGCATCTAAAGTATTACGCAGCGTTTTATGATGGAAGATAAGGGAGGGACAATGACAACAGCAATCACTAACCCTAAAAAAATCACTTTAGAAGACCTAGAAGAAAAGCTAGAATCATTCATCCATGTATTTAGTGATGACTTATGTCGAACCATTATTGAGTATATGATTGACTCAGAAGGGCCATTTGCAATTACTCGATATAAGAAGTTTGGATCACCATGGTTTTATCAGGCAACCAGAGATATTTCTGATAAACTTTGGAGAAAGCTAATCGAAGAGGGAAAACCAGAAACTGAAGCTAAAGCCATAGCTAAAGACGTGATATCAACGTACTATCAATATATGTTATTTGATATGTTGCTTGCGGGACAAAATAAGCTAGCTTCTAAAGAAGTCCAAGTCAGGATCTCCAGTTTGACAAATAACCGGCAACAAAATGAAGTAAAAAAATTAGCCTTCATGAAAGGTTGCAGGAAATACATTCAGAATTTACCACTTAAGACACTCACCAATTACATTCCTCTAGCCGAATTGTTTAAATACGCTGGTGTCGGAGAAGTTCCAGATTTAGCGAAAATCTTCAGCTTGCTTGATTCAAGTGAAGCGGGATGTTTGAAAAAAGTCGGAGAGGTCATCCATTTTGACGATGCTGCAGTAGATGAAGTGATTGAAAAAAGATTTTTAAGGAGTTCTCAACTTCGTTTCTCTAGCGGTAAACTATTGTACAACTCAGAAAGTGTTGTATTTAAGTAGATTTTAGAATTGAATATAGAATGAATAAAGGGGAAAAGGATATAAAAACATATCCTTTTTTTGTGTCTTCATAAACAAGGTGGGTGTCACTGGGTTATAGAAGGTATATGGGGTTTAGTATAATGGTTCCAAAAAATTGAAGAGAAGGAATAGACAAATGACAAGAACACCAGGTAATAAAAAATGGTTCCAAAATATTGCTAAGAAAATCAATCTCCCACTTTATCCGAAGAAAAAATTTAATGGGGAAGAAGTCACTCTCATGCCTGATGGGACAGTTCGATTATCTGAAACAGGAGAAAAGCCTTCTGCTGAAGCACTGGAAGCCTATCAAGACTTCGTTAAAAAATTCAATGAAAGACTACGTCGTTTTGGGGTAAGAACAATCGATGGAAAAGCAACATTGAATACTGTCTCTCGATTCTCGGACGACTATTATAAGAAGTATGCCTCGACACCATTACTGAAACAAGTTTATCCAAACAATGACTTTCCTTTCCATTTGCAACTTCAAGAGGATTACATCATTCAAATTAACTATAGTCAAGAAACGGACTATGAGTTAATTAGTAAGCAACTAAACCAGTTAGATATGGATATCCTACTATTTATAGCTACTTTCCGAAATGTTCAACTCCTTCAAATTTCAAGGGAGTTTGGTTTACCGATTCCTAAAATCAAGCCACATCTCAAACGACTCAGAGAGTTTTACTTAGTTCAAGAGTGGGAGTTCGAACGTGAAGATACTCCAGGGGCTCTTGCGACAAGTTACTCTATTTACAGTCATGGAACGATGTTGCTCTTACTAGCAAATAAGATTAGCAGAAACTTCACTTATAAATGGAAAGATATCCTTCGGGAAGAAGATAACTACTCTCCTATTCGATACTGGAAGGTCGTAGATGCCTATCAGAACTTCAAATTTAATCAAAACTATGCCTATTTTGTTCCTACGTCAAAACTGGATAAGTTCACGTATACAGTGACAAAAACACAAGAAAAGAGTGAGGGGACAAGTCCTCTTTCTGGTATGGAGAAACGAAAATCAGAATTACAAGCCAAAAAGGCGAAGAAAAAAGAGCGTACGTATACGGTCCATGTTCCTAGATATCTCTTTATCGGTCAGTTAGCTCTCAATAAAAAGGAAGATGACGGTACAAAGAATCTTTTTGATGTGTATCCTTATATCACTAACGTAGGTGATATAAGCGATCTTGATAAATTGCTCAATGTCTTTAAACACTTTGGACGTTTCGAGGATGGTTTAGATGAAGAAGGCAACAAACGTTATCTACTGATTATCGTTGATAATTTTGACGACATTCAAGAAATTGAAGACAAGTATATGCTTATTGAAAATGGTGGGTATAAGAACCTCAATAACATTATTTTCCTCAACCTAGAACTTGCTGCAGAAGAAGGGATTGATAAGTCTCTTGTTGTTATCAGAAGTCAAAATGCAACTGATGGTGGTCGTGTGGCCAAATACATGCCCTTTAGAATGAATGAAGCGTTTAACGAGCGTCCATTAATTAAAGATGCCGAACTAGAAGAGTTAAATCAAGAAGAAGGTGATACTGATGCTTAATATCTATATTGATCCCTACGTCCTATCTCCTTTTGAAGCCTCTCCCTTTTTTCATAAGCTGACTAACTTTGCAAAATCTAAAGACCACAGAGTCGCTATTATGGGATTTAAGTCACATATTTCTTGGAATGCTCTATCGTATTTAGAAGATAAAGCTAAGATTACGATTACCCACAATCATGCAGATCTAGAGGATGAGAAAAAACATGCCGTTCTGCTAGCGGGCTATTTAAAAAAGGATATTGAGTTAGTAACGTCTCCAACAAATCACATTACAGATATCTTCCTCTTTGACGAGCAGGCTCAGATGGATACGAATACTTTGTCTCAGCTACTCAGCAAGGTCCCTTACGTACATTACCTATCAACAGAACATTTTTTCCATTCCCCTCACGTTAATAATTTCCCTAAGAACAGGCCATTTATTTTCAATACCCAACTTTTCCGAGACACGAGAAATATTTATTTTGCTAACAGTTTAGTAGAAGGTCATGATTCACTATTTGAAAGTTTAGCTAAGAATGATATTACCCAACAATCATTTTTTGGTAGCAACAACTATATCTTTATACCAGGTCATAATGGAAAGGAAGAAGCACGCGCCAAGGTCATTATGAACGTCACAAAAATTGAAGATTTGACGGTTGAAAGCATAAAACCTTTAGAGTCAGTATCAGCCATTCCAGAACCTCAACAAAGTATGAAAGAGCTACGTTTAGACGAAATTGAAGAACGTCTAAAGCAGAAAATGAAAAGCTCAGATAAAATTATAAACAATGAAAATTCAAGTGAGGTCTTGAAAATTACTTCTGAAACCCTTACAATGATAAGGAAGGTAATGGATTGTATTGGGAGGATGGAAAATAGTTTAAATGTTAAGATGGCTGAACAAGCTGACGTTAACAATAAACTTGATTCAGATTTTGATCCATTATACGCCTTCAGGGCACAACATGATAAATTGGGGGAAGATTAAACACTAATAAAGGGTTGAAGGAGAGTAAAATGACTGATGAAGTAATGACTAAAAAAAACATTTACTTAGTGTCAGACGTTGACAAAGCTAGGGAACTTGAGGCATATATCGTAAGCACAACAGATGGTATGGAAGTCTTTGGACTTATTGGTTGTGACGAACTTGAGGAATTAACAGATGCTCAACGAGTATTTGTGCAGAGCGATGAAGCGATGCAATTTAAAAGTAACTAAGCTCCATGATTGATGAAAAAGCTGAGAAATCAGCTTTTTTGAGTGTTTTAGTAAGAATATAAGGATTACGGTATGAAAAAATTAAATAAAATAATAGGAATAGTTATACTTACCATGATATTCATATTGTTAGTAAGTGCACCGTATATAATATTCGTAGTACTTCCTAATAATGAAATTGTCAAACAGATGTTTTCAAAAGATGCAACAGATGTTTTGGGATATTATGGAGCTTTATCAGGTGGATTTATTACTGTCTTTGGGATTTATTTTACATTAAAACATGAGAAGGAGAAAGCAGTTGTCGAGCTACGAAGAAATAGTTTACCAATTCTAAGATTTTCTATTACAGATGAGCTTCCTTCTGATTACGGTATTAATGGTTATATACACATTATATCAGACTTAAATTTAAGAGAAAATTATGAAAAAAAGAGTGAGTCGTTGTTCGAAATTAGTGGGATAACAAAACTATCAAAATCTATAGTATTAGAAATAAGAAACATTGGGCTTCAAACAGCAATTCTATCCTCCATAAAATTTTTAACAAAGAAGAGTTTTTCTATTATCCCAAAGTATACTAAAGATTATCATGACTTTCTAGGTGCAAGTGGAGAGGTGATCATTGATGGTTATTCTGTACCAAGAGAAGGAAAAACTAGGATACGAATAATATTTGATTATTATCTTGATTTAGATGATGAAGAATTTGATGAAATTCTGGTTGATGGAGGTCAATTGGAAATTAACTACACAGACTTGTATTCAAATGGTTATAAGTACATCGTACCAGTCAAACTTGATGTTGGTATATCAAAAACACAATATTCGATAATTATACGAGGTAATCAGATACCTGTTCTTCCCCAAAAAGTAAACAGTTGAAGAATTTGCTATCAGATATATAAGTTAACGATTATAAGAAAATAAATTCAGCTTTTGTCCCCTTAAACTCCTTCAGGGCCTAACATGATACATGATAAATTTGGGGAAGATAAATCAATAACAATAAAGGGTTGAAGGAGAGAAAAAGGTCTTATGAAGTAATGAATAGAAGAGGAATACGTACCGATTAAATTTAGATATATAATTTGATATAATTAAACTGGACTGTCATATTTTAAGCTAAATTATTACGCTGTTTTACAATCTTATGAAGAAAGTTTGGAGAGAGCCATGAATGACGAACAGATGAATAATCTTAACAAAGAAATAAAAGATTGTGTAAAAGAAATTGAGGAAATCATTAATAACACAAATAAATCAGATATAAATGAACTTACTGATAGTGTTAATAAGGTATATGGTATTTACAATCGGTTTCCTAACTCAGAAGAAATAGCAGAACGATATATTTCTACTCTAGTGTTACTAGCTGGAATAAAAGATTACATAGCCTCTCAAAAGATACTTGAATCTATGTCTAAAAACGAGGAGTTATCCGAAACTCAGGAATTTATTGTGGAATTCCAGGATATTGTCGCCAAAGTCTATGATATTTACAAAAAGTTTCCCAATTCAGAATCTATAGCTTACAGATATGTTATAACTCTTAACATACTTTATGAGAATCAAAACTCTCTTGAGGAGTTCCAGGATACTTTTATGCGAGTAATTGACATCCACCACCGTTTCCCGAATAATGAATATATAAATTTTTTAATTGAATCCATTATTTCTGATTATATTAAGTACTATGTTATAGATTCGCCAAAAGGACAAGAAGATAATTCTTGGGTTAATTTAGAAATTCTATTAGATTGTATAACTGATTTCGCTGTAGAACAAATTGTGGACATAATGGACGAGATGTTTTGCTCTCTCAATCATTTGAGAAATCTGACAGATGGAATTGCCCAAAAGATGGTTAAATTAATCTTTCGTTTTAGTAGGGCTGTTTCTCTTCAACAAACAAAATATGCTGTATTGATAGATTTACTAAGTGATTTAGAAAATACAGACTATCAACTTGAACTAATAATTAAAATATATTATATGGTACAAATAATTAAGTACCAATTATCTGTTAAGGATTTATCAAATATAAATTTTGGACACTATACCTCAGGAGAAGTTTTGCAAAATATCCTAAAACAAGAATGTAAACTTAGTGAGGATAGTTATTCAATTAAAGGTCGGACTCGTTTAGGTAATGTTAAATATATGAATGATCCTGAAGAGGGACGGATTTTAGATAAGTATTTAAAACCAAGAGAAATCAATGACTTAGAAGTTTCTTTAAAACCTAGCCCTTGGTTTTTGATGAGTTTAACGACAGCAATTGATGATTTAGCTATGTGGTCTCAGTACGGTTATAGGGCGGAAGGGGTCTGTCTGTTATTTGAAGAAGATAGTTTTGCAGCTGCATATTCTGTAGTTGATACTGACTGGTTTACTAGGAAAAATGATATTCCAGTTTTCGAGAGGAATCTAAAATTAACAGATGAAGAAATTAATTCATCTTATAAGAAAGATTTCCTTTATAGAATTTGTTACCTTGACGAAGAATCGTTAAAGAAAGGCGAATCACATGTGGTAAAAAAAAATAATAACAATATGCTAGAAAATTCAGAAATAGAGCAAATAAATAGTTGCTTAAAACAAATTAAGTCTATTTTGAGTAAGATAGAGAAAAAAACATTGCTGTACAATGCTGTAGAAGAATGTCTCGAGGAAATACGTTATCTTTTTAAAGCTTCCGGCTACAGCTATGAAGCTGAACTACGTATTTTGAAATATGCTGACTTAAGTCCAGATAATAATAAGATTAAAATTGATAATAGTGGGCCTGTTGCAAAGCTTTATTTAGAACGTGATATGCCTATTCAATTAAAACAAGTTATTTTCGGACCTAAATTTTCTAACCCGGAGCATGTGACGCCATTGATATACCTTCTTGATAAAAATATTGAATTTAAACGTTCTGAAAGGAAATTTAAATAGACAATTATGTAGGCTGAGAGAACAAGTCTGTGATTTGCAAAAAAAGGATAACATCTTTGTTAGAGGAAGTTATCTTTTTTTATTTTCGTATTGAAAAAGTATTACAAGACAAACATCTATTCGGAAAATAAGTATTTGTTGAATACACATATTAGTTATGATAAACTACTACTAACAAGAAAATTGTTAGATTTGAGGCTAATATGAAACAAGAAACACTTATGAAAAATATAAACGAGTTGCTTGAAATTATGCCTTGGTATGTTAAGGAATATTATCAAGCAAAGCTCGTTATTCCATATAGCTACAAAACACTGTATGAGTACTTAAAAGAATATAGACGATTTTTTGAATGGTTGATTAGCGATCATGAGAAATTGGGTGAAACTGTACGTTATGCAGACTATGATACGATTGCTAATGTTCATATTGATGAGCTGGCCCATTTACCAAAGTCTGTTATCGAAGGCTACTTTGTTTACCTTCGTGAAAATACTGAGCGTCGTTCAATCTCTGAAGTCAGCATTATTCGAACTAAAGATGCCCTCTCTAGTTTGTTTAAGTATCTTACCCAAGAAACTGAGGATGACGAGGGTGAGCCTTATTTTTACAGAAATGTCATGGTTAAGGTCAAAATCAAGAAACCTAAAGATACCTTGGCTAGTCGTGCTGATAACATGAAAGAAAAACTCTTTCTGAATGATACACAGTCTTTCTTAGACTATATCGATAATGAACATGAAAAGAAAATCTCAAAACGTGCCCAGGTATCCTTTGTCAAAAATAAAGAGCGTGATCTTGCTGTCATAGCACTTCTACTCTCAACTGGAGTCCGTTTATCTGAATTAGTCAACCTAGATATGCAAGATGTCAATCTAGCCACAAGGACGATTACAGTTATTCGAAAAGGTGGTAAAAAGGACGTTGTAAATATCGCTCCATTTGGTATACCTTATATTGAGCGTTATTTAGAAATTAGGAAGGGACGCTACGCAGCAAGTGATTCAGATAAAGCATTTTTCTTAACAACTCAGAATAAGGTCCCTGCAAGGCTTGGCACACGTTCAGTAGAGCTTCTGGTGAAGAAGTTATCTACCGCCTATGGTAAGCCTACTACTCCTCACAAACTGCGACACACACTTGCGACACGTCTATACGAGCAAACAAAAGATAGCCTCCTAGTCTCCCAACAATTGGGACACAAGGGGACTGCAATGGTAGAGGTTTATGCACACGTAGCTGCAGAGACGACTAAAGAAGCCTTGAGCGACTTGTAAGTTGTAATCATGTATACTAAAAAAACAATCTGTATGTTGTCATTGAGATAGAAAGCATAATAGTTATCGTAGACTTTCATTAGATAAAAAGATTAGAGAAAACGCAACAGCCATAGTGGTTGTTGCGTTTTAGTATATTCGGTTCCTCTAACCTAGAGAATATATTATTATTCTTATTCTTGTTTTTGTTCCAAAATTGCAGGTTCTACAGATTCGTTCGGTGTAATGTTTGATTTTTTAAGAAGGTTAGCGAGCATGAGTTCTTTTCTCATTTTTTCTATTTTTTCGTCTAAACTCTCGATTATCAATTTGCAATTATCAGAGCGCTGCTTCTTCCGTTGTTTCTTACGTAATATTTCTAATTTTAGTGGACAAATAGGGATTCCAGCTTCTCTTTTTTTATTATTGAATTCTTGTCTTTGACTTGGATTAAGTTGTAGAAAAAATAGATGATGGTCACATTTTTCTTTTAAAGTATTGAAAAAATTTAGAACGGAGAAAATAAATTTTAATCCAAAAAGCGTAAAGGAAACAACGTAAAGAATACTATTATTATTTTGAAACGCATCCTTAAGTAGATCGAGTAAACCGTATCCTAAAAACAACTTATAAACTATAGATACTATAGGCAGTATCAACGTGAATAGGTCTAAAACAATATTATTCGCCCATTTTTGTATAAAGGCAGATACTATAGAGTCTTTTTCACCAGAGATAGATTCTTTGAATACAAAGCCAGATATAAAAAGTATGCACGCCATAGATATCAAATTGATCCAATTAAGTATGGAAATTAAGATTTTTCCCCCTTTATAGCAGTGAGGAAAAAAAGGAGAAAGGACAAGAAAAATTATCGAGAGAAAAGATAAAAAACCTATAACGTTTCTTAAGTTCATATTATTTTTCTCGATATTATATTTCTCGTCTTCAAACCATTTTTTTAGTCCTTTTAAAAAGTCTATTTCCTCCAATGTTACCTCCTAACATCAATTGAACTGAGTGGATACTGTATTAACAGTCTGTTATTATATGCTGATTTACTGATAAAGTCAATAGTATCAGAATCCTATAGAGTACATTTTCAAAAAAATTATTATGTTTTATATAATAAAAATCGGTTGTCCTTAGTCACTGAATTTTTCTTCATAGTTCTGAATTTGAAGAATATTGTCGAGTTGGACTAACCTATACCCTTCACTAGTCATTATTGATGTTTCCTTACGAGACAGTTCTCTCACTTCGCCGAATAAAGTAATTTTTCTATCACGATGTTTGATAGTGAACTGCCCTTTAAGTTGGTTGACATAGAGTTGAGAAAGTAATAAGAGTTTCTGAGGCTTACCTAGGTCTGTTGAGAAGTCAACACGATTTTTAGCAGCATGTAATGATGAGGTATGCTCGGACAGAAAGAATCCCATCCACTTTTGCATCCCTGGATCCTGGTATTCTCTTGCTGCTTGAAATGGTAAATAAGAACGATCAATCATTTTAAACCATCCAATCCTCCAGCAGAATGTCCTCCGATGAGCCTACTTCTGGCAATACTTCTCGATGCACCGTCAAGTGCATTAGCTTTTAATAGAGAGGTAAAACCAAATTGGTCTCTGATAGAATCTATTGCTGTCTGGAGCCTTTCTTCTTTTTCAATTTGTTCGACATCATCGAATAGTGAGATTAATCCAAAAGATTCGTCTACAAACCCAGAATAATTAACCGCTACACTTCGGATTGCCCCTGAAGTGTATTTATTATGGAATAATTTCAACACATAGTTTGTCAGCAGGTCAGTGTTATTCGTTGGTTCAATTTTCATTTGAGTATTGATAGAACGCTTGTTCTCATGCTTAGAGTAGCCAAGGTGTATTGAAACAATAGTCGCTTTTTTGCCTATCTTTCTCAGTCGGATAGCAACTTGCTCGGCCATCTCTCTAAGGACAATTTCAATATCTCGTTGTCTAAAATAGTCTCTAGGGAGAACCTGGGAGTTGCCTAGACCTTTTGATTTAGGTTTATAGGGCTTATGAACGTTACTTTCATCAATACCATTAGCATGAAACCATAAACGAAGGCCAGCTACTCCTAGTTCTTTCTTTAAGATATCTGGGTTAGCATTTGCCAAGTCTTTGATTGAGTGGATACCTAACATATTGAAGCGTTTCTCCATTCGCTTACCGATACCCCAGAAATCAGTCATCTTAGGAATAGACCATACCTTATTCTCCACATCCTCATAGGACCAGTTAGCTCTCATGGTTGAAGTTTTCTTTGCTTCATTATCAAGGGCTAGTTTAGCTAGTAAAGGGTTAGCATTGGACATACCAACGGTTGAATAGATACCAGTTTGTCTCCAGATGTCCCTTTGGATTCTAGCTGAAATAAGGTCGAGCTTTTGCTTTCGTGACAACTGCTTATCTGGAATGAAGTAATTAAGAGAACTAGACAGGTCGATAAAACCCTCGTCTATAGAATAAGGATAAATATCGTTAGGGCTACCATAGTTTTGAAAAATACCTTGGATTTCCATATTAACTGCTATATACTCGTCCATTCTGGGAGGAACGATGAAAGTCACTTTTGCCCAGTCTTCAATGAATCGCACGTATTCTAAATCAGTTCTTAGTCCTTGTTTCTTGGCATTGTAATATGAGAACTTTCTTGTTTGAACATCAAAAGGGAGGTCGTATGCTCTTCCTACGTTTGATTTCCCAAACACTTTCTTAAATATCGGTGAAGAAGCTAGGATAAGACCTGCAGAGTTATCAGCTCTACTCATAACACATAGAGAAGTCTTTAGAGGATGTAGCCCTCTTTCAATACATTCTACACTAGCATAAAAAGACTTCATATCAATAAAGGCAATATCACTGCGAGGCTCCCTAGTGTAATCGAAATATCCCATGTGTCACCTCTTTTTGTTAGTATATAAACTAACAAAAGTATAGACTATTTTGGTGAGGTTTTCAAGAGTTACAGTGTTGCCAATAGTCTTTGAGAGTAAAAAAAAAACACCAATAGCTGTGTAATTGGCGTTTTCAGTAGTCTTCTAAATATTTTTAAAAGGGGTATCGAGTTATGAGGAACTTATTCAGAACTTCCCATTGATGATGACTCGGTAGAGGCATTAGAGTTATTACCTTCGTTATTATTATCTAGGACATTGGCACCCAAGAGTGAATTATAACCATTTTCATCAATATAGCTATGGTATTCAGGATTTAACATTGTATCATTTGATGATTCGGGAACCCCAGAATCTTGTTGTTGAGCAGGTGTTGTTGGGGCACTTCCGGCTACCGTATTGGTGTTACTCTGAGCTGATTCACTAACTGTTGTTTGAGTAGAGCTTGAACTAGACGATGATGATGGTTGCGTAGAGGATGAGGTTTCCGTTTTTGAGGAGTTTTTGCTTGTGCTATCATCTTTAATCTCAATTAACTTCTCATATATCTTTTGCGTCAAAGCATTTTGTTGAGAGGCCGTTAATGATGCTGCGACACGAATAACAACCGTTCCATAAACATAGTGTGAACCAGGGTTAATGACAGTTGGAAGGCCATCGAAAGCACTTAAATAGTCATTTCGTTTTTTGGCATCTTCTACCGTTTTATAAACCTCTACGCATCCCCCTGCATCCGTACCTTTTGCTACTAAATCAGCACCAGCAACTGGATTAGTCACTTCATTGTCAGAGAAATAAACTGCTGCCGTATAACTTCCTTGTTTGTTTAAGCCTTGGTTTGGATCATTATCTTCTGTAGCTGACTGAACATCTGAAATCGTATCAATTTCCTTAAGACGACTTTCCACAAATGTATTGGAAGGATTTGTAATTTGTTTTAACTGCTTAACACTTGTTGAATACTTCTGGTTTTTATCTTGAAGTTCTTTTATCTCTGTTGTGTAGTTAATTGGTTTTTTTAGTGATTTAACTTGTTTATTGATGTCGCTTGTTTTCTTTTTAATTTTAGGAATTACTTGTTTCTTCTTTTCAGCAGTTGAGACTTCGTTTTTTAACTCAACCGTCAGCTTTTCGTCTAAGGGTTTATCTTTACTACTAAGTAGTTTCTTAGATACTTTGATTGTTTCCTCTAAGCTACGGTTTTCTTTTTGAATTTTGGCTGTTACTTCATTAAATGACTGTACCGCTCTTTGATGTGGTGAAATTGCAAGTACATAGTACCCTATACCGAAACAAAATAGTGCGATAAGAGAAATTATGGCACTATTCTTTGTACTAATTCTTTTCATAAAATCAAATTTCATTTTCAATCTCCAAAAATCAAGTCTTCAGTATCCCAGATAGTTAACAGGGACTTCCTATTAAGTATTCTGTTTTTATTATACTTAAATATTCTCATATTTTAAAGTAGTCTTTTGATTATTATTCAAGAAAATTACTAGAGTTGTGAAGTGAAGTGTTGCGCGTGGTATATGATTCAATACAAAAAGGATAGCATATAGTGATGCTATCCTCAGAATGATGAATTGTACCGTTTCCATCAACCTGTGGGGAAACAATATACTTATGGTAAAGGGATGAAACAGTTATCCGAAGTAGAACAGTTACGTTTGCAGGTAGAATTACTAAAAAAGTATCAGAGCTTGGTAAGAGAATC
>ERZ773050.1288-NODE-1288-length-13941-cov-3.718709_pt1 | contig 13941 bp, 9 predicted proteins | sample MGYA00580632_ERZ773050 | MGnify/ENA primary metagenome ERZ773050 (study PRJEB29015, sample SAMEA2738123) | human oral metagenome | biome: human oral; feature: human-associated habitat; material: saliva | place: China | collected 2166 ... | reverse complement strand
AGGCCCAAATGGTATCACCAAGGTGAAGCAACTGAGTTACCACGATGTAACCTGGAATCATACCTGCATTAAAGAGCATGGTAATCAAAGCAAATACGGTAAAGAAGCGTTTGTATTTAAAAGTTCTTCTAGAAATTGCGTAGGCATATGTCGTTGTCATGAAGACATTGACGCTAGTACCGACTGCTGTCACAAACAGAGTAATGAAAAGGGAGTTTAAAATTTTGTCCTTAAATTGTACCAGGAAAAGATAACCGTCAAAACCAAATTTAGATGGCCAGAAGCTGAAACCATTTGTCGCTATTACAGACTCATTTGTAATAGAAATCATAATAACGAAGATAAATGGTAGGATACAAGATAGGGCAATAATCCCGATTAAAATACTGAAAAATAAGTTAGCTGGCTTACTGAAGGCATGGATACCAACGTTATCGATTTTTTCTTTTTTGATTTTTTCCGATTTTTTCATTGGTTCCTCCTTTCTAGAATAGCGCAGAATCTTTATCTATGCGACGAACAATCAAGTTAGATACTAAAACGAGTATTAAACCGACAACGGATTGGTACAATCCTGCGGCCGCGGCCATTGTGATGTCCCCAGTTCCTGAAAGTCCGTTGTAGACATATACGTCCAAAACGTTAGTAACACTATAAAGAGATCCTCCTCCTCCGTTACGGGTCACTGTATAGAAGAGACCGAAATCCGCGCGGAAGATATTTCCGACTGCTAGAATGGTCAAGACCGTAATCAGAGGTGTTAGCTGAGGCAAGGTAATGTTGCGAATGCGTTGCCACTTAGTCGCACCATCCACTGTTGCTGCTTCATAGTAGGTCGGGTCAATCCCCATAATGGTTGCATAGTAGATAACACTACTATATCCAAGCCCCTTCCAAATACCCAAGAAGAGCAAAAGGGCCGGCCAAACTCCTAAAGTTGTATAGAAGTTAATCGCTTCCTTTCCAAAACCTTGAAGCAAGTGATTAATCAGCCCTTTATCAATGTTTAAGAAAGCATCTACAAAGTAACTGATAATAACCCAAGATAAGAAATAAGGGAAGAGCATCGAAGTTTGGTAAACTTTCACTAACTTCTTAGATCGCATTTCACTAAAGATAATCGCAATCGCCACTGCAGCAATCAAACCTAGAATGATAAATCCAAAGTTGTAGAGCAAGGTATTACGGGTAATGATAAATGCGTCCCTCGAGCTAAATAGGAATTTGAAGTTATCCCATCCCACCCATTTACTATTTAAGATACTGGCAATGAAACCATCAGGGTGAATATGGAAATCCTGAAAGGCAACTACGTTTCCGAAAACCGGAATGTAAAAGAATAAAATCAACCAAATAACTCCTGGCAGAACCATGAGCAAGAAAACGAAATTTTCTTTTAATGTTTTTATCAACTTTTTCATGCAAATCTCCCTTTCTATTTAGTTGACACCGTTTTCACATTTCTATTATATGCTTTTTTAAAAATAATTTTAAACTCCAAATTATAGAAAAAACTATACAAATTATTTATCCAATTGATAGATAAAAATGAGATGAAAAAGCCGACCCCCAAAAGGTCGGCTTTTTGCTAAGTCGTATAAATTGTTGAAGCCGTTGCAATCAAATGCCATTGGTTGGCAGTTGTCGCTGTCAAATCTTGGTCCTTATAGAAATCATTAAAAGGCAAGATTTCTTGTTCTAATTCTTCAACCTTCTCGATTTGACCGCAAGCATATTGCTGCAGGCGTCCCTGTGCTCGTTTGATCCGCTTGAGCAAACCTCCAAAGCGAATGTCGATTGTGTCCAAACCAAAAATTTTGTTTTCTTGCTGCCATTGACGACTGAATTGCTCTGAAAAGTCTTCAACCATTTGGTAAAGCTGAGGCAAATCTTTTTCGGCCAAGTCTGCCAAACCTTCCTTATCCCCTTCACGATAGGCTTTCTGAATGCCAGATGTTACGGAAATCTTCAAGGCTAAGAGTGCATTTAACTGGGCCTGGGTCTCAAAAAGATAGGCATAATCGCCCGCTCTTTGGCTGACTTCTTCTAACTGTTGAGCAGATGCTTCAAAATGTTGTTTGTCTTCTTCTGGTCGAATATGGCGTTCCAGCAAAGGACAGAGGATATCTTGATAAAAGACATAGCGATTTGGATTGATACCACTAAGATTTTCTGGTAAACCTGGTAAAAGATTGGCCAAATCTATTTTCATAAAATCATCAAAGTCAAGCCCTGTACTCACTAAAAAGTGTTCTGAAACTTTTTTCAAGTCATTTCGATAAGCTAGTTCCGCCCAAATCTGCAGAGCAGGTAGGATTGAGAATTGAGAAGATTCTCCACCATTATCTCCCCAGCCTGTCACAATCACTTCCTTGACTTGATTTTTCCGACAAGCCTTATTGGCTTCGATAGCTACCAAGCGACTGAAATGATTATGAGGTGTAAAGCCAATCCACTTCCAAGCACCGCCTGCAAAGGCAATATCTTGGCTGATTTTATGATGATTTTGGAAGTTACGATTGTATTTTTCCTCGCTATCCTGATAATAATCCCAATAAACCAAGGTCACTCGCTCTTTAAGGCGATCCAGATAAACACGAGTTTCTTCTGGGATTTCTACATCACGGTCGTACTGACCATCTGCAGACATGAGTTTGAAGAACATATCGCTCCACATCTGACAGTGGAAGCCATACTTATCTGCAATATCCAAGACTCGCTCAAGGTGTTGGCACATAAGAAGACTGCGGTTTTGGAAACCATGCTTGATCAAGTAACGTCCGAGGCCGACCAAGTGGGCTTCGTCCATGCCGATATTAATCTTGCGTGTACGCAAATGCGCCATGGTCTGGAACATGCCTTCAATTAGATCATAAACTTTTTCTTCACCAATCAGCAGGATATCCTCAACATCTCGCAGTTCTTGCACTTCCTTGACACTCCATTTGACAAAAGCAGATAGGTGGGCCAAGGTTTGAATACAAGGAACAAAGGCTATATCAAAATCTGTGGCATAATCTTCAATCTCTTGCAATTCTGCAACGGTGTAGCGTCCTCTGAAATAGCCAAAATAAGGCTGATTTTCTATCTCGTAGGTGTCTTCCATATAGAGCTCAAAGGTAGAATACCCCATTAAAGCTAAGACCTCAATCATCTTCTTGGCTGAGCTTAGGCTTAAGACGGCATTGCGGGAACAGTCAGCCATATAAGCCAAATCCTCATAGGCTGCCTCTTCTTCAATCTGCACCTCGTCTTGACCTGATCTAAGCGCAGCAGATAAAAGCGCCAAAGCTCTATACAGCTGATGAGATTGCTTATAACTAACTTGATAACGCCCCTGACGTCCTTCAACCTTGATCGATGTAGCTGAATCAGTGACAAGACTGACTTCAACCTCCCCCAAGTTCAAATACTTTTCTAAACGGGAAAGAGCTTTTTCTTGTTTACTAGATAATCCTAAGAATGTGGCCATTGGCCTTCCTCCTGTAACCAGTTTACTAAAGCACCATACAGATTAGCCTCTCCTTGGTAGGTACAAGCCAGAATCTCTGGTACAACCGAATATTCTTCATAGCGATCAACATAATAAGCAATCGCTGAGCGGACACCTTGAATAAAATCAGGATTTTGGCTGATAGAGCCACCCAGACTTATCACATCCGGATCAAATAGATACTGAATATTGAGCAATCCCTTGGCAAGATTTCGATTCATCTGCTCAATTGCAGCTTGACAAATTTCATCTCCTGCAGCTGCAGCTTCATAGATCTTCTTACCATTCCAGTCTTGCGAGCCGGTACTAGCTTGAACAAAGCGAACAAGACTACCTGTTGAAGCAAGAAGTGACCAATTCCCTAGCGTCTCAGCTGGTTCAGACAAGAGCATATAACCAAATTCTCCACCCAGATGGTGTTTGCCACGGTGCAATCTGCCATTGAGAATCATGGCGCCACCAATACCAGTACCAACGACCACACAGGCTGCATTTTCTAGCTCAGGGTGAGCCAAAAGCTCGCTTAAACCAACACAGTTGGCATCATTTTCTAAATGAATCGGTAAACCGTAAGAAGCTAGCTTATCATACCATGAGAAGCCATGAATATAAGGAACTGCACTAAAACCACCAATGATGCCTGTTTCTCGATCAACTGCCCCAGGCACACTCATGGCAATGCCCTGGTACTCTCGCTGAGAAAGGCAAGAATCCAACCAAGCCAGCAAGTCGCCTAGATTGTCAGGCGTTGCAAGCTCTTGCTTTTCCAGTATATCCCCTTCTTTAGATATAGCTGCAAACTTGATACCTGTTCCGCCTATATCGACTGTTGCAATGACCATGTTTTTCTCCTTTACTTATTTTATTAATTCTAAGGCTGGGGTAAGACACCCCAGTCTCAGTTTAATCTTATTTCAATAGTTCTGTACGAATTTCCTGAGGTCCTAAAACTCCTGACTTTTCAGGCACTACTTCTTCTAAAAGGTTAACTAGCGTTTGGGAATCAGTCGTCACTTCTTGCTCTTCTCGGGTCATATTGTAGTAACGAAGGATGATTCCTGACTCGTTTTCAGCCACTTTCAAGGCCGTTGGACAGATTTCAGGCAAATTGAGAACTGGGTGCTCTAAGGCTTGTCCAGTTGCCGCAACACTTCCATCTTGTTTGGAAATTTGCAGAGCTGTCAACGGCGTTTGGAAGGCTTTCGCCCGACGATAAGCGCTAAAGCGTTCTTGTGGTTGATGACATTCTACTGTGTATTCGACTTGGAAGTCACGCAAGCACTGGGCTTCTGGTGTTGGGAAGTAGCCCCAGTCGCCCAGCTCACCTGTCGCCCGTAGAATAGTTACGGCAATCGTATCATCGCCTAAAATCTCATATTCATTTAGACCTTTATTAGCTACTGTTACTGCTTTTTGGTCATCATAAAGACTGACGAAAGCTTGCTGGTGCTGTGGATTTTCTGGATTTTCCCATGAAGCAGCTGGCTGGTTATTACGACGAACTACTTCATAAATGCTGTCTGAATCGTTGGTTTTACTGCTGTTGTGGGTTCTGAAAAGAACACGGATGCGGTGATCTTTAGCAGTATTAGTAAAGCGAGTCTTAAAGCGCAGTTGCGGGCTGTCCGCAAAGACCGTCAACTCAGTCATCAAGATCATGGTTGTCACTTCTGACGAACGACCTGCTGAGCGAGTCATAAATTCTACGATGCCTTTTTGCTCCTGCTCAAGCACATCATCAGCGCTTACTGGCAAGGTCAATTCATGTCTCAATTCCACCTTAGCGTAGCGAGCATTATTTTCCAGAACCTTAACGCCAGCAAGTTTTGCATAGATCGGTTCTGTATTTTTGGGCTGGAAGTAGATATACTCATTTCCAATATCGCCCCGATCTTCAAAGCGGAGGAAATCTTCATAGGCTTCATGAGTTGACTTATCGTAAACGGTCAAGTCTTCATCAAAGCTAACAGTCACAAACGGAGTATCAATCACGCCATTGCGGTAGAGTTCTTCATGTTCTTCTTTTGTACCAGGGAGTAACTGGAAGGTTTTCCAAGATAGAGGTGCTAGATGAAGCGGCAAAGTCACGCGCAACTGACGAGCAATATAAGCCTGACGGAAACGATCTTTCGGAAGGTCATATTGGAAATTAGCTCCCAAATCTTCGATTTTTGCTTCGACAGGACGACCATCCAAATCTTTAACAATCAAGTCTGGAATTGTCAGCTCCGCCATCCTCCGGTAAGCTTCAGTCGGATGCGCTTCCTTGAAATCACAAGTCGCAAATGTCACGTCTACAGAAACAGTGTCGACCTTATCATGGAGTCCCGTATTGACAACAGTGAAGAGCAGGTCACTCTCTGCTTGACGGCTATCTAATTTTTGTTTCCATTCTTCCAGCAGGTTGCCTTTGACAAATTCTCCCACTTGATTAACTTTGGCAAAGCGGATCTCCATTTCACGGTGAACTTCGTCTACACTACAGCCACAGATGCTGTCGTGCGGAGCATTTTGCAAAAGGGTTTTCCAAGCATACGTCAGTTGGTCTTTGTGATTGTGACCACCTGTAATAACAGTTAGTGGCTCAACCACCTGCTCTAGCAAGTTGCTGTTTTCTTGGAAAGCTTGTTTTAGATAGATACGGGCTGAGGAAGTATTAGCCAGAGTGTACCAGCCGTCAGTTTCTTGACTGGTCAATTCGCCTTGAACTGTAGACAATTCTTCAGGAAGAGCTGCCTCCACAGCCTGCATATAGTCATCAAAAGAACTATGTACAAAGTTGATATCTGGATAAAGCTCATTGGCTACTCGAATGGCTTGGCTGAGATTGCGCTGAACTGGCTGGTGGTCACAGCCGTTCATCATCAACCATTGGTTTGTAGAGGCGTAGCTCTTCACATCTGCTAATTTTTGCTCCCAAAAAATCTTAGCTTCTTTTGGATCTGCTGGAATTTCATTTCCATTGCTATACCAGTTGGCAAAAAGGATACCTAAAACCTTACTGCCATCGGCACCTTGCCAGTACATTTCAGAGTACTGAGAAGTGAATTGCTCATCCTCTAAGACTTGGTTGTCAAATCCGATTGGCTTCACTCCTCGACCGAAAGCAGCTACTTGAATACCAGATTGCTGCAAAAGCTGAGGCGCTTGCCCCATATTCCCAAAAGTATCTGGGAAATAACCAATCTGAGTAGACTTGCCCCACTTCTTGCACTCCTGCTGACCAATCAAGGTATTGCGGACATTTGCTTCGCTGGAAATCAGATAATCATCCTGTAAGATATAGAAAGGTCCGATTTTCAGTTTGCCTTCGTCAATGTAGTGCTGTAGCTTGTCTCGATTTTCAGGGCGGATTTCCAAATAATCATCCAGGACAATGGTTTGCCCATCTAGGTGGAAACTCTTGAAATCTGGATCATTTTCAAAAAGATCAAAAAGGTTATCAAAAAGCTCTACCAGCTGCATCCGATGGGATTCAAAAGGGAGATACCATTCTCGATCCCAGTGGCTGTGAGAAATAATATGTACGGTAATATTTTCCATTTTATACCTCTATTTTTAAAATTTTATACGTCAATTCTTAAATCGTAATAGTCTAATACTAATTCGCAGAACATCATATTTGCCCAGCTGAACCATTCACGAGAATACTTTGTCGGATCGTCCACATGGAAGCTCTCATGCATGACACCTGTCCCTCCGTCACAATCCACCAAGAGGTCTAAGATCTGGTGTTTTTCTTCCTTATCGTGCGTGGTCAAACCTTGAATTGCCAAGGCAATCGGCCAAATATAACGATAAAAGGTGTGTGAACTTCCTATTCCTGCAGCTCGCTCTCCTTCATAGTAGTAAGGATTTTCAGGGCTAAGAATGGTGCGACGTGTATTTTGGTAGACTTCGTCATCTATCGAGCAAAAGCCTAAATAAGGCGCTGCCAAAAGACTCGGTACATTTGGATCATCCATAATGCTAGCATGCCCCAAACCATCTACTTCAAAAGCGTAAATCTTTTCACCTTTGGCATTTTTGGTATAGGCGTAATTCTCAATTCCTTCTTTGATTTCCTTTTGCAGGCGCTGTGCATGAGGGACAATCTCCTCAGCGCCATCCAGATTCAATTTTTCAAAGATTTCTGCCACATAACCTAAGACAACTGTTGCAAACATATTCGAAGGCACTAAATAGCTGTAAATACAAGCATCATCACTTGGACGAAAGGCTGACCAAGTCATACCTGTCACAGCAAATTCAGGTCCTTGTCCATTATTAACTAGTGTGTCTTCCTTACGGTCCGTATCACGAACAAAACGATAAGAAGAGCGCCGGTGATCTTGTTCTACCGTCCAAACCCGAAGAATTTCTCTAACACCAGCAACAAAAGTAGCATCTAGATGACTCGTCTCACCAGTTTCTTTCCATAAGAGATAAGCCAGTTGCAAAGGATAGCAGAGTGAATCCACTTCATACTTGCGTTCCCAAATCCAACCAGACAAGTCTGTATGGTCTGTCTCATGATGTCCCTTCCAGTTATCCGCGATATTAAATGCATTAGCATAGGGATCTTTTAAAATCAGTGTCATCTGACGTTTGACCAGACCAGCAATCGTTTTACGAGTTTTCGGATCTTCCTTAGCAACAAAGAGATAGGGCTTAAGCTGAGCTGTCGAATCCCTTAGCCACATAGCTGGAATATCTCCCGTCAAAACAAAGGTTGAGCCATCTTCTAATATTTCTACTGTATTATCCAAAGTATCTGTATAGCAACGCTCAAAAACGGATACCCAAGCTGGATGTTCGTGGGCTAACTGGGCAACCGACTCCAGCCATTTCCCAACGATCTCTTTTGAATAAACCATTATTCTCTCCTTTTTCATAGTCCTTTACATCCTCTAGTATAGGCCAAACCGTTTTTAAAATATATACACAAACTAAAGGCCTTTCGATATTATATTTTTGCCTTATCCCTAGGATTGTTTTTCATGATATAATCTAGAAAAATAGGCTTCGTTGCAAGGAGATTTTATATGAAACCAATACTAGAAACAATTGATACCCGCTATGGAACGGACAATTCTCATAGCATTTCACATGGCAATACCTTGCCCTATACAGGGGCACCATTTGGTATGAACTATTTCGTACCTCAAAGTAGCCATACAGACGGATCTTGGTTTTTTAATCCAGACTCACCTATTTTCCAAGGCATCCGTCTGACCCACCAACCCAGCCCTTGGATTGGTGACTACTCGTGGCTTCTCATTACTCCTGTCTCAGAAAAGATACTGCATTCAGATATTTACCACCGCCAGTCTTCTTATCGACCAGACGAGAGTATCTTCCAACCTCATTATCTAAAAATCAACTCCAACCGCTACCAGATCAGCACTGAGCTGACTCCTAGTCGCTATGGAGCTCGTTTCCGACTGACCAACCAGAGAGAGCAACCTATCAGTCTCATCCTCCATAGTGAAGCAAATACGACTTTTCGGCAAGTAGATGCCAACACTCTCTTAGGTAGCCTCAAGGAAGAAACCAAGCCAGCCAAGCAGTCCTTAGTCATGCATGTCTGCCTGCGCTTTGACCAGCCTATCAAAAAACAGAGTTTCTTAGACCAAGACCTTGTCCTAGATTTCGAGCAAGGCCAACTGCAATTTTCCTTAGCCACATCTTTTATATCAGAAGAACAAGCCCTGATCAATCTACCCCAGTCTTCCTTTGACGAACTCAAAGAAGAAACTAAACAAGACTGGGAAGCCTTTCTCCATCGTTTTGATATTGTAGACCAAGGCAAGGTAGATCGGCGAATGTTTGACCAGGCTCTCTACCGGCTCTTTCTCTTTCCCCAAACCTTTTATGAGCTTGATGCAGAAGGTCAAGAAATCCATTGGGATTTTACCCACCAGACTGTTCAGCCAGGGAAATTCTTTACCAATATCGGTTTTTGGGATGGATTTCGTACTAGCTTTCCTCTATTGGCCCTTATGGCACCAGATACTTATCATGACTTTCTAGAAGGCTTTCTGAATTTCTACAAAGAAACAGGATTTTTACCCAAGTGGCTTGCTCCTGACGAACGGGGCATGATGCCAGGTACCTTGATAGATGGTGTCATTGCAGATGCTACTGCTAAAAATCTCATACCTGACTTAGAAAAAGATCTTTTCCAAGCCATGTTAGAGACAGCAGAAAAGGAAGACTCTTCTAAACGATACGGCAGGCAAGGAGCTTCGGACTATCAAACCCTAGGCTATCTGCCTTCTGACCACCATGAAAGTGTCAGCCATACCCTAGACTATAGCTATAGTGATTTTTGTATTGCTAGCCTTGCAAATAAACTCCAACAAGAACAAGTTGCTCAACAATACTCTCAGCAGTCTCTTAATTACCAGCATCTATTCGATCCAGAAACGGGCTATATGAGAGCCAAAGACCGAAACGGACAATTCCGGCCAGACTTTTCTCCATACACTTGGGGTCGAGATTATGCAGAATGCTCGGCTATTCAAAATACACTCAGCGTCTTCCATGATATTGAAGGATTGAAAAATCTAATGGGAGGGCAAACAGCTTTCACTGATTATCTAACCAAGCTCTGTCAGGACCAGCCTTTCTTTGACGTAACAGGCTATGGCTATGAAATCCACGAAATGAGTGAAATGGCAACAACGCATTTTGGTCAACTAGCCATTTCAAATCAGCCTAGCTTTCACATCCCCTATCTCTTCCGCTACAGTGATAAACCGGAGTATACGAGTCTACTTATTAAAAGCCTGAGAGAGCAAGGTTTTCGACCTGGCTGGCAAGCTTTTCCTGGTGACGAAGACAATGGCAGCCTCTCTGCTTGGTACATCTGGAGCGCCATCGGGCTCTATCCAACCTGTCCTGGAAAACCATTTTACGACCTAGGTATTCCCCTCTTCAACCATCTACGCCTGTATCTGCCACAAAGTCAAACATGGCTAGACATTTATGCTCGTGACAACAATCCTCACTTCCAGTTTGTGACTAAGACCGAGTTAGATGGGCAGGCACTGCAACACATTTCCCATGAAGAACTGCTAGTTGCTAAGCGCCTAGACTTCCACTTGTCTTGGCTACCAAATGCTTCTAAATAATAATATACAAAAAACGCCGAACAAAAGTTCCGCGTTTTTATTTTGAGCTTGGCTTGACCACGATTTTGACCCGATTTTGCCGACCGTCCTCTCGGCAAGCACAAAGATAAAAATCTAAGTCTTCCTGACCTGTAAAAGCTAAAGTCGATAGGGTGATTTCTTTTGTCTGCTCCCCAGAGTCAAATGTGATTTCCCAAATCTGATCCAGATAAGCCGTCCCATGCGTTCCAGTACCGGGCTCTGTGACTATCTGAATTTTCTCTCTATCCTCCACTTTGTCCAAACGGCTGAGGCTGATTGAAAGGATTTGCCCTCCGACAAGAGGAGAACTTATTTTTGAAAATTCTAAACCAGCAACCGTATTTTTCTTTTCCAGCACAGCCGGTGTCTTATAGACTGCAAGCTTGTTCAAAAGGGGAAGAGCTTGAAAATCCGTCAAAATCAATCTTAAATAGCGAGCCTCAACCATTTGTCCTAAGAGTAGGCGTTTGTAACCAATAGTCTGACCATGAGCAAAGTCCGTCCAGCCATTCTCTTGCTTCACTTCTAAGGTAAAGCCTGCGATCCGTTGACCTTTGGCAATGGGCTCTCGAATTTCAACGAGATTAAAACTACGAGTCTTGCCCAAGTCAATTTCTAAGACATAGGCTGACTCATCTGAAGCTGGCGCCCAGAAAGTATCTTCCCGTCCATCCGTCAGATGACTAGATGGAAAGTCTTCTTTTTCATTGCTACAGCTCACCTTGGCCTGGAAGGCTAGATTATCCGTATATAAATCTGAAATGACCTGGTAAAATTCCCTCAAGCGCTGGACATCTTCTTCAGATAATAGCCCCTCCTTAGTTGGTGGCACATTGAGTAAGAGCGGTGTCCCTCGGCCAACGGAATCCATATAGATATCCAGCAAATCAGCCAAAGATTTTGGTTGCTGACTCGCATGATAAAACCAGCCCGAGCGCAAGGAGACATCAGCTTCTCCTAAGGAATACTGTGTCCCTTGCGGATCCCCATGACAGAGATAGGCCGATGGAGTATTCTCACTTAATCTTTCAGGTCGAATTTTCTGCCACAAGGGATCTCCGGCCCGACCTCTTTCATTTCCTATCCATCGCAGTTCAGTCGCTTCTGTCGAAAAGATCAGAGCGTCTTTTTGGTAATGACGAATGGTCTCAAACCAAGATCCAAAATCATAGGTAAGCTTTTGTGCACCCTCACCGCGCGCCCCATCCATCCAGATTTCTACAAATTTCCCTTTATTGCCATAAAACGGATTACTCAGAATTTCTTCCAGTTGCTTCTGATAGTATTCATTATAGGCTTTTTGAGTCTCAATATGATAGAGCGGACTGTGAGCATCCCAAGGAGACAAGTAAAGACCTAAATCCATATCAAACCTGCTAGCTGAGCGAGAAATTTCTGCTAATAGATCACCCTTGCCATCTCTCCATGGACTAGCTGCCACCGTGTAGTCTGTATAGCGACTCGGATAAAGGACAAAACCATCATGGTGCTTGACCACAACAACTACTCTTTTAAATCCAGTCTCTTTCAAAATCCTAATCCACTGATCCGTATCCAGTTTCGTCGGATTAAAAAGACGAGGATCTTCCTGACCATTTCCCCATTCCTGCTCATAAAAAGTATTGATACCAAAATGGATAAAAGCCGCCAATTCATCTTGATGATAAGCCAGCTGGGCTGCTGAAGGTAAGGGAGCAAAGTCCGCAATTTCGTCCATTTTTTTCATAAATATATCTATCCGCCTCATTCTTTTCTAGTAAATCTCTTTGCTAGCTCCACTATAACAAAAAAAGAAGGCGCTAACAACACCTTCCAGATAACTTCCTAAAAAGTCACTCTTTCTTCTATAATTTGTTGAAGAGGGGACAAAAAAATTAATTCTTAAGGATTTATTTTAACCAAGCCCTTCTGAGTTCCCCAATAACCTGTTTGAACTTGTAATTGTAAATTGGGATCATTGGCCGTCTCGGGACTGATATCAAACACAACATTACCAGTTGCTGAATTTTCTGGATTCAACTCACTATAGAAAAAATCACCATCATCATTAGCATAGATACCAGCAGAACTATCGGCTTCATACTTCGTTTTACCTTTAAGCAAGACAAAAAAACTATCCGTAATGGTAATCGATTTAGATCCATTATTCTTAACTGTCACATTAAGAATGAGATACGTACCATTCGCATTCTTACCATGCTCACCTCCTACATTCTGAGTTATTTCCTTAGAATGTACTGTGTATTCCACATTCCCCACTTTAAAAGTTTCTCCAACCTTATAAATAGGAGCTTGTTTCTTTTTCTTTTTTTTATTTTTCCCTAATTTCAGATGTTCAATTTTCTGATCTGCTAGCACTGATTCAGTAGAAGAAAACACTTCACCCAAAACTAAAACCGCTAAAACCAAAAGCAACAAGATGCTTGTTTTTTTCATAATCTTCTTTTTCATAATTTTATCCCTTTTGTCATTTATTAATTTAAGTTAATAACTCCCTTTTGTGTCCCCCAATAACCAGTTTGCACTTGTAGTTGCAAATTGGGATCGTTAGCTGTCTCCGAACTAAGATCGAACACAACATTACCCGTTATCGAATTTTCGAGATTTAATTCAGTTAAGAAAAATTTCGCATCCTCGTTTGCATAAAGCCCTGCTGCTCCATCAGCTTGATACTCTGTTTTATTTTTAAGTAAGGTAAAGAAGTTATCAGTCACTGTTATAGATTTAGAACCATTGTTTTTTACAGTCACATTTAACACTAAGAATGTCCCATTCGCAGTTTTTCCATATTCTCCACCTACATTTTGAGTAATTTCTTTTGAATTTACTGTATATTCTACATCTCCTACTTTTACTACATCCCCTATTTTATTGCTAAGTTCTCTTTTTTCTTCAGAAGCTATTTTTGAACTGCCTGTTTCTGCTGCTGAAGAACTCGCCTTTACTACCTCACTTTTTTCGCTAGACGATGTTGTTTGAAGTGATTCTGTCGAAGAACCGCCACCTTTAATGGCACTATAACCAATTAAAATAACAATGAGAATAAACCACCATTTCTTATAAAAAGGGGTTTTCTGAACATAAACGTTCCCATCAGCGTCTTTGATTTTTTTAGCCATAATTAGCCCTCCTAAAATAAACTTTTCTTTTCTATATCAGTATAAAACATTTACATTCAAAAAGAAAGTGGTTTCAACAAAATAATTTTATATTTGAAACTTTTATATAATAAAAAGTCAGTAAAACTACTGACTTCAACTCTTTTCAAGATTAAATCGAAAAAATCTGTCCGACCAGATAAGTGACCGCCAT
>ERZ773050.1287-NODE-1287-length-13954-cov-5.525433_pt1 | contig 13954 bp, 13 predicted proteins | sample MGYA00580632_ERZ773050 | MGnify/ENA primary metagenome ERZ773050 (study PRJEB29015, sample SAMEA2738123) | human oral metagenome | biome: human oral; feature: human-associated habitat; material: saliva | place: China | collected 2166 ... | reverse complement strand
GGACCTGGCCGCCGCCGCTGGTGGCGTGGTGGATGTGCCAGTTGTTGCGGCAGCCCGGGGCGAAGGTGACGTTGTGGACGCCGACGACGCACTCGGGGTCGGTCACGAGGTTGTTGAGAAAGCTGTCCCCGGTGAAGTACTGGGCGTAGGCGGTATTGGGCTCGCCCTTGCCGAAGACGTTCTCGGCGGCGAAGGCGGACTCGTCGGTGGTGGCGGTCATGACTGTTCAGTGACTCCTCGTCGGTGATGCGGCGGGCGCGACCGCGCCGCGCGGCGGCTCGTCGGACGCGCCCCCCCCGCCAGGGTAGGAGGGTGCCGGGGCGCGAGCCAGGCCCTCCTGGGACCGGTCAGGAGGGCCGGTCAGGAGGGCCGGTCAGGAGGGAGGGGGCGGATCCGGGGTGTTGTCGCTCATCGGGACCGCGGCGCCCCTCCCCGACCGACCCCCTGGGTCGCCCCCGGCCACCAGGCGGACCGCCGCGCGCCGGGTCGGCCCCGGGTCGTAGCGTCCCGCCATGACCAGCGCCCCGGCCAAAGGCTCCCCCGCCGCCAGATACACCCACGGACACGGCCCCGCCGTCCTGGCGGGGCACTCCCGCCGCACGGCCACCGACTCCGCCGCCTACCTCCTGCCCCGCCTGCGGGCGGGCCTGGACCTGCTCGACGTCGGCTGCGGGCCCGCCACCATCACCGCCGGCCTGGCCGACGTCGTCGCGCCCGGACGCGTCGTCGCGCTCGACGGCGCCCCGGCGGCCATTGACGCGGCACGAGCCTCCCTGCGCGAGCGCGGCCTGGCCGACGCCGTCGAACTCGTGCGCGGGGACGTGCACGCCCTGCCCTTCGCGGACGACAGCTTCGACGTCGTCCACGCCCACCAGGTGCTCCAGCACGTGGCCGACCCGGTGGCGGCGCTGCGCGAGATGGCCCGGGTGACCCGGCCGGGCGGGATCGTGGCGGCGCGCGACTCGGTGTACTCGGCCAAGGCCTGGTTCCCGCAGCCCCCCGCCCTGGAGCGCTGGCGGGAGGTCTACATGGCGACGGCCCGGGCCAACGGGGGCGAGCCCGACGCCGGCAGCCGCCTGCTGTCCTGGGCGCGGGCCGCGGGGCTGCGCCAGGTGGAGGCCTCGGCCTCGACCTGGTGCTACGCCACGCCCGAACTGCGCTCGTGGTGGGGCGGGACCTGGGCGGAGCGGTGCCTGACGTCCTTCGGGCCGCGGGCGGTCGAGCTGGGGCTGACCAGCGCGGCGGAGCTGGAGGAGATGGCGGCGGCCTGGCGGGAGTGGGCCGCGGCGCCCGACGGCTGGTACGTCGTTGTCCACGGCGAGATCCTCGCCCGGCCCTGACCCTCCTCTTTATCGAGCGGGGGCTGGCCGCGGGGACCAGCTGAGGGGACCGACCGCATCACGACCGGTCCGAACAGCGGCCGAGACCGATTCCTCTCCCCGCCGCCCCGCCACGACGCGACATGAGCGACCGCCATCTGACAGGCTGCCCCCGTGCTCCCGCCCCGCCCCACCCCGCTCACCCGCCTCCTGACCGCGCGGTCCGTGCTCGACCACCCGCAGGTTCGCCGCCACCCTCTCGACGCCGCGCAGATCCGCGATCTGGCGGGGATGGCCCGCTGCGGGGACCTGACCGTCCGCCAGGTGGCGACCCCGTCGGTCCTGTCCGATCTCGCCTCCACCACTGCCGCCGATCTGCTGGCCCCCGACGACGTCGGCTGGCGCCTGGGCCACAGCCTCGAGCACGCCCTGGAGCACGGGGTGAGGCTGTGGTTGTGCGAGGTGGACCGGGACGCCCCCGGACGGATCTCCGCCGTTCTGGGCGAGGACCTCATCCACGTCGTCTCCCTCGATTCCGGGCTCGACGGCGGGACCGGGCTCGACGGCGGGACCGGGCTCGACGGCAGGGTCGGGCTCGACGGCGGGACCGCATCCGCCGGCACCGTCGTCATCGCCGTCAGCCCGCTCGAGCTCGTCCTGTCCCTGGCCGGGCGCTCCGAGGCCTCCCGCGGGTACCTGCGGGAGGTGCTGGAGGGCGTGGACACGCTGCGCTGCCCCCACCGGGCGATCGCGGCGCTGCGTGCGGCGGGCGTGGCCGTCATGGAGCGCCCGGCCACCGTCCGCCTGGCGCGCAACCCGGTGGCCCTGGCCTACGTCGTCGTCTTCATCTACTCCTCGCTGCGGGCGCTGCCGGTGGCCTTCGTGCCCGGCTTCCGCGGCCAGTGGTGGGTGCTGTGGCTCATCGACATCCTCACCGCGATCCCCTACACCTGGGGCATTGTCGAGATGGTGGCGGGCCGCCGGCTGCGGTGGCGGCTGCTGGGATTGGCGACGACGCTGTTCACCTTCCTCGCCCCCTACGTCTACTTCTGGATCCACGGGCGCGACTCCCCGCCGGGGGTGCTGGCGATCGTCGCAGCCATGATCGTGGGCAGCGCGGGCCTGGAGGCCGTGCGCTGGTGGCGCGACCGGGTGATCGTGCGGGGGCTGGAGGAGGCGCCGTTCTGAGACCCGGTTCGGCGGGACTCGGGGCGGGCCCCGGTCCGGCCAGGACGGCGAGGCGGACGACCCGTTCGATCGGTCCCGGCCCCGGACGCAAGGACATCCGCGACCTGCTCGCCATCGCCGACGCCGCCGACGCCGACCGCGACATGACCGCTCTCACGCTCGCCGTCGGCCCCTCCGGTATGAAGCGTCTGCGCGCCGCATGGGCTCTGGCCGACTCGCTGTCCGACCGGACGCGGCCGCTGCCCTCCAGCCCCGTGGAGGCGGCCCGCGCACTGGTGCCGGCCGCCGTGGAGACGGCTGACACCTTGACCGCCGTCAAGACGCTGCTGGGCTGAGCCGTGGCCGCGCGCTGCCGCATGTACCGGCTCCGTGATGCCCACCACGAGCAAGTGCACGAACCGAGAGTCTGCCGCCACTGCTGGGCGACGTGCCGCAACGCCCCGCAGGAGGGGCGCCGGTGGTGCGCCGACTGCGAGCGCGCCGCCGCCGACTGCGGCGACCCGAGGGTGATCTGCTGGCTGGACGGCCTCACCGAGCCGCCGACTACCCCCGAAGAACTGATCGACAACCTGACGACGGGGATCTGACCGATGAAACTGTTCAAGAAGCGCAAGCGCAAGGATGCCGACTTCTGGTCCCGGCCCGCCATGGTGCCCACCGCCGCCGGTGAGGCGGCGGGCGGTCACGCCGCCAGGGCGAGACGCTGGCGGCGCCTGGTGAGGGCCAACTTCATCGCCTTCCCGGTGCTCGTCCTGGCCCTCGTCATGACGGTGACCCAGCTCATCACCACCTCCGCCGGCTCCCGGGACGGCGACGGAGGCGACGGTGTGCCGACGGCGGTCAGGGCCGAGGCCCTCGACGCCGTGGACGACTGGATCGGCTCCGACAACCCCCCGCTGACCGGGGCGAGAGTGATCGGCTGGAACGGAGCCACCGAACTGGCCTGGCCCGACGCCGCCGAGGAGAAGGACCGCACCTACACGGTGTGGGTGGCGCATGTGCTCGTGTCCACCGACACCGCCGTCTACGACGTCGGCGTGCGCATCGATCTCGACGGCGCGGGCGCATCCGTGGCAGGCTCGCCCAGTCTCGAGATGATCCCGCCCGCCGCCTCCACCGCCGCGAATGACACCGGGTGGCCGGGCACCGTCCCCGTGTCAGCCTCCGACGCCGTCACTCGCGCCGTCCAGGCCTGGGCGCAGGCCTACACGTCGGGCGATCGGACGAGACTAACCACGGTGATCGCCGACCCGAACGCCTCCCACGCCTACCTGCCCGTCTCCGGGTTCACCGGGGCGACCGCGACCGTCAACGGCGCCGCCTATCACGCCTATAGGCGCGGGGGCGACCCGGACACGAGCGAACTCATGGTCAGCGTGACCCTGGCCGTCGAGCGCGACGGACTCGACAAGCCCGCACGGATCGGCTTCGATCTGCTCGTCTCCGACCCGACCACCGGGGCGGCCCGGGTCACCGCCTGGGGCGCCCCGGGCACAGGGCCGACCCTGACCCCGTACGCCAATGCCGTGGGAGTGGGCGGAGCCGACATCCCCACAGCCCACCCAACCGCGACCCCCGGTTCGACTACGCCAGCCCCGGCCGCGACCCCCGGTTCGACTACGCCGGCCCCGGCCGCGACCCCCGGCGCGACCGCGCCAGCCCCCACCGCCGCCCCCGCACCCGCCGCAACGCCGAAGGAGAACTGATGGAGCCTCCGATCGATCACCCCACCTCCGTCCTGCGAGCCCCACTGCGCGAGGACCCGGGCCTGCTCATCGGCATCGACGGGTCGGCCTGGCTGTACCGCCAGGTGCCCCGCGCCCCCGTCACCGACGCGCGCACCCCGCAGGACCGCGACCTCGCCGCCGGACCGATCAACGGCCTCGTGGCGGAACTGGCGGCCACGACCAGCGTGCTGATCAAGCGCCGGCGCCTGAACAAGGCCGGCTACCGGGAGATCCACGTGCTGTCCACCATCGCGCCCAGCACCTTCACCGCCCCGCAGGGGCACCCGAACGCGAGCCTGCTGAACGACTACTTCTCCGACATGCGGGTGCTCCATCGCAACCTTTTGCTCGGTGTGCGGTTGCGCAGCTCGGCGCGGCGGGGCACCTGGCGCCATACCGTCGCCGACTTCGTCGACTCCATGATCGAGGGCGGAGCGGCCCTGGAGGACTGGATGGGCGACGCCGCCGCCGTGGGCACCATGTTCGACCACTACGGCTACACGATCCCCGATCAGGAGCACATCGGCGCGGCCCTGGCCTGGTTCAACGACGGCGCTCACCCCGATGTCATCACCTATCCGCACGGGGATCACCTGCACGTGTTCGGCTCCTGGTCCGCCGCGCAGATGGCGCACCGGGCCGTGACCAACAACACCGACTGCGCGCAGTGGCGGATCGAGCACCACTCGGTCATGACGATCGCCTGCCTGGACTCCTTCAGGGGCGGATGGGAGATCGACTCGACCGACCCGGAGGCGGCGTGGGCGTCACGACTGCACCGCGACGCGGGGGCCCGCGCCATCTCGGTGCGCGCCCTCATCGAGCCCGCGGCGATCACCAGGGGCGAGATGCGCCGCCATCGGCGCGAGTACGAGCACGACCTGGCCAAGGCTCAACTCCAGGGGCGGATGGACAAGGCGGAGGCCGAGACCGCTACCGCCAACCTGGCGGACACGGAGCGCGCCTACGCCAGGAACCCGCCGCCCACGCTCACCGACGTGCGCGTGAGCGTCGCCGTCGACGGCGTGTTCACCGACCCGTCGGCCATCGGCGCGGGCACCGGCAACATCCTGCTGACCCGGCCCAACCGGCAGGAGGAGCTGCGCACGGAGATGGGGCTGTGCTCCCCCGTGCGCGAGAACCCCCACGTCCGGGACTGGCCCGCGCAGGTACTGGCCGCCTCCGGCGTCGGCGACGCCTCCGTGGTGGGCGACGGGGCCGCCTCCACGGTCCTGATCGGCTTCGCCGAGCACGACCAGGAGATCGCGGGGTACGAGCCGTCCCGGGCCGGCAACGAGGACAGCGCCCCGGCCACCTTCGTCGCCGGGGACACCGGCACCGGCAAGACGCAGCTGCTGCTGTGGATGGCGAGCCAGGAGGTGCGGGCGGGCCGGGACGTCGTCTCCTTCAGCCCGAAGGCCATGAGCAGCGCCGACCGGCTCGTGGAGAACATCGCCGGTCGCCCCGGCGCGGACGGCAGCCCGGTGCAGGCCCGCACCGTCACCCTGTCGGACCTGACCGGTGTCGACGGCGTACTGGACCCGCTGGGCTACGACCAGGACATCAGCGCCGCCGTCAACCGCGCCGCCGCTAATATCCTGTCGGTCAACCCGTGGGGCACGGCGACGGCGCGCAGCCTGTGGGAGTCCGCTCTCGTCCAGGCGCTGCGCCGCGGCGCGCAGGCCGGGGCTCGCACCACCGGTCAGGCCCTGCTGAGGGCCAAGGAGGCCGGCGCCCCCGCCGAGATGGTCGACGCCGTCCTCGACCTGGCCGGCGCATACCCGCAATTCCGGGCGTTCGTCGGATCCGATTCGGGGCGGGCGGCGCGCCACTCGCTGCGGGGCTGGACCCATATCCAGGTCGGCTCCAGCCCCCTCAACCTGCCCGACGAGCAGGCCCTGGCCGCGGGCGACGTCACACTGTCCCAGCGCGTGGACGTGACCCTGGTGCGCGCCCTGATCAACACCTACATCCACCTGCTGCGCGAGCGCGGCGGGTCCGTCTACCTCGACGAGGCCTGGGTGTTCCTCCTGGTGGGGCGCTCCGAACTGGACGCCGCGGGCCGCCTGGCGCGCGAGTACGGCGTCAGCATGGTCCTGTTCAACCAGAAGGTCTCCGAGATGCGCGGCGCGGGCCTGGAGGGCTACTTCTCCCGGTCCCTCATCCTGCCGCTGAGGGATCGGGTCGAGGCGGAGACCGCCCTGCACATCGCCGGACCGGACCTGGTGACCCCCGAGCGTCTGGCCCGTCTGCAGGCCAGGGCGACCAAGGGGGAAGGCAGGTCCGTGGTGCCCAATTGGGAGTCGATGCGCCACCTGGCAGCCCGGAACGGCAACGGCGGGACCGTCAAGAACCCTGATGGCTCGGACAAGACCGTACGCGGCGCGGTCGCCTACTACGCGGATCTGGACGGGCACTGCGTGCCCGTCGAGATCGTCCTGCCTCCGGAGTTCCTCGGCCTGTCGACGACCAACGCGGGTGTGCTCCTGGCACGGCGTCGGGCCGCCCGCGCCGGAGCGGGAACCGCGCCGGGTGCCTGACGGGCCCGCTCAGCGCCCGGCCGCCCTGACCTGGGCGGTGGAGGCGAAGAAGAAGCGCCAGCGTCCGAACCGGTCCCGGCGGCCCACGTCGTAGCCGTCGGCGGTGGGCAGCGGGTGGGCGGCCTTGAGCCGCTCCCAGGCCTCGGCGGCGGTGGGGGCGTCGCACTCCCAGACGATCTCCTCGACCGCCACGCCCTCGTGGTCGAGGCGGCCGGCGACGCTCACCCGCTCGTCGTGCTCGGAGGCGGCCAGCACCTCCGCCGGGGCGGGGAAGCGACGGTAGGCCTCGGGGCCGAGGGAGCGGATCACCTCCGTGGCCGCCGCCCCGGACAGGTTCTTGAATCGCACCGCCCCGCCCAGGCGGGCGGGGTCCACCTTGATGGTGGAGAAGCGGGCGACCGGCGGGGCGACGGTGTGGCCCTCTAGCGCGCTGAGCAGGCTCTGCCGGGGGCGGCCGCGGGCGGCCGTCGCCAGGGCCGCGGCCAGGGCGCGGTCGTCGCCGCGGCCGACGGGGGCGTCGGCGGGGGCGGCCAGGGCGGGGCAGTCGTGGTCCCTGCCGCCGGTGACCGCCCAGAAGCGCCCGCAGCGCGGGCACTGCTCGGCGTCCACCCTGTCGCGCTTGCGCACCACCTCGGTAGCCAGGACGCGCCCGGCGCTGCCTGCGAGCATGCGGTCGTAGGTGTCGCGGGGCGTCTTCCAGGCGTACGTGCTGCCGGGTCGGCCGTCGTTCTCTCGCAGGGTGGCGAACAGGGTCCTGGTCGCCGGGTCGTAGGCGAGTTCGCTGACGGCCCTGGAGCGGACCGGCACGGGCGCGACGCCCCTGCGCCGTTCCTGCTCGGCGAGCAGCTCGCTGAAGGTGCCGGCCTCGTTCATGGCGAAACTGGGGTGGTCCGCTCCGAGGACCCAGGTCACCTGGCGCTCGGCGTACCGGGCGCAGGCCGGGTCCATGCCGTGCGCGCGAGCGCTCCACACGCCGTGCTCGGAACGGGTGACTCTGACCCAGCCGGCGACGTGCCCGTGGTCGTCGCCCGCCTGGACGGGCACGTCGAAGGCCGTGACCCCGGTATCGGCCATCCGGTTGATGCCGGCGACGCTGGGCATGCGCAGGACGTTGCCGCCCGCGCCCCGGTAGGTGCGCACCAGGTAGCGGATGCCGCCCGGGCTGGGGGCGATCTTGGGCGCCGGGACCCGCAGGTCGATGGGGGCGGTGGCGGCCGCGTCGCGCCAGAACGTATTGCTCCTCCCGGCGGTGTCCCGGGTGATCGACCGGGCCCGGACCACGCCCGTGGCCTCCAGCTCGGCGGCCCGGTCGGTCAGTTCGGCGGCGGGCGGTCCCGGTACTCGCCCTGCGAACCGGCCGTTCGCGTCGCGGATGATTCCATTCTTCTCGTCGAAGTCGCTCATGCTTCTACTGGCGTCGTCGGCCGTCAGTCAGGTGAAGGGGGGGCGGAGTCGCCGGGGTCGGCGGACGACCGGTCCGGAATCCTCGCGGAGCCCACGGGGGCGGTGCCGCGCACTGCTGGAGACGTCCGCATCCGCCCGACACGGAGGAGCCCGCCATGACCGCCGCCCCCGGACTCGCCCCTGCGACCGTCGCCTCTGCCCGGACCGGCAGGACGCTGCGCATCGACTCCGCGAGGGGCGGGCCGGCCCCGCAGGTGGTCATCGACCACCTCATGGATGTGCGCGGAGGCGACTTGGGAGCCGGGGACCGGGTCCTCGTGATCCGCCCCGCCTACGGCGTCTACCTGCCGGACACGGCCGCGACCGTGACGGTCTGGGGCGGGTCGGTGTGCCGCACCTCCGACCGCTGCCGGGGCGGGTTCGAGGTGCGCGCCGGCGCGAGACTCGTCGCCCGCGGCGCCGCCCGGGTGCGCGTCCGCAGCGGGGGCGCAGCGGACATCTACGACGACGCGGCCGTCGAACTGCACGAGGGCGCCTGCGGGTACGCGTACGGCGGGCGGGTGCGCACCCACCGCGGCGCGACCGTCTACGCGTGGGCGGGGTCGCGGGTGCGCGCCGACGAAGGCGCACGGGTGTGGATCATGGGCGTCGGCGTCGCCCTAGATGCCGACCCGCGCGCCCTGGTCGGCAACGGCGCGGACTCCCCCTTGGCCGCCCGGACGGGCCTTCTGGTCAAGGGGGACGTCCTCGCCTCAACTCCGAGGCGGGGGCCTACGACCCCGAGCCCCTCCACGGGCACCTGTGAGGAACGGCTTCAGCCCCAGGGATCGGCGGCCCTGCCCCGTCGCCTCTCAATGATGGGTCCCGCGAGGGGCCTTTCTCCTCCCGAGCATGGACAGGTACCGCAGGCTCGTCGTCGACCGGCGACCCGGCAGCCGGCCGCGTAGCCACCCGGCGACCACCGAGCCGATGGACGCCGCCGCGGCCGCCGCCGCCGCGCCCGGGCCGCCGGGAGCGGCCGCCATGGTTCCGAGTGCGGCGTGGACGGCGTCGTTCTTCACCACCTCGATGAGGCGTCCCCGCCTGATCCTCTCGCCAAGGCGGCGCGAGCTCTCCCGCATCGAATCCTCGAAGGACGCGACGGCCAGGCCGGCCGGGGCCCCGGAACCCGTTGACGCCTCGAGCCGGTCAAGGCCCTGACGCACGTCGTAGCGGAATCGTTCGAAGGCGTCCTCCCCGCGAATGCTCAACGCGTCCGCGACGGTGAGCGCCGCCGGGTCGAGGTTCGGCACCTTTCCGAGGTCGAGCGTCCCGAAATGCCGTGCGGGGCCGATATCGCCCTCCAGGCCGGCGTTGATGGCCTCCTCGAAGAGTCGGCGCTCCAACGACCCCCTGAAGGCCAGATCGCAGGAAGGGTCCGCTGACGCGACCGCGAGCTGCCAGGACACCTCGATGAGCGCGGCGCCGAGCCGCACGACTCGCCCCTCGGCCTCATCCTCTGACCGGGGCGCGCCGATACGCATTCCGAACAGGCGGTAGAGTTCCCGGACCTGCCGGGCGTACCCGGGAAGCAGTGGGTCCGGCTGGGCCCGCACGCTCCCGGCCGCCTGGACGAAATCGACGAAAACCCGCAGGTCCGGCCCGACCCCGAACACCTTGAGGACTGCCGCTCGGGCGGCGTCCTCCAGATCGGGGTGGGACCGTGCGGTGCGGATGACTCCGGCCTCGATGAGGGGCTCGATCCGGGCGAGATCCCGCGTGATCGCACCGAACATGCTCAGTGCGACGGCCGTTCCCCGCCGCTGGCGCGTCCTCTTCAACGCGGCGATCGGATCGGCGATGACGATGCCGTCGTGGATGAGAAGCAGCGTCAGCGCCCTTCCCAGGACGTCGGCCCGATCCCCGCCGACGAGCGTCCTGTTCCCGAACGCATGATGACTGACGAGGGGCCAGATTCCGCCGTCCGGCGCCGATGTCGCCCGGCAGGACGCGCTCTCGTGGAAGTCGAGCAGCATCCTCAGGTCCCGCTCGCGCAGGGTGAGCCCCTCGTTGACGATCTCGGACGGCGACCTGTTGAACACGTGCCGGTAGACGTCACCGAGTCCCGTCCCGTCCATGTCCCGCCCCCTGCCGGTCATCACCGCGTCCCGTTCCGGCCGGTCCCGGTCGCCGCACCATCATCCACCGCCGTGCGCCCCGCCGCACCGCCTTCCAGCCGAATCACCCGATATCTCGTTCCCTTCACCTGACTGGCGGCCGACGACGCCAGTAGGAGCATGAGAATCACCACCAGCACCCGCAACCGGGTGCAGACCGTCCCTCCGCCCATCGCCCCCGCTAGGACCATGGCGCGCCGGAGGGCCGCGGCATGAGCGGACGGATCCTGCCCGTCGTCCTGCCCGACGGCTTCGACCCGACAAGGGACCGGGCCAAGCTGGAGGCGAAAGTCCGCCGGGTCAAGGGCGGGAACTGGGCCCTGACGAGCATCGACCCGCAAGCCGGACGGGCCTATTTCGCCGACGTCGCCTCTGTGACCACCATCATCGACAATGACGGGTGCAAGGGCGCCCGTCTGCCCGCCGGCGTCAAGCCCTCCGACGGGGCCGCTCAGGCGGCGCTGCTCGCCGAGGCGTTCGACGCCCGCTACCCCGGTCAGGGGTGGACCATGACCGTCTTCGACCCTTACCGGCGTCGTGCCGTCATGGAGCGCCTTGACCCCGACGAGTTGCGCGCCCGTGAGGCCCTGGCCGCCGCCCTGGGGGTCAGGCCGTGGGAGGTGCGGGTGCGCGGCGCGGACGGCGGCGGCTTCGACGTCGACCTGCCGCCGAGTTACGTGCCCTCGCGGCACGACGCCAGGCTCGGCGAGGCGGTCACCACGGTCATCGGCCGTCCCGGCTGGTACCTGCGGACGGACGCCGCGGCCCTGACCATGCGGATCCGCCCCGGTGAGCTGCCGACCTTCCCAGCCGCGATCCCCTACCCGTTCGACGCCCCGGTCGACGACGTCTGGTCGATCCCGCTCGGTGAGGCCCTGGGCGAACCCGGGCGCCCCAACACCCCCGTGCCGATCGACTTCGACGGCGTCCCGGGCCTGCTGTCCACCGGCACCGCCGGCAGCGGCAAGAGTGTGGGCGTCAACGGCCTCATCACCGGAGCGCTCCTGCGGGGCTGGGAGCTCGTGGTCGTCGACGCGCCCCACAAGGCCGTCGACTTCCTGTGGTGCCGGGACCTGTGCCGCCCCGGCGGGTGGGGGTGCGACTCCAAGGAGCAGGCCCTGACGGCCCTGGACCTGGCTTACGAGCGCGGCCAGGAGATCGCCCGGCTGCTCAAGGCCCGCGGCGCCCAGAAGGTCCAGGATCTTCCCCCGAAGGAGCGCCCCAGACCGATCCTCATCGTGGTCGACGAGGCCACGGCCCTGTTCATGCTTGAGCCCGTGCCCCGGGGAATCCCCAAGGACCATCCGCTCGTCGTCGAGGCCGTCGCCAAGAACCTGGTCACCCAGACCCTCGTCAATCGGGTGGCGGCGATCCCCGCCGAGATGCGCTTCGCGGGCCTGCGGATCGTGGTGTCCACGCAGATGGCGCAGGCCAAGACCGGGTTCGGCGGCCCCCTGAAGGCCAACCTCGCCCACCGGGTGCTGTGGGGCGCCAACCCCTCGGAGTCGGCGCGCGGCTTCGCCCTGAGCGACCCCAGGGGCGCACCGCGCGTGCCCGAGTGGATCCGATCCGACGAGGCGGCCGCGCGCGGCGTCGGCGTGGCCGAGTTGGAGGACGGGGTCCCGACGGTCGTCAAGGGCTACTTCGCCACCACCGCCCAGATGCGCGCGCACCTGCTCGACGCCGGCGTGTCGCGCTGCGAGCGCCCCGAACCCACGGCGGCGCAGGTGGCGGCCCACACCCCCTCCCTGGACGACACCGCCGACAGCCCCCGCGCGCCCTTCCGCCTGGAGATCGAGGGGGGTTTCGGCGACGTCGATGACACGACCGGGGCGGATGGGCTCAAAGGGGCCGCCAGGGCCGCCCACGAACTGGCCGCGAGCGCGGCCGCGGCCGGCCGGAGGCCCGCGACGGGACGGGGGAGCAGATGAGCGCCGACCCGCGCCACGGCCCCGGACGGGTCGCGGCGAGGGCGGTGACGGTCGGCCCGCGGACCCTGGAGGCGTGCGTCGCCCACGCGCTGGGCCGCCCCGGCTACGTCGCGCGCTGGACGGCGTCCACGGTGCGCGCCCAGTGGACGGCCCTGCCGCCGGACTCCCGCACGAGAGTGCTGAGGATGATCCGGGCGGCGATCGCCTCCCGCCCGGCGGGCCGGGTGCGCGACGCCGACGGGTGGGCGGACCTGGTGGCCTGGGGCGGGGAGCACCTCGACGACCCGGTCGCCGGCGCCCCTGAGCTGGACGGCGGTCTCATCCCGGCGGCCGTGCGCGCGGTCCTGGCGGGCCGGGCCCGGGAGCAGGCCGGGCGCGTGTGGGCGGACCTGGATGCGGCGTGGCCACGACTGATGACCGCAACCCGCCAGGTGGTGCTCACCGACCTGGCCGACCACGACGACGCCCGCCTGGCCGTCTACGCCCCCGCCGACCCGCGGGCGGCCCGTCTGGCCGCCGGGGCCCTGGCGCGCACCGGACGCGCCCAACGGGCCCGCGACCTTCTGACCCTGACGGCGGGTGAGGACGATTCGCGTCGGCGCAGTTGAGGCCCCTGTCGCAGTCGGCGCCGATGGGTCGCGGTGTTCGCAACCCTGCACGGTCGGCGGGCGCATCCGCGCACCACTGGCCCCGACAAACACCATCTCCAGGAAGGTTCCACCTATGGTCACCACCACTGTCCGGGTCGGGGGAAGGATCCCCGACACCGTCTTCCACATCGGCCTGCGAGACCAGGCCGACTCCAGCCTCATACTGTTCGATACGCCGCAGGAGGTGATTGCGGCCCTCGACCCCGGATATTTGTCCGAAGGGGCGGAGGACGAGTACCGGGCCTTCGCCGCCCGGTACCGGATCGCGGTCGCCTTCATCGACGCCGCCCACGACCGGTTGGACCCCGAGGAGGTCGCCGCCCTGAGCGACGAGGAGCGCATGGCCCTGTCGGTGCGCGGCCGCGCCGCCGTCACCGACGTGACGAGGTGGCCCGGCAGGGTCCCCCTCTACGTGATGGCGACTCTGCACGCCCCGTACACGGGGGCGCCCCTGCCCGAGGGGGACCGGGTCTACCCCATTGACCCGTACACGGAGGCGTCCCTGGTCGCGTCTCTGGCGGACGCCGGGCTCCTGGACGCCCGAAAGGTGCGCCCCGGGCAGGTGTGGGACGGCGGGGCGCAGTAGCTCCCGCACCGCCGTTGGGCCGGCGCCCGGATGCGTCGGTCGCGGCCCGCCGCGCACCAGTGGGGACGCGGAGAACACCCCCGCCGGGGACAGGAGCCGACGGGGGCGATGAGGAAAGGAAGGAACCTCATGGAAGAGGCTACCGGGTGCCGTTCCGCGGGGCCGGCATCGGCGTCGCCCGGGACCTGCGCTCGATCGGAGCAGGCAGTGTACCGGGCGCGGGGGCGCGCCCGATGGCGGGCGTGCAGGGAGCGCCTGGCCCTGGCCGCCCGGGCGGCCAAGCGGGTCGGGGGTGAGCGGCCGTGAGCGCGGAGGCCGCCAGCACCTACTACGTGGTCGTCGAGGTGCCCGCCGGCGAGTGGCTGACCTCCAACGGCCGCTACCACTGGGCCTCCCGCGCCCGTCGGACGCGGAAGTTGCGGACTCGGGCCGCGCTCGCGGCTCGTGCGGCCC
>ERZ773050.1286-NODE-1286-length-13957-cov-3.396777_pt1 | contig 13957 bp, 12 predicted proteins | sample MGYA00580632_ERZ773050 | MGnify/ENA primary metagenome ERZ773050 (study PRJEB29015, sample SAMEA2738123) | human oral metagenome | biome: human oral; feature: human-associated habitat; material: saliva | place: China | collected 2166 ... | reverse complement strand
CAGACTCTGCATGAATTACTCTATTTTAAATATATACATCAAATTATACATTCCTATTGTCATTTCCGAATGGAAAGAAAAACTTGATGAACAAATTCATTAGCTGCCAGCTTCTCTAAACGATTTACTAAAACTGAATTATTTAGTTCTGCAAGGAGTTATATTGATAAACAAAATAACTTATATATAAAAAAGGAAGTTACTCCTATCTGTAACTTCCTTTTTATATCTGGTGCGCCCAGAGGGAATTGAACCCCCGACCTGCAGTTTAGGAAACTGTCGCTCTATCCTACTGAGCTATGAACGCAAGTATATATCTATTATAGTCTAACTGTACTATACCTAGCAATATGAAATCTAAAATAAGATTCGATCTGTATCCTATGTGCATATCCACAATACAGAACATTTTTTCTAACCCTTTAAGATTCAATAAAGCCTTATAGTACAAGGGTTATTCACTTTTTGTGTATAAGATGTGTATAACTATAGAGTTATTAACATCAAATACACAAGTTATTAACAATCTACTCACAACCTATACTCATAGTTATACACTGAGTTATCCACAGTTTAGTGGATAACTGTTCCATATGTACGATAAAAGTATCTTTTTTGTTCTATTTTTACACTATATCCACTAGTATTGTCTATCTACCCATGACATAGATGTACTATTGCTTACATATACGATAAAACAAAGCTATATCTCATCATCTACTACATACACAATAAGCCTATAGAACATAGCTAACCTGTTCTATAGGCTTTATCATATACATGGTATATATCAGATTTTCTCTTACCAGGATACTTTCAGTATGCACCGCATCGTATCTTGCAAGTACTGACTATCCACCATATGCTCTCACTTATTCAGCAAAATATAATTGACCATCTACTTCTACTGGAATACCCCAGTCAACTTGCACGCCATTTTTGTTCCACATACGAGTTAAGGCTAATTTTAAGTTATCGTAGGAATCCAATGGTTGCACTGTCAACTCATCATATGTGTTTAATCCTGTGGCATGCATTACTGTTTGTTCTGCTTGCAAATAGGATTCTACTTTCTCTTTCCAAGTTACATCATCTAATACCACTTGGCATTCTTTTGTTCCTTTGTTATACGCAATATGACCACGCTCATTATCTCCATAATGAATTGCTAAATATACCCATTCCATGGTGTACCCTCTTTCATGACTAACATAAGTTATGATGTATACTATACTCATACTTTGATGTATTCTGTTTCTATTATATCGTATATTTCTAAATAGTGGCAATATAGATACTTTTTACTTTATACTGAACTACTCTCCACCGCTACTTTCCGTGTCACCATTACTTTATCCACCCGCGTGTTATCCATATCCATGACTTCAAATTGCAATGGCCCATAGTGACAGCGGTTGGCTTCTTTGGGAATACGACCGATTAAGTAGGTCACGAATCCCCCTAATGTTTTATACAGATCGTCTTCTTCTCCTGGCAATAGTTCATCTACTTCAAAGTATTCTTTCAGTTCTTCAATGCTAATAAGACCGTCTACTAGGTAGGACCCATCGTCCCGTTGGACGATGCGATTTTCTTCTTCTTTCTTTTCCTCTTCCCCAGATGGCATCAATCCCACGATTTCTTCCATAATATCGTGGAATGTAATCATTCCGCTCATTCCGCCGTATTCATCTAGTACAATGGCTTCATGAGTACCTTCTTCTCTGAAAGTAGATAATACTTTCATCAAGGACAAGGATTCTGGTACGAGCACTGGTTTACGCATGCAATAAGCTAGAATATCTTTCATCGGACGATGGCTTTCTTTCATTTGTTGTGCCAATACATCTACAGAAGAGACTAATCCTTTCAACTCATCCAAGGAATCATCACCTACTGGAATCCGATGTTCGTTGCATTCCATAATGGTTTCTAAAATTTCCTCATCACTAGCGTTGATATCGATCCACGTTAACTGCGTACGAGGTGTCATGATATCGCTGGCATCAAGGTCAGCTAAGCGGAAAATATTTTCTACCAACACTGGCTCTTCTTCTTCATAAGCGCCCAGTTCCACACCTTGTACGAGCATTTTATTAATTTCCGATTCCGTTACCGGTGCTTCTTCCTTGTGTTTAACGCCTAATACTTTCAGTAGCACCGTTGTAGACATACTGAGAAGTGCCACAAATGGTTTTGTAATCGTGGCAAAGTATTTCATAGGAATTGCCATCATGATGGCAATGGATTCTGGAGAATTGTATGCCAACCGTTTCGGTACTAATTCCCCTATGACTAAGGATAAATAGGTTGTTAAAGATACGATAAAAATAGGGCTCACTGTATCGGCATAATCAGCTAACCACAAGATATGTTCTTTGATATAGGTCGCCATAGGATCGGAAAAAGTAGCCCCTGAATACAAACCAGTGACGATACTAATTAAAGTAATACCAATTTGTATAGTGGAAAACATTTCATTCGGATCTTCCGCTAGCTCGATGGCCATGCGAGCTCCACGATTACCGGCTTCTGACTTTTCTTCTAATAATCCTTTACGAGCATTAATAATGGCTAATTCCGTCATGGAAAATAAACCATTTAAAATGATGAGTATGACTACAATTAAAATTTCTATACCTATGTCACTGCCCACTGATTCTATCTCTCCTTATCGATTCCTATCTATAAAACTTTACTATATCTATCTAACTAATCATCTACTAACTTTAAATAATTATGTATTCTAGTACAATACTTACTGTCTATTTTTACTAAATTATATTTCAATACTTAAAAATATATTGAAATACTTCTGCATTCTTATATAATACTTGTTTGCTATTTATAAAAGTAACTCTAATAGATACTAAATAACAACCGCTGTTCCTGTGCATGTTACCATGAGCATACCATTCGTTTCACCTAATGTTTCATAACTCACAGATACACCTACGATTGCATTAGCTCCCATATCTTTCGCACGTTTACTCATTTCTTTTAAAGATGCCTCACGAGCGCTAGATAAAGATGATTCATAACTATTGCTACGACCCCCTACAACATCTCGAATAGAAGAGAAAAAGTCTTTCACAAAGTTACGACCTTCTACAACTTCTCCAAAGACGATTCCTTTATATTCTTTAATTGGTTGTCCTTCAATTTGCATCGTTGTTGTAATAATCATAGATATCTCCTTTATTCTCATATTGATATGATTTAAACCTTATTATTCGTATTATATCATATTTAGAATACTTCCATATAACACTATATAAATACTTGTTGAACCAGTACCATATACAGAATTGTTCCACCCCCAATGGATAGGAACGAACATATTTCCTTTCCATAGGTGCAATAGTACCGTCACAACTACGGCGATTATATCCGGCATACCGTGATATATACCGGATACATTCACATGTCGCAAGGAAAATACTACCAACAAACTCATCGTTGCCGACGGCAATACTTTCCCTAAATACTGCACATAAGCAGGTGTTTTCATTTTCGAATTAAATATGACAAATGGTAAAAACCGTGTTGCCATAGTGCCTAGAACAACAATGGCAATGGTTATGATTTGTTCCGTGAAAGTCATTGCTCTCCCTCCATTGTATTACGTAATAGACTTAGCATCACCACAATACCAATCATAGCAGGAATCATAAAGTGTTCACTGCCAAATACAATCAAGGCAACGCCAGGAATCAATAACCCTATGCCAGAGCTAATCAAATTTCGTTGCAATTTATATTGCTCCAAAGCCAACACAATAAAGAGTGCTGTCAGTACAAATTCTAATCCTTTCGCATTAAAAGATAATACAGATGCAAAAAGATTACCTATGACAGAACCCACAACCCAATATAACTGATTCAATAGAGTTACAAAAAAATAACACCATTTCTTGGAAATTTCAGCAGGAATTTGTGATGTATAGTTAATGGAAAAACTTTCATCTGTCATTCCAAATATCAAATACGGTTTTAACCACCCTGTATTACGATATACTGTTAGCATGGATAATCCATAAAATATATGACGACCATTGACCATGAGTGTAATCAAAAAAGCACTTACTGGATCAAAGGGAGATAGTAACATAGCCACTGTCACAAATTCCATAGACCCTGCATAAATCAAAGCACTTAATGCCAGTGTATAGCCCCAGGAAAAACCCATGGAGTACATATAGATACCATAGGATGCACCTAAAAATAAAAAGCCAAATAATATCGGTGTTGTTTTAGGAAAAGCATATCGAAAGGCAGATATTATTGTATTTTTTGTTGGTTTAAGTTCCATATATATCATCCTTTCTTTCATCGTGTATCATTAGTATTACTAGATTATCAAATTTTATAACATACTGACAATAATTTTATATAAACGATTAAATACATACATATTCAAAATATGTACATGGATACAAATAACTTAGTGCCACTTTTACATACTATCAAATTCTAGAATACTTATATATTTATAAAATATATAATAGGTTAATAAAAGATTATTTTTATAACCTATTTCCTGTAGTATCCTATTTTAATTATAAAATTAATGAACAGAAAAACAGCCCATGGGAACTTCTTCCCGTAGGCTGTTTCTATTAGTCCTCAAAATCGCGAGATAAATCCACTTCTTTTAGAGGAACTACTTTTGTTTTATGTTTTGCTTTATACCATAAGTATACAGCGAAGAATACTGGAAGACCAATATAAGCAACGGATACTCCGTACCAGTCAATACTTTCACCCATGAAGGCTGTATAGTTTTGACCAGCAATAATGATCAAACACAATGCTAAGGCAAACAATGGACCAAATGGGAACCAAGATGCTTTGTAAGGCAATTTGGATACATCATGACCTTGTGCCACATAAGCACGTCGAAAACGATAATGTGCAATCGCAATCCCCACCCATGTGATGAATCCACTCATACCACTGATATTAATCAACCAAGTATAGGCTTGACCTTCCCCAATTAAGGATGTTAAGAAAGCAAACAAACCAAAGGCTGCTGTTGCTAACAATGCCGGAATTGGCACACCACGTTGGTTAATAGAGCTAAATAATTTTGGTGCATCTCCTGATTTAGATAATGCATATAACATACGTGTAGAGGAGAATAAACCAGAGTTACCAGCCGATAATACAGCGATCAACAAAATAGCATTGATGAAATGTGCCGCCCAGTCAAATCCAAAACGGTCAAATACCAATGTAAATGGACTGATGGACACATTTTCCACAGAACTGTTCAATAAATTTGGATCATTATAAGGGATTAAGAAACCGATGACTGTGAAAGAACCAATATAGAACAATAAAATACGCCAGAAAATAGAGTTAATGGCTTTAGGAATATTTTTTTCTGGATCCTCAGACTCACCAGCAGCAGTACCAATTAATTCTACCCCTTGGAAAGAGAAACCAGCAATCATAAAGATAGCTAAGATAGAGGAGAATCCCCCTACAAATGGAGCCTCTTCGATAGTCCAGTTATGAAATCCTGGAGATTCAGTACCAACCCCAAGAATCAATAAAGATCCTAATAATAAGAATACAATAACAGTAATAACCTTGATGCTAGAGAATAGATATTCACTTTCACCAAAAGAACGAGCTGATAAATAATTCAACACGAACAGAATCAATAAGAACAAAGCAGACCAAACAATAGCTGGCACATCAGGAAACCAGTATTTCATGATGAACGCACTGGCTACGAGTTCCGCTGCTAATGTAATAGCCCAGTTAAACCAAAAATTCCAACCTAAGGCAAAGCCCAAAGCTTTATCTACATAACGAGAGGCATGAGTACCAAAAGAACCAGATACTGGCAAATACGTAGTCATTTCCCCTAAACTAGTCATCAAGAAATATACCATGATACCGATGAAGCTATACGCAATTAACGCGCCACCAGGACCTGCTGTACTCACTACTTCACCACCGGCTACGAATAAACCTGTACCAATAGCCCCACCTAAGGCAATCATATTCATGTGGCGGGATTTCAAACTTCTTTTTAATTTGTTATTTTCCATGAGACTTCTCCTTATAAGTCAAGATTTCGTACATATTCTGCATTATCTTCGATAAATTTTCGACGAGGCTCTACCTTATCCCCCATCAAAACGCTAAATATCTTGTCTGCTGCAATACTGTCTTCCATGCTGACTTGTAGGATGGTTCTATGTTCAGGGTTCATAGTTGTATCCCATAATTGTTCTGCATTCATTTCACCAAGACCTTTATATCGTTGGATCGTAATGCCTTCACGGCCAATTTCATCCAATCTATCTGAAAGTTCTTGGTCACTGTAGGCATACCATTGTTTTTGACCTTTTTTAATTTGGTACAACGGTGGTTGTGCAATAAATACATGACCTTCTTCAATCAATGGTCGCATATAGCGATAGAAGAATGTCAATAATAAAGTACGAATGTGTGCGCCGTCCACGTCCGCATCTGTCATAATGATGATTTTATTGTAACGGCTCTTCGTAATATCAAAGTCTTGTCCGATACCTGTACCAAAAGCAGTAATCATAGAACGAATTTCTGCATTGGCTAATATTTTATCGAGACGAGCTTTTTCTACATTTAGAATTTTACCGCGCAATGGTAAAATTGCTTGGTAACGGCGATCACGACCTTGTTTTGCGGTACCACCCGCAGAATCACCTTCGACAAGGTAAATCTCTGTCATAGTTGTATCTTTTTCAGAACAATCTGCCAATTTACCAGGTAAGGAACTCACTTCTAAGGCATTTTTACGGCGTGTCAATTCACGAGCTTTACGGGCTGCTTCACGAGCACGACTCGCATTGGTTGCTTTTTCGATAATTTTCTTCGCTTCTGCTGGATGCTCCTCTAAGAAGACACGCAATCCATCAGACACGATAGTATCTGTAATCCCTTTGACTTCGCTATTGCCTAGTTTACCTTTTGTTTGGCCTTCAAATTGTGGTTCCAATACTTTTACGCTTACCACAGCTGTCAAGCCTTCACGCACGTCTTCCCCAGTCAAGTTGCTTTCATTTTCTTTCAAAATGCCAGCCTTGCGACCATAATCATTTAAGGTACGTGTTAAGGCTGTACGGAAACCGCTCAAGTGCGTACCACCATCAATGGTGTTGATATTATTAACGAAGGACAAAATCGTTTCGCTATAACTATCGTTATATTGTAATGCCACGTCTACTACCACATCGTCACGAGTATTATCGATGGAAATAACACTTGGTGTGATAGCTTCTTTCGCTTCATTTAAATATTCAATGAATTGTACTAAGCCACCTTCATAATGGAAACTTTCACTGCGACCTTCTCCACGTTTATCAGACAAAGTAATACGTAAACCTTTATTCAAGAACGCCAACTCTTGTAAGCGAGTTTTTAATACATCAAACTCAAAGATGGTGGTTTCAAAAATTTGTGCATCTGGTTTAAATCGTACTGTCGTACCTGTGCGATCCGTCGTACCGATTTCTTTCAAATCAGACGTTTTATTACCACGTTCAAAGGAAATTTCTTGAATTTTTCCATGTTGGTATACATCGACAATAGTCCACTCACTTAAAGCATTTACTACGGAAATACCTACGCCATGAAGACCACCGGATACTTTGTATCCACCACCGCCAAATTTACCACCTGCGTGAAGTTTGGATAATACTAGTTCTACCGCAGGCATACCTGTTTCATGCATCCCTGTCGGAATCCCACGACCATCGTCGATAACTTCAATACTATTATCTTCACAAATGGTCACTTCAATATGCGTTGCATACCCCGCTAGGGCCTCATCCACACTATTATCTACAACTTCATACACCAAGTGATGTAATCCACGGGCAGATGTGCTACCAATATACATACCAGGTCGCATACGAACGGCTTCTAAGCCTTCGAGGACCTGTATATTACCGGCATCATAATTTGTTTGTTCTGCCATCTGACATCCTCCTACTATTTATATAATGACATCCCATACTGGTCACCATATTCTATATAATACATTCTATTATACAATACTTTACTATCTCTGTGAAAGTCTAAGCCTTTATTTCACTTGCATTTTATCTGTTTCATTCCAACGATATTTGTTCGTAATATTCACCACTTGCTCTAAGGTTAATTCTTCTTGTGGTTTCGAAGTAATTAACATAGTAGCCCAATACATATCATTCGCATCCGTAGATCCTTGGAACAAGCGAGTTAAATAATAATAAATACTTTCTTCTTTTGCCACTTCATACCATTCATAGGTGCACCAGGGAGCAATCACTTTCATTTGGTCATACTTATAATGAGGATAATCCTTCAATAAACCTTTTACCGTACAAATGATATGTCTATACTTTTTATATTCACACTGAGGGCATACCTTCGCAGAACCTTCCGATTGCCAACGACCACAGGTAGGACATTGATGAAAATGTTCTTGCTGTAGTACAAACTCTTTCTTCGCTTGCTCCATACGTGTTTGTAATACCTTTTGTCGAAGTTCCTCATGACGGATCACACGAACAGATTTTTCTATACTTTGTACAATCTCAGAGGGCAACACAATTTGATGAAAGTCTATAATTTCCTCATAAACAGGTGTCATATCTAAGGCATCTCCTGATACAAGTTGTTCTTGTAAAGCACGTCGTGGGAGTTGTACTTTGATATCTGTAATAATAGATTCTCCATAATACTCACGCAATGCTTCTAATAACTGTGGTTTGCGCATAGTCATCTCTTGCATCCATACAGTATGACCAATTTCAACTACGATAACAGGTGGCTTTATGTGCACTAATTTTGCTTGTCCACTCACCATAGGTCCTACGACAGATTCCCAATCATGATAGAGTTTCATAAGTCGATACATTTCATAAATGCCTAGTTCTTGTAACATAGCATCACGAAGATCCATTACTCCTGTAAAAGATTCTAGATTACTCTCCATGTATCATTTCCTCCGTCAAGTCTATATACTGCACCTTGTCTAAGTCCATTGTATCTGTTGTATCAGTAGTAGTAATAATTGTCTGTACACGTTTATGAATGAATTTGATTAAATTAGATCGACGTTCCTGATCTAATTCACTGAGTACATCATCTAATAGTAAAATAGGATATTCTCCTACTTCCGATTTAATATATTCTAATTCACTTAACTTAACTGATAAAATTGCTGTCCGTTGTTGTCCTTGTGATCCAAATCGTTTTAAATCCATAGAACCTGAATAAAAGATAATATCATCACGATGAGGTCCCACTGATGTTTGTAACCGTCGCCGATCCTCTGATAAATTTTCTTGTAAAGCCTGTAATAAAGCATCTTTTGTTACTAATAGTTGTTTCTCACTATAAGGTTGAGTATATTGCAATCGCAAATCTTCTTTACCATTGGTTAGTTTCCGATTCATTAAATCCATTAATTGATTTAATTTTTTTAAACTTTCCAATCGTTTTTGGATAATTTGTGAGCCTAACGTAGCAATTTGTTCATCCCAATCTTGTACTGGTACCTTACTCGTATGACTATATTCTTTAAGTATACGATTTCTCTGTTGCACAGCACGTTGATACATCGTAAGTTGATGATAATATTGAGGACTAGTCTGACTAATTTCCATATTCAAAAAACGACGACGTAAGGAAGGAGTTCCCTTAATTAAATCTAAATCTTCTGGAGAAAAAATGACTGTATTTAAAGTGCCTACTAATTCTTTTTGCGATAGAGGATTATCATGCAAACGAATGACTTTTTTTCCTTGACGCCCCCATTTAATCTGCAACGTATGAGGCGTATCAGCTTTCATAAAGTGAACGATAATACTAGCCTCATCCTTATTCCAAGAAATGACATCTTTCATATCCGATGTACGATGACTATGTCCCATCGTGGCAATATAAGCAGATTCTAGGATATTTGTTTTCCCTTTTCCATTAGGACCATGGATGACAATGATTTCTGGTGTGAAAGTAATAGTTTTATGACGATGATTGCGAACATGTATGAGTTCCAATTCAGTCACATACACAATTAAGCCTCCTTCACCACAGTAATTCTTATTTCATTAGCAATGGTTACTACATCATTAGGATAGATTTTTTTACGTTTTTCTGTAACTACTACATCATTTAAAGTGATTTTATTTTCTTCTAATAACACTTTAACTTGACCACCTGTTGATAATACATTGGCATATTTTAACAGTTGATCTAATTGAATATACTCTGTATGAATGGATACAGTTTCTTGATTCATAATTTCCTCTTTTCTCTTAATTATGTGTATGAACTGGTGTTACCACATAGGTGTAATGGTCATTATTATCTTGACGAATTACCATAGCCCCTTGTTCTTGTAAGTACATATGAATTCTTTCACCTGTGCTATGTTTCAATAATTCATCTATATATTTACCGTTAAAATTAATAGTGAAAGGATTTCCTTCAAAGGTACATAAAACAATATCTTTTACCATACCAATATCAGCACTTTGAGAACTTAATGTAACTTGATTCTCTTCCCAGTCATAGCGAATGGCAGAATAACTCATATCTTTCGCCATAAAATAGACACGATCTAAGGAACTAGCAAATTCACGACGATTTAAAATAGCACTAGCATCGAATTTAGCAGGAATAACACGTTTATAATCAGGATATGTACCTTCAATTAATCTTGAAATAATATATACAGTATCAAATACAATAGCTACTTGATTTCTATTCCAAATTAATTTAACCATAACAGGTTGATCCGATGGTAATACTCTGGATACTTCTTCTACAGTGCGTTTTGGAATGACAATACGCATTGGGTTTTCAAGAGCTGCATCTAAGGTTACTTTTTTAACAGCCATACGATGTGTATCAGTGCCTACCATAGTAAGCTCATTGCCTTCAATTTCCACTAAGGTACCACAGAAAATAGGCCGATCTGTATCCGTAGAAGTAGCATATACAGTTAAGTCGATTAATTGTTTTAGCTGTTCTCCGTCAATCATAATACTATTATCATCTTGGATTTGTTCCACCAAGGAAAAATCTTCTACTTGCATAGTGACTAGTTTAAATTCAGAATGATCAGATTTAATCTGTAATTGATTAGAATTGTCTGGCTTATATAATTCTACTTGTTCACCTGGTAATTTTTTTAGAATTTCTTGAAAGTATTTAGAACCTACTACAATAGTACCAGGTTCAAGTATAGTAGCATCTACTTGGGATCTCATTCCAATTTCAAAATCGTTAGCTTGTAATTCTACGTAGTTATCTTTTGTAGAAATGTAAATAGATCCTGGTAAATTAGAGCTTGTTTTATTACTTGCTACACGTTGGAATAGTGACATGGCTTTCACTAATTCATGTTTGTTAAATTGAAGTTTCATTATTAACTCCTTATGACTAATATAACTATGTTAAAGTTTTTTTATTTAAAGTAGTAGACGTAGTAGTAGGACGCGTGTATAAGTGGATAGGTCCATAAAACTTATAAATTTCAATGTTTTACACATGTTTACAACATTGGGATTAGAAAATTTTATATATCCACATAGTAACAGGTCTATAAATACCTTGTGTGTAAGTGTATGTTTGTTAACAATGTAATCACAAAATGTAAACAAGTTAAACACATACTTATACACAAATTTAATATTACTTTGCTTCTTCTAATTCTTTGCGAATGCGATCGATAGTATGTCGTAAATCTTGGTCTTTTTCTATTTCTCTAGAAATTTTTTCATATGCATGTAATGCGGTAGTATGGTCTTTTTTACCAAAAGCAAAGGAAATTTGAGGGTAACTTTCATTGATTAATTCACGAGCTAAATACATAGCAATTTGGCGTGGATGAGCATATTGCTTATTTCGTTTTTGACTTACTAAATGTTCTAGCTTGATTTTAAAGTAATCTGCTATAAATTCTTGAATATACTTAATGGATAATACAATTTTTTCCGTATGGATGATAAAGTCTTTAATTGCCTTATTTGTAAATTCTACATCAATTGTTTCTAATCGATTTGTAATAGCCGCTTGTGTAATTAATGTTTCAAAGGCGCCTTTTAGTTCACGAATATTTCGCTTATTAAAATACTGTGCAAATAGGTGGATAACATCTTTTGGAACATATAAGGTTGGGTATTCACTACGACGATGATCGATTTCCTCATGGATGATGGCTTCAATCATCTCAGGATTTGGTGCTTCAATTTCTACAGTAAGACCACTGTTGAATCGTGTGATTAAGCGTTCTTCCATTTCTTTATAATCTTTTGGTGGTTTATCGCTAGACAGGATAACCGCTTTATTGTGGCTCAATAAATGATTGAAGGTATTAAAAAACTCTTCTTGCGTCGTTTTCTTATTTTTTTCTTCTAAGAATTGTACATCGTCAATGATGAGTACATCGATATCTCGGAAGTTACGACGGAATTGATCCGGTGTTTTTGTCCGTAATGATTCAATGAAACTATTCATAAAATCTTCACTGGTAATAGACATAATTTTAGCAGATGGATTGAGGGCTAAAATTTCATTGCCAATAGCATGCATTAAATGGGTTTTACCAAGACCAGATTGACCGTGAATATATAGTGGATTGTAACGAAGTCCTGGATTTTCAGCTACTGCTTTCGCAGCACTGAAAGCCATACGGTTAGAATTAGATTCGATGTAATTATCAAAAGTAAAAGCACGATTTAGATGTGATTTTGAAGAACTACTCATGTTTCGTTGTACAGGTGGTGCTGGTGGTATAGGAGAGGTTGTTTTAGAAGCAAATAAATCGGCAGGGACTGGTCTTTGAATGCCTTGTGAAGGAGAAGTATTTCTTTGAATGATGACAGGAGAATCATAACTAGGACGGCTTACTCCTTCTGGTAATACTTCATTATACTCTTCTGCATCCCAAGGAGGAGGGATGATAGGAGATGGAGAGCTTTCTATTGTTGTATCTTCAATAGAAGGCATATCGATAGGAGGCATAGGGGGAATCTCTGTAGGAGGTGTACTCATCTGTTCCGCAGGAGATGCATTTACCGTTGCCGTATCTGTTAAATAGTCGATGGTCTGCAAGGTAGGGAGTAAACTTTTTGCTGCCTCTACGATTTGGTTATGGACTAATGGGGTTTGAATATATTTTAGCTTGCTAGGATCCATAACAAATAAGGTCAAAATAGTAGATGTCATAGAATAGGGCATCAATGAATTAACAACCAAGGAATCCCACATTTGCTGGGGCATTTTCGTTTTTGTTTTTTGCATCACTTGGTCCCATAGGGAGTAAAGATCTAAGTCACTCATAATAAACCTTCCTGCATGTGTATAAGAATTATTTGTCCACATCATCATAATGTGGATAACTAAAAATTAGACAAAGAAAAAGAGTTCATAAACAAGATAATAAGTAGAATTGTTTCTATCCACAATAATGTGAATAAGTTAGTGGATAACATGTGAAAAATAAAAATACTTGTTTATAACCCTTCGTTGGTGTATATCATTATTATACCAAAAACTTTTTTGCTTTACTATGCATTCTCTGGGATTCATTTTTACTTTTCTATAGTTCTTCCCAAAAATCTTTACTTATTACTATAAAAGTTATAATGAAAGTAAAGAATTTAGCATAAGGAAATAAAGAGTATCATAAAAGATATGAGATATTTATAGATATATATAGATATCTATTACAACAATATTACATATCGTTTATATATATGCTATTAAAAACAAGGTTTATATTGACAGAATTAGGGTTTATACATATAATTACTATGTTATGGTATACGAAAAAATAAACCTATCATGAGGAGGTGTTGTTGTAATGAAACGTACTTACCAACCAAATACACTTTGGAGAAAACGTACTCATGGTTTCCGTGAACGTATGAAAACCATCGGTGGCCGTCTAGTATTAAAACTTCGAC
>ERZ773050.1283-NODE-1283-length-13984-cov-3.823318_pt1 | contig 13984 bp, 8 predicted proteins | sample MGYA00580632_ERZ773050 | MGnify/ENA primary metagenome ERZ773050 (study PRJEB29015, sample SAMEA2738123) | human oral metagenome | biome: human oral; feature: human-associated habitat; material: saliva | place: China | collected 2166 ... | reverse complement strand
AGGCATATCGGGGAGCTGGGCGCACGATGCCTTAGCACAATAAGTAGGGGGCAGGACTCGCGGCAACAGTCTCTGATGACGAGCCAATAGGAATAGGCCAGATACAGCTTCCCCCGCTATACACCCTACACGAGGGGCATAGCGGGGGACGGGGAGAGGAAGTGACAAGTAGCCTTAGAAGCGGTAAGTCGCTGAGAGGCTTAAGTTGCGTGGCGAGCCAGGGAAGGAGCGCAGACGGTCGTAGCCCGAGACGTAGTAGTGCTTATCCAGCAGGTTATTCGCATTCAGCTGGAGCTGTACATCGCGCACCTTATAGTAGAGCGCGGCGTCGAGAAGGATGTAGCCAGGGTAGCTGACTACATTGGCACGGCGTCCGACCTGTCCGAGGCGCTCACTCACACCATGCACACCGAAGCCGATACCGAGCCCTTCAAGTGCACCTTGAGGGATGACGAACTTGGTCCAGACGTTCCCCGAATGACGGGGCGTGCCAGGGCGCTGGAGGTTGAGGTCCTTCGTCCCCTCGGCAGCCTTGGTGATCTCAGCGACATTGTAGCTATAGCTGGCCATCACGCTCCAGAAGGGGAGGATCTTCCCCGCTACATCGACCTCCACACCGCGTGAGAGCTCCTCGCCGATAGGCACCATGCGGTTAGGCTCACCCGTGATCCCCGCATTGTAGAGCGTATTGCGCTGGCGGAGGCTGAAGACACTCAGCGTAGCCGTGAGGCGGCTATTGAGGTAATCCCCCTTAGCGCCAAGCTCCCAGAGCTCACTCTGCACAGGGTCGAAAGGCCCTCCCGAGGTAGGATCACTCTGCACGGAGACCGCCTGAGGCTCGAAGCCACGGATCCACGTAGCATAGACATTCGTCGAGGGGGTGATACCATAGACCAGCCCGACACGTGGCGTGAAGGCATGCTGATGGGTGTAGCTCTTCGCCCCCTTAGCGTCCTGCACGACGTCGGTGAACCACTCTATGCGAGCACCGAGGAGGAGCTGCAGGCGCTGCCATGAGAGCTGCTCTTGCAGGTAGATCCCATTGGTGTACTGATCTGAGGGGCGTACGGCCTTCGACTCGTAGATGTACTTCGTGACGTCTTGATACTGATTGCCGACGGTGGAGTTGAGGTCGAAGGCAGGGACGTTCGTCCGTGGGTTGCCGTCCTTATCCAGGAGGTACTTAGCGATATCCGCCTTCTTGAAGGTCTTCGCCGTACCGCCGTTGGCGAGGAGGTAACCACCCGCCTCGATATAGGACGAGCCTGGAGCCAGCTGCGTATTGAAGTGGTCATAGCCCAGGAGGAGCTTGTGCTGGACGGCTCCCGTAGCGACATTCCACGTCAAGTAGTTATTGAAGGCGTGATTGCGGAAGTTACGGAAGCGCTTCGTGACACGCATCAGGACGAGAGAGGGATCATCCGTGCCATCAGCCTTCTTGACGAAAGCATTGTCCTGCGAGTGCTCCATCATATCCTCACTATAGGAGGAGTAGAGGTAGGTGCTATTGAAGAGGAGGCCCTCTGCCAGCTGATGCGAGAGAGCGAAGGTCAGGTTCAGCGTCTGCTCACGCAGATAGTCATTGGCTGCCGACTGCGTAGAAGAGATGGGGCGGGAGAAGAGATCCCCATCGCCAAAGATCGCGACACCACGGTCGAGCTTCCCCGCACCGCTGGTGTACACCAGGTCCACATTGAGGCGAGTACGATCTGAGGGCAGATAGGTGATCGAGGGGGCTACGATCTGAGTCGTGAGCTTCTGCAGATCACGGAAGGTATCCGAATTCTCATAGCCGAGGTTCAGGCGGTAGAGGAGCGTCTTGCGCTCATTGAGCGGGCCCGTAAAGTCGGCATAGGCGCGACTCGTATTGAAGCTCCCAGCTGTCAGCGATACCGAGCGACGGGCTATATTGAGGGGCTTCTTCGTCACGCGATTGATGACACCGCCAGGGGCAGCATTGCCGAAGAGGGCGGAGGCAGGGCCCTTGATGACCTCGACACGCTCGATATTGGCCAGCGACGACTGGCGCCAGAGGCTGGTCTGTGCGCGCATACCATTGAGGAGGTTGCCCGAATTGCGGTTGCCCGTAGCACGGAAGCCACGGATGGAGAAGTCATTGTAGAAGGAGTACTGATTGATACCGCTGATATTCTTCACCACCTCGTTGACGGTGATGGCACCTTGGTCTAAGACCAGCTCCTTCGTGACGTAGCCGATGGACTGAGGGACGTCACGCAGGAGTGTCGCCGTCTTGGTCCCAGCGAAGGACAGAGCATTGCGATACGACTGCTCACGGCGCCCGATGACGTCGACGGTAGGCAGTGCTTGCTCGCGCTCATCGAGGATGAAGTGCAGGTCTGTGCCTGCTCCCTCTCCGAGGAAGAGGAGACGGCGCTGCGTGATATAGCCCATCGCCTGGATGATGACGGGCTGGCGTCCTGCGGGAAGGCCGTCGAGAGTAAAGCGCCCCTCACGGTCCGTATGCGCAGTGAGGTGAAGCTGAGGATCGCCGACTGCGAGGACTGCCCCCTCGATAGGAGCGCCATGAGAGTCGGTGACACGACCACGGAGCTGTGCTGCAGTAGGCGTCACAGCCTTAGCAGAGAGGGTATCTGGGGTAGCTACGGGCAATAGCGTCTCGCCTCGAGCTGCAGTGCTCCATACGAGCAGCCCCAGGAGTATACATTTCTTCATTGACGGATATACAATTGGTGAAATTAGGGAACGAATGTAAATGCCCTGCAAAGGTATAGCGCACACGAGGTGAGCACAATACCTAATAGTATGTATTTCCCAGTGGCTTCTCAGGCATGATCTCCCCTCGGCTGGGGGCTATCAAAGCGCCGCCGCCCGACCGTCTCCGTAAGGGAGAGGGCCGGGCGGAGGTCTATTGGGGGATATAGAGTGGAGGCGGAGCTTACTGCTTGCCTTCGGTCTCTACTGCGGGAGCGATCTTCTTGACCAGCCCCTGAAGGACAGCACCAGGGCCTACCTCGACGAAGCGCGTAGCACCGTCAGCGACCATAGCCTGTACGCTCTCCGTCCAGCGTACGGGAGCCGTCAGCTGAGCGATGAGGTTCTTCTTGATGCCGTGCGTGCAGTTGACAGCGTGGGCAGGTACATTCTGATAGATGGGGCAGCGGGGTGAGTGGAACTCCGTAGCCTCGATAGCTTCGGCGAGCGCGACACGTGCTGGCTCCATCAGAGGTGAGTGGAAGGCACCACCGACGTTGAGGCGAAGAGCACGCTTAGCACCAGCTTCCTTGAGGGCTTCGCAAGCGCGGTCGACAGCGTCGACATCACCCGAGATGACGAGCTGACCAGGGCAGTTGAAGTTGGCAGCGATGACTACCCCACCCTCGATGGTCTTGAGGATCTCGACGACCTTCTCATCGGGCAGACCGAGGATAGCAGCCATCGTACCAGGGTTAGCTTCGCAAGCCTCCTGCATAGCCAGAGCACGCTTGGAGACGAGACGCAGACCGTCTTCGAAGCTCAGCGCACCAGCAGCGACGAGTGCGGAGAACTCACCGAGGGAGTGACCAGCGACCATATCGGGCTGGAATTCGTCACCGAGGCAGAGCGCACGGATGACGGAGTGCAGGAAGACCGCGGGCTGCGTGACCTTCGTCTGCTTGAGCTCTTCGTCCGTACCAGCGAACATAATGTCAGTGATGCGGAATCCGAGGATATCGTTAGCCTTCTCAAAGAGCTCCTTGGCTAGGGGATGATTCTCATAAAGCTCCTTCCCCATACCCACGAACTGGGCGCCTTGGCCAGGGAATACATAAGCTGTCTTACTCATTTACTAAATTCTTCTTGTGATGATATACTTAGGGTCTTGGTATGCGAATTAAATCAGCTCCAGCGCCTTGACGAGGACCTTCCAGGTACGCTCGACAGAGGCGATGTGCACCTTCTCGTCGGGAGAGTGGGGCGAGCGAAGGTCTGGACCGATGGAAATCATATCCATATCAGGCATGACGCCCTGGATGATACCACACTCCAGCCCTGCGTGGACGACGGTGATCTCAGGGGACTTACCCGTGACCTCTTCGTAAGCACGGCGCATCGTCTTGAGGACGGCGGAGGCAGCGTTGGGCGCCCAGCCGTTGTAGGCACCAGCGAACTCAACCTCTGCACCCGCCAGATTCATCGCGCTCTCGATCTGAGAAGCGACGTACTCCTTGCGGCTCTCCGAGGAGCTACGCAGCATGAAGGTAGCGGTGAAGGTACCTTCGCCGACGAAGATCTTCGCCATGTTCGTAGAGGACTCTACGATGCCGGGGAAGTCGGTGAGCATGCTCTGCACGCCATTGATGCACGCATCGAGGGCGCCGATGACGCCGTCCTGGATCTCTTCGGGGATAACCGTCTCCGGTAGATCCGTGCGCTCAAGGCTGAGACTGATGCCGTCCTCGATATTCTTATACTCCGTCTGCAGGGTGTCGAGGAAGTCCGAAGCGAACTCCCACAGGCCGTCAGCCTCTGCTTCGGGGATGGTCACGAGCGCGAAGGCTTCGCGAGGGATCGCATTGCGAGCTGAGCCCCCTTCGAGGTGCACGAGGCGGGCGCCGTAGCTGGCGATAGCCTCCTTGAGGAAGCGCACGAGCTGCTTATTAGCGTTGGCACGGCCGAGGATGATATCCATACCCGAGTGACCACCGCGCAGACCCGTCAGGCTGATGCGCACAGCGATATCCCCTTCGGGCGTAGGCTCCTGATCCTTGTACTCGAGCTTGACGTTGACGTCGAGGCCACCTGCACAGCCAGCGAAGAGAAGACCTTCATCCTCGCTGTCGAGGTTGATGAGGATATCTCCCTTAGAGAAGCCAGGCTGTAGGCCGTTGGCACCGACCATACCGACCTCTTCGTCTACGGTGAAGAGGGCTTCGAGAGGGCCGTGCTTGAGGGTATCGTCGGAGAGAACGGCCATCATATAGGCTGCGCCGATACCATTGTCTGCGCCGAGCGTCGTATCACGTGCCGTCACCCACTCGCCATCGATGTAGGCATCGATAGGGTCCTTGGTGAAGTCATGCTCGATGTGGCTATTCTTCTGGGGCACCATGTCGATGTGGGCCTGCAGGGTCACCACGGGGCGTCCTTCGAGGCCAGGAGTAGCAGGCTTGCGGATGAGTATATTGCCCGTAGCATCATGCTGAGCCTCGAGGTTCAGACGCTTTGCCAGAGCAAGGAGGTACTCTTGGACCGCCTCAGTGTGGAACGTCGGGCGGGGGATCTGTGTGAGATCATAGAAGTAGCTCCACACGTGAGCGGGAGACAGGGTCTTGATTTCAGCAGCCATAGTCGATTCGTTCTTAAGATGAATAATGGATAGTTATGCTCAGCGCACGCTCGCAGCTGGTGCGGTGCGTCTGCGCGTGTAGTGTCTATTGATGAAGGGAAGGGCGATGATCGCGATGAGGCCCACGAGCGTGATCCACAGCGTCTGCGCCGTGTGCACGATGAGGGCGAAGTCCTTAGCAGGCTGGGCAGCCATGCCAAAGGTAGTGAAGGTGATGATGACCGCAGCATGCCACGCCCCCATACCCGCCTGGACGGGCACGATGACCGACATACTACTCATGGCGAAGGCGATGCTTGCCACGGAGAGGGGAAGGTCGCGCGTAGCCTCGAAGGCGAAGAGCGCGAAGTAGAAGTAGCAGAAGTACCCGATCCAGATGAGGAGCGTCAGGAGGAGGAAGCGCCCGCGATGTGGCATATAGCGGATGCTCATCATCCCGTCCCAGATATGCAGGAAGAACTGTGCGATACGGCTCCCACGGCGATAGCGTAAGAGCCAGACGAAGCCTCCGAGAGCGAGCAGTCCGACCACCACCAGCACCACCGACCACGGGGAGTAGATGAAGGCGCGAAGTGAGGCCTCCAGCTCGGGGTGGGAAGCAAAGTAACCGATGAAGAAGTCCGTCGAGCTGAGGATAATCCCGAGGAGGATCAGCCCCAGCATCGTCACGTCCGTCAGGCGGTCGACGATGAGCGTACCGAAGAGCCCTGCGAAGGGGATGTCCTCACGGCGCTCCATCTCGACGCAGCGCCACACCTCGCCCGAGCGAGGTATCCCCATGTTCACCGTATAGGAGCCGAGCACCGTGCAGACGGCATTGATGCGCCGTGGAGGTGCTTCGCCAGCGGTGAGCGGGCGCACAAGGAGCTCCCAGCGCAAGCCTCGGCAGAGGTTGCTCATGAGTCCAAAGAGGAGGCTGAAAAGGAGGATGGGATAGTTGACCCCCGTACGGAGGGTCTCCTGCAGCTCGTGCCAGTCGGTATCACGATAGAGGCCATAGAAGCCCAACCCACCGAGGAGCAGTGGGACTACAATCCAGAGAATGGACTTAAGGGTAGGATGGATCTTCATTCGACACACACCCACTCGAGAGGCGGGCAAAGCTCGAGGCTCGGCACCACGCAAGGGAGTGTACTCTAATAGCTCTTAATAAATTGTACTACTTTAGTATAGCAAATGTAATAAGTTTTTAGTTATCTCCCATGCAGCAAGTTAAAGCCAAGAAGGCATTAGGCCAACATTTTCTCACCGATCTCTCTATCGCCGAGCGCATCGCCGACAGCATCTCCAGCCACCGCGATCTGCCTGTACTTGAGATCGGTCCTGGCATGGGAGTGCTGACCCAATTCCTCCTGGAGAAGGGCTACGACACGCACGTCATCGAGATCGACACCGAGTCGGTAGCCTACCTACGAGCGCACTTCCCTGCGCTCGAGGGGCGTATCATCGAGGGAGACTTCCTGAAGATCCCTATCGAAGACTACTTCCCTGGCGAAGCACCCTTCTGCCTCATCGGGAACTATCCATACAATATCTCCTCACAGATCTTCTTCCGCATGCTCGACTATCGGGAGCGCATCCCCTGCTGTGCAGGCATGCTCCAGAGGGAGGTAGCCCAGCGCCTCGCTTCGCCCCCGGGCAACAAGGACTACGGCATCCTCAGTGTCCTGCTTCAGGCCTGGTACGACGTGGAGTATCTCTTCACCGTCGATGAGCATGTCTTCAATCCGCCTCCCAAGGTCAAGAGCGGGGTCATCCGCCTCATCCGCAACGGACGCACCGATCTGGGGTGCTCCGAAGCGCTCTTCAAGCAGGTCGTCAAGACGGGCTTCAACCAGCGGCGCAAGACCCTACGCAATTCGCTCAAGCCCCTATTCGGAGCGGACTACACGGGCTATACGGCGGAGATCTTCTCCAAGCGTCCGGAGCAACTCGGTGTCGAGGAGTTCGTCACGCTGACGCGCCTACTGGAGGAGCACCAGCGTAAGGATTAGTTCCTCGGATCTCCTTCGAGAGAAATCACCCAAACCGACGGCGGGCTCAGACGGTCTTCATCTGAGCCCGCCGTCGGCTTTTTGTGTTCGATCCTGGTCGAGATGTCCGCACTGCTTCCTAAGGGAGGTTTCTGTGCTCCAAAGGGGGAAGAATCCCACCCTCGGGAAGCAAGAGCACGAGAGGGGCAAAAAGGGATCCACGATAGGTCGCCTCGACGACCTACGGTAGGTCGGTCGACCGACCCACTATAGGTTTTAAAGACGACCTACCGTAGGGTCCTTTTTGGGGGTCTCTTTGAGCCTGATGTCGACGGCTAGGGCTGAGGGAGTCAAGCGAACGAAGGGAGCGTACTTGATAGACAAAGTCCGCCCCTGAAGCACCAAGGCACTTCAGGGGCAGACTGTTTAGGGGAAGGGCTACCCAAGAGAGGGTAGCGAAGAGGGGATTACTTCGTCAGCTCGACACGCTCAGCTGAGGGAGGAGGCGTAGCTACTCCCCAGCTCTTATTGGGTCGGGGGCCCATGGTGAAGACGAGCTTACCACCAGCAGCCAGTTCGCTGTGGCGTAGCCAGGGACGATCCAGAGGCTTCCCATTGAGTGTAGCCTTCTGGATATACTTATTCTCTGACGAAGCACCTTCGGCCTCGATGACGAAGGTACGCCCAGAGGCTAACTTCAGAGTTATCTTAGAGAAGAAGGGCGTACCGATATTATAGACGGGCATCCCTGGGGTCACCGGATAGAACCCCATCATCGAGAAGACGACGAAAGCACTCATCCCACCGCCATCTTCATCTCCAGGCATCCCCATGAGATCACTGCGGAACCATGTGTCGATGAGCTTACGCACCAGACGCTGTGTGCGCCAAGGTGCTCCCGCATAATTATAGAGGTAAGGGATGTGGAGGCTAGGCTCATTGGACATGGCGAACTGCCCTACATTGCCCGTCTGGTCGGGGAGCTGACTATAGAACTCCCACTTAGACTTGCTCAGTGGCGTACGTAGCGTCTCGTCCAGAAGGCTAATGAAGCGTTCACGCCCACCCATCAGGTAGATCAAGTCCGCAGGATTGTGCTGTACGTCCCAGCGATAGGTATAGGCATTGTTCTCGTCGTAGTAGTCACGTGCTCCCAGTCCGCCTGAGAGTTCGTAGTCGAAGGGCTCGATGAAGCGACCACGGCTATCCTTAGGATGGAAGAAGCCCTTATCGTAGTTGAAGAGCTTGCGGTAGTCGTAGGAGCGACGGAGATAGTCTGCATGTTCCCCATCATGACCAGAGAACTTCGCCAGCTGGGAGAGACACCAGTAGTCATACGCTGCAGCTAGGCTCACGGCCACACTCTGACGCTTCTCCCAGAGCGTCACCTCGGGGACGGTCTCCCGCTCTCCAGGGTGCAGAGCAGGGAAGTAGCCCTTCTCATCCATGAACTTAGAGAGCACACCCTTCTCCCGGCGCGTCCAGGGAAGGTAGGACTTCTCTGCTAGTGTCTTCTTCGAAGCCTGATAGGCAGCGCTGAGGCTGAAGCCTGTGACTCCCTTAGCATAAGCATCAGCGAAGGTAGCGATGGTGTGTGTCCCATTCATGCGGTGGGTATCGCCCGTGACCTCGGGGAAGGTAGGGAGCCAGCCTTCAGGGCTCTGCTCTGCCATCCTCAGGTAGCTAGTGAGCATCTGCTGCTCCTTGACGGGGTCGAGGAGGATACGTAGCGGGTGTGTCGCCCGATAGGTATCCCAGAGCCAGTCATCGGTGTAGAAGGGTACTCCCTCGTCGTCATGCACCTTCTTGTCGAAGCCACTCCAGTAGCGACCGTCCTCCGAGAGGCAGATCATACGCTCATAGGTGCGGTAGAGTGAGGTGTAGAAGACACGGCGCTCCTCGGGAGTACCGCCCTCGATCTCGACCTTATCCAGGGCCTTAGACCACTCGTTGCGCCCGTACTTAGCAACGATATCGACCTCGAAGGACTGGATCTCCTGCTCGACGTTGCGCTTAGCCTGCTCGACGCTGATGTACGACACGCCGTAGCGGAGGGTCACGCCCTGCTTAGCGAAGGAGAGGCAGAGGGTATTGCCACGTGCCACGCCATCGACCGTCGCGAGGCGGCCCGTGAGTGTATCACGCACGAGGCGCTCCGTGGGCTCAGCATCCATCTCAGCATAGAGGTAGACACGCGTAGAGTCCTCGAGCTGCTGGTAGCCGAAGAGGTTCTTCCCCGAAGCGACGAGCTCCCCATCGGGCGTGGAGAAGACAAGGTGATGGCCTGCCTTAGCCCGCTCGAAGTTGAACTGATAGATCGCACTGCGGTACGAGGGAGCATAGCGCACACGCACCTCGGGCTCCAGCAAGGTCACCTCATAGAGGTAGGGACGGACGCTCTCGCTATCGTAGCTATAGCGTGACACCTCGGGAAGGCTATCGGCGAGGGCACTCAGCGGACTGATAGCGAAGGCCGACACACCACGATGCGACGTCAGGATCACGGGCAGGCCTGCGATCTGCTCAGAAGCATAGTCCGTGCGCTGCGGGTGCACACGCATCATCCCATTAGGCAGATGCACTGTGGGGAAGGTGGGCACAAGGAGATGGCTAATATTCCCCATGTAGGGATCTACATAGTCGATCGGGTCAAGGTTCTTTGAGCGACCAAGACCCGCCGAGGAGCAGCCTACCAGTACGAGGCTGAGCAGGAGGCCCGCCAGGAGCGAGCGTGTCTGATGAAGCATGGGCGATAAATGAAACTTGGGAGGATAGCCCCCTATAGACGAGATGCCTTAGCACTCACCTGCAGGGCATATTCTCCTCAAAGATAACGAAAAAGCCCCATCTATCAGCTGGATAGATGGGGCTTCTTGCTATGTGGATAGCGTGCCGATGGGCTTACTTCTTCAGCTCAATGTCGACACGTCGAGCGCTGCTCTTGAGGTCGGTATTGCGGTCGACGCCACCAGCGATGCTGATGAGGCGATCAGGCGATACACCGCAAGCGATGAGGTAGTCGAGGACAGCCTGGCTACGACGCTTTGAGAGACGCTCGTTCACGAGGGCATTCCCTTCGGGAGAAGCGTAGCCCGTGAGGTAGAGCTTCATATCGGGATCGCCTGCGAGGACGCGATAGACTTCGTTGAGAGCGAGGCGCGCTTCGGGAAGCAGATCACTCTTACCTACGGCAAAGAACACCTGACGCTTGAAGTAGGAGACGACGACCGTGTCCGTGCGGACCTCTGTCTTCGTCTGCACCTCGGGCTGCAGGGGCTGCTGGATGATCGTAGGAGCGGGCTGCTGGATGATCACCTGGGGCTGCTGTGCGGGCTGAGCCTGCTGAGCGGCACGCAGGGCAGCGAGCTCCTGCTGGAGCTCGCGCAGGAGCGAGTCGCTTGAGCTATTATCTACGACGGGCTGCTGGACGATCGTCTGCTTCTGGCCCTTAGAGCGAGCGGGCAGGACGATAGCATCGCGGTCCGAGTCACGGCGCTGCAGGAGGAGGAGCATCAGCTGCTCGAGGCGATCGAGACGGCTATTGCTCACCTGAGGCTGTACCTGGGGCGCAGCTTGGGGGGCGTAGGTATAGTTCACGCTACCAGCAGGTGCGTAGGGCATGGGCTGCTGGACAGGTGCTACACCACCGAGACCGAGGGCACTGAGGAGCATCTGCAGCTTCACCAGACGGAGGTCTTCGGCCGTGAGGCCGTAGGTCGTCTGCTTGGTCTGCTGCTGGCTCTCCGATGCGATACGGGCTTCGGCGACAGCACGCACGGCACGCATCAGATCTTCCTCAGAGAGGGTGATGAGCGTGTCGGCCGCAGTGAGAGGCTGACTCGCACTCTGCCCTGCGCTCTGTGCCAGGGCGACAGAGCTAACAGAGAAGAGGGAGAGAGCAAGGAGGAGGGACTTCATAGGACGCATGTCTCTTAGAAGTTGAAGCGATAGCCTACAGCCAGCTGGTTGTTGCGGAAGGCACCACGAGCGGTGTAGTCAACGAAGACACGACCACCGAGGACGTTGCCGAGGGACGTACCGACGACAAAGTTGGGGAGGAAGCGTGATAGACCACCGATGCTATTGACACCCAGACCGACACCGAGGTAAGGCGTGATAGCCCCATCGAGGAAGGTAGGCAGGTTGTAGAGGACGTTAGCGTTCAGACCGAAGCCCGTCTTCTTACCGAGAGATACATAGACATCGGGAGCGAAGTCGAACTGAGAGTCGAGGATCTGCATGTAGCCGCGAGCGCCTACATTGAGAGCGAACTGATCACCGAAGTTAGGACCTACGAAGAGGGCAGCGCGGTTGAACTTCAGCGTTTCCTTAGCAGGCTCTACCTTGACTTCCTTAGCGTAGACTTCATCCTTCTCGTTCTGACCAGCGACGATGATGCGGTCACGACGGTTCTGCTCATTCTGCAGATACTGCTCGATGAGGCGGATATCATCGCTGGACTTACCCGACTGCTGAGCACCAGCGATCTGCTGAGCCTGAGTCGTGTTGATAGCGTCGAGGCGGTCGATGACCTGGTCGAGGCGCTTGACGAGAGCGATGTTGGGGTCTGCCTTAGAGGAGTCCTGGCTCTGCAGCTGCTGGGGCTGTACCTGAGGCTGAGCCTGTACGGGCTGGCCGAGGAAGTTAGGAGCAGCGTAGGGGCTACGATAGAGAGCATTCAGGAGAAGGATCTTATCAAGGTCAGAGAGGTTGCTCCCCGTGACATCAGATACAGATACCTGTGAACCCTTCTCACGCTTGAGATCGCTGACGACCTGGTTGACGAGAGCGTCGAACTGAGCCTTGGTCAGCGTGACCGTACGGCCCTGCTGAGCAGACTGCGTAGCGACCTGAGTCGTCTGGTTGTCGACGTGCGTGATGCGGTCAGCTACTTCGCTCTTCTCACGCAGTACGCGAGTCACCGTGACGGTGTCGCGGCGAGAGACAGCATCAGCCAGCTCTTCGTTGAGCTTCTTGATACGAGCGTCGTAGTCAGCACGCTGAGCGTTGAGCTTCTTGATACGAGCGTCGTAGTCTGCACGCAGAGCGTTCATTTCCTCGAGGTTGGATTCCTGCAGGCGAGCGACTTCAGAGCGGGTCTGAGCATCGCTGTAGCTCTGGTAGAGCTCACGACCGTCGCGGTTAGAGCGACCGAAGTTGAAGCGGACACCAGCCTGGTAGAAGGCGTTGACCTTCACGTCAGCAGGGTCGGTGACGCTCGTGATAGCAGGATTTTCCTGTTCGCTCAGCATAGCGTTGATGCTACCGTAGAGAGCGACATACTTGAAGAGGGGGATCTCAAGACCACCACCACCGAAGAGGAAGAGGCCGCTCTTAGGCGTAGCACCCGTGATGGTAGGCGTGAACTTACCCGTGACTTCGCGATAACCAGCACCGAGGTTGAGGTAAGGCGTCAGACCGCGAGGCATGTTCAGACGAGCGATGAAGTTACCCCCGTACATGCGGAGCTCGTTGTTCAGGTTGAAGTCGAGCGTACCAGGAGTCTTCGTAGCTGAGTAGTAGAACCCGCGGATACCGAAGATCGACGAGAAGTCAAACCCTGCAGAACCACCGAGGAACCACTGAGGCTGAAGACCCGAAGCAGCGGGGTAGTCTACATAAGCGATACCGGGCTCGAGGACGAACTTGACGCCACGGAAGCCATCGGAGTACATGTTACGGTACGCACGAGAGATCGCATCGCCAGAGTCGTAGTTCGTGCCACCGAAGTAGATGTCAAGCGAAGCCTGACCCGTCCAGTTGTGGAGCTGGTCACCACCGTTAGCGGCAGAAGCGAGGTAGCGGTTGCTTGGATTGACGTTGAAGATAAGATCCTTGCCTTCGAGCGAGAGTGATACACGACGGCCCATGTTGAACTTCAGACCGACACCACCAGCGCCGTAGATCTGCTTTTCCTTGTAGCTCGTAGCCGTGCCACCGACGGGCGTAGCCTTGTAGCCGAGCTCCATGACACCACCACCAGCGGTGAGGTAAGGCGTGATGAAGGAGTTAGACCAGAGGTTGAACTTGAGTTCACCACCGTAGCGCTTGATGTCTACGTTGGAGTCTTCGAGCTTGTCAGCCCAGTTGAGGAGCCATGAGGGAGTCGAGGAATTGTTCTTGAGCTTGCCCTTGAGGTCAAAGCTACGCTCATAGATCCCGCGGATCTCAACGAGGGGGCCGAAGCCGAAGCCAGCGCGCACACCCCAGAAGGGTGAGTCACCGAGGTTAAGCTTGCTGTCCCAGTGGGTGTAGCCTACTACGGGTGCTACCGTGAAGCTAACATCCTGTACCTGAGCCATAGCCTTGCTACCAATGCCAGCAAGCATCGTAGCGCAAAGAACCAAAGAAAGTTTCTTCATATACATTCTATTTTAGGGGTTGTCATGTTACTTGTCCTGACGAGGGCTGAAGCAGTATGCTAAGGCTTCGTAAATAGCCCTCCATGAGCAAGATGGCATTAGATTCAGTGGGTCGTAGACTCAATGGATCCTCCCTCTAAAGGGAAGCCACCTCACCTGTTTAAACATTACAAAGATATAAAAATATTAACAACCAATAGTGAAGCCTCTCTATCTGGAGATAGACAGCGTATATTCATCGAGAGTACGTTTCGCCACACACAAAGAGCACAACCCTCCACCTCGCCAGGACGCTTCACCCACCACCCGAGTAAGGGCTATGGCGATTACAATGTATACGA
>ERZ773050.1271-NODE-1271-length-14045-cov-6.042530_pt1 | contig 14045 bp, 18 predicted proteins | sample MGYA00580632_ERZ773050 | MGnify/ENA primary metagenome ERZ773050 (study PRJEB29015, sample SAMEA2738123) | human oral metagenome | biome: human oral; feature: human-associated habitat; material: saliva | place: China | collected 2166 ... | reverse complement strand
GGGGCCTGGTCCTCATGCGGCCGGCAGTGTGAGTTCGATGCTGGCGGCCTGGGCGAGCTTCGCGCTGAGGCGGTCGGCGCGCTCCAGGTCGTGGCGGGCGCCGGTGTCGCCGGCGGCGACCTGGGCGCGCAACTGGTCGGCCACCTGGTCGAGGCCCTCCATGAGCAGCAGGCTCTCGGTGAAGTCGAGAACACTGGTGGTGGTGGCGGGGGCCGTTGGGGCGTGGTCGAGGGCGTCCTCGATGGCCGCTGCCAGGTCGTGCTGGCCCTCGTGGTAGGCGTCCCAGGTGGAGTGGTCGCCGGGAATGCGGTAGGCGATCTGCTGGCACAGGCCGCGCACGCGCGCGACTGCGCTGCGCTGGTCAGGGCTGTGCGGGCCGATCATCGCTGGGCCCATCCGTCGTAGTCGGGCTCCTCTGTCGGGGCCTGGGGCTCCCAGGGGACGCCGGGGCCCGCCTGGGAGCCCTGACCCTGGGTGCTCTGAGAGCCCGGCGCGCCGGCGCGCCGGTCGGTGATCTGGGCGGTGCTGTAGCGCAGGGAGGGGCCGATCTCATCGACCTGCATCTCGATCACGGTGCGCTGGGCGCCCTCGCGATCGGTGTAGGAGCGCTGCTGGAGGCGCCCGGTGGCGATGACCCGGGTGCCCTTGGTCAGGGAGGCGGCGGCGTTCTGGGCGGCGTCGCGCCAGACCTGGCAGCGCATGAACAGTGTCTGGCCGTCCTGCCACTGGTTGGTCTGGCGGTTGAAGGTGCGCGGTGTGGACGCGATCGTGAACGACGCGACGGCCGCGCCCGAGGCCGTGTAGCGCATCTCCGGGTCCGCGGTGAGGTTCCCGATGATCGTGGTTGTGGGTTCTCCGGTCATGATCAGTTTCCTTTCTCCGTGGTGGGGTGGTCGGTGGTCTCGATGGGGTCATGCGACGCGCTGAGGGCCCGGCTCATGAGTGCGCCGGCAGCGCGGTGGCGGACCGCGCTGGTGATATGGCCCAGGATCGGCTCGAGGAGAGCGATGAGGTGGTAGATGGCTTTGCAGGCGACCAGAAGGGGGATCAGGACGAGGAGCAGAGTCCATTTCTGGGCCTCGGTGAGGCCTGCGAGCTGCTGCGGAAGGTCCGGCTCCCGCAGGAGCAGGGCGGTGATGGCGGCGGCGACCACCGCGTATTCGAGTGCCTGGGCGCCATGACGAGCAGGCAGATGGGGCGTTGTGGTCATGGGGTTTCCTTTCCGTGGTTGATGAGGGTGGGGTGGTGGATGGCGGCGTCCACGAGGGTCTCGAGGGTGGTGTGGATGGTCAGGCGGGGGCGCTCCAGGGCGGTCAGGATGACGATGTCGAGGCGGTGGGGGCTGTCGGGGTCGGCGCCGATGACGATGTCCTGGCCGCGTCCGAGAGCCGCGCCGAGCTCGAGCAGGTCGATGGGCCGGACATCGTGATCGGCGGTGAGCCAGGCCAGGACGAGTCGGGCTCTCATCAGGTGGTCGTGCTCCCAGGCGATCCGGGCTCGGGCCTGGCGTCGGTAGCTGGGGATCGCCCGGTGTCGTCTGAGGATCGCCCGGTGTCGTCTGAGGATCGCCCGGCGGGGTCTGGGGTTGGCCACGGTCAGGTCGGGGGCTGAGGCGGCGATGAGGTCGATGACGCGAGCCTGCCAGTCGAGGCGGCCGGTGGTGCTACCGGCCAGGAAGATGTCGGCGTGGGGCCAGAGGGGGTCGGTCTCGGGGGTCAGGACCCTCATGACTCACTCCTCCTCGTTGTTATCGCCGGTGTGGATGATCGGGATGCCGTAGGCCCGGGCCACGGCACGCTCGGCGCGGGCGTGGGCGACCTGTTCGGGGCTGACGCCCTTCATGAGCTGGGAGATGACCGCGGTCCTCGTCGTGGTTGTCATGATGCGGTTGTTCCTTCCAGGAGGTGGTGGTGGCCGGTCAGGGCTGTGGGGTTGGTGCCCAGGCCCGAGGCCTGGGCGTCGCGGACGCCGTCGTGGTAGGCGCGGTAATCCACGTCGCCGGCGGTGCCCTTTCTGAGGGGCAGGGTGTTGAGGTAGTCGGTGATGCGCTGGTCCCTGCTGCGCACCACCAAGGCGGTCGAGGCGGTGCCGGTGGGGGCGCTCTGGTCGCGGACCTGGATGGCGCCGGCCCTGGCGGCGCGCACCCGTTTGGCGATTGCGTCGCCCCAGCCCAGGATGTAGCCGTCGCGGGTGGTGCGGCGGGTCGAGGCCTTCATGGGCTTGACGCGGCGGGGGTTGGCGCGTCTCCAGGCGTCCCAGCCCACGGCGGCGTGGGCCTGGACCGCTGCGAGCAGCGGCATGAGGCGCTCCAGGTCGGCGGGGTATCCCACGACGTGGAGCACGATGTGGGGCCCGGGTCCCTGCTGGCGGGTCTGGCGGCGATTGTCATGGTGGTAGGTGTTGGCGCCGGCCGCGCAGGCGATCCTGTGCAGGGCGGTGGCCTGGGCGCGTGAGGCGGTGGTGGGGCCTCCTGTGATGATCATGTCGCGGGTGGTGATCTGCTCGCTGTCGGCCTCGTCGAGGTCGAGCTCGTCGATCATCAGGCGGGCCATGAGCATCGAGGCCCGCAGCTGGGCCTGGTCGCGCTCGGCGATCGAGGCCCCGGGGTCGGCGGCGATCGCCAGCAGCCGGCGCACCAGCTCCTTGTCCTTGTCCTTCTTCGTCACCATGGTCGTGCTCCTCAGGCAGTAGGGGGGAGGTAGTCGAAGATGGTCATCTGGCGCGCCTGGGCCTTCAGGGCTCCGTGGTGATCGGCGCGCCAGCAGGGGCATCGTCCGTCGTGGCGGATGCCGGCCTCCCAGATCCGCCAGCTGTCGGAGCCGCCCAGGTTGGGGACCGTCTCGTCTGCGTAGGTGATCCAGCCGGCGCAGACGTCGGCGTGCGAGGCGGCCCACTGGGGGTCGACGTCGTAGGGGCACTCGTCGTGGCGTCCCTCGGTGCAGTGTCCGCATGGCCCGTACTGGCAGGGGCACATGGTCAGGATGGCCGGGGTGCTGCGGTAGGTCTTGCGCATGGCCGCGGCCCACGCGTGCCGGCGCACCCACTGGGCCTCGGCGGCGCTCATGCGCCCCGCGCCACTAGTCCCACTAGTGCTGCTAGAAGTGCTAGTACTGCTGGGATGACTAGTCCGGCTGGCGTCGGTAGTACCGCTAGTGCTGCTAGTGCGATTGATGGGGTTGGTCGCTGTCATGGTGCCCGCCGCTCAGTCCTGGCCGGAGCCGCTGCTCGACGGCCGATGATGGGTGGCAGAGGTTCCGGGGGCGGTCCCCGCGGCCGTTGCGGAGTTGGCGCGTCGGGCCTGGAGGCCGGCGGGGCTGGTGCTCCAGTCGATGATCTGGAGGGAGCTCCAGCCGCGGATGCGGCCGATGAGGGCTGCGGGGGCGGGGAAATCGCCTCGCGCGACGGCTCGGTCGAGCTGGTCGCGGGTGATGCCGGCCAGGATGGCGGCGTCCCTGGCTCCCAGGAGCGTCTGCGTTTTTGTCTGAGCGTCGTTGCTCATGGCTCACGCCCCCTGGGCGGCGGGTGCGGCGACACGCCAGCGAGCCCGCCAGGCTGTGAGATAGATCACTTGGCCGAGTTTGGGCTCAGGGTCATGGCCTTTTAATCCGAAGGTCGTGGGTTCGAGCCCCACAGGGGGTACCACCGCCCTCTTCGCCGAGACCGGGCGATCAGCACGGCGAAACCGGGCGAACAGCACCGCGAGATTCAGAACGGCGAGATTCAGATCTGTGGACAACGGGCCTGCAGGAGGTCCGGGGCAGGTCCGACGGGCGCTCCCAGCACCGACGGTTGCCGTCAGCACTGGTGGTTGCGCGGAGCACCTTCGGCTGCGTTCCCACCGCACCCCACGGTGCTCGAGGCAACCACCGGTGCAGGACGCACCCCACGAGGCCCATGACCAGGCCCCCGATGGCGTCACCTCCGCCGCCTACGATGGTGCCGCCTTCTCCGGCACCTCCTCCCGGAACACGTCCGTGTCCTTGCCGGGGAAGGAGGAAGCCAGGGAGGAGGTGAGGGCCGTGAACCGTCCGAAAGGCCGGCACGCCAAAGTCCACGAGGACAAGGAAACGGCCCGGCAGGTGAGCGAAATACTTAACTCCATCGCTCGCCTGATCCGAGCCGTCGGTGTCCTTGTGGATGCCCTCGGTCGATGGATCAACTGAGCCATCGGCCTCGGGGACCCATCCGGGATGCAGCCGGGTGGGTCCCCACCATTGTGCCCCGGCCTCACGACGCTGTCCACATCGCGGTGGGGCATTGAGCCGCGACGGCGGCACACAGAGGCGCGGTCCCTGCCTCTCGCCGCGCATCAATCGCCCGCAGCGCCCGTGTCGCCGGCGCGCCGGACGATCTCGACCCCGACCAGCCGCTCGCGGATCGCCGGGTCCCTCATCACCTCGGAGCGCACCACCTCCATATCCTCATCAGAGAGGCGGTGCGGCTGGAGCAGACGAGCCATTCCCGCTTGGAGGAGCTCGGGATCCAGCGCCCGACTCCCCGCGAGAGCCAAAGCCGCCGCCCCCTGGTCGAAAGCCGCCAGCAGGGCTCCCACTTGCTCAGCAGTGAGATCGTCAGTCAGGGCCACGCCGCGCTCAGCCCGCGCGGCACGCGTGGCCTCGACGGCGGCGCCGTAGACCTGTGGCAAGAGCCCGATCCGCCGCGCCACCTCTGAGCGCAGGGCCTCATCCCTGGCAGCGTAGGCCACGAACTCCAGGGTCGCCAGGGCGAAACCCCTGATCGATGCCGTGAGCTCGTCGTCAGCGTTGAGGTCGACGGGCCTGCGCTCGAAGAGATCCCAGCCACCACCGGCCATGGACTCATCGATGTTGGCATCCATGACCGCTAGGAAGAGCTCGGCCTTGGACGAGAAGTTGGAATACACCGCCCCCTTGGAGAAGCCGGCCGCACGGGCGATCTCATCAAGTCGCGCGCCGTGGTAGCCGTCGCGCGCGAAGGACGCCCGAGCGGCGAGAACAACAGCCTCGCGGGTCTGCCGCTGCCGGTCCCTGCGGCTGATCGGGTCAGGAAGATCTGTCACCCCGCCGATGCTAGTCGTCACACGCCCTTGCCCTCAGGGGTCAATTCAGATACTCTCGGTATGCAAATACCACGAGTATCCGAAAGGCGATCATGTCCAGTCCCAGCCTGAGCATCACCGGGCTGACGCGTCGCTTCGGCACCGTCACCGCCAACGACAGCATCGACCTGAGAGTCGACCCCGGCAGCGTCGTCGGCCTCCTGGGGCACAACGGCGCGGGCAAGACGACGCTTGTCTCCCAGGTGGTCGGGCTGCTGCGCCCTGACGCTGGCAGCATTCACGTCGGGAGCATCGACGCCGTCGCGGACCCCGGGGCCGCTCGGCGGGCGGTGGCGATCCAGCCCCAGTCCCAGGCTCCTATCGACGGGTTGACCCCGCGCGACGCCGTGGAGATCGCAGCCCGGCTGCGCGGCCTGTCCGCCCGCGACGCCCGCGCCGCCTCGCTGGCCATGGCCGAGGAGCTCGGCTACGGCCCCTGGCTGACCCGCCGCGCCCTGCCCGAGGGCGGCGGGCTCTCGGGCGGGATCCGTAGGCTCGTCGGCTTCGCCATGGGCGCGGTCGTCCCCATGCCTCTGCTCGTCCTCGACGAGCCGACCAACGACGTCGACGCCGCCCGGCGCCGCCTCCTGTGGGAGGCCGTCCGGCGCCGCGCGGATGCCGGGACAGGGGTCCTGCTGGTGACCCACAACGTGATTGAGGCCGAGCAGGTGCTCGACGAGCTCGTCATCCTCGACCGGGGCCACGTCGTCGCCAGCGGCACTCCCGCGAGCCTGCGAGGGACCGACGGCGCTCTGCGGCTGGAACTGCAGCTGTCGCCCGGAGCAGCCTCCCCGCTCGAGGAGCAGGGGCAGTCGCCGCAGCAGCATCACCACTCCGCCACGCCCGCCCTGCCGGCGCCCGCGCTGCGGGTTGTGCGCACCGGCCGTCGCCTGCTCATCACAATCCCCGCCCCCGCGGCTGCCGCCTGCGTCGACTGGGCGGCCGGATTGCACGAGTCGGGCGACATCGAGACCTATGCCCTGAGTCCCAGCACTCTCGAAGACGCCTACCTCGCCCTGACCGAGGCGTCCGAGACCGACCACGACGAGAACGAGGAGATCACCGCATGACCGCCATGACCCGCTCAGCGACCACGCCCACCCCTGCGCCCTCCTCCGCAGCCACCCACCGCCCGGAGCCCGGCAGCCCGAGCCCCTGGTCCGTCTACCGGGCCATGCTCCGCTGGCGCTTCTACTCCATCGGCCCCACCCTCCCGATCTTCGTCATCGTGCAGGCCCTCATGGCAGCAGGCATCATCGTCGGCTTCGGGCTTCTCATCCCGGGCATCGATTCCATGCCCTCCACTGCCCTGCTCATGTCCACCGGGGCGCCGACAGCCCTGCTCATGACGGTCGGCCTCGTCGTGGTCCCCCAGGTGGTGGCGCAGGCGAGGGCCAACGGGGCCTTCGCCTACATGCGCGCCCTGCCGGTCCCGCGTCCGACGCTGCTCGTCACCGACCTCAGTCTGTGGACACTGATCGCGCTGCCGGGGATCGCGGTAGCCGTGGGAGTCGCATGGCTGCGCTTCGACATACCCCTGGATGCCGACTGGCCACTGCTCGTGACCGCATCACTCCTCGCCACAGTCATGGCCACGTCCGTCGGCTACGCGATCGCCGTGAGCCTTCAGCCCATGGTCGCGCAGGCGCTCACCCAGGTGCTCGTCTTCTTCATCCTCCTGTTCTCGCCCGTCACCTTCCCGGCCTCCCAACTGCCGCGCTGGTTCCAGTCCGTCCACGACTGGCTGCCCATCCGCCCAGCGGCAGACCTCCTGCGCGCGGGGCTCGCGCAGGACACCTACGCCTGGCACGGCAGGGACCTCGCCATCCTCCTGGCCTGGATGCTCGTGAGCCTGGGGGTCTGCCTGCGGGCGCTCTCGCGGCGCTGATCCCCGCGACGTCGGGGAGCCAGACGAACCATGCCAGCGCTGCGGGGCCAGGGATCCGGGGCGCCCCGGGGACGCCCGGGCCCTGGCTCCGCCGTCGGCCCGATGGATAGCCTGGAGGCATGAGCCCTGATCCCCATGGAAGCAGTCGGACCGGCCCCTTCGACCCGCCCAGCGCCTCGAGCGGCCCGCGCATCCTCGTCGTCGCCGGGCACCCGGACGCGAAGAGCTTCTCGCACGCCCAGGCGCAGGCCTACGCCGCGCAGGCCGAGGACGCGGGGGCGCAGGTGACCCTCCTGGACCTCGCCGCTGAGCGATTCGATCCAGTGCTGAGGTTCGGCTACCGCGAGCACATGCCCGACGACGCCTTCATCAACCGCTCCCAGGAGGCGCTCATCGACTGCGACCACCTCACCCTGGTCTTCCCGACCTGGTGGTCCGCCGAGCCCTCCCTCCTCAAGGGCTGGTTCGACCGCGTCCTCACCCCGGGCATCGCCTACCGCTACCGCACCGGGAAGATCTCGCCGGAGAAGCTCCTCGCCGGCCGCACCGCCACGATCATCACCACCTCCCACGGACCCGCGGCGTGGACGCGCTCGCCGGGGATGTCAGTGTGGAGGGTGAGCCGCGCCGTGCTGGGCTACTGCGGCATCAAGACGACGCAGCGCCTGGTCCTGGGCGGCATGGAGGGCGAGAAGGACACGCCCGCCCGCCGCATGGCCTTCCTGGAGCAGGTGGCGACGGCGGCCCGCAAGGACGCGGCGGTGGCGCGCACACGCTGAGGGCGCCAGCGCTGGGACCAAGGGGGACGGTCGCGGGGCGGGCGTGGCCATCGCCACCTCGGGATATGCGGAGAGCGGATACCGCGGGCTCTCGCTCGCGATCCCAGGATTCTATCAAGCAGGCCGCTTAGCGTGGCCGGCGCACCGCGCACCCGATGCAAGGAGAATCCTGTGACGACTACCTGCGCAATGACCACCTCACGACGCGACGCCCTCAAGGTCGGCGGCCTGGTGGCCGCCAGCGGCGCGGCGATCCTCGGCGGCTCCGCCGTCATCGCCCCGAGCGCCGCCGCCTCCAGCCGGTTGGACACCGGCGTGCAGTTGGGCTCGGGCAGTGTGGGGACGCGCGCCGTGGTCCTGGACCAGCCATCGGTCCACTCCGAGGCCATGGCGACCGTGCGCCAGCTGCGCCTGGACATGTGGGCCAAGAACCCGCCGCTGCTCAGCGTCGACGGCTCAACAGGCGGCACCGTTCAGAGCTACGCCCAGGCCCAGGGGTACACGAGCGCCGAGGCCTACGCGAATGCCCTCGTCTGGGACCAGGACATGGAGCGCATCTCAGTGCAGCGCCTCGTGGAGTGCCTGGAGATGGGGAAGATCGAGCACAGCCGCCCCAACGGCGAGTCCTACAACACGGCCAAGGTCGGGGACGTGACCAACGGGACCTTCGAGATCCTGGCGGCGACGACGGACCAGTCGGCCACGATCTCCTCCGGGATCGGGATCTGGGCCGCCGAGTACGACAAGCTCGTCGCCGCCGGCGGCGCCTGGAACCACGAGACCGGGCACCTGCACACCCTGCTCAACCCGACGATCACGAATATCGCTTTCGCCGCCTCAGCCGGGTACTTCACCGGTGAGGGCCTGTGGGCCCGCTCGGCGTCGGCCGAGTCGGTGGGATGGTCCGGGATCTACGACGTCACCCTGGCCAACGGTGGCGGCTCGGCCTCCTCCGTGCCCGCGGGCTACCGGGCCCCGGCGCCCGCCACGTCCGAGGCGCCCAGCGCGCCGACGTCGGCAGCACCAGCCGCCGCGGATTCGACGGCGGCGCCGAGCACCCCCGGCTCAGCCGGCACCGCGCCGCAGGCCCCCTCCTCGGAGTCCCCCCTGGAGTCGATCCTGCGCGGACTGCGCGCCCTCCTCGGCGCCAAATAGGAGCCGAGGGCGGCCGCCACCGGTCGTCATGATCCGCAGAGGCGTGTGGGCCACCCAGGACAGATTCTCGGGTGGCCCACACGCCTCATTGATACGGGATCAGGCTGGGGCTGGCTCAGCGCCCCGAGCGGCGGGGGCGGTGCGAGGCCCGCTTCTGGCCCTGGCGCCCGGCCCCCGCTCGGCGCCCGCCGTGCGAACCGCCACGGCGCCCCTCCTGATGCCCTGCCTGATGCCCTCTCTGGCGGGAGCCCTCCCCCGCCCTGCGGCCGTGCGCGCCGCGGGCCGGCGCCTGGGCGCCAGCGCCGGTGGGGCGGCCGCCCTTGATTGCGACGCCGTCGGGCATGTCCTCGGCGGCGACGCGCTCGGCCTGCTCTCCCACGAGGGCGGCGACGGCGTCGTCGTCGGGGCGCACGCGCTCCATCTCGGCCTTGATGCGGGCCTTCTTGAGGAGCACCTGAACGTCCTTGCGCTGCTCGGGCAGGACGAGGGTGACCACGGTGCCCGAGGCGCCCGCGCGCGCGGTGCGGCCCGAGCGGTGCAGGTAGGCCTTGTGCTCGGCGGGCGGGTCGACGTGGACCACAAGCTCAACGCCGGAGACGTCAATGCCCCGGGCGGCGATGTCGGTGGCGACCATGACGTGCACCTGCCCGGTGGAGAAGGCCCGCATGGCGCGCTCGCGCGCGTTCTGGCTCATGTTGCCCTGCAGCTCGACGGCCGGGATCCCGGCCTGGACGAGCTTGCGGGCCAGGCGCCGGGCGAGGTGCTTGGTGCGGGTGAACAGGATGCGCTGCCCCTCCCCGGAGGCCAGGCGCCGCACGATGCCGTCCTTGGCGGTCTTGTCCGCGACCATCCACACGCGGTGGGTCATGGCGTCCACGGGCGAGGTCGAGGGGTCCACGGAGTGCTGCAGCGGGTCGTGGAGGAACTCCTTGACCAGGGTGTCCACGCCGTTGTCCAGGGTGGCGGAGAACAGCAGGCGCTGGCCGCGCTGCGGGGTGGCGCGCAGGATGCGGCGGACGTTGGGCAGGAAGCCGAGGTCGGCCATGTGGTCGGCCTCGTCCAGGACGGTGATCTCGACCTCGTCGAGGCTGACGAGCCCCTGCCCCATGAGGTCCAGGAGCCGGCCGGGGCAGGCGACGACGACGTCGACCCCCGCCTTGAGGGCCTTCTCCTGGGGCTTGGCGGAGACCCCGCCGAAGATGGTGGTCACGTCCATGTCGACGACGCGGGCCAGGGGCTCGATGACCTCGGCGATCTGGAGGGCGAGCTCACGGGTGGGGGCCAGGACCAGGCCGATGGGGTGGCCGGGGCGGGCCTTGTCCTGCTGCGCCAGACGCTGGACCAGCGGCAGGCTGAAGGCCAGGGTCTTGCCCGAGCCGGTGCGGCCGCGGCCGAGCACGTCACGCCCGGCGAGGGTGTCGGGCAGGGTGGCGGCCTGGATGGGGAAGGGCGCGGTGAAGCCGCGGGCGTCGAGGTCGGCGGCGAGGTCTGAGTCCACGCCGAGGTCGGCGAAGGTGGTCTCACCCGCGGCCGGGGTCTTCCCGGAGGCGAAGCGGTGTGAGGCGGAGGTGCGGTGTGCGGCCACGAGGATCCTGTCGTTTGGGACCGCGAGCACGCCGGCGCGTGTCGCTGGCAGCGTGCGCGTCGGTGCGTGAGGTGCCGGCGTACGCGGCTCAACGGCGCGGGGCGTCGGTGAATCGACGCGCGCCGGGGCCGGGGCACCAGCCAGGCCGGGCGGCGCCCGGACCAGGGAGCCATCCTGCCTGAGATCCCGCAATGTGTCACTACGGGCGACTATTCACTGTGCAGGCACTCGATGCGGCGACCCGCGAAACGCTGTGACCAGCGGTTTGACGGCGCACCCCGGAAACGACGGCCGCAGAACGGGCGGAAAAGTCGCCATTCGTGACACCTGAGGGCCCCTCAGAAGACTCCCAGGGCGAGCGCGAGGAGGCTGATCGTGGCCATCGCGGCGACAGACAGGATCGTCTCCATCAACGACCAGGTCTTGAAGGTCTGCCCCACAGTCATCCCGAAGTACTCCTTGACCAGCCAGAAGCCGGCGTCGTTGACGTGAGAGAGGAAGACGGAGCCGGCACCGATCGCGAGGACGAGGAGGGCGACGCCGGTCTGCGGCATGTGGCTGGCCAGCGGAGCCATGATCCCGGCCGCGGTGATGGTGGCCACCGTCGCCGATCCGGTGGCCAGGCGCACGGCGACGGCGACGAGCCATCCGGCCAGGAGGGCGGGCACGGCCGCCTGCTGGATCCATGCGGCGATGATGCCGGCGATCCCTGAGTCCACGAGGGTCTGCTTGAACCCTCCTCCGGCTCCGACGATGAGCAGGATCCCGGCAATGGGCGCAAGCGAGGCCCCGACCCGTCCGCTGACGTCGTCGGCCCCCAGTCCCAGGCGGGCCCCGAAGAGGTACATGGCGACCAGGACCGTCATCAGCAGGGCAACGATCGGCTTGCCCACGAACAGGGCCGCGTGGACTGCCGGATTGTCGCTGTCCTCAGGGACGAGGGTCTCGACGATGGTGCGCAGAAGCATGAGTCCCACGGGCAGCAGGACCACCATGATCGAGGTCGCGAAGGAGGGACGCGGCCCGTCGTGCTCCTGGTCCGAAGTCCCCAGAGGCTCGGGGGCCTCAATCGGCACCCACCTGGCCATGAAGCGAGCCGCAACGGGCCCGGAGATGATGACCGTGGGCACGGCGACCAGGAGCCCCAGTCCGAGGGTGAGCCCCAGGTCGGCCTTGACGGCGTTGATGGCGATGAGCGGTCCGGGGTGCGGCGGCACGAGGCCGTGGAGCGCGGACAGACCGGCCAGGGCGGGCACACCCAGCAGGATGAGGGACTGACGGGCCCGCCGGGCGACGATCATGACCACGGGGATGAGCAGAACGATGCCCACCTCGAAGAACAGTGGGATGCCGACGACGAAGGCGATGAGTGCCATCGCCCAGGGAAGGCGGGGGCCGGGAGTGCGGTCCAAGACGGTGTCGACGATCTGGTCGGCGCCTCCGGAGTCGATGAGGAGACGGCCGATGATCGCCCCGAAGGCGATGAGGGTGCCCACGTCGCCGATGGTGGAGCCCATTCCCTTGGTGAAAGCAGTGAAGGTATCGGCCAACGGGATGCCGGCGACGACGGCCAGGACCGCCGAGCCCAGCGTCAGCGCGAGGAAGGGATGCATCTTGCGCCAGACGATGAGCACGATGATCGAGGCGATGCCGAGCAGGGCGGCCGCGATGAGCTGCGCGTGATTGTCCGTGTGACTCACGGTGTCAGCGGCCGGCAGCACGACCGGTTGAGCTGGAAGAGTGAACGTCATTGTTGTCTCCGTTGTCAGTGGGAGGAGGATGGGTGAGGGCGGGATGTATGTGCGCCGGGCTCAGCGCGCCGGGGCGCCGCGCACCGCGCGCTCCAGCTGGTTGGCATGGACGCCTGCGATCGTCAGCGAAGAACAGTGCTTACACGGCGTTGGACGAAGCCCGTTCAAGTGCGGCGAGAATCGCCTCGAAGGTCTCCTCCGGCGTCGCCTGCGAGACCACGGCGACCCCGTCCTCGTCGTCGGACAGGGGCTCGAGGGCGGCGAACTGGGAGGGCAGCAGGCTCGGGGGCATGAAGTGTCCCTCACGATGAGCCATGCGCTCCTGGAGCTCATCGGCCTGGGCAAGCAGATGAATGAAGAAGACTCGCCCCTGCGCGCCGGAGAGCAGGTCGCGATAGGAGCGCTTGAGCGCAGAACAGGTGACGATCGTCTTGACGCCGTCTGCGGCGCGCTCGCTCATCCAGTCGCGCATGGACTCCAGCCAGGGCCAGCGGTCCTCGTCGGTCAGGGCGACGCCGCGGCTCATCTTGTCGATGTTGACCTTGGGGTGGAAGTCGTCGGCCTCGGCGACGGGCCACCCCAGTGCGTTGTGAAGGTTGAGCGCGGCCGTGGTCTTGCCGCAGCCGGAGACTCCCATGAGAACGAGGTGCTCAACGGATCGGCTCATATCTGCTCCTTGATGACGCCGTTGTCGTGAACTGATACGACGAATCTACCTCAAACGTAGTACTTTTAAAAGGGTCGGATAGCATCTTCCACAGACATCTCGCACCACCCTCCGGGAGCACATCCATGTCCCCCACCGACCGACGTCGCGACGTCCTCGACTCCCTCGGGCGCGCCATCGTGACCGGGGAGATGACTCCGGGCCAGAGCCTGACGCTGGAGGCGATCCAGTCCCGCTACGGCGTCTCCCGAACACTGGCGCGCGACTGCGTCCACGCCCTGGAGTCCGTCGGCGTTGTCACCTCGCGACGTCGGGTGGGCATTGTGGTCCTACCACGCGAGCACTGGTCGGCTCTGGCGCCTCAGCTCGTGCGCTGGCAGCTCGAGGCCGATCCACACGGCCCCACGCTCGGAGCCCTGACCGAGCTGCGCGCCGCCATCGAGCCTGTCGCCGCCGCTGCGGCCGCCCGCCGAGCCACCGAGGAACAGCGCTCCGGCCTGTTGGCGCTGGCTGCCACGATCCGCACCAAGGGAACCACCGGAAACGTCGCCTCCTATCTCGACGACGACATCGCCTTCCACCGGCTCATCCTGGAAGCCAGCCACAACGACACCTTCAAGGCACTGACCGAGGTCGTCGCGGAGGTGCTCTCCGGACGGGCCAGACTCACCGGCCAGGTACAAGTGCCTCAGCCAGAGGCGCTCAAGCTCCACGAGCGAGTCGCCGGTGCGATCGCGACCGGGGACGCCGCAGCGGCAGAGTCCTCCATGCGGGATCTTGTCGCCGAGGTGCGCGGCGCCCTGCTCGAACGCGGCCTGCGCGGCTTCCTCGAGGCCTGACCCCCGCCAGCGCACACCCACATCGGCCAATGTGTCACTCCTGGCGACTATTCACTGTGCAGGCACTCGATGCGGCGGCCCGCGAAACGCTATGACCAGCGGTTTTACGGCACGCCCGAGAAACAGCGGCCGCAGAACAGGCGGAAAAGTCGCCATTCGTGACACTTAAGGCCCCAGGACCGCCCCCGACGGCCACGTCATTCAGTCACGTGATGAGGCGAACTACCTGCCCAGGCGGCGCTCCCGGCTGGCGAAGTCGCGCAGCGCCCGCAGGAAGTCCACGCGCCGGAAGGCCGGCCAGTTG
>ERZ773050.1268-NODE-1268-length-14073-cov-3.855686_pt1 | contig 14073 bp, 16 predicted proteins | sample MGYA00580632_ERZ773050 | MGnify/ENA primary metagenome ERZ773050 (study PRJEB29015, sample SAMEA2738123) | human oral metagenome | biome: human oral; feature: human-associated habitat; material: saliva | place: China | collected 2166 ... | reverse complement strand
GACTAAAGTCGCTAGAGCTATCCTAATTGCGCACCGCCAGTTCTCATAGAAAAAACACCTTGCAAGTTGCAAAGTATTTTCGTTTGTATTGTGCTTCCCAGCAACGAATTAACGTTTTGAGAATTGTGATGCTTTACGAGCTTTTTTCAAGCCTGGTTTGAAAAACTCTAATTATGATAAATCTCAAAAAGCTTCAATAACAACGATTTTCAGTTTTCCTTTTTAGAAAATTTTTAATTAATTTCAACTAAAATCAGTTAAATGGTGTGAATTTTGGACATAATATATTATTAAAATTGTTGTTAAATCTATTATGATGAGTATTTAGTTGTAAACTAAATACTCATCTAATTTACAAAATGATATTTTATCACAAAAAGAATATTCAATTAAATCGCAACAATCCGGATGATCATTATATTGAGAAATTATCCAATGTGTGGGGTTGATGTTCCTTTCTAGTATTTCCATATACTCACTATCGACATCTGCCATTGAATGTCCCAAAACAAATCATTTGCTGTATCTAATCTAGGAAATACTTTTTCCTTTTTTTCATTTCCCATTAGCTCTAAGCTATTAACCTCAATCGTACGAGGAACAAAAAATTCTTCTTCAAATGTGATAGGATCTATAAAATATAATTGCTCATTACTCCCGTTTAAATCACTAAATGCAACTCTTTTTTCTGTTGTTTTAATCGAATTATCTGATACCACTGCACCTTCTTCATTAAACCATTTATTTATTACTTCACTATTTGGTACTATAGCAGAAATTAAAATCCGTTGAATTTCACTTGAGAACGTTTGTTTAACTGTTGATAAAAGTAATTCATAATCTGTACCACGACTTGGATCATCAAAAAGATGTGCTTCATCAAAAATACAAAGTCCTATTTTATCAATAAACGATGTATGGTTTCTCATTAAAAACAGCAATTTCTCTGGAGTAATTACAAAAACTCTTTTTTTATTATCATTGAAAATTGAAAATTCCGGTGGAAATTCCGGTATATCGAAAATTTCACTGATAATCACATCTTTATCATTAATAAAATGTGTATTAATATCTCTAAATATTTCTCTGCACAATGCTCTAAAAGGAGCAATAATTAATGCATTATCAATTCTATTTGAATAAAATGCTGACCTTAATATTAGATTAACTGAAGCTGTTTTCCCCGAGCTAGTTGGCATTTGAACGATTCCAGACTTACCTAAAAAAAATCCATTCCTCCCCAGCTCAATTTGTGATGGCCAAAGTTCCTTTATACTTCCTTCTAATTGTATATAATCCTGCCATAGTGAAAAATCTAATCCTGAAAATTCTGGTAGTAATTTCGTTGATGAACTATTTATTTTTTTACATACAACAGCTAAAAGGCAATTAACAATAATCACAGAAAAATCACTACCATTTTCATATACTTGATTTTGTAAACCTTTGAAAATTTCTGGAGAAATATCAATTTTTAATAAAACATAGTCCCTATATGACTGAACAAGATTATTTAACTCATTAGAATATTTACCTTCTATTTGAAATTCATGCAAATAGAGCTTATCTGTTAATATTTCTGTAAATACCCTCACAAGATTTATACTATCGTCAACTAAATGTATATCATCTGATATATGGCTAAGCATTACCCTTGAACTACCATTATAATCTCCTAAATAATATGCTGTAGCCCCAATTATTGCAATATAGTCTTGATAATCAGCAGAATTACCTAATCCGGACAACAGCAGGGCATCAAAATATTCAGCAGCATTATGTAATTGATTTTTTAATTGTGAATCGAAACTCTTAAGATTGATATAATTATTAAAATACGTCCTAGCAGTATCCGCAACAATGGCTAACGCCACTAAAAATGATTTGCTTGCATCCTCTGGGATTGGGATATGATTTTCTTCAGGAATGTCAAACTCAAACATTTTTGATTTTGAGCGCACAAGTTTTGAATAATGTAATGATTCTGTTCCAAATTCCATCATAACTCACTTGCTTTCCTATAAATTTGACTTATAAAATCCATTAACTGAAAAGAATGTATAACTAATAACCTTAAACTTTCTTGATTTCTATGATTTTGAGCAACTACATTTTTTATCACATTAATATCATATGAGTGGTTGGAATGAATAGCGACTGCTCCATATATTACTTTAAATGGCTCATCAGTTATATTTAAAAATCTCTTTACAATATTTGCTTGAGGAATATCCGTTTCTATTAACCTTAAATAGCTAGCAACAACTGAGGTAGAGAACCTTTCAAAATCTTTATTTGAATGTTCAATAGCTAGTTGAAGTTTATTTTTAGCGTCAAACGTTCTATTCATAGAAGCAGATGTTTTTACTTCCATAACCATAAGTTCATCATTCATTGGATTTGAAGAATCATTTTTATACGCCAATACATCACTACCTTGAGTTGAAGTATCTTTATTGACCTTTCTGTCATATCGAGTTCTAGGAACATTATATTCCTCTATATACTGAAGATAGTCAGATACTAGTATTTCTCCAAAATCTCCTGACATTGTTGCACGCCCAATACGACTATCATCCGATGGTAACTTATAATCTTTTAAATATTGACTAGGGGAAATTTTAATCGCAACTGCCATTTTTTCCAACTCATAATCAGAGCAATAATTCCTTCTGAATTTTTTTGCCCACTCTTCAAAAACTTCAGGCTCATCTTGAATATCCAAATGAAAAACTTTTATACTTTTCCCATCACTAGTAGTAATCGGTTCTTCTTCTTTTAGATACTTCATATATTTAAGGTTCTCTACCATTTTTCTTAACTATCCCCCAACCCTTGTACTACATCATCCAAATAGGCTCTTTATTTTCTCGGTGGCATCAGAAGAGAACCTTAAATGATATATCATACTTATATACTAATAAAAGTCATAATTTTCCTAAATTGTGTAGATCTGTAAGTATGTGTTTTTTATATTAACTGTTTTTGAAAAGACTATTAATAGGAAATGAAGATTCACTTTAATATTTCAATTAATTCTTTTCCTAGTTTTGTTAGCTCGTAATAATATTCTGTCTTATCACTTATACTATATTCTACTTCCGCATTTTTACTATAATAACCTTCATCATCATATCTGTTACCAACTAATTCAACTCCAACAGACGATTTATATATTAATATACCTTCATTTACAAGTCCATCAATTTCTAATTCATGTTTTTTAATTATTTCCGACTCAGAGTCGTCTATTAAAATATTACAATTTTCTTTAATAATGTATTTTTGAAAAACAATTGCTTCATTTACCGACATATTCATTAATATTGTAGAAAATCTAGGAATTAAACGGTCATTGTTCTCTTTATTAAAGTTTGCAGCCAATAATTTAGAAAACATTTCGCATAACTCATCATTTTCAATATTAAATAAAGCATCTTGATAAATTTTAATAAAAAGAGAGGGTGATTTTATTTCTTGAAGATTTTCTACAGCAATCTTTTCTACTTCTCTTTGTGTTTTTATAGAAAGCTTTTCAACATAAGGAGTTATCCAACTATCAATTGAAAGTAATGGAAATAACAATAATGAACTGACACCATGTAATGACTTCCCTATTTCTTTTGCAGTAGGAAGTAATATAGAATTTGCTATTTCGGGTGTAAGTAAATTATTTAAAATTTCATCTTGAGGATCGTTCATATTTTTTTCCTTTAATTCCATATGTTATTTTTTCGTCCATATTTTTAGTCCTGATTATTAATTTCAAATATAGTATATCACCTTTTAATACTATAAATCAAACTTGTATTCAATAATATCAAAAACATTACACTCCAAAATTTCACAAAGTTTATCAATTGTTTTTGTTGTTATTGGATCGCCGTGCTTCATTCTGTGCAGTGTATTCGCAGAAATACCACCAACTTTCACCAAATAGTATTCAGTTATATTTTTTGTTAATAGTGTCCTATAAAATGGCTTATATGAAATCTGACGTTAAGTCAAGTTTTTAGAGTAACAAACGTAGAATTTTAATCTATTTATTTTAAGCACTTACCTTTTCAAATTGATTAGGTGTAAGATACCCTAAACTTTGATGGATTCGTTTTGAATTATAAAAGGCTTCGATGTACCAGAAAATACTCTGATAGGCTTCTTCAAAGTTCTTATATTTAAATTGATACACCCACTCTCTTTTTAAATGTCCATGCCAAGATTCAAGACTGGCATTATGATAAGGGTATCCCCTTCGACTGAAAGAGTGAGTCATCCCATAGTATTTAAGCAACTCTTCATACTCTAGACTCGTATACTGGCTTCCTTGGTCAGAATGAAGAATAACAGCTTCTGGATAGTCTTGTGATTTAATGGCCTTATTTAAAGTTCTTTGCACTAATTCTACAGTCATTCGCTTGCCCAAATCCCAAGCAATGACTTTTTTAGTATAACGATCCATAATGGTTGAGAGATAAGCCCATCCTTGTTGAGTAGGAATATAAGTAATGTCGGTTGACCAAACCTTATTTTTCTTTGTAGGTTCAGTCTGTATGAGATTTTTTCGATTGATGTGATCACTTAGTGAGTATCCAGGCTTAAATTTCTTAATGACTACAGACTTGAGTTGAAGTTGCTTCATTAGCTTCTGTACCAGTTTTAACCCGACTTTTTCCCCTTGTTTAAGTAGAAGATGATGAATTTTAGGAGCACCATAGATTCCTCGGTTAGCATTGAAGAGTTGAGAAATTTTGAGTGACAGGTATTGTCTCCTTAATTGAGTTTTAGATGGATGTCGGTTAATCCGTTCATAATAACTTGATTCAGGAACATCAAGGAGTTGACAGCTTAGTCTGACATTGAGTGCTAAAGTTTGTATGGTTTGAGCCATATCCGCAGCACTCACTTCTTTTTCTCGGCGAATATGGTCAATACTTTTTTTAAGATGTCTCGTTCTTCCTTAACTTTAGCCAGTTGTCTTTTTAAATCTAGAGAATCAGCTTTAGAGACGGAGATTTCATTAGATTTAGAGTAGAGGTCTATCCATTTATAAATTGTTGCAGGGTCCACGTCGTATTCTTTAGACAGCTGGGTGACGGATTGACCAGAATGATAGAAGGCGATAAGGGTTTCTTTAAATTCTTTTGAGTAGCGTTTTTTCATGTTTTTGTCCTTTGTCTAAATTATACAATAGTGACTCTAAGATTTAAGGATAACATCAAATCTCAGCAGGATGTGATTATTGTAGGCGTGGGCTACTATCTTCGTTATAACCTTAGCTATCGTGAAGTTCAAGAAATCTTATATGATCGTGGCATTAACGTTTCTCATACGACGATTTATCGTTGGGTGCAAGAATATGGCAAACTACTCTATCAAATTTGGAAAAAGAAAAATAAAAAATCCTTTTATTCATGGAAAATGGATGAAACGTACATCAAAATTAAAGGAAAATGGCATTATTTGTATCGAGCCATCGATGCAGATGGTTTAACCTTGGATATTTGGTTACGTAAAAAACGGGACACACAAGCAGCCTATGCTTTTCTTAAGCGGTTAGTGAAGCAGTTTGATGAACCGAAGGTTGTAGTCACAGATAAAGCCCCCTCTATTACAAGTGCCTTTAAGAAACTAAAAGAATACGGCTTTTATCAAGGGACAGAACATCGTACCATTAAATACCTGAATAATTTGATTGAACAAGACCATCGTCCAGTAAAGAGACGCAATAAATTCTATCGAAGTTTACGCACTGCCTCTACCACGATTAAAGGCATGGAAGCCATCCGAGGATTATATAAGAAAACCCGAAAAGAAGGCACTCTCTTCGGGTTTTCGGTCTGTACTGAAATCAAGGTATTATTGGGAATCCCAGCTTAAATCATAGATACCGTAAGGGATTTTATTCTTTATTTAAAACTTTGCAACAGAACCAATATCATTAATTAATATCGTTTCCTTTCGTACCTCAACAGCTGAGTATTGTCCACATTGAATTTCAAGAAGTCAATCATCGTCTTCCCATGAAAATAATTGTCAATCACCCGAATCAAGGCATTGTGACACACCAACAAAACATCTTCGTCACTTTGTTCCAACTCTGCCAGCAAAGGATACACCCGACCGGCAACATCCATGATGGATTCGCCGTCTGGTAATGGTAGCGAGAATTCCACACGAACCTTTTGGAATTCCGGTGTTTCAATTGGTAAGCCATCATACTGTCCAAAATCCATCTCAATTAGGCGCGGTTCCACCTCAATGGGTACCGACACTTTTTCATTAATGATTCGGGCCGTTTCCTGGGCCCGCCTCAATGGTGAGACATAGATTTTAGTGATTGGCTGCTCCAAGTCGCTGACCAATTGAGCCAATTCCTCTGCTTGAGCATAACCGACTTCCGTCAGCTCAATATCCGCATGACCGCAAATTTTGCCGTCCACATTATATTGGGTCTGACCATGACGTGCTACGTAAATCATCGGGCACTCCCCTTTGCAAGCGGACGTTTCTCATCCGCCATTTCACCCAGAACCAGCTCTGAATCAGTGGCCAATTGTTGTAAAGCCGCCACCATCTCAGCTTGCGATTTGCCAAAGACCAGGGAGAAAGAATTATTCTTACTCTTGTAGAAGGAAACAAAAGAGTTGCCACCAGCTAATTCTTCAATTTGAATTTGGGGGTAGCGGGCAAACTCGCCGTTCAAGACACCTAGTTTAACGACTCCTTCTTGTGACAAGCCTTCTTTTAAGAAACCATTGATCAGGATAATAGCGGCAAAAGCCCCCAGTTTAATTTGATCCGCCAGATTACTTGGCCAAAAGATTACAAGTATCGCTACCGTCAATGCGATACTCAAACCCATACGAATCCAGCTGGTTTGAGCCGCCACGATAATTTTCTTTTGATCTTTTACTTGTAAGACGACCAACAATCCTAAAAAGCCTGCAATCACTAGTGCTTCTGCCATTTTCTATCATCCTTTACTTATTTTTACCACTCGGCGATGGTGCCGTCGTAGTTTTTCCATTGTGGGTTGGTCCAAACCAAACCTTCTTGAGAAATTTCCTTAATGCGGTCTTCATCCATTTCCAAACCAAGGCCTGGTTTAGAAGGTAGGTCAACATAGCCGTCTTTGTATTGGAAAACTTCTTTGTTTTTGACAAAATCCAACAAATCAAAGCCTTTATTGTAGTGGATACCCAAGCTTTGTTCTTGGATAAAGACATTTGGTGTACATGAGTCCACTTGCAAGGTAGCTGCTAATGCAACTGGTCCGTATGGTGCATGTGGTGCCACGGCCATATCATGAGCTTCAGCCATAGCCGCAATTTTGCGGGTTTCTAAAATTCCGCCGCAAAGGGCTACGTCTGGTTGGATAATATCGATGGCGCCTTGTTTGAAGATATTTTTAAACTGCCAGCGAGTGTACAAACGTTCGCCGGTTGCTAAAGGGACAGCAACTGCATCGGCAACTTCTTTGTAATGCTCTTCATTTTCCGGCAAGACAACTTCTTCCAAAAACATTGGGTGGAATGGCTCCAGGGCCTTCGCTAGAACTTTAGCCATTGGTTTATGCACCCGACCGTGGAAATCCACACCGATATCCATCGCGTCACCAAAACGTTCCCGAATGGATGCCACCCGTTCGACAACTTCATCCACTTTTTTGTAAGAGTCGATATAGTGCAATTCTTCGGTAGCATTCATTTTAACGGCAGTAAAGCCACGATCAAAACGGTCTTGCGCTTGTTCAGCGACTTCACTTGGCCGGTCGCCACCAATCCACGAATAAACTTTAATGTTATCCCGGGCGGCTCCGCCTAATAATTCATAGACAGGGACGTTAAAGGCTTTTCCTTTGATATCCCACAGCGCCATTTCCAATCCGGAAACAATCGTCCCATTGATGGGGCCACCACGGAAGAAGGAGCGATGCATTTCTTGGAATAAGCGTTCAATTTCAAATGGATTACGCCCAATCAAACGATTACCGATCTCATAAGCACCCGCAACAACTGTTTCAGTCTTGGTTCCGGAGATCATTTCCCCCCAGCCGTCAATGCCTTCATCGGTGGAAATCTTCACGAAGATCCATCTTGGTTTTACTTTGTATACTGTAATATCTGAAATTTTCAATTTAAACCCTCCAATTATTGTGCTTCTACTGGTTCATTCATTTCTCGGTTCACTTTTTTCACACCGTCAAAGTAGTACCATACACCTGCCAATACCAACAATAAGACCGGAATCCCGATGATTGGTTTGTAGGCAAAGGCGATGAATACCAAATAACTTTGGATCATGGAAGTTGCCGCAAATGATGAGATCAACATTGATGAAGTACCCAAGTCGATACCCACTGATTTAGCAATTGCTGTCAACATTGGGGATGTTGCAGAACCACACCATAGCAATGAAGCAGTAATGACTAAACCGATCACGATGTTTTTCAACAAATTCCCGCGAGTCAAGGCAACCACCATCGCTACCCGGAAAGGCACAACGGCCAAATCGGCAAATGGTAAAACGCGGTTTCCTGGCAAGACTAAGGCCATGGCGATTGTTAAAGGAATAATGATCAATGCTGTTGTAATAACATCTGGATTCCCAACGACAACCGCTGCATCCAATCCGATAAATAAACGTGTTCCTTTGAATTTTTCTTGGGACCATTTTTGAGCTGCATCAGAAATTGGCATCAGACCTTCCATGAACAATGAGGTCATTTTAGGAATCAAAACCAAAACGGCGGACATGCTGACACCTAATTGCAAGACGGCCTTGATATCGTAACCGGCCAAAGCACCAATCACCATCCCAATAACCAGCCCCATGATCATTGAGTCACCGAAGAACCCAAAATATTTTTGTGCATCCTTGATCGTGAATTTCGATTTGCGGAATAATGGAATACGATCCAGTAACCAGTTCAACGGCCAAGCAATCACTAAGGAAGACAAGGCGGACACAGTTGGCAAGGAAACGCCCGGAATTCCAAAGAAGCTTTCCACCATCGGTTGTGACCAGTCGGAGATTTTAAAGGTAACGATTGCCATCACAACAGAGGCACCAACACCTAAAAACACATTTTTGGTAACAAAGTAGACCATCACCCCAACGATGGCCATGTGGTGGTAATTCCAAATATCCACGTCCAACGTATGGGTACGTTTCAAAACCAATAAAACGATATTAACCAGTAAGATGGCGAAAATCAGGATTGGAATGATGGGTGATGCCCACGTAACTGCGGCGATTGAACCCCAACCGACATCCAACGCATCCAGCTTAACACCGGTCCGTTCAACCATAGCCTTCGCAGCCGGGCCGACGTTAGTGGTCATAAAGTCCAAAATCAATTTGATTCCGGCAAAACCAATACCCAACGTCAAACCTGATTTAAATGCACGGGTAATCTTTAAACCAAAGATCAACCCGATGATGGTAATGATGACTGGCAACATAACTGTCGGTCCAGCATCGATAAAGAAGTTAAAGACATTCATAATGATTTTCATTTTTTCAGCTCCTTTAATCCGCTATTATTTCAATAAGTTCAAGATTTCTTCCATCGTTTTGTCAGCACCGATTCCTGTCAGGATAGGCATGCCTTTTACCACTGGCACATTGCCGGTTTGACCATCGAATTGACCGGTTGTCACCAACAAATCATACCCTTCGACTTTGCCGGGCACTTCCATTAGTCTGGTTTGGGTAGTTGCCACTTCAACTCCGTGTTCTTGCAAGTATTCTTTAACCTTTGTTGCTACCACTGTTGATGTTGCAATACCGTTTCCACATGCGACTAAAATTCTTTTCATGATAATTTCCTCCGATTGCGAGCTTTCCACTCGTGATTTTTTATTTTTTAAAAAACGGCTTTCTTTAATAAAGCCAATAATTCTGTATCATTGCGGGCGTCAATCATTTCCTGACGCAATGGTTCATCTTGGATGATGCCGACTATTTTTTGCAACATTTCCACTTGCCCATGGGGCTCACCAATTGCCATCATAATCACGATCTGAATTGGTAATTGAGCTTTATTGTCTTCCATATTATGGAAAAGTACCGGCTCTTTTAGCGTGGCAATCGCCAAAGTCGTTTTATTGACCATTTCATAATTTGCGTGGGGAATAGCAATTCCCGGGGGCGTTGATGGCAATCCCGTTGGGTATTCTTTTTCCCGATCTTGGATTGCTTGGATGTACTCCTCTTTGACATACCCTTTTTGATAAAGTTCACCTGCCAGATAGGCCAAAACTTCACTATCTGTTGAAGCTTCGACGTTTCGGAAGACAAGTTCCTCATTCAGATAAAGTTCCATACTTTCCACTCCTTGTTCATATTTCACCTGTATATCGCCCATAATATTAAATCGCTGCCAGCAATTCTTTCATTGATTGGGCAAGATTCTTAACATTCAATTCTTCGATATCCTGCTTATTGAACATCCCGGAACCCAGGCCTAAATAACTGGCGCCGTTTTCAAAAAATTCTTTGGCGTTTTCTTTACTGATGCCACCGACACCCATCAAGGGCAATTTGCCAAGAGGCGCTTGGATATCTTTGAAAAATCTCGGTGTAACTACTGCTGCTGGAAAAACTTTGACGATGTCCGCCCCTTGGGCAAACATTTGATTGACCTCTGACGGTGTCATCGCAGCCGGTACTGCCAATACACCTTTTTCATTGGCGTAGGCCAACATTTCCTCAGTAAACATGTGCGGGCCTAATAAGAATTTGGCACCAGCTTCGTAACAAGCTTTTGCCTGTTCTAAGGTTCTAACGGTGCCGGCTCCGATGTAGGTCGTATCCCCGTAGCGTTTATTCAACTCACGGATATGATCGATGGCTCCTTCAGTATTCATGGTCATTTCCACTGCAAATTGATGATCAAATTCCTGCATTGCTTGTAAAATCGCATCTGCTTGATCAAACGTGTAGTCCCGCATAATTACGGTAAATCTTGGATAATCAGCTAATTTCATTTTTTCCTCCTTAAGAACTTTGTCTTAATAATTGATAGATGGTTTTTTCATCTGCTGAAGCCACCAACTGATCAATCAAAGAATCATCTTTGGCGATATCGGCGATCTGATTGATAGCTCGTAAATGCTTGGTTAAATCAAAGAAGGATAATGGCAAAATCAAACTGATGGCCTCCCCATTCGGAAAAATCACCGGTTTTTGACAAACCATAATGCTGACACCGTCATTAATGACCCCTTTATCAACAGTGGTATGCGGGATGCAGGTTCGCATCCCCAGATAACCGGCGTAACCGGGTTGTTTGATTTGATTCACGCAATCATTAATAAAGCGTGAATCGATGATCTGATGATCCAATAATGGTTGACATGCCAGACTGACTGCCTCTTCCCAAGTCATCTCCTGATCGATTACTTGCACATAATTTGGACGCAGGTAGTGAGTCAAAGAAGGTAAGACTTGGAAATTATCCAATGGAGTACTTTCATCTTGTTTCACCAAGAAGTATTGCAACTCTTCCCGCAGAGACGCTTGATCGTTGACCGTCGCATATTTTTTGACGATTTTCAACAATTCATCCAGCGCGCGATCCACCTTAGTGATGCCCAAGTCACTTAAGACTCGGTAGCGCAAACTGATTTGTTCCTGATAAGTCATGATGGGATCAATAATGAACTGCATCATGGCGCTGTTTAAAGGTGTTGTAGTAAAAACCAAGTCGTAATCGACTTCAAACTTGTAAAAGTCTCGCACCGATAAGGAAGCCAAAAAATGAATTTCGGGAAAAAGTTTTTCCATATTGGCCCGTACTAACTTGGAAACCATAACGCCGTTGGTACAAACCACCACTGCTCGTGGCCGCTGTTTGTTCAGCTTGTTATGACTGCTTAACTGGTAGCCGAAATAATAAGACAACAAATCCAATTCGTCGTTCGGAAAGGCTTTGTTCAGCCAATTCTCGATGGGAATAATCAATTCTTTCATCAAGTCGATCAAGATTGCATGGTTGCTGTCTTTGATCAGGCTATCGACAGAATAGACCCCCAAACTCAAGTTAAAGCGGATCCGGAAACAGGCCGGTCGTAAATGACTTAATATCCGACGTTCAAAGTCTTCGCGATCATCGATCATAATCAAGGTTTGGTTTTGGAAATTTTCCACCATTTGACTGATCAATTTACGTAAATCTTGATCTGAATCGTAGTTCTGGGTGGTCTTGCTTTCAAAAATATTGGAAGTCAAAAATAAGAGCGTGAACCATTCCAGGTAACTCTTGGATAATTTCCAAGCCGTCTCGCCGACTAAAATCGTCAACATCCGGTATTCCGGTGTATTACTGACCTCACCGGGAAAGAAATCCGGTTTAGTGGATACTTTGATGCCCCGGCTGACTAAAAAACGGGCCGCCGTTTGCAGGTAATCCACCGACTCATCGGAATAACTAAGGTGTAACATTTGTTCCATATTGTGAACCAGATGGACAATTTCTTCTTCCGTCACGCCATGAACCAACTTGCCTCGGATGGTTTCCCGACGGAAAATCGGGCACTGCTTCACCAAATCAGATAACAGTTGCAAGATTCGGTGTTCCGATCCAGCCAATTGATACCCGTTAATCCGGTCGTATTGAATTGTCAAACTGTAGTTTCTTAGTAGGGCGTCGGTTCGTTTGATATCATCCATGATGGTAGTTTTGCTGACTTCTACTATATCCAACAAATGATCCAGACTAACATATTCGATATTGGTGATCAAAGTCATCACTATCAGCGCCCCACGTTCTCCCTCCGTCAATGCCAACGTTGCTTGTTCGTCCACCGTTTCCTGATCCAACTGGGACATCATTTGGATCACTTCAATCGGTACTGTAATATCACCGGAGTGACTACGCTGGATCGTTGGGATATTTTTCATCTCCAAGTCTTCATTGAATTGGTTGATAGCATAGTTGATTTGACGACGTGTCAAATCGAGTTCACTTGTCAAAGCGGAAAGTTTCATTTCAGGGTTTTTAATAATCATTTTGAGTATTTCACGAATTCGTTTGTTCATTTGACTATCCTCCTGACAAAATCATTATATACTAACGCAAGCGCTTTTTGAAGACGCTTTCATCACGATATTTGTCACACTCACTTTTTTAGTTTGTCACACCGGTGTGACACAGATAGCATAACCGGCGTTATATCAAGTATACCATGGCGTGACAATTATTTGTTACACCAGAAAATTAGCGCAAAAAAGAAACGACAAACCGGAAAAATAGGTTTGTCGTTTCTTCATATAGTGTGTTTTATTGTTTAGCCTTGCAAAGTCAAATTATTAATCTGTTCATAAAAACGAGCGGTTCTGTTGCAAAGTTTTCAAAAGAATCTATTTTAAGTTAAAATTATAGAAAAGATATGCTTTGTTCTATACGACATTCTTTTTATCAGATAGAAAATCAGAAACCTACGCTCTCCAATGGAAACATATCAATTTTGAAAAAAATGAAATTCTCATTGAACAAGCATTAGACAAATTCGGGAATGTGAAATCAACCAAAGGAAATAAAAAAACTCTATTTAAAGCACCTAAAGAACTAATGAATATCCTGACCGATTGGAAAATAGAACAAAAAAAGCAACTAAAGCTGTTTGGAATCAGACAGAATGAAAAGCAATTCGTTTTCACATACAACAATAGAAAAAACGGTATTAACGTTCCACTTCATATTGATTATCTTAATCATCGAATGAATTCTATTCGAAGAAGACATCCTGAACTTCCCCCAGCATCTCCTCACAAATTAAGACACACTGGAGCAACTCTGGCAAGACAGGCTGGAACATCATTAAATGTTATTTCAGAAGCACTTACTCATAGTGACATCCAAATAACGAAGACTTATGTCAATACTACTGAAACAGTAAATCAAACAGCAGGAGAAATAGCCTTTAGAAGTCTCAAAAAGCAATAGGGTGAACTTGGGGTGAATTTTGGGGTGAACTTTAGTTTTTTGAACAAAAAAAGACATCCAAGAGATATCTCTTGAATGTCTGTAAACGTTGATATAATCGTATTGATTAACGTTTACTAAAT
>ERZ773050.1263-NODE-1263-length-14101-cov-20.459134_pt1 | contig 14101 bp, 14 predicted proteins | sample MGYA00580632_ERZ773050 | MGnify/ENA primary metagenome ERZ773050 (study PRJEB29015, sample SAMEA2738123) | human oral metagenome | biome: human oral; feature: human-associated habitat; material: saliva | place: China | collected 2166 ... | reverse complement strand
TAGAACTTGTATAAATTTTCCTGGCTGAGAGGTTGATAATCGGTTCATGATGCTGTGCTGAGAGTGAATACTTGGGGGGTGAAATCATAAATTTCCGTGAAAAAATACGAATCCTAGACAACTTGTCGAGGGTGTACGTGGTATATCGCTGTTTTGACAGGTAATCTTAAAGAGAAACGCACAGACCGGAGACAGCATCGATGTTTCACGTGAAACATCCTTGATGCTCCAATGTTTCACGTGAAACATGGTGTGCGTATCTTTATCTGGCGAAAGACACATCAACCATCAGCATCAGGCGCGGAGGATATATGACGATCACCCCCGGTGGCTCGACGCCGCCTTTACTGCCCAAGCCCCCACATACACGCGTCTTTACCATCTCGAATCAGAAGGGTGGAGTCGGTAAAACGAGTACCGCCGTGAACATTGCGGCCGCCCTTGCAGAAGCGGGAATGAACGTTTTGGTCATTGATAATGACCCCCAGGGAAATGCTTCGACGGCTCTCGGTATTGAACATGGCGTGGAGCTTCCCAGTACTTACAACACTTTGATTGACGATACTCCGCTTTCTGATATTGTGCAGGAGTGCCCTGATCTCGACAATCTGTGGTGTGCACCCGCGAATATAGACCTTGCCGGGGCAGAGATTGAACTTGTTTCGGTCGTGGCACGTGAGAAACGCCTTAAAAACGCTCTGGAGGACTATACTGAGTGGCGTGCCCAGCAGGGGATGGGACAGCTCGACTACGTATTTATCGACTGCCCGCCGAGCTTGGGACTGCTGACCGTTAATGCTTTCGTGGCGGCAGAGGAAATCCTGATTCCTATTCAGTGTGAATACTATGCCCTGGAAGGTTTGAGCCAGCTGCTCAAGAACATTCAGATGATTCAGAAACATCTGAATTCCAATCTAGAGATTAGTACGATTCTGCTGACCATGTACGACGGGCGTACCAATCTTGCATATCAGGTAGCGGAAGAGGTTCGGGAACATTTCCCGAAGGAAACTCTCCAGACCAAGATTCCGCGTTCTGTACGAATTTCGGAGGCGCCGAGCTACCAACAGACCGTTATTAGCTATGATCCAACGTCTACCGGTGCTCAGGCCTATCGTGAAGCGGCGCAGGAAATTGCGCGCCGCTAAGAAGGAATACGGAGCATATAAATGCTCTGAAATATCGGCATATCAGGATTGGTAATTACTCCGATATTCTCCATAAATAAACTTTTTGAGATTTATATCTAGGGAAATACCGAATTTTCTGAGCGCATATTTTATGGTGCTGCAAGGTTCATATGAAGTGTAATCGGCATGCATGAGAGCGGTAGGAAATTTGGTGTGAGGAAGGAAAAACATGGCAGAGAAGCGACGGGGTCTCGGAAGGGGACTGGGTGCTCTCATTCCCAATAATACGACGCCTGTTGTGACTGCTTCCGATGTTGCCGAGAAAGAGGCGGAAAAGAAGGCAGCGGCGACTCGCAAACCTCAGCAGGAGGAACAAGCCGCCGCATCCTCGGCGAAACCTCCGAAGACTCGCAACGTAAAGCCGGAGCCGCAGAAAAAATCTGCCCCGAAAAAGGAACCGTCTGCGACAACGAAACGGACAGAACAGCAAGAGGTTCGCATCTCTTCGTCACAAAAGGCTACGGAATCGAAACCTCAGGAATCTTCTGCTGAGACTCGGAAACCTTCTGGTTCATCGAAGCCACAAAAGGTTTCTGCGGTTAGGATACCTAGTCTTAAAGCCCCTGCCGTAAAAGCGGGGGAGAAAAAAGAAGAGAATGTACACGTCTCATCTGCTTCTTTGTCTGCATCGCAGCCTGTGCAGAAATCAGATGTTTCACGTGAAACATTGTCTCAGCCTCGTGAAGTTCAGAAGAAGAAACCTCGTATGGATATGGGTGCGGCACTTCGCAATACGACGTTAACACGCCGCCCGGTAGATTTCTTCTTTGGTGAAGAAACGAAGGAGGCTGAGGAAGAAGGTAACAGCAACCTTGTACCCGTTCCTGGAGCTCAGTTCGCAGAAATCAAAGTTTCTGATATTCACCCGAACCGCAAACAGCCTCGCGTTGATTTTGATGAACAAGACATGGCTGAGCTCATCCATTCGGTTCGCGAGATTGGTGTTCTGCAGCCTATTGTGGTGCGCCCTTCACGCGAGAAAAATGCCGAAAAATATGAGTTAGTGATGGGCGAGCGGCGTTGGCGTGCGACCCAGGCTGCGGGTTTAGAAACTATCCCCGCCATTATCCGTGACACGCAAGATATTGACCTGCTTCGAGACGCCCTGCTGGAAAACCTGCATCGTAGCCAGCTGAATCCCATTGAAGAGGCGGCCGCATATCAGCAGCTTATGGAAGAGTTCAGTACCACCCAGGAGCAGCTTGCAAAGCGTATTGGGCGCTCTCGCCCACAGATCTCAAACACGATTCGTTTGCTTAGGCTTCCTCCTCTCGTACAGCGCAGGGTAGCGGCAGGCGTTATCGCTGCCGGGCATGCGCGCGCCCTGCTGACTTTAACCGATCAGGCAAAGATAGAGACCATTGCTCAGAAGATCGTGAATGAAGGGCTTTCTGTGCGTGCTGTTGAGGAGCTTGTTACCCATGCGAGCGAAGCTCCGGCAGAGAAAGAGCGGAAGACCCCGCAGCCACAGAAGCATCACGAGCGATTGGACTATATCGCGGATGCATTTGCCGACAAACTGGATACATCGGTTAAGATTTCGCTCGGTGCTCGTAAGGGTAAGATGACTATTGAGTTTGCTAATGTAGAGGATCTCAACCGCATTATTCGGGTTCTGGATTCTGATTTCAAAGGTTCTTAGTCCATGCGATAGCTTAGAATCCTTCCTCACATAATCTACTGGGGGTGGTGATGTTTCACGTGAAACATCACCACCCCCAGCCTTGTATAAAGTGTGTATATCTGGTGTATTGAGCTCCGTGGGTGTTTTTACCTGCTGTCTGACATTGTCTCCGGATAAGAAGAGCTCACAGAGGTCTGGAGCATGTGTGAAAACGGTAGGTATACGAGTCTTTGCAGGACCTGCAGCGGTGTATATAGCAGAGCAGGGGAGTGGGATGAGACTAACACGAACTCCGAGCTGAAGGTAATTGTAAGCCTGCGCTTCCTTTTTGGATATTGAGGATTACAAGGGTATTTATCGAGACAGGCTAAAATCCTACGTTTTCGACACTATGAAATGGTTACAGGAAGAACTATGCCGAAGTCATACAGAGATTCACGGATAGTATCTTCATAAGATATTCTTATCTAAAATACAACCTCAAAAAGTATATAAAGTGTTTGTAGCCCTGTAAACGAAGCAGGTATAAAGATAGAAGGTGTGGATGTTTCACGTGAAACATCCACACCTTCTATGGGTTTTTGAGGATGAAGGCTTGAAGAAAACCTACTTGATGTATTCCTCAAAATCAGCGATGAGTGCCTGTTTGGGACGGGCTCCTACGCTCTTCTTTACAACCTGCCCATCTTTGAAAAGGTAGATCGCGGGGATAGAAGTAATGCCGTATTCCATAGCGGTGTCGCCGCTCTCTTCGACATTGACCTTCACGACATCGACCTTCTCGCCATATTCGGCGGCGATTTCATCAAGAACCGGAGCGACCATGCGGCAAGGACCGCACCACTCGGCCCAGAAATCAACGATCACCGGTTTGGAATTTTCCAGAACCTCAGCCTTAAAAGTGGCATCGGTTACTGCTTTTGAATTGCTCATATCTGTTTCTCCTGACTAAAGGTTTTCGAGGTAGTGCTGTGCGTCGAGTGCTGCTACCGCACCCGAACCGGCGGCGATAATCGCCTGACGGTAGGTTGGATCAATGACGTCGCCCGCGGCGAAAACGCCGGGCAGAGAGGTTTTTGACGAGCGTCCCTGAACCGCAATCGTGTTCTGATCGGTAATCTCCAGCTGATCCTTAACCATCTCGATACGCGGATCAGAACCGATAGCAATGAACAGTCCGTCGAGCCTCATATCGCGGGTAGCGCCAGTAACGGTATCGGTCAGAACGACCTCTTCCAGCTTGGAATCGCCGTGAATCTCGCTCACTACGGAATTCCAGAGAACTTCAATCTTGGGGTTGTCGAAAACGCGCTGCTGCATAATATCGGATGCGCGCAAAGAGTCACGGCGGTGGATCAGGTAGACCTTGGATGCGTAGGTGGTGAGGAAAAGTGCTTCTTCCAGGGCAGAATCGCCGCCGCCTACCACCGCGATTTCTTTATCTTTGAAGAAGAATCCATCGCAAGTTGCGCACCACGAGACACCGTAACCAGAAAGTGTATCCTCACCTTCAACACCCAGCTTGCGGTACTGTGAACCAGTCGAGAGAATAACGGTTTTTGCGAGGTGTACGGAACCGTCGGAGAGAATAACCTTCTTAATATCGCCGTCGAGTTCTAACTTTTCGACATCCTGGTAGCGAATATCCGTGCCGAAGCGCTCCGCCTGGGCACCGAAATTGGTCATGAGCTCGGGTCCCTGAATGCCCTGCACAAAACCGGGGAAATTTTCGACCTCGGTTGTGGTCATGAGAGCGCCGCCGGGGGAGAGGGAGCTTGCGAAGAGTACCGGCTCAAGGTTGGCACGCGCCGCGTAGACGGCGGCAGTGTACCCGGCAGGGCCGGAACCCACGATAATAACGTTGTGGACCTTCTGATCGCCCTCAGAGGCCGTTTCTTGGGCTTTTTCTTGGGGGGTAGAGGATGCGGCAAGGTTCAGACCGCCGAGAGCGGCGCCTCCGAACAGATTGCCCAATGTATTTTCAGTGCTCATTCTTCTCTTCCTCAATTTTCTGCTGATAGTCGCTCAACGCAACAGTATCCCCAATTATTCCATTTCTGGGGGCGGCTAATCCATATTGACTGGGGTCGAAGTAAAAATGCCGGGTACCGAAGAAAAATGTGACATTTTATGTTCAGGGTTGCACCCGACGGAGAATACTGGGCGGAAGCTTTGAGAGAGTGAGATCGAGGCAAAATAAATGGCGCATCCCCATGTATGAGGATGCGCCACTCGTTGAGGCTATACGCTACTCGGCCTTAATCTCGCCAATGCGCAGACCGTAGCTATACCCTGCGATAGGCTGTGAGAGCTTGGGTGCTTCATCGAAGGAGATGATGATGTAGCCGCCCTTATCGGCAGACTGCTTGTCCTTATCCAGCTCAACCGTGACGTCCTGCCCAGAGAAGCTTCCCTTGCCAACTTCGGTAGCACCGCTCATCGAGGCTTGGTTATTGGTGTATACGGTGAAAGAACCGCCGGAACCGCCCGTCTGCTGAATAGTTAGTTTAGAGACAACCGTGGGAGATTCCAGTTTAGCGGCAAGCCCGAATTCCTTGACGACACCACCGAAGGCGGGGCTACCAAAACCATAGCTGGACCAGGTGGTTGAGGGGCTACCATCGGTCAGTGCGGGAAGACCGGAATCCATATCCGCCATAAAGTTAGGGTTGCTCGGCACCAGACGCGATACGGAGGTAACCTTTACTGGCGCATTGGAGGCGCTGGGAGATGCCGACGGGGAGGCTTCCTCAGATTCTGTAGACCCTGCCGTAGCGCTTGCGCTTGCCGAGGCGTTCTTGCCTTTAACCGGATTCGATGCGTGATTTGACCCCAGGCCGGTCAGCGTGGTGAGCACGCCACCGGCAACAATGACCAATAGAAGCACGGCGGCGAAGGCAATAGCCCAGGTTCCGCGGTTTGTACCCTCGTCTTCGTCGTCTTCATAGACGCCGTCATCGTTCGGTCCGGAGACCATAGGTGCAACGTTCATCGAGGGGATCTGTGAGACCTCCCAGGCCTTTACGGCGCTGATAGCGGAGGTTTCGGAACCCACCATTGGAATGTTCTCGTAGGTTTGCGGCGCGGCACCGGTAAGGCTGTCACCGAAGATTTCGGCTCCGAGCGCCTCATCAGGGTTACCGTCGGGAGAGACCGAGGGGTTGTCGGTCAGTAGGGTGTCAAGCAAAACATCCGGGCGGCTGTATGAGGTCACCAGGTATTTATTGCCTTCGGGGGCGATTCCCATATCGAGAATCTGAATGTTGTAGCGGCTATTGACCGCCAGCGCCCGCGAATTCTTCTCCAAGAGGTGGCTGCGCACGGGAGAAGCCACCACCACCGAAACCTTACGGTTCAGAATCTGATCCTTACCTTCGAGGATCATATCTGATTCGGCGGTGATGATAATCTGTGCGGTGATTTCGTAACGGCCACCCAAAACGGTTCCGACCGGAATCTGCTGCGACAAGTTCTCTCCCGTCATGTATTTTCTCGCCTATAGTTTAGTAGGCCCTTCCAAAGATTTTACCCGGATTACGCCGGATACGGTGTTTTTAGCGGTTTGCGGGCTGGTTTAAGATTCGTTTGAGGCCCCTCGCCGTGCGAGTGCTTTCACCTTGCCTGCAATGGGTGCGAAGAGAGCATCTGCCTCACGCACGCGGAAAATCTTGAGCATCACCACATAGCTGAAGAGCATGGTGAGACCACAGATTATAAGGGTTATAACCGCTGAAATTTTTGATGCCCAGGCGAAGCCATCAAGATTGTATCCGCCCAATACCCACAATACGGCGGCGGCAATAACTCCCGCAAAACATGCCGCGAGGGTAGTACGAGCGTACATGTTGATAATACGCTTCTGCCCATAATACCCAAGTCTGCGGCGAATTTCGTAGTGGCTGATGGCGACCACGAAGAGGTTCTGTACCGGGAAAATCAGGGAGAGCGCATACACGGTGTAGCGCGGGTCAAGCAGGGAGGCAACCCCACTCATAATGACCATAACAATCGCGGCGTAGAACTGAATGAGGAAGGGGGTGCGCGCATTCTCTCGGGCATAGAGAACGCGCCCGTAGAGGAAGGATATAGTCAGTGCAGGGGTTCCCAATGCAGTAATAGCAATGAGGCGCCCAATGACGGTTGCCGCAACCGGATCTCCGCCGCTAAAGAGCACCGCCACGGGACCGGCGAGGACGATAAGTGCGAGCGCACAGAAAACGGTGGCAATACCGGCGGTACGCATACCGTGTGAAAGGGCGTGGATGACGCTGTCGCTATCGTCCGCGATGGCGGAGGAACTCATGCGGTTAAAGAGCACTGTAGCGATGGAAATGCCGATCACGCCGTGGGGGAGCGAATAGAGCATCGAGGCGTAGTTCATTGCCTGCAGACCGGGAATCTGAATACCCATATCGGCATACTGGGCGCGGGCGCTCACCACGGATGCGGCAACCCGCGTCATATACATATACGACAGGTTAGAGACGGCACCGGCGGCAAGGGTCCAAATCGCCAGACGAGATGCTTCCCGCAGTCCGATACCGCGCCAGCCGAAGTCCGGCTTGAGCCGCAGCCCCAGCTTCCTGAGTGGGATAAAGAGAACGATAGCCTGCAGTGCCACGCCCAGAGTTGCCGATCCGGCGAGGAAAATCGTCTGCATCGACGTCCAGCTTTCGACCGAGTGGCGTGGCGGATTGATGGTTGTATCCTGCGCCCCGAAGGTGAAAATAAAGATAAAGAGCGCAGCGATAGCAACGACGTTATTGAGCACGGGCGCCCACATGAAAGCCCCGAAGGCCTCTTTCGCATTGAGTACCTGCCCAATGACCGTATAAAGCCCGTAGAAGAAGATTTGCGGCAAACACCAGAACGAGAATATATACCCGAGTTCTTTCTGCTCTGGCGTCCATGTAGAGCCCATAACGTTGATAATAGGGATGGCGCACGCTAGCGTAATCGCTGTAATCAGACCGATGGCCGTCACCGTAATTGTTACGAGCTTGGAAATATACCGTTCGCCGCCGTCTTGGGCTTTAGCGGCTTTGATAATCTGCGGCACGAGCACAGCGTTGAACACACCACCGGCGACCAACACGTAGATGAGGTTGGGGAGCGTATTTGCGGTCTCGAAGACGTCACCTACGGTCGAGAGGGCACCCAGTGCCACCGTGAGAAGGATTGCCTTAAGGAACCCTAGAACACGGGATACGAGCGTTCCCGCCGCCATAATGGCGCTTGAGCGTGCATCGGTACGTGCCAACTTCTTCTCCTGGTTGTGACGTTAGAGCTGGGTATTAATATACTCTCGTGCAATATCTGCGATGCGCCGTTCATTAGCGAAAGAGAGTTTCTGGCTAAGCTCTGCCAGGGGTACCCACGCAACATCGACTGCTTCATGATCGGGGTCATGCTCAATGGTTAGGCGGCCGCCGGTAGCACAAAAAAGGTAGTGATGTACCGTTTTATGAATGCGCTGCCCACTAGACGTAAACCAGTAGTCGATATACCCGAGGGTAGCAACAATGTAACCGGTAATTCCGGTTTCTTCGGCTATTTCTCGCTGAGCTGTTTCTATCAGACTTTCATGACCTTCAACATGTCCCTTAGGTAGACACCATTCGAGCTGTCTGTTGCGGTTATAGCGCGCAATGATTGCCACCGGAAGGTCGGGACTATCAAAATTAATCATGAGCCCTCCCGAAGAGACCTCTTCAAGCGCAGGCACCGGAAGCTGGGGCGCGAAGGGGCGTATTTTGGGTGCGCGCGGTACGGGAAAACTCATAGTTCTACCTTATCCGATGCGGCGCTATTTTGGGCTATGGTGCGGCTGATAGGAGCCCGCTAATATGCTCTTGCCGCTAATATCTGGCAGGATTAAGAGACTATGTCGCAAAAACTTGATGTGCTCTCAAAATATCCGGATGCTGTTGAACTCGGCGAACTCTACCGCCAGGCGGGTTTTGATCTCTATCTAGTCGGTGGTTTGGTGCGTGATGAACTACGCAATACCCCCGGCGAGTTTACCGATTTTGATATGACTACGAACGCTACCCCCGCCCAGAGCGAGCGGATTTTGAGTGCCTGGGGAGAGCATATCTGGGATATCGGCAAAGAATACGGCACCATCAGCGCCCGCAAAAACGGCGCTGTTTACGAGGTAACGACCTACCGCGCCGAAGTGTACGTCGCTGATTCCCGCAAACCCACGGTGGAATTCGGCACCGACCTGAAGGCTGACCTAATACGGCGCGACTTCACCATCAACGCCATGGCTGCTGCGCTGCCTTCGGGAGAAATCGTGGATCTTTTCCACGGCACTAAAGATTTAGCAGAGGGCGTTTTGCGCACCCCGCGCTCGCCTCAAGAATCCTTTTCCGAAGATCCTCTTCGTATGATGCGCGCGGCACGGTTTGCTGCTCGGTTCAATCTCACTGTAGCGCCGGAAGTATCCGAAGCGATGCGGCAGATGGCATCGCGCATCGAGATTATTTCGGCGGAACGGGTGCGCGACGAACTCATCAAACTCATCTGTGCAGATTACCCGCGCGTGGGCCTGAACTTGCTCGTAGAAACCGGGCTTGCGGACTATGTGCTCCCGGAGCTGCCCGCCCTGCGCATGGAAATGGACCCTTCACACCACCATAAAGACGTTTATGAGCACTCGCTCAAAGTTATGGAACAGGCGATCGAGAAGGAAACTGACGCTGACGGTCCCTGCCCCGCGCCCGATTTTGTGCTGCGTTTCGCATCGCTTCTACACGACATTGGCAAACCCAAAACCCGCAGATTCGAGAAAGACGGCTCGGTATCTTTTCTGCAGCACGATGTGGTTGGCGCGCGCATGGTCAAAAAACGGATGCGCGCCCTACGCTTCGATAACGACACCATCAAGGCGGTGGCGCGCCTCGTGGAGCTTCATATGCGCTTCTACGGCTACCGTGAGGCCGGGTGGACCAACTCGGCGGTACGTCGATACGTGCGGGACGCAGGGGAGCAGCTGCAGCGTCTCCACAGGCTTTCTCGGTCCGATGTCACCACGCGCAATAAACGCATGGCGCGCTCGCTGGCGCAGGCATACGATGATTTAGAGCGGCGTATTGATGAGCTTGCCGCCCAAGAAGAGCTGGATGCGATGCGCCCTGAACTGGATGGCGAACAGATTATGGCGGTGCTGGGCATCGATCCTGGGCCTCTTGTGGGGCAGGCGTATAAATTCCTGCTGAACCTGCGTTTGGATGAGGGTGAACTTGGTGAAGAAGAAGCGACCCGCCGTCTGCTCGTGTGGTGGCAGGAGCACGGAGAGTCCTAAATCCCCATAATACGGCGGAATACTGCGGAAAAGAGTATGACGGAGACTACGGTGCATAAGGTTCACTAAATGCCTCTGTGAAGCTAAATTGACGTGTAGGATGGTACTCAGCGGCAGCGTTCGCCGCGCACGAATACACATTCACCGAAAGGGCATTACTATGTCTGATAACTCTGCCTTTAATCCGGCTTCTAACCCCGCATTCAACGGTTCTCAACCTCACGGACAGTCCGTACAACCTATCGCCGTAGCACCGGTCATGATGGTGCAGCAACCCAAATCCATGGCGGTGGCATATCTGCTGTGGTTTTTCCTAGGTTCCCCTGGTATTCACAAGTTTTATCTGAACCAAACGGGTCAAGGGATTCTATACCTGTGTTTATTCCTTACTGGCTGGGCAACTGTTTGGTTTCTTATCGGGATAATTCCTCTTGTAATTTTGGGTATCTTGCTCATCATTGATATTTTCCTGATACCTGGCCGAGTGAACCAACTCAACGGTGTAACCCCCGTTGTCGTGAAGCAGTAACAGCCCATTATCACGACCCCACCGCGCATTGGCGAATCCCGCATCCTCACAGTCGAGGATGCGGGATTTTTATCTGAACGAAGGTTGGTGCGGTGGGGGAGGAGAGGGCAGATTCCCACCGAATACACACCCCGTTCCCAGGGTTTGCGCATGTGAACTGTCTAAACTTGCAGTGAGCGCGTTATATACAGCGCGCTGAAACACTCACGAAGGAAGGAAATATGTCGCAGCAGGTTTATGAACCTAAACTTTTCGCCCATGGAACCGTTCCGGGCAGCCGTACTTATGTGAACTCCGAACATGAACAGTCGACCGTCGTTGTGGTCCACCCCAAATCCGTGATTCTCACCTATGTGCTGTGGCTTTTCCTCGGATGGTTAGGCATCCACAAGTTTTATCTGCGTCAGCCAATTCAGGGGCTGCTTTATCTGGCGCTCACCGGTATAACCAGCCTGCTGACGCCCCTAGGTTTAGGTTGGATAACCGGTATTCCGCTAGGCCTTCTGCTCTTCAAAGACCTCTTCACGAATATTCTTCGAGTCGCCATCCTCAACCTTCGGGACTCTTCGGTTCGTTACTACTAAACCAGAATTTTTAGCGTTCAAGACTCTAGCTTCAGGATGCGCCCGTTACACCCACGCGGTGTGGCGGGCGCATCCTTCTCTTTGCTGGATTCTGCCGCGTATTCTCGTGTAGTATAGAAGAATCTGTGTGTGCATCCTGAACAAGAGGATGCTGCACCGGGTGCCACATGAATCTCCTGCTATGGAAATCCCATAGCCGTTTAGCCCAAAGGAGGGGTTTAATCATGCGTGCATACGAACTGATGGTTATCCTCAACCCCGAGGTTGAGGACCGAGCGGTAGAGCCGTCTCTGTCGAAGTTCCTGGAAATCGTCACCAACGCTGGCGGTACCATCGACAACCTTGACATCTGGGGTCGCCGCCGTCTGGCATACGAGATCCAGAAGAAGTCCGAAGGTATCTATGCGGTTGTTAACTTCACCGCGAGCCCTGAGACCGCCGCTGAGCTCGACCGTGTTCTAAACCTGAACGAGTCCGTTATGCGTACCAAGATCATCCGTCCGGAGGATCAGAAGGTCAACAAGTAAGACTCTAAAACCGCGACCTGATTAAAATGTCAGGTTCCTATGGTTACCTAGAGTTATATACTTGAATCCATTCGAGGAGGCATCAATGGCAGGCGAAACCATTATCACTGTGGTCGGGAATCTCACCAGCGACCCTGAGTTGCGCTACACTCCCGCAGGTGCAGCGGTTGCAAACTTTACGATTGCATCTACCCCGCGTACCTACAACCGTCAAACCGGTCAGTGGGAAGACGGTGAGGCACTGTTCCTGCGTGCGTCTATTTGGCGCGACTACGCAGAGAACGTCGCAGAGACCCTGAAAAAGGGAACCCGTGTGATCGCCCAGGGCCGTTTGAAGTCTCGCTCGTATGAAACGAAGGAAGGCGAACGTCGTACCTCAATGGAGATCGAGCTCGATGAGATCGGTCCCGCTCTACGGTACGCTACCGCCCAGGTAACCCGTTCACAGCGCACCTCTGGAGGTAACTTCGGCGGTCAGCAGGGCGGCAACTTTGGCGGTAATAACTTCGGTAATAACCCCCAGCAGGGTGGTTTTAACAATTCCGCACCGCAGCAGGGCTTCGCTCAGCAGCAGGGTGGAAACGGTTACTCCAGTAATGCCGGATTCGGTGGGGGAGCCCAGCAGGCCCCCGCACAACCGGCACAGCAGCAGGCACCTGCGGCTGATCCGTGGACCTCACAGTCCGGCGGAAACTACGATTGGGGTACCGGCGCCGATGACGAACCTCCGTTCTAAAGAAACGTTCCGTCTTCCTCAAACCAAACCATATATCAATCCATCCCGCGGTTAACGCCGCGGGCTCCCAACCTAAAGGAGCACCACGATGGCTAAGGCTGAAATCCGTAAGCCCAAACCTAAGCAGAACCCCCTGAAAGCTGCTGACGTCACCGTTATCGATTACAAAGACGTCGCCTTGCTACGCAAGTTCATCTCCGATCGCGGCAAGATCCGCGCTCGCCGCGTAACTGGCGTGACCGTTCAGGAACAGCGCAAGATCGCTCAGGCAATTAAGAATGCCCGTGAGGTTGCACTGCTTCCCTACTCCGGCGCTGGCCGCTAACGAGAAGGAGAGTAACAAGTACTATGGCTAAGATTATTCTGACTCAGGAAGTAACCGGTCTGGGTGCCGCTGGTGACATCGTCACCGTCAAGAACGGCTATGCACGTAACTACCTTCTTCCTCGCGGCTTTGCCGTTTCGTGGACCGTTGGCGGCGAGAAGCAGGTTGAATCTATCCGTGCGGCCCGTGCGGCGCGTGCGAAGGCATCCCTGGAAGAAGCCCAGGAGACCGCAGCTAAGCTCTCTGCTCGCCCGATTGTAGTGGCACACAAGGCTGGTGCTGATGGCCGTCTCTTCGGCTCCGTTAAGGCAGATGCTATTGCTGACGCTATTGAAGAGGCAGGTCTCGGCACTATCGACAAGCGCACCATTCACCTCGGTTCCGCTATCAAGCGCACCGGTGAGTACCAGGTGACCGCTCGTCTGCATGAGGATGTTGTTGCCAACGTTACTCTGGACGTTGTAGCAGCCGCATAAGCAGGGCGTATTTAGACGCTGTGAGGGCGTCGCATCCCGACTGGGATGCGACGCCCTTTTCATATGTGGAACAATTGTTTGTTCTTACCCGAGAAGTGCGGGGTAGGGGAGGGGTATGTTTCACGTGAAACATTGACTGTTATAGAGTGCCGTCAATAAAATCTATGACCGCTCGGGTTACCTCTTCCGAATACCCCTCGATCATATGGCCACCCGTCTCGAAGATACATGTGGTGAGATTCGGGTATCGGTACATAGAACTCTGCACATGCCCTCGCGGCTGGGCAAAAGGCACCACTCGGTCATCTTGTGCGTGGATCAGAAAAACGGGTGGTTCCAAGCTCTCAATGGGGTATTCCTCAAGATGAACCGCCATATCCGGGTTCGTGATAGCTGCGTCGATCTTGGCTCCCATACGTCGCTCCTGTAGGGGGAGCATCCCATATATGGTGTGTGAGGGAAGCCCAAATAGAGGTTTGAAAAACGGAGACAGCAGCCACATGACGTAATCATGGTTCAGGGTGGCAGGAGGCCCCATACGCGTGGGCAGCTTTCGCGGTTTTTCTTCCGGGGGTGGGGCAGAGCTGAGGAGAATAAGACCTGCTGTTCGTTCCGGATAATCCAGAGCGAAACGAAGAGCGGGGGTTCCTCCGGCAGAGGCGCCTAGCACATAGACCGTCTCGATATTGAGGATATCAAGGAGTGCCATCAGAGCCGCTGCCTGTTCTTTGGGAGTTCCTTCACCTGCGACCGAGCTTCCGGGGTACCCAAAACGCGATGGAGCAATAATCCTGTAGTGTT
>ERZ773050.1261-NODE-1261-length-14111-cov-4.988546_pt1 | contig 14111 bp, 14 predicted proteins | sample MGYA00580632_ERZ773050 | MGnify/ENA primary metagenome ERZ773050 (study PRJEB29015, sample SAMEA2738123) | human oral metagenome | biome: human oral; feature: human-associated habitat; material: saliva | place: China | collected 2166 ... | reverse complement strand
TCTTGCCCACGCCCGGCTCCCCGATGAGGACGGGGTTGTTCTTGGTGCGCCGGGACAGGACCTGCACGACGCGGCGGATCTCGGCGTCGCGGCCGATGACCGGGTCGAGGCGGCCCTCCCGGGCGGCCTCGGTGAGGTCGGTGCCGTACTTCTCGAGGGTCTTGTAGGTGCCCTCGGGGTTGGGGGAGGTGACGCGGGCGCCGCCGCGCAAGGCGGGCAGGGCGGCGCGCAGGGCCTCGGCGGTGGCGCCCTCCTCCCGCAGGAGGGAGGCGACGGCGTCGCTGGGGTTGCCGGCGGCCAGTCCGATGAGGAGCATCTCGGCTGAGATGTAGTCATCCCCGGCGGCCTTGGCCTCATGGGAGGCGGCCTCGAGGGCGGCGAGCAGGGCGCGCGAGGGCTGGGGCTGGGAGACGGTGGAGCCCGAGGACGCGGGCAGGGAGGTGAGGACGCGGCGGCAGGCGGCGCCGATGCGCTGGCGCCAGGCCGGGTCCTGGTTGACCGCGGCGAGCAGGGCGAGGGCGGTGGAGTCCTCGGAGCCGAGGAGCTCGGCGAGCAGGTGGGCGGTGTCGACCTGGGGGTTGCCCGCGGCGGCGGCCGCCTGCATCGCCCCGGAGATCGCCTCCTGGGAGCGAGTGGTGTAGTTGGTGTCCATATGGTTCTCCTTGGGATGTCATGCCTGGTGGGCGGGTCTGTGCGGGAGGGCCCAGCGCGCGGGCCGCTCCCTCCAGGCACCTCAACCGCCGACGAGTTGAGTCTATTCCACTCAACTTTCGTAGGCGCCGAGGCTCCTGCGTGATGGGGAGAACTCCACAGGCCTTCTTGTCAAGATGTCGGAGTAGCTGCTGCGTGGAGGGGGTTATGGTGGACACACGTCGTTACACCAAGGAGATTCTCATGAAGACGACCCGCTCCCTCGCCGCCGTCGCGGTGCTCGCGCTGGCGCTGCCGCTCGCAGCCTGCTCCTCCGACAGCTCCAAGGACTCTGGCTCCGCAGAGACCACGACAGCCACCACCGCAGAGGCCTCGACAGCCGCCACCGCAGAGGCCTCGACAGCCGCCCCGTCATCCGGTGCATCCATGGCCGCGACCGTGACCGATGGCCAGGAGGCAAAAGCCCCAACAGCCGGCATCACCTTCCTCGCACCCAGCGACTGGACGGTCATCTCCGACCCGGCCAACCTCGACGAGGCCGCTCTGAGCGCTGCCGCGGAGGCGATGGGCCAGGATCCGACGACCTTCAAGAACACCATGAAGCAGGTCGACCTGATCGTTTCGAGCAAGGAGGCCAAGTCGATCGGATCCCTCCCCTACGCCGACAACATCGTCGTGGCGCGTCAGGCCTACCCCGAGTCCCAGGTCCCTACGGATGAGGCATCCGCGACCACGTTCGCCAAGGCGACCGGCGCCAACAACATGACGAAGTATGAGAAGATCGGCACTGCTAACGGTGACGCCACCGTCATCCGCTACGACATGACGATTCAGGACGGCACGGGCTACGGTGCTGTGATCTTCGCCCCCGCCTCCGGCGGCAACTACGCGGGCATCACCGTCTCCGCCACCGACCCGTCCACCGTTGACGAGCTCGTTGCCCGGGTCACCGGAAGCGTCAAGTGACGCTCTCGATCCTCTGAGCCTTTCTCTCCCGGAGGGCCCGCACCCGCCCCGACGCGCCTCTTCGGCGCGTCGGGGCGCGCCGTTCCAGCCACCCTCTGGCCGCTTGCCCACCCCCACTCGTCGTCGAGAGCCCCACCCCGCGCTTCCCCTAAGATCAGTGCATGTCGACCTACCCCCCGAATGGGCAGTATCCCGGGCAGTACCCGGGTCAATACCCTGGCCAGTACCCTGATCCATCCTCGCAGCCGCCTGCCCAGGCCTACCCGTATCCCGGCCACCAGCAGCCGGGTTACGGCACCGGGAGCCAGCCCGGGTACACGCCCTCAGCACAGGTCGGCAACCAGCCGGGCACCCAGGGCCCCTTCCAGCCCGTCGTTCCCACCTACGCCTACGGCGCCCCCGGCCAGCAGGGCCCCCAGCAGCCGGGGAAGAACACCGGGCTCATCGTGGGCCTCATCGCTTTCCTCGCCGTCGCCCTCATCGCGGGAGGGGTCGGAGTCTTCCTCCTCATGCGCGGGAATGACGACGCCGATTCCACGGCCGCCACAACGGCGACCGCCTCGCCGTCGGCCCACGCGGAGCCCTCCGACAAGCCCACCCGCGCTTCGACATCACCCTCGCCCTCCCCGTCCCCCACTCGCCCGACGCCGTCGGCGACCCCGAGCGCAGCGGCAGGCACTCAAGAGGTCACCGGCCCCTCCACTGGCATCACCTTCGCCATCTCCAATGGCTGGACCACTGGCGTGGGCGGGGCTTCCGACCCGGGAGCCCTCCTTCCCAACAGCACCACCTCCGGACTCGACGCCTACGCGTACGCCCCGCTCGGCCTTCCGCAGGTGCAGCTCCAGAAGGAGGTGGCGCCGCTGAGCTCCGCCCCAGGCGAGGCCTTCTTCCAGACGGTTCTCGACAGCCAGGCGGGCGCGACCTTCTCCTCCTATGAGACCTTCACGACCCCCAATGGCGATGGCTCCCTGGCGTACTTCACGGTGGGCCAGGACGGGATCACCGCATACGGCGCCATCATCATGGCCAAGACCAGTTCAGGAGGATATGCGACGCTCTCGACGGCGACTCTCACTGAGTCGCAGAGCAAAGAGCTGACGCAGAGCGTCGTCGCCTCGATCCACTGAGCGCCCGCGGCTCACTCGCCGCGCCCCGCTTCCCCGGTGGCCCGCCTCGAACGAGGGGGGCCACCGTCGCGCTCGGCGTCAGGCACTCCTCCCGCGCGAGCCGGGGCACTCCTCCCCTCCCGTCTCCGGCGGCCCTCGTTTAGGATCGTCGCATGTCCCAGTACCCTCCGAACGGGCAATACCCCGGACAGTACCCGGGTCAATACCCTGGCCAGTACCCTGATCCATCCTCGCAGCCGCCCGCCCAGGCCTACCCGTATCCCGGCTACCAGCAGCCGGGATACGGCGGCGGCAACCAACCCGGGTACACGCCGTCGACGCAGGCCGGGAACCAGTTGGGAGCCCAGGGCCCCTTCCAGCCCATCGACGCCGCCTACGGCTACGGCTCCCCCGGCCAGCAGGGCCCCCAGCAGCCGAAGAAGAACACGGGGCTCATCGTGGGCATCGTCAGCGCCGTCGTTGTTGCCCTCATCGCCACCGGCGTCGGCGCCTTCGTCCTCATGCGCGGCGACGATGACTCCGACCCCAAGGCGGAAGCCACCGCGACCGCCACAAAGACCAGTCGCACCGAGCCCACTGAGGAGCCCACCCGCACCAGGCGACCCACGATGTTGGCGACCCCGAGCACATCACCGACCCCGAGCGCATCACCGGCAGAGACCATGACAGATCTCTCCGGCCCGGTCACCGGGCTCACCGTCCCTGTGCCGAGCACCTGGGTGAGCGGGACGGCGGGCGCGCCGGACCCCTCGGGGCTCCTCAAGGACACGAGCTACATGGATGCCTACGCGCATGACACGGCCGCGTTCGAGCGAGTCGAGATCGGGAACACGCCGCTTCCCAACCTCCCGGATCAGACCACGGTGAACGATGTCATCACCAAGGATGGCACTTCCACGCTCTCCTCCTACGAGGACATCTCCACGGCGAACGGAGCGGGGAAGGTGGCCTACTACACGAACGCCTCCGGTATCCCGGGATTCGGCTGCCTCCTATTCGTCCCAGCCAAGTCCGGCGCGGTCGCCGTGGTCGAGGTGATCGCACTGACCCCGGAGAAGGTCAAGGCTCGCATCACCCAAGTCGCCAACGGTCTTCGCTGATCGGTCGCGCAGCGCCAACCTCACCCACCACTGCGGGTGGGCCAGCCTCTGAGGAGGCGGGTCCACCCGCGCCGTCGTTCACGCGCCTCTCCGCCTCTCGCTCTGCGGCGAGTCGTCCCGGAGACAGTGGGTCCCACCGCGCCCCCACGCCTTACCACCACGACGACGCTCATCTAGCAATCACAGCATGTAAGCGCGGTTTCCTGATGGTCCACAGTCGGGCGATGGAACGGAGTACGGCACCGGCGGTCAGCCCGGCGACACGCCCTCGGCGCAGATCGCCACCCAGCCGGGTGCGCAGGGCCCCTTCCCTCCCTTCGATCCCGCCTACGGTGACGGTGCCAACGGCGCTCCCAGCCAGCAGGGCCCCGGGCAGCCCAAGAAGCGCACCGGGCTCATCGTGGGCATCGTCGTGGGCGTCGTCGTCGCCCTCATCGCCGCTGGCGTCGGCGCCTTCCTCCTCATGCGCGGCGACGACTCCACGCAGGCGGAGGACATGACCAGTCTGACAAGCCAGAGCGTGGGCATCACGGTCTCCGTGCCGAGCACGTGGATCACCGGCGATGGCAGCGCCCCTGACCCCTCGGGCATCGTCGAGTACACGGAAGGCTTTGACGCCTATGCTCACGACGCCGATGAATCCCGGCAGGTGCGGATCGCCAAGGACCCTTTCCCTTACGTGCCGAATGGAGCGATGGCCAGGATGGTCACGGAAAGCCTCAACACGGTGGGAGTCACATCCTGCAGGAACATCGACACTCCGAATGGCACCGCGACCGTCGCCTACTTCATGAGCTACTCGAGCACGGTGTCGTACGGATCCATTGCGTTCATCCCAACAACCTCGGGCAGCGCGGCCACCGTGCTGATCGTCGCCCCCACGGAGGCCGACGCGACCGCGCTCACGAAGAGCATCGCCGCTTCCGCTCACTGAGCGCGACCACCAGGCCGAGGGACGACGGCGTTCATCGACGTCCTCGGGGAGGGGACGCCCATCCCGCGTGAGTACAACGGGCTCCTGACCTATGTCGGGCTCGATCGGGCGAAGGTCTACGCCTACTACACAGGGGCGCCAACGTGGAGCCTGGCCCTGGAAGCCGTTCTCATCATCGCGTACGTGGTGCTCGTCTTCCTCTGCGCCGTCGAGATCGGGCGGCTCGTGGCCCCCACCTCCCCGCACTGGCAGGGCAGGGGCACGCCGTGGGAGCGGATCGAGAGGGCTGCGCGGCGCGTGCGGCGGCTCGGCACGGCCGCGCTATTGGCGGCATGGGCTTTCGGGTACATGATCCCCGTCTCCTGGACACCCAAAGGGCACGGCTCATCACCGATGAGCGTCGGGGGCATCACCTTCATCGGGATCCTCGCCTCGGCCGTCGTCATCTGGGGGATGACGTACCTCGTGGCCGCCCTGACCCGACTCCATCACAGCAGCAAGGAGCTCCAGGCGGAGAACGCCTCGCTGCGCGAGGACACCGAGGGGCTCGTATGAGGGTGGTCTGCCACCTCGACGAGCTCCTGACCGCGCGCGGCATGACGCTCGTCGAGCTCTCCGAGAAGGTCGGCGTGACCACCGTCAACCTCTCAGTGCTCAAAAACGACCGCGCCAAGGCCATCCGGTACTCCACCCTCGCCGCCATCTGGGAGGCCCTCGACTGCGGCGTCGGAGAGCTCCTGGAGGTCGTCGATTAAGGGATGGCCTGGCAGTCACCGGTGGTTGCCGCGAGCACCGGTGGGTGCGGTGAGCACCGAGAGGTGCGTTCTCACTGCACCCCTGGGTGCTAGGCGCACCCATCGGTGGAAAATGTCGCCGTCGGTGGAGAATGTCGCCGTCGGCGCCCCGCACCCGCGTCCTACTCTTCTGGCATGACCGCCGCCGACCTCGCCCTGGACCGCGCCTCGGAGCTCCTCGAGTACGCCGCCACGCTCCCCGGAGCCTGGGTGGGGCACAAGCCCGAATGGGACACGAGAGTGGCGAGCATCGGGCCCAGGCTCTTCGCGCTGCTCCTCACCCACACCGATGGCCGGCTCATCGTCAACGTGAAGCTGGAGCCGGAGGACGCCGTCGCCGTGCGCCGCTCGATCCCCTGGACCGAGCCCGGCTACGAGGCCCCCACCGCCCACGAGCTCGTCGAGGACTCCTACCGGCTCGTCCACTCGCTCCTCCCCCGGGCCGTCCGCGAGGCGCTGAGCCTGGCTGACGCCGCAGGGGAGCCTCCGCGCCCCACATGGCAGTGGTGATCCGGAGGCCTCGCCCAAGCCAGGCACCGGCCGATCCGGAGCACCCATTCGCACTTCCCGCGACATGGCAGCGACGTGGTCAGTTTGCCCTATGGGACTGTATCTGATTCCATCATGTCAGGCACGCGCCGTCCGGCGCGGTGTCCCCCGACGGAAGGGATCACATCATGGGAATCGATGACCTCAAGGACAAGGCCGGCGACCTCGCCGGCAAGGCTGGCGACCTGGCGGGCAAGGCCGGCGAGGCGCTCAAGAGCGACAAGGCCGAGGGCGTCAGCGACAAGGTCCTCGGTGCCGCGGCTGGTGCCGCCAAGAAGGTCACCGGCGGCAAGTTCGACGAGAAGATCGACTCCGCCGTCGAGGCCGCCGACTCCAAGATCGGCAACGAGTGACCTCCAGCGGCACAGCGATGCCGACCCGCTCGCGCTGACGAGCACGGCGGCCCAGCCGCCACGACGTGGGGCCCCGCACGAACGCGTGCGGGGCCCCACGCGCGCTGGGAGCGGAGCGAGCGGCGAGCCGCCCAGTCCGCTCGGGGCTATGCCGCGGGCGCGGCGGCCGTGCCGAGGTCATCGACGGCCCGGGCGATCTCCTCGGGGGCGTCGAGCATCACGAGGTGGCGCGAGCCCGGCAGCCGCCTGATCTCCAGGTGGGAGAAGGCGGCCTCAAGGGCCTCCTCCTGGCTCGCGGGGTGGAAGGGCTTGCCCTCCAGGAGGATCGCGGGCGCCGCCGCGGGCGCGGCCTGCTCAGCCCGCAGCGAGGCCAGATCGGCGGCCTGACCACCGTAGGAGGCGAGCTCGGCCGCTGAGGCGGCCAGCGCCTCGGGGGTGTCGTGGCAAGCGCGCCACAACTCGTCGTCGAGGGCCTCGGGATGGGAGGTCTCGTGGCGCATCCCATAGCGGATCGTGGCCGCCGCCACGCGGCGCACGGGCTCGGCCCGGACCGCCGAGCCCAGCGCGCGGGCGATGCTCGCGGCCCCCGCGCGGCGCAGCCTGCCGGAGTGGGCGCTCGTCTCCACGGCTGGGTCGGCGAGCACGATCCCGCTGACCGCCTGCGGGTGCAGGCGCGCCAGCGCCTCGGCCTGGAAGGAGGACATGGAGTGGGCGACGACGATCGCCGGGGCGTCGTCGCCGATGATCCGGGAGAGGATGCGCGCCTCCTGGCGCAGATCGGGGAGGCCATCGTTGACGGTGCCGCAGCGGCCCGGGCGGTCGACGGCGATGATGGCGCGACCCGGCAGGGCCTCGACGACGGCGTCCCAGGCCACCGAGGCCAGCCCGCACCCGTTGAGAAGGACGACGGCGGGCCCGCCGCCCGGGCGGCGGTAGACGGTGTGCTCGGCGAGCCGGGCCTCCCACCGGTCCTGCGCGTCAGTCATGTTGCTCCTGGGGTAGGTGCCATGCCAGGTAGGCGATCCATAGTGAGCATAGGAGGATCTGGATGATCTGGATAGGTCCCTGCGCGCCCCGGAGCACATAGGGCGCGGCCACGCTGGACAGCAGCAGCGCGCTCACCACTCCAGCCAGCCAGGCCACCTGCCGGGCGAGCCGGGTCCATCCGCTGCGGGCCGCGAGCGCCAGGGCGACGAACGCGATCATGGCGACCTGCGCCGTCGAGGTGATGACCGAGGCGGCCTCATGGAAATGCCTCTGGAGGCTCGGCGTGGCGGCGCAGGCGGCGTCCCGGCTCTCCGCGCAGGGCAGCTTGAAGATGACATCGAGGGCCGTGCCCAGCGCCACCCCGGCCAGGGCGACGGCGAGGCGCCGGGACCAGGGCTGCCCGAGCCAGGCCTCCCAGCCCCGCCAGCCCGTGAGGGCGATGATCGCGAAGACGGCGGCCGCGGCGATGTCGGCGGCGCGGAAGAACCAGGCGAAGGGCTGGTCGGCGGCGGCGAGCTCGGAGACGTAGCCGAGGAGGGCGTCAGGGCTGCCGTTGAGGGGCCAGGCCAGCCAGGTGTTGTAGAGGACGACGGCGCTGAGAGCCAGAACCCAGCGTCTCACCGGCCCGGCCTGACCAGTGGGAAGGCGATGGTCTCGCGGATCGAGGCTCCCGTGAGGATCATGACGAGGCGGTCGAGGCCCATGCCCAGGCCGCCCGAGGGGGGCATGCCCTGCTCGAGGGCCGCCAGGAAGGCCTCGTCGAGCTCCATCGCCTCCAGGTCGCCGCCAGCCGCGGCCAGGGACTGCGCGGTCAGGCGCTCGCGCTGGATGACAGGGTCGACCAGCTCGGAGTAGGCCGTGCCGACCTCGGAGCCGAAGATGATGAGGTCCCAGCGCTCCGCCAGGCGCGGATCGCTCCGGTGCTGGCGGGTCAGCGGCGAGGTCTCGGCTGGGAAGTCGGAGAAGAAGGTCGGCTCCACCGTGGTTCCCTCGGCCAGGTGCTCGTAGAGCTCCTGCATCATCGTGCCCCAGCCCCACTTGGGGTCGTAGGGCATGTCGATGCGGTCCGCGTGGCGACGCAGCTCGGCCACCGGCGTCTCGGTGCCGACCTCCTCACCGAGCCCGGTTGAGACCGCCTCGGCGATCGTGACGGTGCGCCAGGGGGCGGCGAGATCGATCTCGTGCTCGACGCCGTCGACGCTGCCGCGCACGATGGTCGATCCGGTCGCGGCGCGGGAGGCCGCGATGACCATGTCCCGCATGACGTCCTTCATGATGGTGTAGTCGGCATGGGCCTGGTAGGCCTCGAGCATCGTGAACTCGGGGTTGTGGGTGGCGTCGGCGCCCTCGTTGCGGAAGTTGCGGCCGATCTCGAAGACCCTCCCCATGCCGCCGACCATGAGGCGCTTGAGGTACAGCTCGGGGGCGATCCGCAGGTAGAGGTCGAGGTCGTAGGCATTGATGTGGGTGCGGAAGGGACGGGCGTTGGCGCCGCCGTGGACCGGCTGGAGGATCGGTGTCTCCACTTCCAGGTAGTCCCGGCCCAGCAGGGTGTCGCGCACGGCCTGGATCGCCGCTGAGCGGGAGCGAACCATCTCGCGCTGGCGCTGGTTGACGATGAGGTCCACGTGACGCAGGCGCACGCGCGCCTCGGGGTTCTGGATGCCCCGGCGCTTGTCCGGCAGGGGGCGCAGCGCCTTGGAGGTCATCATCCAGGAGTCGGCGAGCTGGCTGCGCGTCCCGGTGCGCGAGGCCCCGATCGTTCCGGGGACGGCGATCTGGTCGCCCCCGCGCACGAGGCGTCGGAAGGAGGCGAGGGACTGGGCGCCAGCGCGCCCGGACTCCAGGATGATCTGGAGGTCGCCGCTGGCGTCGCGCATGGTGGCGAAGATGACGCCGCCGTGGTCGCGGATCGTGAGCACCCGCCCGGCCACGGTGCAGGGGCCGTCGGCGGTGGCGCACTCGGCGTCGACTCCCACCGACGCGGGGTAGGGCTCGATCCCCTCGGCGAGCATGGCCTCGCGGGTGGCGGCGCGGGCCACGAGCTGGTCGGAGCGCTTGGGCTCGGGGCGCGCGACCGTCGATCCGGCACTGGCGGCCAGGAGCGCCGCCGACTCCTCCGCGCTGCGCCGGTCCTGGTCGGGCACGGGGCACAGCCACCGGGGCGCGTTGACGAAGCCCTCCGCGATGCCCATGGCCGCGGCGACCCGGGTGAAGTCGCTGGGCTCTGGGTAGCAGATAAGGCGCGGCACCCATTCGGGTTCGTACTTGGCATTGGAGCGGTAGAGGGCCTCGAGCTGCCACCAGCGGGAGGCGAAGAGGAGAACTCGCCGCCAGAGCCTCTGGATGGGACCGGCGCCGATCCGCGAGCCCTCGGTGAAGGCCGAGCGGAAGACGGCGAAGTTGAGGGAGACGCGGTGGATGCCGAGCTCGCGGCCGTCGTTCATGAGAGCGGACACCATCAGCTCGGTGACGCCGTTGTCCACCTGGGGGTGGCGGCGCATGACGTCGAGGCTGGCGCCGTCGGCGCCCCAGGGGGCGAAGGAGAGGAGCCCGGCGATCGTCCCGCGCTCGTCGCCCTCGGGGAAGAGGGCCTCCACCATGACGCACTCGCCGTCGGAGGGGTCGGCGAAGCGGCCCAGCGCCATCGAGAAGCCGCGCTCGGGCTCGCCGTCGAGCCAGTGCCCGGCCAGGCGGGCGAGGTGCTCCAGCTCGCCGGCGGGGATCGAGGAGTGCCGACGGATCCGGGTGGTGTAGCCGAGCTCGGTGAGCTTGACGACGGCGCGGCGCACCTCGGGCAGGTTGTTGATGGCGAACGAGGCGGTGGACAGGACCGCCTCATCGCCCAGGCGCAGTGCGCGCAGCCCGGCCTCGGTGTAGGCGCGCGCGCCGGCCTCGGAGGCGCCGATGACGGCGGGCACCCAGCCGTAGGACTCGGCGTGCCGTTTGAAGGCCAGGGCGGAGGAGGCCCAGCTGGCGGGATCGCCGAGGGGATCGCCGGAGGCGAGCGCGACGCCCAGGCCGACCCGGTAGACGACCCCGCCGTGCTCGCAGAGGAACGCGGACTTGTCCCGCCGGGTGGCGAAGTATCCGAGGGAGTCGGAGGGGTGGGCCGCGAGGAGCTCGCGCACACGCATCTCCTCGTCGACGGTGAGGCGGGCCTCGCTGCGCTGGGAGCGCAGCAGGACGGCGAAGGCGGCGAGGAGGCTGAGGGCGAGCCCGAGGCCGACGAGCGCGAAAACCCACTCGGGCACGGGCGAGGGCTCGGATCGATTGGCGACGAGCTCGAGGAGGAAGCGCTTGGCCTGCCTCCAGCCGACACCCGTGTAGAGGAAGGAGCCGAGGATCCCGAGCTGTAGGACGATGGCGATGCCGACGATGAGGACAAGGATGACGCGACCCGAATTGCCCCGCGGGGACCGCACGCTGAAGGCCTTCCGGTGGCGCACGAGCAGGATGAGGAGCGCCACGAGCGTCAGCAGGTTGACGAGGAGCGGCCATCTAGCGTCGGGGACCGCGAGGTTGTCGGGGGCCATGTGGAGCGAGGCGAGCAGCCCCGTGAAGGCGAGCGCGCTGAAGGCGACGCCGATGAGCATGATGATCCATGCCGCGCGCTTGCGCCGGGCGATGCCCGAGCCGAGCAGGAGCAGGAGGACGGCTGAGACCCAGTCGACGATCGGCAGGGGGATGAGCCAGGTGAGGACGATGTCCATCGCCTTGCCGAGGCCCGGAACTGAGGACAGCGAGGTGCTGTTGAGCAGGGAGAGGATGCCTGCGGTGAAGAGGTAGCGGGACAGGAAGCGGACGGCGAAGGCGGAACGGTTGGTCACAGCCGTCCTCCTGAGGGAGTGGGGCGGGGATCAGAGAGCATGGGGTGATTCTCCCCCAAGGCGGCAGCGGCCCCCTCATCCGCGAGGCCGAGGCGCTTCAGTGGCCGCTCAGCCGCCCGGCGTAGAGAGGGCTGCCCCACCCCGAGAGACGGAGTGGGGCAGCCTTGCGGCGCAAGCGTCATCATGTGTGACGAGCCATCTCGCACCCGTGGGGCGCGGTACGGCTCAGGCGCGCGGGGCGCCGTGACGCGCGATGTCGAGGAGGGTGCGCAGAGTCACGAGGGCGAACAGCGAGACGCCCAGGCCGCCGATGCCGCGGGTGAAGATGACGTCCCACCAGCTGACGGTGAAGAACTTCGTGCTCCCGGAGGAGCCGAGATCGATCCCCGTCGCGGCGTCGATCAGGCCAGCGAGGAAGAACATGGCCCAGGCGACGAGCACGCCGATAACGGCGAACTGCATGATCTGCTTACCGCTCTTGACCGCGAACTCCGACGTGCCGTCGAGGAGGGTGCTGAACATCGAGCCGCCCGCGGAGTTGGCGGGGCCGGGCTGGCCGGGCATCTGCTGGCCCGGGGCATACTGCGCCGGCTGGGGCTGCTGGTACTGGGCCTGGTACCCACCGGGGACTCCGGGCGCGGAGGGCGCGGACTGCGGGTTGTAGGGCTGGCCGGGTGTCATCGGCTGAGACATTGTGGGATCTCCTTGATAGGGGTGACTGACTCAGACTACAAGGTCATTGGATGGTCATGGCATGACGCTCCGCACAGCGTCCGTGGGTGAATGTCTGTGGAAGCTGAGGGTTTCCCTTCCCAGACACGAGAACATTCGCCCAGGTGGGGGCCTATTTTTCCCGCGCGGCGCGCCTCAACGCCTCTGTGCGCCTGGTGCCTGCCGCTCAATCCGGATGGGGTGGCCTCCCCTGGACGGCACGACCTGGACCTCGCCGTCGGCAGCCGCGGCGAAGACCCTCTCGACGGCGGCTTGCCTCAGGCGCAGGAGCCGGTTCTCCCCCTCCAGCTCCTCCAGGCGGGATTCGAGGTCGAGGATGCGGGCGATGCCCTCCAGGTTGACGCCCTCCTGGCTGAGGGCCTGGATACGGCGCAGTTGCTCGACGTCGCGGTGGGAGTAGCGCCTCCCCCGCCCGGAGGTCCGGGCGGGGCTGACGAGGCCGAGGCGGTCGTACTGGCGCAGGGTCTGGGGGTGCATGCCGGCGAGCTCGGCGGCCACGGAGATGACATAGACAGCGCGGTCGGCGGCGTCGTCGGCGAGGAAGCCGAGTCCCTGGCCGGTGGCGCGCGAGGCTCGCCGGGCACTCATCTCGCGGCCTCGTCCCTCAGCGTGGCGCGCGGGTCAGTGCCCTCCATGGCGGCGTCGAAGTCCTGGAGGGCCTTCTTGGCGGCCTTCGAGAGCTTCTTGGGCACGGCGACCTCGATGGTGACGAGCAGGTCGCCGGTGCGCTTGGTGGTGGCGATGCCCGCGCCGGAGATCCGCATGACCGTCCCCGAGGGGGTCCCGGGCTTGATGCGGACCTTCTTGGTGGTCCCGTCCAGGAGCGGCACCTCGACGTCGGCGCCGAGCGCGGCCTCGGCCAGCGAGACGGGCAGGTCCATGCGCAGGTTGGCGCCGTCGATGGAGTAGACGGGGTGCTTGGCCACGGAGATCGTGACGATCATGTCCCCGTTGGGGCCCCCGTGGTTGCCGGGCCGGCCCTTGCCGGACAGACGGATCTTCTGGCCGTCGTGGACGCCGGCGGGGATGCGCACGGTCATGGTGCGCTTGTCCGCGGTGAGCTCCACGGTGGTGCCGGCCACGGCGTCGCGCAGGGACAGGGTGGCGGAGGTGAGGACGTCGGGGCCCTTGGTGGCCTCGGGCGTGCCGCCGAAGCCGCCGAATCCCCCGAAGTTGAAGGCACCGGGGCGGCCGTTCTTCCGGGTGGGACTGGGGGTGCCGCCGAACATGCGCAGGAGCTCGTCGAGATCGGGCTCGGCGCCGCCAGCGCCTCCCGCTCCGCCGGTGGAGAAGCGGACGTTGCCGCCCCCGCCGAACATGGAGGACAGGATGTCCTCGAAGCCGCCCCCGCCGCCGGTGCCCCCGGCGGTGAAGCGGGCGCCGCCGCCGGTCATGTTGCGGATGGCGTCGTACTGCTCGCGCTCCTTGGGGTCGGACAGGACCGCGTAGGCCTCGCCGACCTCCTTGAAGCGCTCAGCGGCGACGGCGTCGTCGGGGTTGCGATCGGGGTGGTACTGCTTGGCGAGCTTGCGGTACGCCTTCTTGATGGCCGCGGAGTCGGCGTCCTTGGCGACGCCGAGGACCGCGTAGAAGTCCTTGGTCATCCAGTCCTGGCTGGCCATGGGTCACCTCCTCCTTACTGGGGTGGTCGTTGGTTCGTTCCTTGTGTCTGGGTATCTGAGTGTCTGGGTGTCTGGGTGTCTGCCGCACGCGCGCCCGGGGCGGGTGGCGGGCGGCGGCGCGGGCCCGAGAGGGCCGGGCCCGCGCCGTCGGTATCGCCAGTGCTGCCGGCTCAGGCCGGGTTGGAGACCTGCACGCGGGCGGGCCGCACGACCCGCTCGCCGAGGCGGTAGCCGGGCTGGAGGACGAGGGCGATCGTCGGCTCGGTGACCTCGGTGGACTCCACGGCCATGAGCGCCTCGTGGATGGTGGGGTCGAAGGCCTCGCCGGCGGCGCCGAAGCGCTCCAGGGAGAACTTGTCCGCCAGGATCGACTCGAGCTTGGTCACCGTGGTCTCGAAGGGACCGGTGAGGTCGCCGTGCTGGCGGGCGAGCTCGGCCTCGTCGAGGACCGGGATGAGGGCCT
>ERZ773050.1255-NODE-1255-length-14146-cov-4.429920_pt1 | contig 14146 bp, 8 predicted proteins | sample MGYA00580632_ERZ773050 | MGnify/ENA primary metagenome ERZ773050 (study PRJEB29015, sample SAMEA2738123) | human oral metagenome | biome: human oral; feature: human-associated habitat; material: saliva | place: China | collected 2166 ... | reverse complement strand
CCATCAGCGCGCGGCGCGGCAGGCGGTTCGGGCGCTCACCCGTGCCTGCCCGCGCCAGCCGCTCCGCTCAGGCGATGGAGGCGCGGTAGACGCCGTCGATCGTGGCGGCGAGGGTCGCGTCGAACTCCTCCTGGGACTGCCCGTCGCTCAGTCCCTCCAGCAGCGCGCGGGAGAAGGAGGCGATGAGACCGGGGTTGCGCGACAGGCGCTCGTTGGCCTCCTCGCGCGGGTAGCCGCCGGACAGCGCCACGACGCGCGCCACCCGGGGGTGTTCCATGAGCGGGCTGTAGAAGCCGTCCTCGGAGGGGATCGTCAGCTTGAGCATGACGACGGCGTCCTCGGGCAGGGCGTCCAGGCCCGCGACCAGGGCGTCGCGCAGCAGCGCCTCGGCCTCGGCCTTGTCCGGGGCGGAGATGGAGACCTCGGGCTCGATGATCGGCACGAGGCCCTTGGCCAGGACCTTCCTCGCCACCTCGAACTGCTGGTCGACCACCGCCTTGACTCCGGCGGGGTTGGCGCCGTGGATAACGGAGCGCTCCTTGGTGCCGAAGATGCCGGCGGCGACGGCGCGGTCCAGCAGCGAGTCGAGCTCGGGCATGGGCTTCATGACCTGGGCGTCGTCGGCGCGCTCGGCCAGGCCCTTGTCGATCTTGAGGAAGGGGACGATGCCCTTGACGTCCCACAGGTACTCGGCGGTGGGGCGGCCCTCGATGGCGCCGTCCATCGTGCGCTCGAAGAGGATCGCGCCGATGATCCGCTCGGAGGTGAAGGAGGGGGATGTGATGACGCGGGTCCGCATGGCGTGGACGAGGTCGAACATCTCGGCGTCGTTGCTGTAGCGGTCGGCGCCGACGCCGTAGGCGGCAAGAGCCTTGGGTGTGGAGCCGCCGGACTGGTCGAGGGCGGCGATGAAGCCGGGGGCGGAGCGGATGCGCGCGAGCTGGTCGGGGTTGGTCATGAGGACTCCTCGCAGGGGATCGGATTTGACGCGTGACATCATAGCCGAGAACCGTTATCATTAACAGGTCGGCTCCAGTGGTGCGGAGCTCGCGGTGGCCGCCGTCGGAGGTTCTCCGGTCTCTCGACGGCGGCCACCCCTCCTGTTGCCCCCTCCCGCCGAGACCGGTCGAAAACAGGATCGAGACCGGTTCGGGACCGCCCCCGCGCCCCATCGGGCCCCTCCTCTACGCTGGTGCCGGCGGCGCCTGGCCGCCCTGAGCGCCTCGGCCCTGAAGGAGCGACCCCGTGACCACTGACCCCTCCTTCTCCTCCTTCACTCCGCAGCCGATGTCGCCCGCCGTCGCCCAGCTCGTCGCCGACGAGCTCGACGAGGAGCGGGCCCGCTCGGCGCAGGAGCAGTGCGACCAGGCCGCCGAGCTCGTCGATCACGCCGCGCTGGACGGCGCGGACCTGGCCGCCATCGTCGACGCCGTGTGGCTGGGGGAGTGGGCGGCCACCGTCCCGACTTTCACGGACACCCCGGCCCCCGCCGTCGCCGCCCGCCGCGCGTGGAAAGCCGGCCTCGACGGCGCCGGCGACCTCCTCCTCCACTCCGGCTGGCTCGTCCACCTCGAGACCGACGACGAGCTCGTCGTCCGCCTGCGCGCCCAGCACCCCGCCCCGAGTGGGGAGGGGTGGCGGCGCCGCGCCGCGGTGTACACGCTCGTCACCGCCCTGCGCTCGGGCCTGGGGGAGTGGGGGGATGCGGGCATGGCGCTCGACGCCGCCCGCAAGAGCTGGGGCCGTCGCTCCGGCACCGCCCAGGCGATGGCGGCGATGATCGTGGAGGACGTGCCCGCCGCCCAGCAGATCCTCATCGGCGCCGGGCGCCGCGCGGATCGGGCCGCGGAGTGGGAGCACGTCATGAGCGGCGGTCTCTTCTAGTAGTCCCTGCTTTTCGGGCGGGCGCCGCCTGAGGCGGAGTCCCCGACGGCGCCGCGAGGGCGCCTGGGATGCGAAATCCGGCACATATCGGGCGAAACATCGTGATGGTACCGTTATCTTCAGCGCCGCCTCGCAGGTGGTGCTGCCTCGTCCGAGGATCGAGGACAGTGGCGTCCCCTGCCGTCGCCGTCTCTCTTGGAGACGACTCGCCGCGCCCCTGGGCGCCGCCCCTGTCTTTTCCCCGACGCATCCCCGAAGAAGGACACCGCCATGCAGAAGATGACCCCCGACCTCCTGGGCATGGCCTTCACCCACCCGGTCATCCAGGCTGAGGTCGACTCCGCCGGAGTCATCACCATCAACGGCCAGGAAGTGACGCCGGTCGACGGGCAGGCCCCCGCGGTCACCTGCATCAGCGCGGCCGTGTGGCTGGTGGGCACCCAGTACGGCGATGAGGTTCTCGCCCCCATGCATGTGCGGGTCGGCCAGGACTCCCGCTGGTACGTCCTCAAGGGCGACATCACCGGGGCGATCCTGCGCGGCCCCAACGACACCAACTTCAGCCCCATCGACGCCCTCGATGCGATGGCCTTCGCCTCCGACGACCAGTGGGAGGCGCTCGGTGCGGACGTCCACAGGACGTGGACCAGCGCGGGAGCCCCGGCCGCGGTGGACATCGACCCCGACGAGGCCCTCGCCGTCAGTGGGCCGCCGTCGATCCCCAGCGCCATGGGGCCGTCCGCTGTGCCGTCCGCCGCGCCGGCTTCCGGTGACGCCGCCGCTCCTGGCGCGACCGATCCCACTCCGTCCCCCAGCGCCCCGTCCGGTGCCGAGTGGCGCTCCGCCTCCGCCGACGCCGCAGCCGCGCAGTCGGCACGAACGCTCCCGGTCCCCGGCGACCTCACCAGCGCTGGTCCTTACTCGGGTGCCCCCGGCGCCGCATCCGGGCCGGGCCACGCGGGCGGTCAGACCGGCGGCGGCTACCAGTCCGGCACTGGTTACCAGGGCTACGCCCCCGGCTATCAGGGCTACGCTGAGCCCATGGGGCCCGCGGGGCCCGCGGGGCCCGTCGACCCTGCCGCGCCTGCGCAGCCCGAGCCGGTCTACTGGCTCCCCCCGGAGCAGCAGGCCCCGCCAGCCTCGCAGTCCCCGCAGCCTCCTCAGGTCCCGGACACCCGCGCCTACCCGACGGCGCCCTCGGCACCGTCAGTGCCGTCAGTGCCGTCCGCCTACGGCTCCTACGGGGTCGTGCCGTCCGCCCAGCCCTCGGCGCCCCAGCCGACAGCGGCCCAGCCTCCAGCGGTCCCCCCGGCCTTCCCCGCATCGCCAGCGGTCCCAGCGGCATCGCCCGCCGCGCCGACGTCGTGGTCCGCGCCAGCGGTCCCCTCGCCGGCGGCGCCCGCTCCCGTGGAGCCCACCGTCCAGCAGGCGGAGCCCGAGCCGATCGGCCTCACCCCCGAGCCGGCAGGGCCGGAGCCCGAGGCGCTCGCGGCGGCGAGCTCCCCGGCTCCCCCTGACGACCCGATGCCGGCCCCATCCGTCCCGGACACGCGGCCGATCTCCGCCCCTCAGCGCTGGTCCCCCGAGCCCGCCGCCGAGTCGCCCGCGCAGCCCCAGCAGGCCGCTCCCGAGGCGGAGCCCTTCGCGCCCACGTCCGCCCCCGCCGCGTCGCAGGACTGGAACCAGCCGATGGATGGTATGGGACAGCCCACGCCGTCGTACCGCTACACCTCCAGGGATGTGCCATCGAGCGGGGATGACAGCGCCGCCAGCGGGGCGTCGGGAAGTGCCGGCGGTCACCGGGTCTCCCGCCGCGCCGTCCTCCTGACCGTCGGGGTCGTCGGCACGGCGGGCGCCGTCGCCGTCCTCGCCAAAACGATGATGGGACCGTCGACCACCTCAGCCGGCGCAGCGCCCGCCACTCCGCGCCCGACCGGGACGATCGCCCTGCCCTCGCACTCCGCGCCCGCTCCGCTCTCCAGCCAGGCGGTCTGGGAGGCAGAGATCAAGCCACAGACGAGCCCCCTTGCGCTGCCCGACGGCGTCGCCATCCTCACGCCGGGATCGACCATCGACGTCCTCGACACCACTGGCGCGCGGGCGAGCAGCCAGAGCGCCCCGGCGGATGCCCAGGCGCTCGTGCTGGGCGCCATGGGAGGGACCGCGGCCATCTGGGCGGTCACCCCGACCGCGATGTCGTGGTACCCGCTGACCGGCAGCACCCTCGGCGAGCCGACGAGCATCACCCCGCCGCAGGGCGCCACGGTGAGCTGGGTGGGGGGCAGCCCGCTCTTCACCCTTCCGAACTCCTCGGCCGCCGGCGTCGACAGCCAGGGCGTCTACACGGTGACCGTGCCCAGCGGGCACACCGCCACCGCCGCGACGGACAGCCACGTCCTCGTCGTGGACGGCAACGCGCACTACTCGCGGATCGCCCGCTCGGGCGCTCTGGGAGAGGGGACGCTCGTCGGCGACGGCGGGGCGGGCGCCGCCCCGGCCTATATCTGCACGGTGACGGCCTCGCTCGTCGCGGTGGGCTGGAACGACACGACCGGCGGCACCCTGGGCCTGTTCAGCGTCGACGACGGCTCCAGCCTCGCCTCGATGCCCGGGCTCGACCTCGCCGCCCTGCCCGCGAGCGTCGTCGCTTTCCCGGAGCGGGGGGCCTACGCGGTGGGACAGGTCGTCATGACCACCGGCGACCAGCCCGCCATCACACAGGCGGCCCTCGCCCCGGCGACCTGCGACGGCGTCTACTACTACGGCCAGAGCGAATCCGAGCAGTGGCTCTACGCCCAGATGTCTGATCCGACGACGACCCAGGCGATCGACGCGGCCTCGCCGGCGATCCCGTGGGGAGGCGCCGGGGACTACTCGTTCGTCGTCGACACCGACGCCGAGACATGGAAGGTGTACGCCCTCGCGCACTGATCCGCGCTACCGCAATATGCGCTGATCCTGCTAGCCTCGTTATCAGCCCGTGACACTCCACCCCCTGGGAGATCCTGTGAAGCATCCCGTCGCCGGGAATGGCGCCCTTGCTCTTGCCATTGCCGCCTCCATCGCGGTCATCAGCCCCTCGGCCACCGCCGATGAGCAGCCTGACCCTGCCGTTGGCGCGCCCGCCGAACCCGCCGCCCAGAACGGCGCCGCCCAGCCTGCTGGTGACCTCAGGCCGGACTTTCCCGCGGACCCGGGCAACGGCGGCGGTCAGGGCGGTGGCGATCTCAAGCCGGGCCTTCCCGCGGACCCGGGCAACGGCGGTGGCCAGGGCGGCGACGCTCCCGAGGAGCCCGAGGTCCCCAAGGCCGACCCGAACTCCGACACCCGGGAGATCGTCGATGGCCGGGCGGAGTTCGACGTCCCGACGGGCGGCAGCTTCGAGTCCCAGCCCGATAAGGGCGTCGGCACGTGGACCTTTGACGAGAAGAGCGGGAAGCCCGTCTTCACCCCTGGCCCCGACTTCGCGGGCGAGGCCTCCGTGACCTATGTCAGCCCCGATGGCACTCGCCACACGCTCACGGCGACCAGCAAGAAGCCAGCCCCAGAGGCACCCGAGGATCCGGGCACGCCCGACCCCCAGCCCCAGCCGGACCCCGAGCCTGACAAGCCCGCTCCGGGCCCCGAGCAGCCCAACCCGGGCCCGGCGCCCCAGCCTGGTGGGCCTCAGAACCCCGCTCCCCGGCCGGGGAACCCTGGCGGCGGTAACGGTGGCGGTGGCGTCGCGCCCGAGGTTCCTGCCCCGGCGCCTGCTCCCGAGGCTCCCGCCCCGGCGCCTGCTCCCGAGGCTCCTGCCCCGGCGCCTGCTCCCGAGGCTCCCGTGCCCGCCCCGGAGGCACCGGCCGCTCCCGAGATCGCTGCCCCCGCGGCACCGGCCGAGCCCCCGGCTCCCGCCGCCCCAGCTGCGCCTCAGGCTCCCGCTCCCCAGGCCCCGGCCGACTCCGGCGCCGCCGCCCAGGGCAACCCCGCCCTGTCCGGCACCACGAACCCCGGCAGCGTCGTCGCCCCGGCCTCGCCCAACCCGGTCCCTGCCGGGCGTGACGGCTCGGCCAACGCCCCGGCGGGCCAGGGCCTGCAGCGCGACGCCACCAACCCCTCCGCGGGCAGCACGCCCAGCCCTCTCGCATCGAGCGCGGCCCCGAACCCCGTTCCGCAGGGCAGCACCGGTCCGAGCCCGACCCGGACCCCGCGCTCGACGTCGACCACCAACCCCAGCGGCGCGCCGTCGTCCGACTCCAGCTCCCAGCAGGCGGCCCCCGCCACCCAGGCGGCGGCGCCGAGCGAGAAGGGCAGCGACGGCATGGAGATGCTCCCCTGGATCCTCACCCCGGCCGCCCTGGTCGGTGTTGGGGGCGCGGCCTGGTGGTTCATGGCGGGTAGGCGCTCCGCCGCTTGAGCCCGCGCCTGATAGTGCACGCATGAGCGGCGGGGCACCGAGCATCAACAATGCTCGGTGCCCCGCCGTGCGTCTCCCTTGCCCCTAGGGCGAGCTGAGGTCCTGCGGCCTTCGTGGCCAGGCATGCGTTGTGCTCGTTGAGCCAGTCGGGCCGGGCGAGGCGGACAGGGGCCGCCCGGGGAAGGGGTCGGATGGGAGCCCGTCGCCATTGACGGGTCCCAGATCCCAGGCTTCCACGCTCCGGCGACGGTTTCCACCGGTCGCGAAAGCCACCAGGGCAAACGCGTCGATTCCGCAAGCTTTCAGCAACAGGGGCGCCGCCCGCCCGCGGGTTGAGATGGCTCGGGAAGACGGGCCCTCCCACACGCGACCCCGGATCATGGCTACTCTTGCCCCGTGAGCCCGTCCTCCGATCCGCGACCCGATCAGCGCATCGCCGTGGTCATCCCCGCCAAGGACGAGGCCGACCGCATCGCGGCGACGGTCCGCGCCTGCCGTGCCATCCCGCGAGTCGACCTCGTCGTCGTCGTTGACGATGGATCCACTGACGCCACCCAGAGCGCGGCGCGCTGCGCCGGAGCCGTCACCGTCCGCCACTCGGTGAGCCGGGGCAAGGCCTCCGCCATGGAGACCGGGGCGGGCGTCGTCGCCATGCGCGACTACGAGGACGGCCCCTCCCGCCTCCTGCTCTTCATCGACGGCGATCTCGGCGACTCCGCCGCCGCCTGCGCCGACCTCGTCCCACCGGTGATCGACGGCGCGGCCGACATGTCCATCGCCGTCCTGCCCAAGCAGGCCGGTGCCGGTGGCAGGGGCCGCGTCGTGCGCGCCGCCCGCCGGGCCATCGCCGCCACCACCGGCTGGGCGCCGGTCGCCCCGCTGTCCGGCCAGCGCTGCCTCACGCGGGAGGCCTACGACGCCGCCCAGCCCTTCGCCGAGGGCTGGGGCGTGGAGGTCGGCATGACCATCGACGTGCTTGTCGCGGGCCTGACCGTTATCGAGGTTCCCTGCGATATCCAGCACCGCGCCTCCGGCAACGACATGGCTGGCAGGCTGCACCGCGCCGCCCAGTACCGCGCCGTCATGCAGGCGATCGCCCGGCGCAAGCTCCGCGGCCAGCGCGTCCCCGCCCATCTGCGCGACGATGACGCGATCCGCGAGCAGGCGCCCTTCAGGGCGTACCGGGCCGTCATGCCAGCCGCCGACGGAGCCCCCGCGGATGCCGGTGGCCAAGAGCAGGACGCGGACGGCCAGGTGGCCGACGAGGCGAGCCCCGCTCCCCAGGAGCGGACCGCCTGATCCGCCGCCGTGCGTGCCTCCTGCGCGCGGCGGATCAGACCGGCAGGTCGGGCCCTTTCTTCGTGCCTGTCTCTGAGCGCCCGCCCGCCCGCGCCCGTAGGATGAGGGGCGCGGCAGCGGCGGCTGAGATGACCGCCATGGAGAGCCCTGAGTCGTTGAGCAGGGTCTCGACGACGACGAGCGCCCCCAGTCCCACTAGCGCGGGCCTGATCCACAGGGGCGTGGGAGCCGCCGCGACCAGCCACTGGTAGGCGGAGCGGCCCTCGCGCCACGCCCGGCGCTCCCGAGCCCCCCACCAGGCCGCGCTGGCGATGGCGATCAGCCCCGCCGCCAGCGCCGCCAGGGCGAGCCCGCTGCTGACGAAGGGGGCGATGAGGGCCCCAGCCTTGCGCCCCAGCGTGCTCCAGGCCGAGCCGTCGGCGAGGCCCGCGGCGAAGCGCCCCAGGTGGGTGCGCCGATCAGCCGGGCGCGTGAGGTCGAGGGCCGCCAGGATCGCCCCGACCACCAGCATTCCCGCGCCCGCTCCCAGGCCGGCGCGCAGCCAGCCCCGCCGTCCCAGCCGTGGGGCCGCCAGCGCCACCGCGAGGACCGCGAGCACGGGCGCGAGCGTGAGGGCGCCCCCCAGATCCGCGCCGAGCCAGGGCGCGCCGTCGAGCACGAGCGCGCCCCCGCCCACGAGCGCCACGAGGCCGACCGTCCAAGCGCGGCCATGGGGGGCGAGGGGGCGGAGCGCGGCGATCACGACGATGAGCGCGGCGGCGGCGATCGCGAAGCCCGTGTTGGACATGCCGTAGAAGCGGCCCGCGACCACGGCATCCATGCCGAGGGCCCCGTTGAAGGCCAGCGGCGCCCCGAGCGCGGCGTCGAGCAGCCAGGCCAGCGCCGTCGCCCCGGCGACCAGCGCCACGGGGTGGTGGGCGGCCCGGGCGGCGAGGGCGATGACCCCGGCGAGCACGGCGCCGATGAGCAGCATCGTGGCGAGCGCGGCAGCGACGGTGGTCCACGAGGGCTCTCCCGCCCCGGCGCGCCACCAGGGGAGGGCGCCGGACAGGAGCGCGGCGAGTGGCAGGCACGACGTCGTCAGCCCGGCCGCCCTCAGGGATGCCATCGCGCGCGGTGGGCGCGGGCGCCGCAGGGCCAGGGCGGCCGTGAGCGCGAGAGCGCCAGAGGCGATGATGATGAGCAGCGCGCTTGGGATCGTGGCCATATGGGAGGCGCGGGCGCGCAGGGCGTCGTCGGCGAGCCTGTCGATAGCGCCAGTCCCGGTGCCGGTGGCGGCTCTATCGGCGGCGTCCGCGTCCGCGGCCGGGGGAAGGGAGACGGGGAGGGTGAGCGCGCTGCCCGTCATCCGCGCGGTGCCGCTGGCCCCCCGCGGGCTCCCGGTGAGCGCGGCGAGGATCGTGGGGGCGAGGTCGGTCAGTTGGATGAGTCCCGCCTGGTGGGTGGAGGCGCCGACGAGCAGCCCGTCGTCCTCGCCGCGTGGGGAGGTGGTGCCCGCGGGAAGGATGCCGATCTGCGGGCCGGGACTCTCGGCGTCGGCCACGGAGACGATGATGATCCTCGCCCTCGGCGCCGTGGCGAGGACCGCCTCGCGGGCGCGGGCCAGAGCGGTCACCCGCTGCTCGGCGGTGGTGGCGCCCGTGGCCGTGTCGACGAGGGCCAGGCCGCTCGGGCCGGAGGTCAGGATCTCCTGGAGGCTCCCGCTGGCCGGGCTCCCCCCGCCCTCTGCGCCCCTCATGCTGGCCGCGTCCTCCGTGGCCAGCGCGAGAGCAGCGGGTTCCCCGACGGCCGCCACTGGCGCTCCTGCCTCGGCCAGCGCCGTCGCGAGCGAGCCCGGGTGGGCCTCGTAGCCGGAGTCGCGGGTGGCGGCCAGGGCGGATGCGGCGTCGGGAGTCTCCAAGCAGGCGGGGGAGCCCGGCGCGGAGGAGGCGGTGGGGGGCAGGGCGCGGGCGCGGGAGCCGGCGCCGAGGGTCAGCCATCCGTCGGCCGGGCAGGTGGCCGGGTTAGCCGAGCGCACGACGACGTTGACGGGCTCGCCACTGCTCGCGGCGTCGAGGAGGGCGCGGGCGTCGCCTGCGGCGGGGGAGGAGGAGCCCGCGATCTCGCGCAGGCCTCCCCAGGTGAGGTCGCGGGTGCCCAGCACGACGACAGGCGTGGGCTCGGCGGTCTCCTGGGGCTGGGGCGCCGTCGGCTGGGCGAACGCCGAGGACGCCATGCCGACCATCGTGAGGATCATCCCGAGGACGGTGAGCAGAATGATGCCGTAGACGACCGCGCGCGCGAAGCGCTGCTGAGGGTTCCGACGTCGGCTGCTCACCCGAGAAGCCTACGGTCCTCCCACGCGAGACCGGTAGAACTCATGATCGAAACCGGGCGATCAGCACGGCGAGACCGGTTCACTGTCCACAGGCTCGACGGACGACGCGCGTCCTTCGATGAGACTGTGGATATCCGCCCGGTTTCGCGGTGCTGTTCGCCCGGTCTCGGCGAGAGGGAGGGGTCAGAAGTCGTAGGCGTGGACCGCCAGGGTGACGGACACGTCCGGATCACCGCTGGCCGGCAGCTCGACCTTCCCGGAGAAGGTGTACTTGACCGTCTGGTCCTTCGGGTTCTTGTCCCATGTCGAGGGGTCCTTCCGGTAGCTGAAGACGATCGTCCCGCTCTTGAACGTGGAGGCGTCGTCCATCGTCACCGTGCTCGCCGGAGTCGTCACCGAGAGCGACGCCAGGTCCGTGGCCTGCAGCTCGTAGGGGCAGAAGTTGTCGGTATTGGTCGGCGGCGTCACGCAGCTCGTGGCCTTCTCGTTGACCTTGGTCAGGACGAACTGCTTGAGGTCCTCGGTCGCCTCTCCCTCCACGGAGATCATGGCTCCCGAGGCGCCGCCGTCCTTGGGTGAGATCGTGGCTGAGGACTTGTCGGTGGTGACGTAGGTGGAGTTCGCCGATGCGGTGGCGATGGGGTAGATGCCGGGGTACATGTACTGGGTGGCAGTACCGCCGGTGCTGTCCGAGGACGCCATCGCCTTCGAGCCCTTGCTCGGGTTCTCCAGGGTGACCTCCGTGCCGCCCACGCTGAGGGCGCCCAGGGACTCGGAGGACAACTGGACGGGCATGGCAAGCGAGGTCTCGACCTTCCAGTTGTTGAGCAGGCCGAAGGACTTTTCCTCGGCGGACACGAGGAAGGTCTCGGTGAACTGCTCGCCGTCGAGGGACAGCGTGGCCTTGACCTGCCTCTCGTCGCCGCTCTTGTCCTTCTCCTCGACGTCGACCACCGTGATCCGCGACGTCGCCGCTGACATGGCCGAGTCGGTCAGGAGGGCGCGCTGATCGTTCGACACCCCCGGGTCCACCATGGCCGTCGCCTCGGAGGCCTTCCCCTCGGCCACGAGATCGAGGTACTTCTCGACTGCCTTCTCCGGTGTGCGCTGGTTGTTGAGCAGCTCGACGGCGACGAAGACCCCCATGAGGAGCGCGAGGCAGGCGACGACGGCGCCCGTCACGAGCTTGAAACGACGGCGCGCCTGGGGGCTCATGGGAGCCGGGGCCGCCAAAGCGGGCGCCGCGCCGGGTACTGCACCGCCCGGGGCGGCAGTCGCGCCCGCGGGGAACGATCCCGTGCCGCCGGCGCCGAGCGGGTAGGCCGCGGTGCTGGGCGCGCCCAGCGGGAACGTCCCCGTGCCGGGAGTGACCGTGGACATCCCAGGCGGCGGGGGAGTGGATGCGGCGGCAGCATCGGCCGACGCATCGGCCGAGACCGCGGGCGCGGCCGCGAACTGGCCGGGCACCTCCGCGAACTGGCCGGGCGCCGCCTGGAACGCCCCGGTGGTGGGCAGGCCCGCGACCCAGCGGTCGACGGCGGCGCCCCCGCCGACGCGCCGCAGCAGCGAGCCCGCATTGGAGTAGAGCAGGCCCGGGACGTACTCGGCGAGCACGGAGATCACCAGCAGGATGAGCACGAGCGTGAGGGACGACCACCAGGACGGGCCGAGGGAGGCGCCCTCGCTGCTGGAGCCCGCGCGGCTGACTGACAGGCTTGCATGGAACCTCAGGGGCACAAGCAGGTGGAGCGTCACGACGGCGAGGACGAGGCCGACGACCGGCAGCTGCCAGACGCGCTCGAAGGAGGGGGCGGCCAGGCGCTGGCGGCGCGCGCCGATACGCGCCGCTGCCACCGCCAGGAGCAGCAGGACCGCCAGGAGCAGCAGGGCTGACCACCCGCCCAGCAGATCCCAGACCATGCCCGTCTTCGACCCGGTGATGAAGGGGAAGCCGTCGAGGAGGTCGTTGCTGCTGCGGCTGCTCGCGGACGTCGAGGCGGCCCCGAGCGTGCCCAGGCTGAGCGCGTAGACGAGCAGATTGCCGAGATAGACGGGGAGCGCGAGGATCGCGGGGGCGGCATCGTTCAGGACGGTGCGCACGATGAACCCCACGACGACGATCGGCCCGAGGACGACGCCGACCGCCCAGGCGAGCGCCCCCACCTCCCGGATCACCTGCTGGACGGCACCGGGGGCCCGGGCCAGCAGGGCGCTGCCCGCGCGGGCGGCCGTCAGCGCGCCGAAGACGATGAGCCAGACGATGAGGAGGATCCACACCGGCGAGGCGTGAATGCTGCCGTTCTTGAGGTTGCGACTGATTCCCTCGCCGGACAGGGAGACGATGCCGGTGAGGAGGCAGCCGACAATGGCCACCACGAGGGCCTCCAGGGCCGCGCGCAGGGCGACCGCGCCGACGGGCGCCCAAGACTCGTCGCGCGGCGCGCGGCGGCGAGCGAGGAGGTAGACGATCGTCGCCATCGCGCCCAGCGTGCCGAGGGGGAGCATGGACGCGCCGACGGAGAGCGATCCATCGGAGCCCCCGTCGATCCCTCCCGTCAGGTGGCCGCCCAGGCTGTAGCCCATGGCGACCAGGAGCAGGGAGATGCCCGACGGCGCGTTGTCGACTGCGGCCGTGATGGCCACGAGGATGAGGATCGCGGAGACGAGCGCCGTGCCGAGCACCGCCGCGAGGGTCAGCAGGAAGGAGATCTGCGCGGGCGCGCGGCCCAGCGGTGACAGCGCCTGGGACACGACGCTCGGCGGCCCCTGAACGGCGGGCTGGGTGGGAAGCCCCTGGGCCGGGAACTGCTGGGGCGCGTAGACGGCGCCGGGGTAGCCGGGAGGGGGCGGGGCCGGGTAGGGCTGGGGCGGATTCTGCTCGCCCGCGCCCTGCTGGACCGCGCCCTGCGCGCCCAGATCCGGCGCCGCCTGCTCCTGCAGCGGCTGCTCCTCCGCGGCGGGCTGAGGCACGGCCGCGGAGTCCTGGGTCCGCGCCTCTTCAGCGCTGTCACCGGAGCTGCCGCCGGAGGCGGGCTGATCGTCTGGAACCGTGGATTCGTCACTCATGATGCGCCTTCGGGATCGAGGGTGAGGCAGGCTCATCCTCCCACGGCTCCGTCCCTGACGTGCGCCGGGTCCGCATTCTGGGGGCGGAGGCGCGCCCCGCCCCTTCCCCCGGGCGGCGACGGGGCGCCGCGGCGGGCCTTGTGGACGGGGGCGACGCGCCGCGGCGGGCGCGGATACCCTCGGGGCCATGAGCGCTCCTGTCTGGTCCTTCCTCGGTCCCGCCGGCACCTTCAGCGAGATGGCCCTGCGCGCCGTCGCGCCCGCGGGCATCGACGTCGAGCCCTGCCCCGACGTGCCCACCGCCCTGGACCGGGTGCGCGAGCGCGAGGCCGCCTCCGCCGTCGTCCCCATCGAGAACTCCGTGGAGGGCGGCGTCAACGCCACCATCGACAACCTCATCGCCTCCTCCCCTCTGGTCATCACCGCCGAGGTGGCCATCCCCATCACCTTCGTGCTCGCCGGGCGCGCCGGCGCCCGCCTGGAGGACGTCCGGGCCATCTCCACCCACCCCCATGCCTGGGCGCAGTGCCGCGGCTGGGCCCACGCCAACCTCCCCGACGCCGTCTACGTGGCGGGCACCTCCACCTCCGCCCCCGCCAAGGCGCTCGCCGAGGGCGGCGAGACCGGCTTCCAGGCGGTCCTGTGCAACCCGCTGGCCGCCCAGCAGTACGGCCTGGAGGTGTTGGCCGGGGGCGTGGCCGACAACCCCGACGCCGTGACCCGCTTCGTCAAGGTTGCGCGGCCCGGGCGGGTCGGCGAGCCCACGGGCGCGGACAAGACCACGCTGCTCGTCCAGCTTCCCCACGACCGCTCGGGCGCCCTGCTGAGCATGCTCGAGCAGTTCAGCGCTCGCGGCGTCAACCTCACCCGCATCGAGTCCCGGCCGGTGGGGGACTCTCTAGGCCGCTACCGCTTCTCCATCGACGCCGAGGGGCACATCCGGGAGGAGCGCCTGCAGGCGGCCTTCATCGGCCTGCACCGCACCTGCCCGGTGGTGCGCTTCCTGGGCTCCTACCCGAGGCTGGACGCCCGTCCCGTGGTGGTGCCCGCCGGGACGAGCGACAAGGACTTCGTGGTCGCCCGCGCCTGGGTGGCCGACGTCCTGGCGGGCCGGACGCTCTGAGCGGCGCTGCCCGGGTCCCGCTCGCCCTGCTCACCCGCCCGTCGCCGAGATCGGTCGAGCT
>ERZ773050.1249-NODE-1249-length-14166-cov-5.004961_pt1 | contig 14166 bp, 7 predicted proteins | sample MGYA00580632_ERZ773050 | MGnify/ENA primary metagenome ERZ773050 (study PRJEB29015, sample SAMEA2738123) | human oral metagenome | biome: human oral; feature: human-associated habitat; material: saliva | place: China | collected 2166 ... | reverse complement strand
GGGATCGGGCCGGTCACCGGCGTGCCCGCGGAGAGCGCCTGGGCGGGGACGGCGGGCCCGGAGGGGGCCGACGGCGCCACAACTGGGGCGGGCGGCGCGGGGGCGGCGCTCGGGGCCGAGCGGGCGCCCGGGGCGGAGCCGACGGCCGGGGCCGACTGGGCGGCTGCCGGAGCCGACTGGGCGGCTGCAGGGGCCGACTGGGCAGCGGGCGCCGAGGCGCTCCGCGGGGCTGCCGGGGTTCCGGCGCTGCCGATGGGCATGATCTCAGGGCTCATGGTGTCAGGAGGGGTGCTCGGGGTTCTCAGGTCGGCGAAGGCGGCGGCCTCGGCCATGACCGCGGGCGCGGTCAGCGCGGGGGCAGGCGCTGGGGAGACCAACGGCGGCGGGGGTGGGACAGGCCCCGGGGGCGGCGGGGGCGCGGGGGCCTCGCTCGTCGCGGGCGGGGTCTGCGCGGCCTGCGCGGCCTCAGCCGCCTGCGCCACCCTCACCCAATTGGGGACAGTGGCCTTCCTCGAGGCGACCGAGGGCGGCGAGGCCACGTACCCGTAGGCGACGGGCGAGGCCGACTGCTGGGGCGAGGCGCTGGCGTGATCAGCGGCGTCCTCGACGGGAGAGATCTCCTCGGTGGAGAACTCGTTGGCGACCCTCTGCACGATCGAGCGGCGGACCGGGCCGGACGACGCCGGCGCTGGAACGGCAGGGCCCGGCCGCGCCGTCGCGGGCGAGGGGGCCGCGGGGCTGGCGGGCGCGGAGGGACTGACCGAAGCGGCCGGGCTCTGGTGCGGCGCCGTCGGGACATCCTCGACCAGCTCGCGAGCGGACGTGGACGGAGGGCGCCCGTCGCCGCTGCTGGGCGCGGTGGGCACGGAGTCCGGCATGAGGATGCCGCCCTGGCCGCCCGGCGCCCCCGGGGGGATGCGGGCCTGGCCCCGGGCGGGGGTCGCGGGCGTCATGTCCGTCGGCCCGGCGATGGTCTCCTGACCCCCGTGGGGCGGCAGCGCCACCTGGGCGGCCTGGGCGGATGCGGCCGACGGCGCGCTGGCGGTACCCGCGGAGGCGGCCGTTCCAGCCGTTCCGGCAGAGCCCGCGGAGCCCCCGGTCTCCTCCCCGCCGACGCTCGCCTGCCCGCTCGCCGGGGTGGCGGGGGACATCGCGGCGGCCTTGGCCTCCCCCTTGAGCGAGGCGGCATCGAGGGGCGGCTGGTCGGACTGCCTGACGAAGGTGGCGGTCCAGGCGTCGTTCTCGCGACGGCTGCGCTGGTCGTCGGGGTCGAGCAGGCCGGCGAGGCGCGAGACGTGCACGCTCTGGGGCGGTTCCTCGTCGAGGGGCTCGGTGGCGGAGTCCTCGGAGCCCGCCGGGGGAAGGACGATCCCGCCGTCACCGATGACGGGGCGCGCCAGGTCGCGGTTGAGTTGCTCGGAGACGGTGCGGTTGCCGTTGCGGCGGTCGTAGAGGCCGGCGAGGCGGCGGGCCCAGGCCTCCACGTCGACGCGCGCCTGCGAGATCCTCACGACCGCCGGGATGCCTGGGTCTGGGCACCAGGTGGCCTGAACGGGCGCGTCCGCGCCGAGAATCTCGTTGCCCCATCCGGCGGCCTCGGCCTCGCGCAGCACGAGTGCCGCGCCGCGCAGGGCGGCCAGGAGGACCTCGCCGGACTCCGCCGTCGGGAGCCAGCCGAGGTGGCGGCGCAGGAGGGTGAGCGCGCGGTCGGGCTTGCCGGACAGGGCGAGGTACTGCCAGTGCAGGGCGATCGAGCGCAGGCTGCCCGGGCTGGATTCCTGGGCCCGGTAGGCGTGGAGGTGGGCGTTCCAGGCGGCGGCGGGGCGGCCCGAGGCGAGCAGGGCGAGGAGCGAGGCGGCGCGCACGGTCTCGCGCAGCGGGCCCACGCCCATGTCACCGCTGAGGATGGGGGCGGCGGTGGACACGGCCAGGTCCCAGTCCTCGTTGCGGGTGGCCCAGTCGATCTGGAGGAGGGGCTGGTAGACGTCGCGGGCAGGGTCGTCCTCGGACTCGGCCTGCCGCCACTGCGCGAGGGCCTCGGCCGCGTCATCCTCCCGGCCCAGGAGGGCGGCGACCTTGGAGCGCTGCCCGTAGATGCCCCGCATGGCGCCGCCCTGGGAGGAGTGGAAGGCCTCGACCTTGCGGGCGAGGACCCGCAGCTGCTCCACCGAGACCGCGGGGTTGCTCGCGGCGACCGCCACCGCCCACGTGCAGTCCCAGGTCAGGGTGCGCAGGGCCTCCGAGCTGAACAGCTCGGGCCGCTGGGAGAAACGGGCGAGGCTCCAGTTGAGCGGGTCCAGGGCCCGCCACTGCTCGTTGCCCAGGAAGTACTCGCGCGTGAGGGCAACACGGGAGGAGACCTGGAGGACCTCAGCACCCAGGGCATCGGCCCAGGTGACAGCCTCGGCCGTCAGGGCGGACACGGCCGGCGTGTGCTCCAGGCCGGCCGTATGGGCAAGCCTGGCGGTGATGTCCTCGCGGGTTGTCATGATGGTCCTTCCGATGGCGGTCAGGGCGGCTCAGGAAGCCGACGGGAGGTCATGGCGGGTGGGGATCCGTGCCCCGCTATCCCGGCGCCGGGGACGGCGCGGGATACACCCAGGAAGCCCAGAAGGCCGGAGAGGACGGGAACCTGCCGGGACGCCCGGGCCGAGACGAGAGGATCGGAGGGCCCTCGGGGATCTGACGATACGCCGAAAGACCGGGCGCGGGGGCGCCGATCAGCCCTCCTTCGTGATACTTCTGTGACGGATGGGACAGAGGATACTCCGGTTGCGTTTCGATCACAGATGACCGGCGTCGATGCCTGGCCTGTGATCCGCATCACAGGATATGCGGCGCGGTGGGTGGCGCCATGCGGCGCCTCATCGCGCGGGAGGCGCCCCGCGCCCGGGTCGAGGAGAACTCCACCACGACCTCCCTCCTCCTGCGCGAATCATGCTGCTGCTCGACGGCGGGGCCCAGCCGGGATCGCCCGCCATCAGGCCCCTCCTAGCGAGGGTATCGGGGAACAGCGTCATTCGGGCCGGGATGTGACCAGTCGGGCATCCGCCCGCGTCAAGTCGACACCCCGGCTCAGAGGGCACGATCAGAACTCGATATTGGCGGTGCGGGTCGGATCCAGCCTCAGGAGCGCCGTCGTGCCGATCTCGCCCGCGGGCCCCTCGACACCATTCACCCCGGTGGCGACGACGGCGTCCCCATCGGGGAAATCCAGGGATACATCCGCCTCAACCCTGCCTCGGCGCACCCGACGCGCCAGCACCGTGCCGCTCACCTCCGGCAGCATCGCGGTTCCGGGCGCCCCGGCGTCATCGCCCCTGGGAGCCTCCCCTGCGAGGCCGACGACGCTCAGCGCCCCGGGGGCGAGCGCCAGAGCGGCACCACCCCCGCCGGAGCCCGCCTCCCGCGCCCCTGGCCGGCCGCCGTCGAGAAGCACCGCCCAGCCCAGGGCCTCTGTCTGCTCTCGGGTGAGGATCGGGCCGAAGCCGAGGAAGGCCGCGACGCTCGCGCTGCCCGGATCGGCCCAGAGCTCGGCGGGCGCGGCGAGGCGCGCCAGCCGCCCGGCCTCCATGACACCGACCTCGTCGGCGACGGTCATCGCCTCGTCCTGGTCGTGGGTGACGTAGAGGGCGGTGGTGCCCTGCTCGGCGAGGATGGCGCGCAGGTCGACGGCGAGCTGCTCGCGCAGGGCGCGGTCGAGGGCGGACAGGGGCTCGTCGAGCAGCAGGAGGCGGGGCCGGGGGGCGAGGGCGCGCGCGAGGGCGACGCGCTGGGCCTGCCCGCCGGACAGCGTGGTGATGGGCCGCGGCCCGTAGCCGGGCAGGCCCACGAGCTCGAGCATCTCGGCAACGCGGCGGGCGCGCTCGGCGCGCGGCAGGCCCGTCAGCCCGTAGGCGACGTTCCCGCCGACGTCCCGGAAGGGGAAGAGCTGGCCCTCCTGGAACATGAGCCCGAAGCCGCGCCTGTGCACCGGGGTCCCGACGACGTCGCGCCCATCCCAGCGGATGCTCCCGGCCGCGACGGGTTCCAGGCCCGCCACGGCGCGCAGCAGCGAGGACTTGCCCGAGCCCGAGGCGCCGAGGAGCGCGACGATCCGCCCGGCGGGGATCTCCAGGTCGACACCGTCGACGGCCACGACCGGCCCCGCGCCCCGGCCGCCCGGGTAGACCACCCGCAGGCCGTCGATTGTCAGCCCATCCGTCATGAGGACTCCTCCCCCGAAGCGCCCCGATCGCGGTCGACGGCGCCCTCCCCACCGCTGCCCGCGCGCGCCCAGCGGTTCTGCAGCCACTCGCAGCCGAGCATGAGCGCGGCGGTGCCGGCGGCGAGGATGACGCCGGCGGCCAGCCCCATCCCCTGGTTCTGGGCGCCGGGGCGGCCGATGAGGCGGTAGAGGACCACGGGGAGGGTCGGCTCGGTGGGGCGGGCGAGGAACGACGTCGCCCCGAACTCCCCCAGGCTCGTGGCCAGGGCGAATCCCGCGGCGAGGCCGGCGGCGCGCGCCAGGTGGGGGCCGTCGACGGTGAGGAGGGCACGGCCGGGCCCGGCGCCGAGCGCGGCCGCCGCCTCGCGCTGACGGGGGTCGATGGCGCGCAGCGCGGGCAGGAGGGTGCGCACGACGAGGGGCACGGCCACGACGGCCTGTGCGAGCGGCAGGATCCACCATGACGCCGTCAGGCCCGTGGGGCTCAGGGTGATGAGGAAGCCGAAGCCGACCGTCACAGCGGACACGCCCAGCGGGAGCATGAAGGCGGCGTCGAGGAGCGCCACGGCGCGGGCAAGGACCCTCCCGCGGGGGCTGCGCGAGACGACGAGGCTGACCGCGCCGCCCACCGCGAGGGCGATCGCCGCCGCCACGACGGCGACCCGCAGGGAGGTGGCGGCGGCCTCCCAGACAGTGACGAGCAAGGCGTTGGACTGGCCGCGCGTTCCCAGGTCCGTGTAGTTGGCGAGCGTCCACTGCCCGCCGCGGCGCAGGGAGCGGGCCACGAGGACGAGCACGGGAGCGGCCAGGAGGCCGCCGATGGTGGCAGCCGTGACGGCGATCGCGGGGGCGTCGGAGCGGCGCAGCGGGGTAGCGGGGACGTCGAGCCGCAGGCGGAGGCGGGCGGTCGAGGCGGCGCGGGCGCGCTCGGAGACCCACAGCGCCACGGCGATGACGAGGAGCTGGACGACCGAGAGGACGGCGGCCGTGCGCAGGTTGAGGTACTGGGCGGTCTGGACGTAGATCTCGGTCTCGATGGTGCCCATCCCCACTCCGCCGAGGACCAGCACGACGCCGTAGGCGGTGGCGCAGAACAGGAAGGTGAGCGAGGCGGCTGAGGCGATCGCGGGGGCGAGGCTGGGCAGGGTGACGGTGCGCCAGGCGCGCCACGGGGAGGCGCCCAGCGCGCGGGCGGCCTCGACGGAGCGGGGGTCGAGCCGGGACCACATGGTGCCCACCGTGCGCACGACGAGCCCGTAGTTGAAGAAGACGAGCGCGGCGACGACGGCGGTGAGCGTCCCGTCCAGGCCGAGCCCTCCCAGCGGCCCTCCCTTGGTGACGAGCGCGTGGAAGGCAACGCCGACGACGACGCTGGGCAGCACGAAGGGCACGATGACGATCCCGCGCAGGAGGTCGCGGCCCGGGAAGGAGCGCCGGTAGAGGACGAGCGCCCCGGGCACGCCGAGCAGGACGCAGATCGCGGTGGCCAGGGTCGCCTGGGTGAGGGTCTGGGTGAGGATCCGCCACGTGCGCGGGGCCGTGAGGACGTCGGCGAAGCCGCTCAGGTCGAGGGCGCCGTCGGGGGCCAGGCCACGGCCCATGAGGGTGGCGACCGGCCAGAAGAACAGCACGCCGAGGAAGGCGAGCGGCACCGCGACCGCCGCCGCCCAGCCGATCACCTCCCCCGGCGTGCGCGACGGGCCTCGACGAGCAGCCGCCCCTGGGGTCACTGGCCGACGGCCTCGGTCCAGGTGGCCAGCCAGGTCTCGCGCTTGTCGGCGATGGTGGCGGCGTCGAGGGTGAGCGGGGAGGGCGAGAGGGCGCCGAAGGTCGTCATGGCCTGGCTGAGCGTCGCCTCGGTGCTGACGGGGTACATGTACATGGAGTCGGGGATCGCCGTCTGGACGTCCTTGGTGAGGAGCCATTCGATGAAGGCCTTGGCGCCGGACGGGTTCTTGGCTCCGGCCAGCACGCCCGCGTACTCGATCTGCCGGAAGGCGGTGGCGGGTACGGAGGCGGTGGTCGACGTCGTCCCATCGGCGCTCACGGTGGCGGCGGGCGAGGAGGAGTAGGACAGGACGATCGGGTAGGAGCCCTTGCCCTCGCCGGCGGAGAAGTCGACGCTGTAGGCGGCGGTCCAGCCCTCGACGATCTTGGCGCCGTTGGCCACGAGCTGCTTCCAGTAGTCGGCGAAGCCGTCCTCGCCGAAGCGCGCGATGGTGGCCAGGAGGAAGCACAGGCCGGTGGTGGAGGTCGAGGGGTTGATGAGGACGGCGAGGTCCTTGTTCTCCGGCTTGGTGAGGTCCTCGAAGGAGGCGGGCGGGGTGAGGCCGTGGTCGGTGAAGTAGGCGACGTCGTAGTTGAGGGCGACCTCGCCGAAATCGATGGGGGCGATGGCGGTGGAGCCGTCCACGAGGTAGCTCTCGGCGCCGGCGGGCAGGGTGATGGTGGAGGCCGAGTCGACGACGCCGCCCATGGCCAGGCGGGAGATGAAGGAGTTGTCGATGCCGAAGAAGGCATCGCCCAGCGGCGCGTCCTTGGTGAGGACGAGCTGGTTGGCGAGCTCGCCGCCGCTGCCGGACTTCGAGATGGACACGGTCAGGCCGGAGTCCTTCTGGAAGGCGGCCAGGAGGTCCTCGGGGAGGTTGAAGTCGTCGTGGGTGAGGACGGTGATCTCCTTGGAGGAGGCGGCGCCGTCGTCGCTCTTCTTGCCGCAGGCCGCCAGGGCGAGGGCGGCGGCGGTCGCGGTCGAGCCGGCGAGCAGGGCGCGGCGGGTGAGGGCGGGCGCGGCGGATGCGCGGCTCCGGGCGCCGGGAGTGGTGGGGGTGGTTGACGTGGTCATGGTGCCTCCTGGTCAGGTGCCTGGAGGGCCCGCGAGCCAGGACGGCGCGCGGGGAGAACTCGACTTCCTTCGCCGGTGCGAGCCGGAGCAGGTTCGAGGGTCTGCGGTCTCCCGCACTCTCAGCGCCTGCGCCCGCCGTCAGCGGCGGGATTCAGCGCTCCCCTGTCGTAGTGGCCCCAGCATAGCCGTGCGCGGGCCAGGATCTGCGCCCTCACGCCCCTCTTGCGCCCTCGGCCCGCAGCCGCGCCCTCGGCCCGCTCCCGCCGTCTCATACTCGTAGGATGAAAGCGCGACCGCGGGGTGAGACGGTTTCTCGGGGCTGAGGGCGCTGGGGCGGAGTGCTCAGATGACACCGCGCGCGAGGAGGAACTCGTGAAGGCGATCGATGTCGTCGCAGATGAGCCCGAGGTTGGCGACGAGTTGCTCGTCGGTCAAGCCCAGGGGGTTGCACCACTCGCCGTGCGCCGCGAAGAGGAGATCGTCAAGATCAACCGCCTCGGGATCCCTCGCAGTCACATGGACGGGCACGATCATGTTGGCCTGGTTCCATTCGTTGGCCACGCTGAATGCCCACCCGAGCTCCTCGGAGACGACGACAGGCCATTCGGCGTGGACCACAAGGGTGTCGTCGTCCTGGACGCTCCAGGTGATCGACCTGTCCCCACTAGCCATGAGGACGTCGTCGCCGCCGAGCGTCACCGTCCTCCCCAGGGAGCCGAGCGCGTCCGCCAGGCGCGCGGGATTGACGTCCGGGAGCCGCCCACTCGCAGCGCCACCGGGAGCAGCAGTCTCCACCATCCCCTCGCCTCCTGAGCCGCTCGCGCCGAGTTCGGCGAGCGAGGCATCCAGGGCCGCGGCGATGGCGCGCAGGGCGGGAGCATCCTCCTGGGAGCCGGGGTCCTCTGCTAGGCGCAGGAGGATGTCCCGGCGGACCTCATTGACCTCAGCCAAGCTGACCCCTCATCCAATGCGAGGTCTCGCGCGCTATCGAGCACCGACAGCGCGTCCTGCGGGTCGTGAGCGATCCGGCTGCGGGCGAGCTCGGCGAGTTGATGGGTGATCTCCGCCGGCCCGAGGGGGCCCAGGTTCTGGATGATCTCCATGAACTCCGGGTCGTCGTCAGCGATGTTGCGCTGCTCGCCGGCCTCGTGCGCGGCAGCGTCCTCGGCAGCCTGCTCAGCCTCGATGAGGGCGACCTCCTCATCGAAGCGGCTCTCGGGGAAGCGCTGCTCGAACTCATCGAAGAAGCTCTCGCAGTAGTCCACGTGGGAGTCGATGCAGAAGAAAAGCTGGTCGTCGTTCATGCCGTGCGCGATCGGGATCGTGGCAGCACCCACCACCTGGTGCCCGCCGAACATGTCGACGGGGAAGAGGGAGGCGGCGAGGAGAGGCTGCCCGGCGTTACGGACGGAGAGCTCGACCTTGAGCGCGCTGACGAGACCGCTGGGGACCGGCGGGGCCCAGGTAGCGGTGATGCGCAGGAGGGGCCCATCGATGCGAATGAGGATCATCCCGATCGAGGTCGGGATGACGAGGCCATCAGGAGCGGCCTCATAGAGATCTCCCGGCGCGATCTCATTGATCCGGTTCCGGATGCGCTCAAGAGTCACCGGGGTGGGGGCCGTCGACGGGTGGGGCGACGACACGCGGGGCACAGCCATCCGCTTCTCCTTCACGAGCATGGAGCACTGGGCCCACCCATGGTCAGGCGGGGCTGAGCACTTGTCCGCCAGGCTCAACCGGCAGAGCGGCCAGCATCGACCGGGACGACCGCGGATGGGGCATGATCGTCCTAGCGCATCTCGCCGACCGACCGAAGGAGCCCCACCATGTCCAGCAAGACCACTGTTGACTTCGCCTGGAAGGCGACCGCCGCCGTCGCCACCCTGGCCGCTGGCTTCGTGGCCGACAAAGCGCTCGGCACCGTCTGGAAGACCGTCACGGGCAAGCCCGCCCCCAACGACGAGTCCCAGCTCCTGGACTACCGGCTCATGGAGGTCGTCACCTTCGCCGCCCTGTCCGGGGCCGCCCTGGCGGTGACCCGCGAGCTGGCCCTGCGCAAGGCGGCCGGCTGGTACGGCGCGCGCGATCACAATCCGCTCGCCTGAGAGAACTCCCCATTCCCGCGCGTCGCGGACCGTGGAACCGTAGGCCCCGAACCGGATGATCCCTGATCATCGACGACGAATCGGAGCACCATGACCACCCCAGCCCAGGGCAGCACCCCGAATCGCCCTCAGCCCGACGTCTCCCTGTCCGACGCCGAGCGGCGCGCGCATGAGGCGACGACCCCCGCCGAGCGCGCGGAGGCGCTCCAGGCCCTCGCGGAGTCGCTGACCGGAGCGGGACGCGCCCATGCCGCCGTCGAGTCCGCCTCTGAGGCGGTCGGCCTGCGACGCGCGCTGGCCGACGCCGACCCGGCCACGCACGCCCCGGCCCTGGCGATGGCCCTCAACAACCTAAGCCTCTGCCAGGCCGCCGCCGGGAACGCGGACGGAGCGCTCGAGGCGGGGCAGGAGGCCACCGATCTCTTCCGGGAGCTGGCGGCCTCCGATCCCGTCGCCTACTCGCCCGGGCTGGCCATGGCCCTGACGAACCTCGCCACGCGGCTCGCGAGCACTGGCCGTCGGCAGGAGGCGCTGCTCACTGCCCAGGAGGCCGTCGGCGCCTACCGGGCCCTGGCGGCGAGCGCGCCCGAGCCCCACACGGAGAACCTCGCTGGCTCCCTGGCGAATCTGGCGATCCACCTGCGGGGCGCGGGGCGTGGGGAGGAGTCACTGGAGGCTGTGCGGGAGTCCGCCGGGCTGTTCATGGATCTCGCCGTGGCCGATCCTGGCGCCCACACCGCGCACGCGACCCGGGGGCTCGGCCTGCTGGCCACCTATCTGCACGATGCTGGCCGGCATGAGGAAGCGCTGGCCGCCTTCACCGCGCGCCTTGAGGAGCTCCCTCCCTCCTCCCGCGCCCGCATCCTCCTGGCCCGCCAGGAGTGGAGGATCAACGGAGCGGCGTCGGCCGGGGGAAGCGCTGGGCGCGCTGACGCGGAGGATCTACTGGCTGCCCTTCGCGAGGCGGACCGGATCGAGGAGCCGGGCGAGCTCGGCCCTGTGCGGCGCGAGATCAACCAGCACGTCCAGAACCATGCTGCCTCTGGCGCGTACGGCGCCCTCCCGCCGCTGCCCGCCTGGGCGACGGTGGCGATCAACAATGAGTTCGCCGCCGCCATGCAGGAGTGGCTCTCCGTGGCGTCGCCCGCCCAGGAGCTGGAGTATGTGGAGCGCCGGTGGCCGCGGCCGACGGCGGATGAGGCGGAGGCGATCGCCGCCGTCGCCGATCTGTATGTGGACGCGCCCCAGTTGCGCCGCCTGGCGGGCATCGTCGCGCAGGTCCATCGCGACGGCGATGAGGGCCTGGACCGCTTCCGCGCGCAGGTGGCCGGTGCGGAGCTGCTCGTCGCCTGGCTCTCCGAGCAGGAGGAGGGCAGGGGGCAGGCCTTCATGGAGGCCCACCCGGATCTGCTCACCGATCCTGCGGTCCGCGAGTACGTGAGCAGCCTTCCCCAGGGGCCGGGGAGGACTGCGATCGCCATGCATCTCAACCTGGCCTCGGTGTCCAGCCCGCAGGCCGCGTACGCGGTGCTGGGCGGGCTCGATGAGGCGCTTCTCGCTGTGCGCGGGCTCGTCGACGACGGTAACTGGCAGGCGCCGATCTTCGCCGTCGCGCTGCGCGCCGAACTCGCCGGGCACGCTCCCAACGGGGCCTTCGCGGGCGCGCTCCACGCGGCCGCCTCGGGCGACGTCGACACCGCCCAGGATCTTCTCACCGCGGCCCTGGCGGCGAGCAACACGGCGACCACCGAGTCCTTCGGCAGGCTCCTGTACAACGCGACTCTCAGCCCCGACTGCCCCCAGGGCCTCCACGCGCTCCTGAGCGCGCTCACCAGCCGGTCCTGATAGCGGGTCGGGCGCCCTCGCGCGCGTAGCCTGGTCCCCGTGACATCGCTTGAGGTTCTTCAGGCCGCCTGCGCCGTCGTCGTGCTCGTGGCGACCATCATCGGCGTGACCGTCTTCGGCCGCGCCTGCCTGGCCGTCGCCCGGCGCCTGAGGGTCGGCCGCCCCGTGGCCAGCGAGCGCCTGCGCCCCGCCGGCCGCCGCGCCTGGCTCGCCATCTCCTCCGCTCTCAACCACCGGGCATTCAGGCGCCGCCCGTGGATCCGGGCCGCGCACTGGCTCGTCATGGTCAGCTTCCCGCTGCTCTTCCTCACCCTCGTCACCGGCTACGGGCAGGTGCTCGGCGGCGCGGCCTTCACCCTGCCGCTCCTCGGGCACGCCGCCTGGTGGGGGTGGGTCGTCGACCTCATCGCCTGGCTGAGCCTGGCCGGGATCATCCACCTCATCGCCGTGCGCCGCCGACTCACCCGCCGGGGCGCGGCCGAGCCCCCCTACGCCGCCGACTCCGAGGGGGGCGCGCGCCCCCGCACCTCGCGCTTCGCCGGCTCCACCGCTTTCCAGGCGCATTTCGTCGAGGCGATCATCGCCGCCGTCGTCGCCTGCGTCCTCGCCCTGCGGATGCTCGAGCACGCCCACCTGGCCGCCTCCCCCGACTCCGCCGAGCGGGCCCTGGCCACCTGGACGCGATTCCCGCTCACCGCCTGGGCCAGCCCCGCGCTCGAGCCGCTGGGATACACGGGCCTGGCCGCCGCCATCACGCTCGTGGCCACCATCAAGGTGGTCGTGTCGATGGCGTGGTTCGTCGTCGTCGGGCGCCAGCCGTCGATGGGCGTGGCCTGGCACCGCTTCCTCGCCTTCATCAATATCTACGCCCGCCGCGAGCTCGACGGCTCGAAGGCCCTCGGGCCGCTGGCCCCCATCGCCCTGCCCGACGGCAGCCCGCTCACCGCTGAGACGATGGATGACCTCGACGCCGCCATGGAGGCCGCCGACGAGGGCACCGGCCCCGAGGTGCGCCTGGGCGTGGGACGCATCGAGGAGTTCACCTGGAAGGGGCTGCTCGACTTCACCACCTGCACCGAGTGCGGCCGCTGCCAGGACCTCTGCCCCGCCTGGAACACCGGCAAGCCCCTGTCCCCCAAGCTCTTCACCCTCGCCCTGCGCGACCACGCGGCCGCCGCCGCCCCCTACCTGCGCGCCGCCGCCGAGCTCGGGGTCTCCCCCGAGGAGGTCGACGACGACGCCCTGCCCACCCGCGGCATCGCCAGCCCCACCGGCAGCGCTGGCCTGGCGCCGGGCTCAGCCCACACCGGCGACGTCCTCGGGGCGCTCCTGGCCGCCAAGGCCGCGCCGTCGGAGACCGGCGTCGCCACCCGCCCCGCCCCCCTGGCCGGAGACGTCATCCCCGCCGACGTCCTGTGGGCCTGCACGACCTGCGGCGCCTGCGTGGAGCAGTGCCCCGTGGACATCGAGCACGTCGACCACGTCGTGGACGTGCGCCGCCAGCAGGTCCTCATGGAGTCCGCCTTCCCCAAGGAGCTCGGCGGCATGTTCCGCAAGCTCGAATCCAAGGGGAACCCGTGGGGGCTGGCGGCCCGCAAGCGCATGGACTGGGCCAAGGGCCTCGACTTCGAGGTCCCCGTCATCGGCGAGGACGTGGAATCCGCGGCCGAAGTCGACTACCTCTTCTGGGTGGGCTGCGCCGGAGCCTTCGAGGACCGCGCGAAGAAGACCACCCGCGCTGTCGCCGAGCTCCTCCACACCGCGGGAGTGAGCTTCGCGGTGCTCGGCGACGCCGAGTCCTGCACCGGCGACCCCGCCCGCCGCGCGGGCAACGAGATCCTCTTCCAGATGCTCGCCGCCCAGAACGTCGAGACCCTCACCGAGGCGAAGGCGCAGAGGATCGTGGTGACCTGCGCCCACTGCTTCAACACGATCTCGCGGGAGTACCCGCAGATCGGCGGGCGCTTCGAGGTGCTGCACCACACCCAGCTGCTGAGCCGGCTCGTGCGCGAGGGGCGGCTCAAGCCGGTGGCGCCGCAGGCCGGTGCGGGGGCGGCCGGTGCGGAGCGGGCGGCCGACGGCGCCGCGGCACCAGAGGTCGCCGCGAGCCCGGCCGATTCGTCGTCGGCCGCCCGCCCTGCGCCGGCCGACGACGGAACGGACCCGGTCGCGCCGTCGGGCCCGACCGTCACCTACCACGACGCCTGCTACCTGGGTCGGCACAACCGGATCTACTCCCCGCCGCGCGAGCTGCTGGAGGCCACCGGGGCGACGGCGGTGGAGATGCCCCGCAGCCGCGAGCGCGCCTTCTGCTGCGGCGGCGGCGGGGCGAGGGCCTTCATGGAGGAGTCGATCGGCACGCGCATCGCCGTCGAGCGCTCCCGCGAGGCCATTGGCACGGGCGCGCGGGTCATCGCCACCGCCTGCCCGTTTTGCACCACCATGCTCTCCGACGGCGTGGCGAGCCAGGGCGCCGACGTGCGGGTCACCGACCTCGCCACCCTCATGCTGGAGGCCGTGCGCCGCGGGTGCAAGCAGTCCTGAGCGGAGCCACCCCGGGCGAGCCATTCCGAGTGACTGGTTCCAAGCGGGACGCCGAGAGCCTCCCGTCTCACCCGCTGGCGGCCCGGCCCCGGCCAGCTATTCCGGGCGGGACGCCGGAAGCCCTCCGCCATGCACGCCGATGACTCGGCGACGCTCCGACCGGTCGGCTTCGCGGGGCGTGCACGAGAACGGCATGCCGCCGCCCCCGAACCGCCCAGTCCGACCGACTCCGCCGCGCTTCCCGACCGACTCCGCCGCGTTGGCCACCCGGTTGAGTCAGGGGCGAGGGCGCCCTCTCGACACGCCGAGGCCCCTCCGATAAACTGCGCCGAAGTTTCCATCGCCGATCACCCCCGCTCGGTAATGCGCTCTCTTCTCGCTGCCCGCCTAATTCTCAAGGAAAGGTCTTGCAGCAGTCAGAATATTCAATTCAAGGAAAGTTCTCGACAATCAAAACCATAAATCTCATCTATCGAGGAGGAATGTTGGGCTACGCGATCACAATCATGATTGTAGGAACATTAACAAGCCTTGTGGGCGGGTGGATCAAGGGTCCGAACTGGCCTCGAACAGTTCTAATCGGACTATTCTTAACATTTCTCGGAGCCACTGCCGCGCTG
>ERZ773050.1242-NODE-1242-length-14196-cov-3.710558_pt1 | contig 14196 bp, 9 predicted proteins | sample MGYA00580632_ERZ773050 | MGnify/ENA primary metagenome ERZ773050 (study PRJEB29015, sample SAMEA2738123) | human oral metagenome | biome: human oral; feature: human-associated habitat; material: saliva | place: China | collected 2166 ... | reverse complement strand
CGGCACAGATCGGTGCGACCGAGAGCAAGGGCTTCGAGGCCGAGGCTACGCTGCGTCCCGCCGCTGGTCTCAGCCTCAGCGCAGGCTACGGCTACACGGATGCTGCCATCGCCGAGGTCAATGAGACGCCCGTCAGCAAGCTCTTCAACATCAAGAAGGGTACGCCGCTGGCCTGGGTGCCCAAGCATACCCTCTACACCTATGGGGGCTATGAGCTGCAGCGCGGCGCCCTGCGTGGCCTCGGGCTCAACTACAGCCTCACCTACCGCAGCGAGATGTACTACAACGTAGGCGCGGGCCGCACGTTCGACCCCACGACGCAGCTCGACCTCGGGGCTAGCTACCGTCTGCCCTACGGCATCAGCCTCGAGCTGCAGGTGCGCAACGTCCTCGGGACGAAGTCCTGGGCCTCCACGCTGGGCACGCAGCTGATGCCTGCCGAGCCTACCAACGCGCTGGTGACGCTTCGCTACCAGCTCTAGTCGGGATAGAGCTGCCGCTGGCCCTTAGCCCGCCTGGGCAAGGCTAGCGGCGGAGCTCTTCCCCTAGATAGACCAAAAGCGCTGCGGCTGACCGCTCCCCTCTCGTAGGGGGCAGTCAGCCGCAGCGCTTTATTTGTATTGGGGGTAGGGCTAGCCTCGGGCTAGTGTCCCGCGAAGGCCTCCGTGATGGGATGACCGATGCAGCCCGAGGGGTACTGCGTCTTGAGCAGCGCCGCCAGCGTAGCCGCGATGTCGGTGATGTAAGTCTCGCGGTAGAGGTGCCCTGGGCGGATGCCGCGGCCCATGAAGATCAGCGGGATGTGCGTGTCGTAGGGCGACCAGACGCCGTGGCTGGTGCCGAGGGCGCGCTTGCCACTGCTGCGGCCGTACCAGCCTGGGTCAGCGACGATGAAGATCTCCCCGCTGCGTCCCTTGCGGTAGCCGTTGATGATGCGCTCGCGGATCACCTGGGGGGCGGTCGCCAGCTGGGCCTCCTCGGCGGGGATGACGAAGGCTGCCCCCGGGAGACGTTCGCGCAGGGAGGCGCTGACGGCACGGATGAGGGCCATGCGGTCGATGCCGAGGGAGTCGATGCGGGGATTGTTGAAGAAGACCTGATAATTGGCCACGCGGGTGACCAGTGCTAGATTCTGCCCCGTGAAGGCACGCGCCGTAGAGTCGGCGATCTTCAGGGCGCGGTCGGTGCGCAGGCCGCTACCGGGGAGCTTATGCTCCTGCTCGAAGGTGAGGTTGTGCCCCGCGGCGTGGTCTGCCGTCAGGACGAAGACGTAGCCATCCTTGCCCACGCGCTGGTCCAGATAGCTGAGGAAGTCCGCCAGGTCGCGGTCCAGACGCAGGTAGGTGTCCTCCGTCTCGATGGCGAAGGTGCCGTAGTGGTGCCCTACGTAGTCGGTGGCGGAGTGGCTCATGGCGAGGAAGTCCGTCTCCTCAGGACGGCTGCCCAGCTGCTCGCCCTCGATGGCAGCCTTGGCCATCTCGAAGGTCAGCGTATTGCCAAAGGGCGTGGTACGGATGACGCCCTTGCCGAGCTCCTGCAGCAGCCTTGCCGTGGGCAGCGGTAGGGTAGGGGGCACCTCGCCCTTCTTACCCCAGGGGTTCTCGTAGTTGTTCTGGTCGGGCGAGCTCTCCTTATAGCTGTCGATGGGGAAGAGCGGGTGCCAGTCATCCTTCAAGAGGGCGGTGATGCGGTCGCGCTCGTTGAAGCGCTTGACCCACTCGGGCAGCTCCTGCATGTAGTAGCTGCTGGTGATGAAGTGCCCCGTAGCATCGTCCAGCCAGTAGGCCCCGTTGGTCGTGTGGCCTGCGGGCAGGATGGAGGCGCGGTCCTTGATGGCTACGCCTATGGTCTTGCTGCGGAAGTTGGAGGCGATGCGCAGCTCGTCGGCGATGGTCGTCGAGAGGAGGTTGCGGGGCGACATCTGCCCGCTCTTGCCGTTGGGCGCGCCGACGGTGGTCACGCTACGATCCTCCGTGCAGTAGATGGGGGCGTGGTCCTTGACGAAGTCATTGCCCGCGATGCCGTGGATGGCAGGTACGCTGCCCGTATGTACGGAGCTATGCCCGATGGCGGTGACGCTGGGCAGGTAGTTGATGCGGGTATTCTCGCAGTTGAAGCCCTGGGTAAGCAGGCGCTTGAAGCCGCCCTCGACGAAGCGCGCTTGGTAGCGGTAGAGATAGTCCCAGGTCATCTGGTCGACCATCATCGTCACCACCAGGCGCGGGCGGCCGTGCTGAGGGGTGACCTGGTGCGTGGCCTGCTTCGTACGGGCCTTGCGCTGTGCCTGGGCAGTGCTGCCTAGGGCAAGGAGCCCTAGGGCTAGGGTGCAGAGTCGGTAGTACTGATGTGTCATAGCTGTCGTGTGGCTATAGGGGTGAGCGTGTCCCTAGGGCAGGCGCTGAGGGAGGCCGCCCTAGGGCTAGGGGTTAGGCGAGCTGGAGCTCCAGCGAGGTCCAGCGCTGGCGGCTGCGCTGCGAGACGAGGCTGAGGCCGAGCTCCGCGCCGCGGGCGATATTTTCTTCCCGTCGGGCTTTTTTGAACCAGGAACGGATTTTATTGCGTAGAAGCCGCTGAGGACGAGGCGTGCCCCCGGAGCCATGACGGTACGGTAGCGGGGCATATCCTCCAGGAGGATGTTGCGGGTGATGTTCGCCAGGATCAGGTCGTAGGGCGCCTTGCCCTCGAGGCTGGAGGCGTCGCCGCAGATCATCTCCTGGATGGTGACGCCACTGAGCTGGGCGTTCTCCTGGACGTTGTCGTAGGCCCAGGGATCGATGTCGATGGCGGTGAGGTGACGGGCGCCGCGCTTCAGGGCGATGATACCGAGGATGCCGGTGCCGCAGCCCATGTCCAGCACGCGCAGCCCGGTGAGGTCGTGCTCCAGCAGCCAGCTGCCGACCAGCGCAGTGGTCTCGTGGTTGCCTGTGCCGAAGGCCATCTTGGGCTCGATGATGACCTCCAGCGGGATCTCAGGACGGGGCGCGTGGAAGGGGGCACGTACGAGGCAAGCCTCCTCGCCCAGGACGATGGGCTGGAAGTAGTGCTTCTCCCACTCCTCATTCCAGTTGATGTCGGGCATCTGCTCGCTGCTGTAGCTGAGCTCCACGCCCTCGAGGATAGGTGTCGAGAGCAGCTCCGTGAGCGCCTCGTTGCCCTCAATGAGCTCGGTGGGGATATAGGCCAGCAGGTGCTCGCCGTCCTGGCTGTCGAAGCTGTCGAAGCCTACGGAGGCGAGCTCCGAGGCGAGGAGGTCGAAGAGGACCTCCGTCTCGAGCGTCTCCGGGCGACGGACGACGCTGAGGGTATAGCAGGTGTATTGCATCCTTAGGATCTAAGTGTCGGGGTGATGTCTCTTGGCTAGCCCAGCACCTCACGTAGCACCTCGTCCATGGCCGAGGCCGTGCGGTCGAAGTCCTCAGCACTGTGCGCCATCGAGAGGAAGATACATTCGTACTGGGAGGGCGGTAGGTAGATGCCGCGGGCGATCATGCCGCGGAAGTAGCGCGCATAGGTCTCGGTGTCGCTCTCGCGCGCCTCGGCGTTCGTGCGGACGCCGCCAGGACGGAAGAAGATGGTCGAGAGCGAGCCCACGCGATTGTAGCTCAGCCGATCACTGTAGCGCTCGAGGATGGGGCGGATGCGGGCTTCGAAGGCGACGCCCTGCGCCTCCAGACGCTCGTAGAAGTCGGGGGCAGCGAGCTCACGCAGCATCGTGATGCCAGCCGCCAGAGCCAGTGGGTTGCCCGAGAGCGTCCCCGCCTGATAGACATCCCCCAGCGGGGCAAGCCTATCCATAATGTCGGCGCGACCGCCGAAGGCACCCACAGGCAGCCCACCGCCGATGATCTTCCCCAGGCAAGTCAGGTCGGGGCGTATGCCGTAGAGCTCCTGTGCCCCGCCGCGTGCTGCTCGGAAGCCACTGATGACCTCGTCGAAGATCAGCAGGATGCCCTCCTTCTGGGTCATCTGACGTAGCCCCTCGAGGAAGCCTGGCTGGGGGGGGATGAGCCCCATATTGCCCATGATGGGCTCGAGGATGACGGCAGCGACCTCGTCGCGGTGAGCCTCGAGCACCGCTCTGACGCTCTCTAGATCATTGTACTGAGCGACCAGTGTGTCCTCTGCCGTGCGGGCGGTGACGCCTGCGCTAGAGGTCTGGCCGAAGGTCGCCAGCCCTGAGCCCGCAGAGATGAGGAAGCTGTCGGCGTGCCCATGATAGCAGCCCTCGAACTTCAGGATCTTGTCCCTGCCCGTGAAGCCACGTGCTAGACGCACTGCGCTCATCGTAGCCTCTGTACCCGAGTTCACCATGCGTACGCGCTCCACGGAGGGGAAGAACTGCGTGCAGATCAGCTCGGCCATCTCGACCTCGCGGGCATTGCAGGCGCCGTAGCTGGTGCCGCGGTGCAGCTCGCGCTCGATGGCCTCGAGGATGGGGGGATAGGCGTGCCCGAGGAGCAGGGGCCCCCAGGAGGAGATATAGTCGATGTACTCGTTGCCATCCACGTCGTAGATGTGTGCCCCCTTGCCGTGGTCTATGTAGCGCGGCGTCAGGCCTACCGAGCGGAAGGCGCGCACGGGGCTATTGACCCCGCCGGGGATATACTGTGAGGCGCGCTCGAAGAGGGCCTCGGAGAGCTCTGTCCTTTGTGTCATTAGTCTCGGATGAAGAAGGAGGCAGGCTGAGGCGTTGACCTCGACCTGCCTCCACTCGAATACCTATGTATAGGGCAAAATTAGGCTAAAAAGCCCACATAGCCCTGGGGCTACTGGATGACCAGCTCATCGAGGAAGATGAAGTGCCCTGCGGAGCGCTGGTTAGCGGCCTTGACGCGTACGTAGCGAGCCCGCTCGGCGATGGGGAAGGAGAAGGTCTCGAAGCTCGGGAGGAAGTCCCCGTCGTCGGTCGTCGTCACGCGCTGGCCGAGGCTGCGCCAGTTCGTCCCGTCATCGCTGAGGAGCAGCTCGACGTGGTGCGGCATATAGACCCACTGCATCTTCTCCTGCATGAACTTGGCGAAGACATGCCGTAGCGCCTTCGTCTCCCCAAGGTCGACGGTCACGTCCAGCGGCATGGTGAAGCCCTGCCAGAGCCCATCGAGGTAGGTCGGCGTGCCGCGTAGGCCGTCGACCAGGGCGCGGGCGCCGCCTGCGGGATACTTGGGATTCCACTGGCAGCCCTCATTATAATAGATGGGTCTACCGATGCCGAGGTGGTAGTCCGTGCGGTAGCTGACCTCGGGGAAGTCCAGTGCCTTGCCGTTACGGAAGAGGCGTGCCACCAGCAGGATGGAGTCGCGCGAGCTGATGCGCTCGCCCGTATAGAGGCGCGAGGAGGCCGTGGGCATCGTGCCGTCGGTGGTGTAGCGGATCTCGGCCGAGGGCTGCTCGCTGGAGAGGCGCAGCGCTACCTCACGGCGCGCCGTGTCGATCTCGCTGTAGACGGCGATACGCTTGAGCGGGTAGCTATTGATGCCTCGAGCCTTCAGCCCAGGCAGCTGGGCGGCTACGCGGCGTAGGAAGTCGGGGTAGCTGCGCTCGGTCTGAGGCGTCCAGCCGATCTCGGCGATAGCCAGCAGACGAGGGAAGAGCATGTAGGCGGCGTGCTGCTCGTCCTGGACGTACTCCGTCCAGAGGTTGCCCTGCACGCCGAGGATGTACTGCTGCTCGGCGGGGCTGAGGACGGCGGGTGTGGGGTTGTAGGAATAGGTCTTCTCCAGCGGGGTGAAGCCGCCGATGGCGCGGGGCTCGCCCTTGCTCTCCCGCTGGTAGAAGTCGAGGTAGACGTAGTTGCCTGGGGTCATGACGACCTTGTGCCCTGCCTTGGCGGCGGTGATACCGCCCTCCTCACCACGCCAGCTCATCACGGCAGCGTTGGGTGCGAGGCCGCCCATCAGGATCTCGTCCCAGCCGATGAGCTGGCGACCCTTGCCGTTGAGGTAGCGCTCGATGCGGCGGATCATGTAGCTCTGCAGCTCGTGCTCGTCCTTGAGGCCCTCCTGCTTCATACGGGCGCGGCAGTCGGGGCAGCTACCCCAGTGGTTCATCGCGGCCTCGTCGCCACCGATGTGGATGTAGTAGGAGGGGAAGAGCTCCAGCACCTCGCCGAGGATGTCCTCGAAGAAGCGGAAGGTGCTCTCCCGCCCGATGCAGACGTCCGTAGCGTCGAAGGTCCACTTGCCCTTACAGGTCAGCTCGGGGTAGGCGGCAGGCAGCTCATTGCTGTGCCCCGGGAGCTCGATCTCGGGCACGACGGTGATGCCGAGGCGGGCGGCATGGGCTACGACGCGACGGATGTCGTCCTTGGTGTAGGCGCCGCCGTAGGCTCCGGGCGTGCCCTCATCGACGAAGCGGCGGTCATGCTGCCACCAGCTGTCCCAGTCGGCGATGGTGCGCCAGACGGCCTTCTTCGTCAGCAGGGGGTACTTGTCCGAGGGGAAGCGCCAGCCGCCGCCATCGACCAGGTGCCAGTGGAAGCGATTCATCTTGTAGCGCGCCATCTCGTCCAGCAGCTGGATGATGAAGTCGGCGGACATGAAGTGGCGCGATACGTCGAGCATGATCCCGCGCCAGGCGAAGCGTGCCGAGTCCGTGATGGAGAGCTGCGGCAGGCGGCGTCCGTACTGCCCCACCAGCTGTAGCAGCGTCTGCCCGCCCTGTAGGAGGCCGCTGCTGTCTTTGGCTAGGAGCTGCATGCCGCGCGGGCCGACGCTGAGGCGGTAGGCCTCGCGTCCCGGGAGGCGCCTATCGAGGCGTACGGAGAGCAGAGGGGCCTTGGTCGTGGCCTTGACCTTGATGCCCGCCTGCTGGCTGAGCTGGGTCTGGATAACCTGGGGCAGGAGCGGTGAGACGGTGAGCGTCTCGGGGAGCTGCGCGTGGCCCTTGCCCCAGCTGATGGAGGCGGGACGTGGGATCAGACGGAGGCTGTCGGCGGGGGCGGCCGTGAGGGGCGCTGCGCCGAGGAGGAGGCCAAGGGAAGCGAGGGCGATGCCCGCTGCTCGTCTGAGGCTAGAGGTCTGTATCTTCATCTTCGTATATAATAGGTGATGTGTCTATGGATGTCTAGGGCGCCTCTGTCTCGGCGGGCTGACGGCGGAAGAGCAGGCGGAAGGCCTCCTCCACGGTCTTGACCCCCACGAGGCGGATCTTGCGCCCTGGGGCGTCGGCGATGTGGCTGAGGTTGCCCTCGGGCAGGAGGATGGCGCGGAAGCCGATACGCTCGGCCTCGAGGATACGCTGCTCGATGCGCGCCACGGGACGCACCTCGCCCGACAGGCCGACCTCGCCCGTGAGGCAGACGCCCTCGGGGAGCGCTAGGTCGAGGCTAGAGGACAGGACGGCCGTGATGACGGCCAGGTCGCTGGCGGGGTCGCTGAGGCGGATGCCGCCAGCGATGTTGAGGAAGACGTCTTTCTGTATGAGTTTGAAGCCCGCACGCTTCTCCAGCACGGCCAGCAGCATGTTCATACGCTTGGTGTCGAAGCCCGTCGAGGAGCGCTGCGGGGTGGCGTAGACGGCCGAGCTGACCAGTGCCTGCGTCTCGATGAGGAAGGGGCGCACGCCCTCCATGGCGGCCGCGACGGCCACGCCACTGAGGCGCATGTCGGAGCTGGTCATCAGGTGCTCGGAGGGATTCTCCACAGGGCGCAGACCCGTCTGACGCATCTCGTAGATGCCCAGCTCGGCGGTGCTGCCGAAGCGGTTCTTCTGTCCGCGCAGGATGCGGTACATGTAGTGCTTGTCGCCGTCGAACTGCAGTACCACGTCCACCGTGTGCTCGAGCACCTTGGGCCCTGCGATGCTGCCTTCCTTGGTGATGTGTCCGATGACGATGACGGGCACGCCCTCGGTCTTGCAGTACTTGAGCAGGGCGGTGGCGCACTCGCGGATCTGCGAGACGCTGCCTGGGGAGCTCTCGCTGAGCTCGGTCTGTATGGTCTGTATGGAGTCTATGACGAGGAGGTCGGGCTGTAGCTCCTCGGCGGTGTGGAGGATCTTCTCTAGGCTCGTCTCGGCATAGATCATCATGTCGTCGCCGCTACCGCCGCCGATACGGTCTGCGCGCATCTTGAGCTGGTTGAGGCTCTCCTCGCCCGAGACGTAGAGCGTACGCAGCGGCAGCCTGAGCACGGTCTGCAGCACCAGCGTAGACTTGCCGATGCCGGGCTCGCCCCCGATGAGGACGAAGGCCCCCTCGACGAGCCCGCCGCCGAGGACGCGGTTCAGCTCGGGATCGCCCATGTCGATGCGCAGCTCCTCACGGTGCTGGATGTCCGCTAGACGTACGGCGCGCGCGCTGGGAGCTGCCTTGGGGCTGTAGCCAGGGGTCGTGTCCTTCTTGCTGACGACGATCTCTTCCTCCTCTATGCTGTTCCACGTGCCGCACTGCGAGCAGTAGCCCTGCCACTTGGGGTACTGGGCTCCGCACTCTGCGCAGTGGTAAATGGTCTTTTTCTTCGCCATAACGCAAAGGTAGTGAGGATATCGCAAAGCGCCGCCGAGCGCCCCGCCCCGCCTCTGCTGCGAGCTCGGTGGTACTCAGGCTGGAATACTCCCTTGCCCTGGTGTCTGTGGGGGGCTCCTCTGTGCTAGCCTTGGGAGGCAAGAGTGTAGAGAGGTGCTTGTTCGGCTGCTTGCCTACGGCTCTCCGACGGCGCTAAGCCCCAATAGGGGCGACCCACTCAAAGCCCAGGGTGCGCAGCCCTGCAAGGGCGACCAAACCCTGGGTAAGCTGCAGCCAAAAGGGCAGAGCCCTACAGGGGCGACACTCAATAGGCTCGGAGCATCGTAGCACTAAGCTAGCCGTAGTCCTCGATCGTATTGTGGGTCGCCCCTGTAGGGCTTCTTGATAATATCAGACCTCTACCCAGGGTTCCGTCAGGCTTACAGCCTTCCCTCACCCTGGGCTTTGGATGGGTCGCCCCCGAGGGGCTTGCCTGTCTATTCGCAGCCTATTGAGGACGGGTGGGAGCTACGGGTAGCCCTGCATATCTGCCTTGGGGGATATACTTTGTTCTTTGGTCTGTGCGTAGCGAGTACCAGCGGCCGAACCGCCTGTAACTTACCTTCCAGCGTGCTCCGCTAGGGCACGCGCTGGGCCGAGGGATGACCCTGAGCGGAGGCCGCCTAGGCTGCGGCGGGAGGCCGAGCTAAGGTGGGGCGGGGAAAGTTATATTACTTTGGGCGGATTATTATATAACTTCTGGCCGAATATTATATAACTTTCTGCGCATTCTTATATTACTTTTCCCGCAATATTATATTACTTTGCTCCGCCTCCCTAGGCTGTCGCTTCGCTGCCCCTTATCCTTCGGCTGGACGAGGCTTATCCCTCGGCTGGCTGAGGCGCTTCGCGGCAGAGGCTAGGCGAACTGTCGGGTGCGGCTTCGAGGCTCGGGTAAGCTCCCCTGAGGCGCGGCGCTCGGCTACTCCTTATTTATATATAGCCTGGCGGAGGGCTGGGGTGGGGCAGCTGGGGGCTAAGATCGGAGCTCCAGTGCGACTCATCCGAGGGCGGCGCTTACCTAAAAGTGAGGACGCCTCGGCCCAAGCCCGTCCCTAGCTCTAGGTATATATGCTAAAGAATGCGTATTTTTGTATCCAAATAATTTAACTAAACAATTCATCATTCACGTGTTATGCCGAACATTATCACGATAAAGAAGGGGCTCACGCTCAATCTGAAAGGGAAGGCACCTGAGGAACAGCTCGCACCAGTGGCTGCAGCTAGCTCCTATGCTGTCGTCCCCGAGGACTATGTGGGCTTTGTCCCCAAGGTGATCGTTCAGCCAGGGATGCGCGTGCTGGCAGGGGAGGCTCTGCTGGCGCATAAGGCTCATCCCGAGCTCAAACTGACCTCCCCCGTCAGCGGTGAGGTCGTCGCCGTCCACAGAGGCGAGAAGCGCAAGGTACTCAGCGTAGAGGTACGCCCCGAGGCGACCATCGAGTACAAGGAGTACGCCACGGCTGACGCCCTCAGCATGGAGCGCAGCCAGCTGCTGTCGCTGCTGCTGGAGAGTGGTATGTTCAGCTTCTTCAAGCAGCGCCCCTACGACCGCATCGCCAACCCTCTGGATACGCCGCGTGATATCTTCGTCACGGCGAACCTGACGGCTCCGCTGGCTCCTAAGTTCGCCTACCTCGTCAAGGGACGTGAGCACGAGCTGCAGCTGGCACTCGATGCGCTCACGCGCCTGACCTCGGGTAAGGTCTACCTCGGCGTCGGGACGGGCGAGCTGACGGGCATCCGCACGGTAGAGCGCGTAGAGGTACGCGGCCCACACCCTGCAGGGCTGGTCGGCGTACTGATCAATCACACGGCACCTGTCAATAAGGGCGAGGTCGTCTGGACGCTCAAGGCTACGGACCTCCTCGTCATCGGCCGCTTCCTCAAGACGGGTCGTGTAGACTTCTCCCGCACCATTGCCCTGACGGGCTCGGAGGCTAAGGAGCTGGGCTACGTCAAGGTGCTGCCTGGGGCACGCTTCGAGGAGGTGCTCGCAGGGCGTCTAGCGAAGAAGGACAGCCACGAGCGTATCATCGAGGGTGATGTCTTCACTGGGGTGAAGGTAGATGAGGCCCACGATCGTATGAGCTTCGGCATCGACCAGATCACCATCATCCCCGAGGGGGACGACCAGCACGAGGTGCTGGGCTGGGCGCTGCCTCGCTTCAAGCAGTTCAGCATGAGCCGTACCTACTTCTCTTGGCTGATGCCAGGTAAGGAGTACGCGCTGGATGCGCGTATCAAGGGTGGACGTCGCGCCATGATCATGAGTGGTCAGTACGACAGCGTCTTCCCTATGGACATCTACCCTGAGTTCCTACTCAAGAGCCTCATCGCCTTCAATATCGATGATATGGAGGCACGTGGCATCTACGAGGTAGCACCCGAGGACTTCTCGGTCTGCGAGTTCGTCGACACGTCCAAGATCCCCTTGCAGCAGCTCGTGCGCCAGGGGCTGGATGAGCTCTACAAGGAAATGAACTAACCCCCAGGTTTCACTTATTAAAGGACAACGACCTTGAACGCTTTAAGAAAACAAATCGATAAGATCAAGCCAGCCTTCACTAAGGGTGGTCGCTTCGCGGCCCTGGAGTCTGTCTTCGATGGCTTCGAGACCTTCCTGTTCGTCCCGAACACGACCTCGAAGCGTCGTGGCGTGCATGTGCATGACGCCATAGACAGCAAGCGCACGATGAGCGTGGTGATCTTCGCCCTGCTGCCTGCACTCCTCTTCGGGATGTACAACATCGGGCTGCAGCACAATATAGCCCTCGGGCAGGAGTCCAGCTTCTGGGCTACCTTCCTCTACGGGCTCCTCTCGGTACTGCCACAGATCGTGGTATCCTACGCCGTGGGTCTGGGGATCGAGTTCATCATCGCTCAGCTCAAGCATGAGGAGATCCAGGAGGGCTTCCTGGTGACGGGGATCCTGATCCCCATGATCATCCCCGTGGAGACGCCCCTGTGGATGATCGCTGTAGCTACGGCCTTCGCGGTGGTCTTCGCCAAGGAGGTCTTCGGTGGTACGGGCTACAATGTCTTCAATGTCGCGCTGGTGACGCGTGCCTTCCTCTTCTTCTCCTACCCCGCAGCTATGTCGGGCGACAGCGTCTGGGTACGCCTGGGCTCGAGCTTCGGCTTCGGTGGCGAGGGTAAGGTCGTGGACGGCTTCTCGGGCGCTACGCCTCTGGGGCAGATCGCTGCTGCCAAGGGCGCGCTGCCTGACATCCACAACACGCTCGGCGGTGCACTCACCGACTGGGATGCCTTCTTGGGCTTCCTCCCCGGCTCTGTGGGTGAGGTCTCCACACTGGCTATCCTCATCGGCGCCCTCATCCTCATCTTTACGGGGATCGCTAGCTACAAGATCATGGTATCGGGCGTCGTAGGGGTCTTCGCTATGGCCTCGCTCTTCAACGCCATCGGCGCTACGCCTGCCATGCAGGTCTCGGCACTGCACCATATCCTCTATGGGGGCTTCGCCTTCGGGATCGTCTTCATGGCTACCGACCCTGTGACGGCTGCACGCACCGAGGCGGGTAAGTGGGTCTATGGCTTCCTCGTCGGGGTCATGGTCGTCTTCATCCGTGTGCTCAATGCGGGCTACGCTGAGGGTATGATGCTCGCCATCCTGCTGATGAATACCTTCGCTCCCCTCATCGACTACATCGTCGTAGAGCGCAACGTCAACAAGCGTAAGGCACGTCTCGCAGTAGCTAAGAACTAAGACAGCAGCAACACACGATGGATACAAACAAGAACTCATACGTGATCATCTACGCATCTGTGATGGTCATCCTCGCCGCGGTCTTCCTGGCTGGGGCGAACATCCTGCTCAAGCCTTCGCAGGAGGAGAACGCTCGTATCGATAAGATGGAGCAGATCCTGCGCGCCCTCGGGCAGACGCCCTCCAAGGCCGACGTCATCTCCACCTACGAGGGGCTGATCAAGAAGGAACTCCTAGTCAACGCCGAGGGACAGGTCGTCCAGTCCTTCGAGGGCGGGGAGATCGGTAAGAGCGCAGCCTTCAACGCCAATACCGAGCTCGACTACAAGCTCATCGCCAAGGGCGAGCAGCGTGACCTGCCCGTCTGGGTCGCTGAGGTCGAGGGTAAGACCGTCTATGTCCTGCCGCTCAACGGCGCTGGGCTGTGGAATAAGATCTGGGGCTACATCGCGGTAGACGCCGCTGACCACTCTACGGTCACGGGAGCAGACTTCGGTAACGCTGGGGAGACCCCAGGGCTCGGTGCCGAGATCTCTACGCCGCACTTCTCTGCCGAATTCCAGGGCAAGCAGCTCTTCCGTGAAGGCAAGTTCACGGGCATCGCTGTCGTCAAGCCCGGGCAGAAGGTGGACGATAAGGACTATGTCGACGGCATCTCGGGCGGTACGCTCACCAGCAACGGCGTCCACGACATGCTGCACCATAGCCTCGCTCCCTTCCAAAAGTTCCTCGAAACCTATAACGCTCAGTAGCTATGTCTCTCTGGAATAAAAAGAATAAAGAAACCCTTCTCGGTCCGCTGAGCAAGAACAATCCCATCATGGTGCAGATGCTCGGCATCTGCTCCGCCCTTGCCGTGACCTCCAAGCTGGAGCCCGCCCTCGTCATGGGGCTGTCGGTGACCATCGTCGTGGCCTTTGCCAACGTGGTGATCTCGCTCCTGCGTAAGGGGATCCCCAACCGCATCCGCATCATCGTACAGCTGGTGGTCGCCGCTACGCTCGTGACGCTGGTCAGTGAGGTCCTCAAGGCCTACGCCTACGACGTCAGCAAGCAGCTCTCCGTCTTCGTCGGACTGATCATCACCAACTGTATCCTCATGGGTCGTCTGGAGGCCTTCGCCCTTGGTAATGGTCCCTGGGAGTCCTTCCTCGATGGGGTCGGTAACGGCCTCGGCTACGCCATCGTGCTGGCTGTCGTCGGCTTCTTCCGTGAGCTGCTGGGCTCGGGGACGCTGCTGGGCTTCCAGGTCATCCCTCAGTCGCTCTACGCTACCGATGGTATCCATGGCTACGTCAATAATGGCCTGATGATCCTGCCTCCGATGGCACTCATCTCCGTGGCTGTCCTCATCTGGATCCACCGCTCCTATAACAAGGAGCTGCAGGAAAACTAACATCTCCCACGCCTACTAGTAGTATCAAGAAAGAATGGATACATTAGCCTTATTCTTCCGGTCGATCTTCGTCGACAATATGATCTTCGCCTACTACCTAGGGATGTGTTCTGGCAGTATCGAAGAACGTAAAGACCTCCTTTGGTCTGGGACTAGCGGTCATCTTCATCCTCACCTTCACGCTGCCGATCAACTACCTTCTGGAGACCAAGGTCTTCAAGCAGGGAGCCCTCGACTGGCTGCTCGGTCCTGAGGCTGCGAGTATCGACCTCTCCTTCCTCTCCTTCATCATCTTCATCGCTGTCATCGCTGCCTTCACGCAGCTGGTAGAGATGCTCGTGGAGCGCTTCAGTCCTTCGCTCTATGCCTCGCTGGGGATCTTCCTCCCGCTGATCGCTGTGAACTGCGCCATCCTCGGGGGCTCGCTCTTCATGCAGCAGCGTGAGTTCCCCACGATTGGGGAGGCTACCGTCTATGGCTTTGGCTCCGGTATCGGCTGGATGCTGGCTATCGTCGGTATGGCAGCTATCCGTGAGAAGGTCCAGTACTCGGACGTACCCAAGCCCC
>ERZ773050.1241-NODE-1241-length-14210-cov-3.445426_pt1 | contig 14210 bp, 8 predicted proteins | sample MGYA00580632_ERZ773050 | MGnify/ENA primary metagenome ERZ773050 (study PRJEB29015, sample SAMEA2738123) | human oral metagenome | biome: human oral; feature: human-associated habitat; material: saliva | place: China | collected 2166 ... | reverse complement strand
GATGACGACATCGAGCATCTCGTGGCGGGTGTAGAGCTTGACGGTACCCTTACCTACCTGACGGCTCAGGGCGGAGTAAGCACCGAGCAGGAGCTGCTGCCCCGTCTGACCACGAGCATAGAAGGTACGTGAGACCTGAGCCCCCCCGAAGGAGCGGTTGTCGAGGAGACCGCCGTACTCACGAGCGAAAGGTACGCCCTGAGCCACGCACTGGTCGATGATACTATTAGCCACTTCAGCGAGGCGATAGACATTCGCTTCACGGGCACGGTAGTCACCACCCTTGATGGTATCGTAGAAGAGGCGGTAGACAGAGTCACCGTCGTTCTGATAGTTCTTAGCAGCATTGATCCCCCCCTGAGCCGCGATGGAGTGAGCACGACGGGGAGAGTCCTGGATACAGAAGTTGAGGACATTGAAGCCCATTTCTGCTAGGGAGGCGGCAGCAGAAGCACCTGCCAGACCGGTACCGACGACGATGATGTCGAGGCGACGCTTGTTAGCGGGGTTGACGAGCTTCTGGTGGTCTTTATAGTTAGTCCACTTCTCGGCTAATGGGCCGGCAGGAACCTTAGAATCGATCTTAGACATAGTATCTATGGGATTGATGGATTAAGCTTAGCTCAGCCTTAGGCGAAGGGACAAGCACCGCCACAGAGGGACTGCAGGAAGTAATAGACTACCACCACCGCAAAGCCAAGGATGATGATGGTCGTGTAGACGTTGGAGAGGCAGCGTAGACGCTCAAACCAAATCTTGTTGTTGAAGCCGATGGTGTGTAGCGAGCTCCAGAACCCGTGCGAGAGGTGGAACCACAGGGCTCCCAGCCAGACGAGGTAGAGGACGACGAAGATGGGGTTAGCGAAGGTATAGCGGATCAGGCCAGCTCCATCGGTAGGACCAGAGACACCGGCGATACCGAGGTCGTGCTGACCGATGATCTCTGCCAGCTGCATCTTTGCCCAGAAGTTGAAGAGATGGAGGAAGATCCCGAGGAGCACGATGACACCGAGAGCCATCATATTCTGCGAAGCCCACTCGACGCCCTTAGGCTTGTCGATGACTGCATAGCGGTCGTTGCCTCGAGCCTTACGGTTCTGCACCGTCAGGATGAAGGCATAGATGATGTGGACGAGGAAGAGGACGGCCAGACCTATCGAAGCTACTAGGGCGTACCAGTTAGCCCCGAGGAACTCACACACGGCGTTGTATGCCTCCTCAGAGAAGAGCGCCACAAGGTTCATCGACATGTGGAAGGTCAAGAACAGGATGAGCGCTAGCCCTGAGATACTCATGACCAGTTTACGCCCGATCGAAGATTTGATTAACCACGACATAGAGTTTCTTATTAGTTTGATTCTACTTAGTTTATGACCTTGGCGGCAGGCGCTATAGAGCCGAGGTGCAGTAGGCTCCGTGGTATCCCCGAAGCAGAGCCTAGGCGCCAGGCCGTGCCTTGCCCCTACAAAGATAACTCAATTAGGTATATGAAGCACCATTATTGGCGAAAAAAAGGCGTAATCGTCCCAACACACCTCCCCACAAGTAGGTACAGAATAGCCAGGTAAAACAAAAAGACCCATTTCCCCTACCTATATATAGCTAGCTACATAGGTGTAGCAGCGCATTCCGAGGAGGCCCAGCGGGCCGAGCTAGGATAAAGCGGAGCTAGGGCACCAGCCTCGCAGAGGCGACCAAGAGATAAGGGAGAAGACTACCAAGCGTGCGGAGGGAGCTTACCGAGGGATAAGGGGAAGGGCTGCCAAGCGCGCGGAGGGAGGCTGCCTCGAGCTAAGGCGCGGCGCACTCCGAGCCTAGCGAGCGGGAGGCAAGTGATATAATATGTGGGAGAAAGTGATATAAGAAGTCACGGAAAATGATATAAGATCTAGCGAAAACTAATATAAGATTCGGGGGAATATACTATAAGAATACGCACCCCACCTATCGTCACTAGACAGCTAAGCCCTATAGGGGCGTCCCACACGCTGAGCCTCAGCACGGGACGCCCCTATAGGGCTTAGTGTCTTGGGTAGCTACTCCCCAGCGGGTGAGCACTACACCCCAGCGGGGCAGCGCCCGCCTTAGCGAGCCTTCGGCGCTCTGCCTGCCGCCTCCAGCAGCGGACGGAGATAGCGCCCCGTAGCCGAGTTGGGATGCGCGGCCAGCTCCTCGGGCGTCCCCTCGGCCACGATGTAGCCACCGCCCTTTCCCCCCTCGGGACCGAGGTCAATGACCCAGTCCGCGGCCTTGATGACCTCGAGGTTATGCTCGACCACGATCACCGAGTGCCCCTGGTCGACCAGCGCCTCCAGCGAGCCCAGCAGCGTGCGTATGTCGTGGAAGTGCAGGCCCGTGGTCGGCTCGTCGAAGATGAAGAGCGTCGGCAGCTTCCTCCCCTTACCTAGGTAGTAGGCGAGCTTGACACGCTGGTTCTCCCCGCCCGAGAGCGTGGAGCCCGACTGTCCGAGCTTGATGTAGCCGAGACCTACGCGCTGCAGCGGACGCAGCTGATTGATGATGCGATCCGAGAGGGGGGACTGCTCGCGGTGCTCGGCGAAGAAGTCCACGGCCTCATCGACGCTCAGCTCCAGCAGCTGGGAGATATTCGTCCCGCAGTACTCGACCTCGAGGAGCTCCTTGCGGAAGCGCTTGCCGCCGCAGGCCTCGCAGGTGAGGTGGATATCGGCCATGAACTGCATCTCGATGGTGATCTCACCAGCGCCCTGACAGGTCTCGCAGCGTCCACCCTCCTTATTGAAGCTGAAGTAATAGGGCTTGTAGCCCATCTGCTTCGACAGGGGGAGGCCCGCGTAGAGCTCACGTATGGTGTCGAAGGCACCGACGTAGGTCACGGGATTGGAGCGGGAGCTGCGGCCGATGTTGTTCTGGTCTACATACTCCACCTGCTCGATCTCGCGCCAGTCGCCCGTGATGGACGTGAGCTCGAGCTCCGTCATGGGCTCGCGTCCTAGCTTGCGGCTGACGCCCTCGTAGAAGAGGTCACGCACCAGCGTACTTTTGCCCGAGCCACTGACGCCACTGACGACGGTGAGCGTGTGCAGGGGGAAGCGCACATCCACCTCCTTGAGGTTGTGCCGACGGGCGCCCTTGACCTCGAGGAAGCTCGTCCAGCCGCGGCGCACGCTGGGCAGCGGGATCTGCTCGCGTCCCGTGAGGTAGGCGGCCGTGTAGCCGGGCGTCTCGCGCGTGATGGCCGAGGCATCGCCTGCGTAGACGACCTGGCCGCCGTGGATACCCGCATCGGGGCCTATGTCCACGATGTAGTCGGCGGCGCGCATCATCTCCTCATCGTGCTCGACGACGACCACCGTATTCCCCAGGTCACGTAGACGCTTGACGACGCGTATCAGCCGCTCGGTGTCGCGCTGGTGCAGACCTATACTGGGCTCGTCGAGCACGTAGAGCGAGCCGACGAGGCTACTGCCGAGCTGGGTGGCGAGCGTCACGCGCTGGCTCTCCCCGCCCGAGAGGCTATTGGAGAGGCGGTCTAGGGTGAGGTAGCCCAGGCCTACCTCATCAAGGAAGCCGAGGCGGGAGCGTATCTCGTGTAGGAGGCGCTTGGCGATGAGCTGATCTGCGGGACTTAGCTCCAGCTCATCGAAGAAGCGTCGTGCCTCCCAGAGGGTCAGGCTGACGACCTCGGCGATGTTCTTCCCGCCCACCTGCACGCAGAGGGCATCGGGCTTGAGGCGTCCGCCATGGCAGCTCGGGCATACGGTCTTGCCCGTGAAGTGGGCGATGCGGACGCGGTTCTGGATCTTGTGCAGCTGGCTGCGCAGCGAGGCGAAGTAAGGGTTGATCCCTACGGGGCCGTACTGCTTGCTCGGCAGTCCCTCCCACAGCTGCTCGCGCTGCCGAGCCGTGAGGTCCTTGTAGGGCTTGTGGATGGGGAAGCCCTCCTGATCCGAGAGACCGATGAAGAAGTTCTTCCACTCCGAGGAGACCATGCCCCGCCAGCAGGCTACGGCATCCTCGTAGACCGAGAGCGTGGGGTCGGGGATCACTAGGCGCTCATCGATGCCGATGACCATGCCGAAGCCCTCACACTCGGGGCAAGCGCCTATGGGATTATTGAAGCTGAACATCTCGGGGCTCGGCTCCTGGAAGACGCGCCCGTCGGCCTCGAAGACATTGCTAAAGGGCACCAGCACCGCCTCCTGGCGCTCGCCACCCTCCATACGCTCTACGGCGAGGCTGCAGCTGCCGCGTCCCTCGAAGAAGGCCGTCTCTACCGACTCCCCGAGGCGATCCACCGCACTGAGGTCATCCCCCACGGCGAGGCGGTCAATGAGCAGCCAGCAGTGCTTGGCCTCCTTGTCGGGCCATACGAGCGCCTCGTCGATGGGCACGACGCCCTGATCGCTGCGCCACAGACGGCTGTAGCCCTGCTGCAGCTGGATCTCTAGGTGGGCGGCGAGCTTGCGCCCCTTCGGGAGGATGAGCGGCGTGATGAGGTAGACACGGCTCCCCACGGGCAGCTGACGGATATAGCCCAGCACGTCGGGGACGGTATGCTTGCGCACCTCCTGTCCCGAGCTGGGGGAGATGGTCTTCCCGACACGCGCCCATAGGAGGCGCATATACTCGTAGATCTCGGTCGAGGTCGCCACGGTGGAGCGGGGATTGCGGCTGACGACGCGCTGCTCGATGGCGATGGCGGGGGGTAGCCCACGGATCCAGTCGGCCTCGGGCTTGGCCATGCGGCCGACGAACTGGCGGGCATAGCTCGAGAGGCTCTCCACATAGCGGCGCTGCCCCTCGGCATAGAGCGTGTCGAAGGCCAGCGAACTCTTGCCCGAGCCGCTGACCCCGGTGACGACTACGAGCTTGCCGCGGGGGATCTCGAGGTCTATGTTCTTGAGGTTATTGACACGTACGTGGTGAAGGAGGATGCTGGTGCTCGTATCCTGGCGGTCGCCGCTCAGGGCAGCCTGCTTGCTGCTGGGGGTAGTCTTTGCCATTGGGTCGTCTATCGTGCTGCGCTAGGGAGGATTCAAGCAATCTGGCGCATGGGGCAAAAATACGAAAAGTCCCCCACTGCGCCGTGCCGCGGCTGACTCTCGAGCCTCATCCCGCCCCTCAGCTTGGCCGCCAAGGCCGCTCCCGAAGGCCGCTTCCAAGGGGCTGCACCCGCGCCAAAGGCTTCCACGCGAGACGACAACCCTACCCGAGCCGCGCTGAGGGATATCCCTCAGCTCACTGATGGATATCCCCCACGCCCACGACCGACGTCCCTCAGAGGACTGACGGATATCTCTCACGAGGCCTCCCCCGCTAGCCGCAGTCCGCCACGGGCACGGGCGGCAGGCTTGCTTCCCTCAAGGCTAGCCCGCGCGTAAACGAAGGAAGCCCGCGGCTGGAGGGATCCAGTCGCGGGCTTCGGGAGCTAGAGGGATAAGGCCGTGCCCTTCAAGATCGGCACGAGCTGCGCGAGGCGGGAGGCCAGCTAAGGCTCGGCCTGGGGCGTGAGCTCGAAGTGCAGGCGCCCACCCTCGAGGATGCTCTGATAGCTGAAGAAGGGCTTCGCTAGCGGCTGCTCCCCGAGGAGCGTCCGCCGTACGTAGCGCCCCTCGGGGCGGTCGGCCGTGATGACGAAGGGCTTAGCCCCAGGGCGCTGCAGACGTACGCGGCGGAAGTAGGGTATCCCCAGCGCATACTCGCCCGAGACGGGATTGACGGGGTAGAAGCCGAGAGCCGAGAAGACGTACCAGGCCGAGGTCTGCCCGTTGTCCTCATCGCCGCAGTAGCCATCGGGACGTGCGCTATAGAGGCGCTCCATGACCTCACGCACCCACCACTGCGTGCGCTGCGGCCTGCCCGCATAGTCGTAGAGATAGATCATGTGCTGTATGGGCTGATTGCCGTGGGCGTAGTTACCCATATTCATCAGCTGCATCTCACGGATCTCGTGGATGACGAAGCCGTAGTAGCTCTCGTCGAAGAGGGGCGGCAGGGAGAAGATGCTATCCAGGCGTGCCGTGAAGCCCGCAGCACCGCCCATCAGCTGCATGAGCCCCGGGACGTCGTGGAAGACCGACCAGGTGTAGTGCAGCGCGTTGCCCTCGGTGAAGGCATCGCCCCACTTGTAGACCGAGAAGGGCTGCTGCCAGCTGCCGTCGGCCTTGCGTCCCTGCATCCACCCCAGGGCTGGGTTGTAGAGCTTGCGGTAGTTCTGGCTGCGTGCGCGGTAGAGGGCCTCCAGCTTCTTCGGTGCCCCCGAGCGGCGGAGCACCTCGGCGATGCACCAGTCGGCGTAGGCATACTCGAGACTGCGGGCAGCGTGCTCCTTGATCCCTACATCGCTGGGGATGTAGCCGAGCTTATTGTAGTACTGATAGCCCTTGCGCCCTGTAGAGCCGATCGTGGGATGCTCGGCATTGGCCCCATGCAGTAGCGCCGCGATGACCTCCTTGGCCTCAAGGCGCCCCAGCCCCTTGAGGAAGGCGTCAGCGAGGACGGAGGCGGAGTTATTCCCCACCATGCAGTCTCTGTGCCCGGGGCTCGCCCACTCGGGCAGGAAGCCACTCTCGCGGTAGGCATTCATCAGTCCCTCGGCCATAGGCCCTGCCTCGTCGGGGTAGACAAGGTTGATCAGCGGCATCAGCGCGCGGAAGGTATCCCAGTAGCCCGTATCGGTGTACATGTAGCCGGGCAGTACCTGACCATTGTAGGGGCTGTAGTGGACGATCTCGCCCGCCGCGTTGCGTTCCCAAAAGCGACGCGGGAAGAGTAGGCAGCGGTAGAGCATGCTGTAGAAGGTGCGCATCCGCTCGGGGTGCTCATCCTCTACGGCGAGGCGTCCCAGCAGCTCATCCCACACCCCCTTACCCTCGCGGGCGATGGTGGCGAAGTCGCGCCCCGCAGCCTCCTTGAGGTTGAGCGCCGCCTGCCCGGGGCTGATGAAGGAGGAGGCGACCCAGAGGCGCTGCTGGGGCTTGGTGGAGGAGAGCCGTACGGCAGCGAGCGCCCGCGTGCCGCCCTCGCCCTTGATCTCCTTGAACTGGACAAGGCTGATGGGCTCCTCGAAGGTGAAGATGAAGTAGCAGCCGAAGCCCACGGGTACGCCCCCGCTATTGCGCCGACTGATGCCCACGAGCGTCCGCGGCGAGGTCTGCCTCAGCTCGCTCCCCCCATCGTAGGCGTCGATGACGAGCCAGCGCTCCTCGGGCTTGCTATAGCTCGGGTAGATGATCTCGCAGACGGCAGCGCGCTCGGTAGGTGCTAGGCGCAGCTGGGTATCGTAGTCCGCCAGGTAGACCTCATAGCTGTAGGGATGCGCCCGCTCGGCCCTGTGGCTGAAGTGCGAGGCGCGCTCCTCATCGCCGAAGCGCGGCACGGAGCCGACCATAGGGAGGAAGGCGAACTGTCCGTAGTCCCCGATCCAGGGGCTGGGCTGGTGCGTCTGCTTGATGCCGCAGAGCTTCTGAGCCGTGTAGGTGTACTGCCAGCCGTCGCCCATCTTGCCCGTCTGGGGCGTCCAGCTATTCATCCCCCAGGGGCGGGATATGACGGGGTAGGTATTGCCCGCGCTGAGCTCGTAGCTGCTCAGCGTCCCCGTGAGGGGATCCACGAGCTCGGCATAGGAGGGGCGCACTGCCGCCGGCGTCTGAGCCTGCACCTCGAGGGCGAGACCTAAGACAGCAAGGGCGAGGCCTAGGCGGCGAAGGAGACTCGGGAGCTGCATCGTATAGTATATATATGTAGTGAGCAAAGCGGGAAGAAGGGAGGACGAGGGGCTGCGCCGCGCCGAGGAGCAGCGTCAGAGCCCTAGCCTACTCGCGCCAGTAGCGGCGCTGGATGCGGGGGGAGAGCGCCGTCAGCACCTTGTAGGGAATGGTGTCGAGGGCTGCGCTGAGGGCTTGGATGGGGCGAGGCTCTTCGCCGAAGATGAGCACTTCGTCCCCCTCGGCGACCTCGGGCACCTCGGTGACGTCGATCATACAGGCATCCATACACACGTTGCCTATGGTCGGGCAGAGGACGCCGTGCACGGAGACCGCATAGGCGCCATTGCTGAGCCTACGGCTGAAGCCATCGGCATAGCCTATCGGGATGACGGCGATGCGTGCGGGGCGCTGCGTCAGGCCGCGGCAGCCATAGCCGACACATTCGCCCGCGGGGAGCTCTCGCAGCTGCAGGATGATGGTCGAGAGGCGGGCTATAGGGGTGACACCAGGAAGGCGCGTGGGGCTGATGCCGTAGAGTCCGAGGCCGAGGCGCGCCATATCCAGCGCATACTCAGGGTAGCGCTCTATGCCCGCCGTATTGAGGATGTGGTAGCGCGGACGGTAGCCCAGCCGCTGGCTGAGCTCCTCGGCCGCTCCCAGCAGGTAGCGGTACTGCCCCTCGGTGAAGGAGCGCTTCGCCTCACCCTCATCAGAGGCGGCGAAGTGGGAGAAGATGCTGCTGACTCTCAGCGCAGGGAGCTGCGCCAGCCGCGCGGCCAGCTCGGGGATATCTTCGGCCGCGAAGCCGAGGCGGTGCATGCCGCTATCCACCTTGATATGTATCGGGTAGTCGCTGAGCCCGTGCGTCTGGGCAGCGCGCGCCAGCCCCTCCAGAAGGGCGAAGCTATAGACCTCGGGCTCGAGGCGCTGCTCGAAGAGGGTATCGGCCGTGCTGAGCTCGGGGTTCATCACCATGATATGCGTGCTGATGCCCCCCTCACGGAGCTCGCGCCCCTCATCGGCTACCGCCACGGCTAGATAGTCCACGCGGTGCTCCTGCAGCGTACGCGCCAGCTCGACCGCCCCGACGCCATAGCCATCGGCCTTGATCATGCAGATCAGGGGATGCCCTGGGGGCAGGAGGCTGCGGTAGTGATTGAGGTTGGAGACGACGGCGCTGAGGTCGACATCCAGCACCGTCTGGTGCACGTGCGCCGAGAGGCTGCGGTAGAGGCGCTCGAAGGCAAAGCGCCGCGCCCCCTTGAGCAGCAGGCAGACGCCCGAGAGCTGCTCCAGCACGCGCGAGCCGAGCAGCGTCTCCGTATCGGGATAGCAGGAGCAGGGGATAAAGTCGAAGCGCTTCGCCTCCCCGCTACTACGCGGCCCGACGAGATAGAGCTGCTGGACCTCGTAGTCCTTGAGGTAGCGGGCGACCTCGCCATAGAGCTCCTCATCGCTCAGCCCACTGCCCTCTATATCGGAGAGGACGAGCACGCGGCGCATCCCCGAGCTATCGGCACGGCGACGCAGGAAGTCCAGCGCTATCGGCAGGCTCTGCAGGTCGCAGCTGTAGTAGTCATTGATCAGCGTGCAGCCCCGCGCGCCTTCCTTGACCTCGAGGCGCATGCTCACGGGACGCAGCCTACTGCAGAGGCTCGCTTCGCCGAGGAGCTCGGGGGCTCGCTCCGCCACGAGACAGAGTGCCGTCAGCGCGTCCTCGATGTAGGCAGCGTCCGTGAAGGGCAGCACGAGCTCATAGGCCTGCTGCCTGTAGATGCAGGTCAGCTCACAGCGATCGGCATGGGTGAGGCTATGGGGGATATAGAGCGTGGCCTTGGGATCCTGGTAGCTCCAGCTGCGGAGCTTGGCCTCGGGGTAGCGCTCCTCAATACGCGCGCTGACCCAGCCCTTATCCTTGGGGTAGATGATGCAGCGCGCGGAGGCGAAGAGCTGGAGCTTCTCCTCGAGCTTCTCCTCCAGGGAGGCGAAGTGCTCCTGATGGGCACTGCCCAGCCCCGTGAAGACACCGACCTCGGGCTGGATCATCGCCGCAAGCGCTGCCATCTCCCCAGGCTGCGAGATGCCCGCCTCGATGAAGGCCAGCTCGTGCTCGGCTCTCAGCCCCAGAAGCGAGAGTGCCACGCCGAGCTGCGAATTGTAGCTGCGCGGACTGCGGTAGCAGCTGTAGCGCGGCGAGAGGAGCTGATAGAGGAGCTCCTTGACGATGGTCTTGCCGTAGCTGCCCGTGATAGCCACGAGCTGCAGCGCGGGGAGGGAGGCACGATGCGAGGCCGCCAAAAGCTGCAGCGCCGCCAGCGTGTCGGGGACGAAGTAGCAGTTGGCCTCGGGATAGGCACTTGCCTGGAGGCTCCCCTTATGCAGGAGGAAGTGGCGGACGCCCGCCTCGTAGAGCTCCGCGACATAGCGCTGCCCGTCGCCCGACTCCGTGCGCAGCGCGACGAAGAGGCTATCGCGGGGCGAGGTCAGCGAGCGGCTATCGGTGAGCAGCCACTGTACGGGACGCCCGTAGGGCAGGGCTTCGGTCCTGGCGCCGAGGAGCTGGACAATCTGCTGGGGGCTAAGGCTGGGGGCTAGGGAGGAGTTCATACAAGGGCTGCTAGGTCTAGGGCGGAGGGATATTTGCGGTAGAAGGCGGCGAGCTTGGCCTCAAGGCGCTCCAGCCGCTCACGGTGCGCCTCGGGCTCGCTGGAGAGGGGACGGTGACGCAGCTCGCTAAGGAGACGCTCCGCCTCAGTGATGCCTCGCTGCGCCTCGGGGCTGAGCCACCACTGGGTGAGGCGCTCGGCGATGATGCGCTCAGCCAGCTCCGAGGGGTGCGTCATGTCCTCAGCGTAGTAGCGGTAGTCCCGCAGCTCGTCCATCATCAGCTCATAGGAGGGGAAGTAGTGCAGCTGCTCAGGGTAGCGCTCCGTGAGGAGCTCGGAGAGCAGCAGGAGCGTGGCCTTACTGCGCGCATTGCCCACCGCTCCATCGCGCAGGTGGCGCACAGGGCTGACCGAGGTGATGATCTGGAGCTCGGGGCGTAGGGCGAAGAGGCGCTCCAGCAGCGGCAGCCAGCACGCCGCGAGTTCGTCGAGGCTCACGCGCTGGCGGTGGAAGAGGCGCTCGGGGAGCTTGTGGCAGTTGCTCACCACACGGCCCGTCTCCGCCCAGCGGTAGACGTAGCTCGTGCCCCAGGTAAGGAGAAGGAAGTCCAGACGCTGGAGCTGAGCCGCGGCACGCTCGAGGCTGGAGTTCATCAGCTCCAGCGCGTCCTCCCGTCGGCGGCGGGGGAAGCTGCCGTGATGCAGGAGCGAGGCGTAGCCGCCACTGGTCTCCACAAGCTCGCCCGCCTCGAAGGGACGCCCCTCGAGGATACGCTCCAGCGCAGCGGCGATGGAGAGCGGGTTGTACTGAATGCCGAAGGGATTGACCAGGACGTCCAGCGCGCCGGCTCTGAGGCGTGTGGCGATGCTCTGGCTGAAGCAGGAGCCGAGGCTCATCACAGCCTGACCGTAGCTGAGTCTAGGCGGCGCGGGCGGGAGGCTGACGGGGGTCGAGAGCGCGATCATCTACTTGTGGGGCTTAGTCGCGGAGCGGCGTGAGCGGCGGTGACTGCCTAGACGCGGGTAGAAGGCAGCCTCGATGTGCTCTAGCGTGTAGCTCCGATCGCTGGCGATATCTATGGCGATAATGTCGTAGCGTACGTCCAGCTCGAGGCCTCGGGTACGTACGTAGTGGTCGGCAGCCTGTATGAGGAGGGACTGCTTACGCTGGCTGACGCTGTCGCGAGCACTAAGGTAGCTGCCTGCGCTGCGGGTCTTGACCTCGACGATGGCGAGCGTCGGGCCACGCTGAGCAATGAGGTCCAGCTCGCGATGCCCCGAGCGCCAGTTGCGCTCCAGGATGCTGTAGCCCTTGGCCTCGAGGTAGCGGCAGGCTAGCTCTTCACCAAGCGCACCCGTCTTGAGATGTTCGTCCATAGCAGGTCACTCTGTGCCTCCGCGGGCTCGAAGGTCTCTATGTGTCGGCTCCGCTTGGAGGGGATGATGGTGTCGATGGCTATGAGGATGCCCGTCTCCTCGACAAGGCCGAACTCATGGTTGATCGCCGTGCCGAAGACGCGCATCTCGGGGGAGAGCGCCATGTAGGCACTAACGAGCGGCGGTATGTTGAGCCCTAGGGCACGCACCGCACGGTTGAGGGAGCGGTAGTCCGCGGCGAAGTCCTCGAGCTGGAAGAGCTCCCGCACCTCCGCCTCATCGACCTCTATGGGCAGCGGCTCAGTCGGCGTGACGAGCTGCTCAGGGTCGGGGAAGTGCTGCGAGAGGAAGTAGAGGATGAGGTTGCGCACGTGCCGATCGTAGTCCTTATACATCGTCACCTTGCCGTAGAAGTAGCGCATCTCGGGGTTGAGTACCGTCAGTGCGCCCAGCCCGTCCCAGAGGTTGTCGAGGGCGAAGAGGCTCTTGGCCCCCATACGCGTAGACTGGTAGGGCAGCGAGACGAAGGAGCGCCCCAGCTCTATAGTATAAGGTAGGTAATCGCTGAGAAAGCGCGGACTGAAGTCGAACATCTCTGCCGTCGCGAGCCGTGGTTTGCCCGTGGCGGCATCATAGCCCACTTCGTCGCCGAAGACGAAGCGGTAACCGCCGAGGATGGCCTCCTCTGCGGGATCCCATACGATGAGCTGTCGATAGCCCTCGGGATCTAGGTCAAAGCTATCAATATCACAATCCTTACCCGTGCCGCCGCCGTAGTAGCGGAAGGCCTCCTCACGTAGGCGCCCGATCTCACGCATGGTGTGCGGAGCGCTCAGGGCATGGAAGACGTAGAGCTCGTTGCCCCCTTTGTTGGTCTGGCGCAGGAGCTTGTCGGGCGTCAGCTCGGCACGTATCAGCGCCTTATCTATGGGTGCGATGATCGGTGTGGTGTACATAGTATGCACTTAGCGATGCGTGCGGTCGTATTCCTCGCGTAGCTGGTAGCTCAGGGCGCGTATGCGCTGCGCCTCCTCAAGCGGCGTCAGCGTGCTGTCTCTGAGGCTCTGCCAGGAGATGGGCTCCCCGACGAGGACGGTGTAGTGGCTGCCCCGAGCGCGGAAGAGCTCGTCAGGCAGCAAGGCCTGTCCTGGGTCGAACTTCATGCGCAAGGCGTTCTTGAGGTGCCACACCCAGTAGAAGTGGCGGGAGTTGCGCCCGACGAAGTGCAGCGGCACGACGTCGCGCTGGTAGTTGATCGCCTGGCTGACGAAGGTCTTGTGCCAAGGTCTGTCCTGCAGTCGCCCATCGAAGATACGCGAGCAGGAGCCTGCAGGGAAGCTGCCGATAGGCGCATCGCCCTCCAGTGCCTCCTGCATCAGCTGGATGGCGCCGCGAGCCTGCGCGCCCTGCCGATTATTGACGGGGAGGAAGACAGGCTGTAGGGGCTTGAGGTAGTACAGGAGATCCGAGACCATGTAGCGCACGGCTCCGTAGCGCTCCCCGAGCATGTGGCAGAGCGTGATGCCGTCCATACCACCGAGGGGATGATTGCTGACGAAGATGCAGCGCCCATTCTCGGGCAGGCGCTCGGGGTGTACCCACTCGGTCGTCAGGCGGAACTCCTGCATCAGCCCCGCCAGGAAGTCCCGACCCTCGAGATGCCCGTAGCGGTAGAGGACATCATTGATCTCCCGCTGGTGGATGATACGCTCCAGCGTGCGGAGGATAGGGCGTGGCAGGCGCTTGCCGACCTTCGCCTCCAGCACCTCCCCTATATGGATGGCCAAGGGGTGGTGCTGGGACGTGTAGTCGGGATGCTCGGTGAGTGGGGTCTGCATTACTTGCCCTCCAGCTGGCGGATGCTCTGCTCGATGGTGGCGATACGACTCTCGCAGTCGGCCTGCTTCTTACGCTCGAGGGCGATGACAGCCTCGGGCGCCTTGGCTACGAAGCTCTCGTTGCTCAGCTTCTTCGTCACGCCAGCGAGGAACTTCTGCTGGTACTCGAGGTCGGCACGCAGCTTGGCCAGCTCCTCCTCTACATTGATATAGGCGGCCATGGGTACGGCGAATTCGTCCGTCCCCACCATGAAGCTCACCGCGCCCTCGCTACGCTGACCCGAGCGGTCAATGGTAGCCAGGCCTGCCATCTTGATCAGCACCTCGTCCAGCTCCGTGCTGTAGCTGGGTGCGACCTCGAGGGTCAGCTCCTCGCGGGGGGAGAGGTTCTTGCTGGTGCGCAGGCTACGCACGGCAGTGATGACCTCCTGTGCGGCAGCGAAGCGGCTGAGGAAGGCCGTGTCGGCAGCCTCGGCGGCACGCTGCTGGGCGTACATGATGCTCTCTCCCTCGGCACGGGGGCTGAGGCTCTGCCACAGCTCCTCGGTGATGAAGGGCATGAAGGGATGCAGGATGCGCAGTACCTCGTCGAAGAAGTCCAGTGCCTCCTGGCAGGTCTGCTGGTCGATGGGCGTGCCGTAGGCGGGCTTGATCAGCTCGAGGTAGTAGGAGCTGAAGTCGTCGCGGATGAGCTTGTA
>ERZ773050.1240-NODE-1240-length-14210-cov-12.426704_pt1 | contig 14210 bp, 9 predicted proteins | sample MGYA00580632_ERZ773050 | MGnify/ENA primary metagenome ERZ773050 (study PRJEB29015, sample SAMEA2738123) | human oral metagenome | biome: human oral; feature: human-associated habitat; material: saliva | place: China | collected 2166 ... | reverse complement strand
AAAAGAGTATCAGTGGAACATGAAGAGTACCTATGCATTGAAAAATAGTAACTTTAGTATCAACCTTGGTTTTGGTGTGACGGCCTTCAAACATTTGCAGGTAAGTGCCAACTATAACATTGCTTGTGGTAAGACTGGGCATGCAACCTGGAAAACAGTAACAGATGCTGCAACGTCTGATTTCGAAAAGAAGGGTAGTCGTAACAGTTCATGGCAGTTAGGTTTAGCTTATTTCTTTTAAGTACAAAATATTAAGTAACATATAAAAACATCCCATTTCATCGAGAGTGAAATGGGATTTCTTATGTGATAAAACGTTGTGTTAAGTCTGTTTCTTTGATAGGAGGGTATTAATGATTCGTTCCATCTTTGTGTATTTGCATCTTTCTTTGTAACTTTGTATTCAAACCATTGTCTGGTATATTGTACAGTTTGCAGTGGCTAATAGGTAACAAACAATTTATAATGACTTACGCTAATATTATCTTACCCCTTCCTCTTGAAGGCTATTTCACGTATGGTGTGCCCGAAGCTTTGGCTTCTCGGGTAACAGTTGGTGTACGTGTGTCTGTCCCTTTGGGAAAGAGTAAGACTTATGTTGGTGTTGTTGCGGAATATCCTGTAAATATACCGAATCCATCGGAGAATGAGTCTGCAGGTGGGAAAAAGATTACCTATAAGAATATCATAGATGTATTGGATAACACTCCTGTACTTCTCCCACAGCAATTGAAGCTTTGGCATTGGATATCTGATTACTATATGTCGCCTATCGGTGATGTTTATAAAGCAGCACTACCATCGGGACTGAAAGAGGAGTATGGTTATCGTCCTCGAACAGAACTTTACATCCGATTAGCTGATAACCTACGCCATGAACGTACACTTGCACTTATGATAGATTCCATGAAGCGTGCAACGAAACAAGTGGAGGTTCTTATGGCTTATTTACAATTGGCAGGTGTCGATGAAATGGCGGAAATCACATCAGAAACAGTGCTGCGAGAGGTAACAAGGGAAGAGTTGATGAACGTTACCCATGCTTCTGTTGGTGTTATTCGTGCTTTACAAAATAGGAAAATCCTTGTTACATACGAGAAGGAAGTCGGTAGATTGAATCGTGGAAACCCACCGCATCCAGAGAATATAAAAGCTCTTAACGAGGCACAGACTGAGGCTTACAATCAGATTCTCTTGCAGATGATGGGTCATCGAGTGACATTACTACATGGAGTGACCTCTTCTGGAAAGACGGAAATATATATCCATCTTATTCAGAAAGCACTCAATGAACATAAGCAGGTGTTGTATCTCTTGCCTGAGATTGCTCTAACGGTTCAGATTACAGAGCGTTTGAAGGCTGTTTTTGGCGATCGATTGGGAATTTATCATAGTAAGTATAGCGATGCAGAGCGTGTGGAAATATGGCATAAGCAGTTGTCTGATTCACCTTATGATGTAATTTTAGGTGCAAGAAGTGCTATTTTTCTCCCATTTCATCGATTAGGTCTTGTCATTATAGATGAAGAACATGAGCAGAGTTTTAAGCAACAAGACCCTGCTCCTCGTTATCATGCTCGCTCAGCAGCGATTGTGTTGGCACAGATGTATCCTAATGCAAAGACGCTTTTGGGAACAGCTACACCCTCGATGGAAAGCTATTACAATGCGAAACAAGGTAAGTATGGACTTGTTGAGCTGACACGCCGTTATAAAGATATCCAACTTCCTGAAATAGAAATTGTTGATATAAAGGATCTTTATCGTCGAAAGATGATGACAGGTCCCTTCTCTCCGCGTCTTCTCTCTGCTGTTCGTGAGGCTTTGGGGCGTGGCGAACAAGCTATTCTATTTCAGAATCGACGTGGCTTTGCGCCTATGGTGGAGTGTAGGCAGTGCGGATGGGTTCCAAAGTGTCCAGACTGTGATGTTTCGTTGACGTATCATAAGAATATGAACTACCTCTCTTGCCACTATTGTGGTTATACGATGAAGGTGCCAGAGGTTTGCCCTTGTTGTGAAAGTGAGGATATCCGTGGTCGTGGATATGGAACGGAGAAGATCGAAGATGAAATCCGTTATATATTCCCTGAGGCTCGTATTGCGCGTATGGACCTTGATACAACCCGCACGCGTAATGCTTATGAACGTTTGATTAATGACTTTTCTACGGGGAAGAGTAATCTTCTGATAGGTACGCAGATGATTTCAAAGGGTCTCGACTTTGATAAGGTTTCGGTCGTGGGAATCCTCAATGCAGACTCGATGTTGAATTATCCGGACTTTCGTGCATACGAGCAAGCGTTTATGATGATGAGTCAAGTGAGTGGACGAGCAGGAAGAAAAGGAAGGCAGGGCTTGGTAATTCTGCAGACAAAGAGTCCAGAGTTGCCTGTTATTCAGCAGGTGGTGCGTAATGATTATCAGTCGTTTTATTCCGACTTACTTACCGAGAGGCTGGAATTTCATTATCCTCCATTCTATCGACTTGTCTATGTCTATTTGAAGCATAGGGATGAAAACACGGTAAATTCAGCAGGTTTGGAATTAGGAAGTAGGCTCCGTGAAATCTTCAGTGACCGTGTGTTAGGTCCTGACAAACCTGCTGTAGCTCGAGTGAAGACCTTAAACATTAGAAAGATTATGCTTAAGTTGGAGAATGGTATTGACTATTCTCGTGTTCGCCAGTATCTTCGTGGAGCCTTAGAAGCCATGTTGAAGGATAAGAGATATGGTGCTCTTCAAGTGTATTATGACGTTGATCCACTTTAGTAGATAGTTACTTATCTCCTTTCTAAAGTCTTATTCTCCGAATTATTTTCATGAAGAAAAATATTTTTTATCGTGAAAATAAATATTTCTTTTCATGAAAATAATTTCTTTTGTTCATGAAAAGAAATGAATGGAGTTGGTTGTTATGGTTGGATTGGAAATTGTATTAGTCCTTTCTAAAACGATGTTTGACGACTTTTATAGCATATCTTTCAAATACGATAAGGTAAGAAAAGCATCTTTTATTTCATGTGTTAATAGGCTTAAGGTGGATGTTAGTCAAAGTAGGGGTATAGTTCTTTGAAGCCATCAACGATGTCATTGATGAGGTTGGGATTGCTACGTAATTCCTTTTTGTTTAATAACAGGTAGGCACTCTTCCCTATATTGAACATGTGTTCATACTCATTAGGACCAAATAATGTAAGTGTATATCTTCTATATACACGGAATCTACTTGTGTTTTCTTCTGATTCCCCAATTCTATTGGCACCGATGAAGCCAAAGGAAGCTTGTGAATCTTTCTTTGCTACCTCGTTCATAATAGCCATGCAAGTGTAGATACATTCTCTTGCTTCATTAAGTCCGGTCATTACATTATACTTCTTATCACTATCTCTGTGTGCTTTCAAGTGAAATTTGACAGCATAGAAATGATGTTTGTAGACCTCAATCCAAACCCAATAAGTCTGATTAGATTTGGGAGATTTGAAGGAATATAACTCTTTGAATAGCATAAAGCCTTGGGGACCATCCCAAGGCTCTGTTACTTTCTTTACAAATCTATATGGATAATGTTTGATGTCCATTTCATTTATATTATAATATGAGATAAGGATAGGCATCTATCTTTTCCCGCTTAGCCTCTTCGTCGGGAACACGTATGAAGCCTTCTCCACTGTAGAGAATCTTTTTCTCTTCATCGGAGAGGTATTTAGCTATGCGTTGTTTATATTCCTTTGTCTTCTGTGCTTGATAAACTCTTCGTTTCGCTCTCAGCACTTGTACTTTATCTGTTGTTCCCATAAACTTATTCCTTTCTGTTGCAAATATATGAATATTAGTTGAAAACGACAAGTAATTAGTGATGAATTTATAAAAGTGTAGAGGCAGCCAGAATCACTCTGACTGCCTCTTAGTGGTATTAGTTGTGGAAAACGGTAGATTTATTTGTGGCTTAGAAATCAATATCAAGTCCAACACCGAGTACCTTATTGGTACGAGTGAAGATATCGGTGTTTTTAGTTGCGAGAGTCTTAGGCTGCATTGTTACAGTACCATCTGGCTGTGTCACCTGCTCCTGACCTGCTTCGATAGCATCATTGTATTCCTTCTTGAAGTTTGAATAGTTGGTAAAGAAGTAAGCAACGTTGAGATGAGCGTTCTTTGCAACCTTAATCTTTGCACCGAAACCGAAGCTGTAACTGCTTGTTACGAAGCTAAGATCGGTCAGGTATTTACCATCGCCAAGACCGTAGAGCGTACGCTGGCCACCTGCGCTGACTGTCACTGAAGGGTTGATATCCCACTCAACACCAGCAAGGAACTCCTGTGTGTTATGCTTAAGGAAGCGCTGCTTGTCATTGTCCATGCGTGCATCCTTATCGAAATAGTGGTTATATCCTGCCATAACACGGAGGTTCTTCAGTACTTCATACTGTGCACCGAGTGCAAGAATACCAGGAATATCGTTTGGTGTGTTCACGCCATTCTCATACTTTTTGGTGTCATCACGCTTTGTGTTGTTCTCAATATTGAACTTTGTGGTAAACTCATAGCGTGCTGCGAAGTTCCATTTGCCAGTGCGGTAGTCAATACCGAGGATTGGAGTGATACCCCATCCGCGCTGAGAAACCTCTAAATAGCGGTCTTTTACCTTTTCCTTGCTACTTTCTAACTTGTCTGCACCTGCGCGAACGAGCTTTGCACCAGCTGTTGCCTTCTGTGCGCCAGCTGCATATTGGTCTGCTGCTGCCTGCAACTGAGCCTTTGCTGTAGGGTCAGTAGTCTTATTTGCTTGTGCACGAAGGGCATCTGCTTGGGTCTGTGCAGCGACAGCCTGTGCCTGCAATGCACTTGCCTTTTCGTTCAAAGCGTTAACCTTTGATTGGAAATAGTCGTAGAGATTCTGGTTGTTTCCACCCACATTTGCTGAAATGTTGGTGATACTACCTTGGTATTTGTTATAGATATAATTGAAACGAGCACCACCAAATACAGAGAGATTCTCGTTAATCTTATAAGCAACACCGAGCTGGAGACCGAAGTTATACTGCTGACCGCTCATATAGCTTTGAAGGCTATAGCTGGTTGCAGGCGTTTCCTGCTGTCCAAGTAGTGCCGCAAAGGTAGGCAACTGCTGGTTGATAAGTGCAGGGAGGAGCGATACTGGACGTTCAAATGTAGGAAGACCGTCGTTGAATGCAGCCTTACCGCCGCCACCGGTTAAACCAAATCCAGCTTGAAAACTCCATTTGTCTTTATTATATGCCACCTGGAAAGATGGGAGGATAGGCACAGAAGCCTTACCTTGATAGAACTTACTGCCATCAGTTGTATTGCCACCATTCAGCTTGAAAGGATACTCATAAGGAGTATTAGCTAATGCAGGCACACTGAAAGTAGATGTTATCTCACGTGTCTGATATACGTTCTGGAAGTTAAGAGAGAGATGAAAACCTTGGTCAAGGAAAGCTACACCAGCAGGGTTAAAGTAAACACCGTCAATACCAATAGCACCTACACGTGCAAAGTTACGGTTAAATGCGATGCTCTGATTGGTGTTTGTAAGCAATCCTCCGGCTTGTGTTGTTGTTGCCATTGCGAGTAATGCAGCTGCAAGGACAGTCTTCTGATACTTCATTGTTGATTCGTAAGTGTATATAAAACTTATATATTTTGGTTGCAAAGTTATGAATATTGTTCTAAACTTCCAAATTTTCGTTTGTTTTTTCTCATTTTTAGTTAAAATGTGCAGCGTTAATTAGGTAGTTAAAGGGCTGAAATAAGATTATGTCGTTAAATGAATAGAATGGGAATAGAAGAAAGACTTATCTATATGCAGGGTATTACTATCCCATATTAGATGGTCTTGCAGAGAGTGATAAGCTAAAAGATAAAAACGATTTGATACTATGTCTATCTGTTTCCTACAAATAACTTGATTCCTACATCACAGGTGTTTGTAAACTATTTTTATGCGACTCAAAACCAATACATGCTCTTTTGGCTTCTTAAAGATGCCTAATTGACTTGCAAAAGATGCCCTTTTGGAGTCTAACTAACGCCCTTTTGAAGTCCAATTAAGCACCTTTTGAAATGCAGTTTCGCAAATTCCTGATAGCGAATAACTTACAAACGTGTTGTTAATGCTCGTTTTTAGCCTTATTTCCTGTCTTTTTATGACTTGTTTTGTAAAGAAAATTCTAAAGTCTTAAACACTAAAGTATCAAAGAAAACAGGCTAATAACCTCCGCTTTCTCTATGTATCGATGGTGCCTTCGTTCCTTCTATTACTTTTTAAATCTTCCTCCGTGTTTTCCTTTTTTCTGTGTGGCATCATGTCAAAGTTCTAAGCTTAAGAGATAAGCCTTATCATTTCAAATGATTGAAGCTCCTAAAAAGAAACCCCACTATGTTACTATTGTTGTAACTTAGTGAGGTCTCTTGGCGTTTATGTATCTTCCTTTTGGAAAGGAAGGGGAGAGGAGTCAGCCTTGTGGTTGTCCTCAAGCTTCTATACTTTCAACTGTGGGTACTGAATACGAGTATGATACATCGCTTTCAGACGTTCGATAAGTACAGCCTTAGCAGCGGTGATGTCACGGAATGTGATAGGACAATCCGTGAAGTTTCCATCAGCAACTTGACCATCAATGAGTCGGTTTACTAATCCACTGATACTCTCTTCGGTGTATTCCTGTAGAGAACGTGAAGCAGCCTCGACGGTATCACTCATCATAAGAATAGCCTGTTCGCGTGTGAAAGGATTTGGTCCAGGGTAACGGAATAAGTCTTCGTTGACCTCCTCATCTGGATGTTCATTCTTGTAGTGTATGTAGAAATACTTAGCAAGTCCAGCACCATGATGGGTGGTAATAAACTCCTTAATCTCACGTGGGAGGTTGTATTTTTCTGCAAGTTTCAGACCTTCCGTCACATGGCTGATGATGATACGTGCGCTCTCAAGGTCGTTTAGCTTGTCATGTGGGTTGATGCCTGCCTGATTCTCGGTAAAGAATGCAGGGTTGAGCATCTTGCCAATGTCATGATAGAGCGCACCAGTACGTACCAACTGGCTCTTTGCACCGATTCTACTGGCTATTTCTGTGGCAAGATTACCAACCGTGATAGAGTGCTGGAAGGTACCAGGAGCAACCTCACTGAGTCGGCGTAGCAGTTCATTGTTTGTGTTTGACAACTCAAACATTGTTACGGTAGATACGAAGCCGAAAGTCTTCTCGATGACCAACATCAGTGGATAGGTAAAGAGAAGGAAGAAACCATTGACTGCAAAGTGGTAATACATGGTGCGATCAAGCTTCGAGAAATCGTCTGCCTGTATGAGTTGGAGTGATAAGTACACTGCTGCTGAGGCAATTGTGACAAGGAGTGCGGTAAGGAAGATTTGACTTCTCTTTGATAATTCGCGCAAAGAATAAATCGCCACGAGGCCAGCAACAAACTGTACGATAATGAATTCGTATTGATATTTGACAGCCACCGCACAGATAAGTACCATTGTCATGTGTCCTATGAAGGATGTTCGTGAGTCCATAAACACACGGAAGAATATCGGAGCCATACTGAATGGAAGGATATACACACTCAGAATGTTATGCTCCATCATTAAGGATGTGAGGATAGGATAGATGACTATCATCACATAAAGTAGTGAGATGGAACGTGGTTTATTAAAATAATCTTTTCTGAAAAGTGCCAAGTAGAGTGTGAAAAGGCAAATGAAGATTAGGACGTAGATGGTCTGCCCGATGAAGGTAGATGTTATCTCGTCTTCAGTAGCCTTGCGCTTCTCCATTGCTTGTTCAAAGGAATTAAGCACACGATAGGTCTTTGCATCGACAATGTCACCACGGTCGATGATGCGTTGTCCCTCCAGTACCATGCCTGAAGCCTGTGGAATAAGACTTAGCATGTCGTTCATCTCCGTCTCACTACGGTCTTTGTCATAGACAAGGTTTGCCTCTATGTAGTCGTTAAGATTACATTGCTGAAGTATGGAACGCTTCGGACCTAACAAAGGGTCCATGAAAAGCTGCTCATAGGCACCAAGGGTAGAGTAGGTCTTATTAATAGGTACACTCACTGCTTGCTTACCAGTTACGACACGGATGTAATGGTTACTGTCCTTGGCAAGTGTAGAGTACTGTTGTGGATCAATGACTCCAGCCTCATAGATTTCGTGTAGCCGGTGGGCAATCGCATCGATATAGTCTTTTGACAAGCCTGGTATACCATCCTTGTATGCCTGCTTAAACTGTTCAATCTTCTTCTGTTCAACCGTTTGGTTAATGTTGTAATAAGGCTGGAAATGCTTTGTGATAGAGTCTTTCTCAACCTTCAACGCAGCATCAGTCTTAAAGATAGGGAAGTCGAACTTAGCAATCAACTGTCCGTACATCCATGGTTTTCCTTCGTCATAATGGAAAAGTTTACCTTGTGTACGGGGTAAAAATAGCACTATCAAAACGACGGCAACGATGATCAAGGCTACTCTTGAGACCATATTCCGCCAATAGGGGTTGCTTATGTTTTTGAATCTTATCATCTTATATATTGTTTCGTAAATGTTATAACAAGCTGTTGTATCTTGTTGCGTAATCCTCTAACAACTTGCGAAAATACTAAAAATATAGCGGATAGTCAAAAAAAAGCATTAATTTTGCAGGAAAATATAATATTTAAGACAATGGCAGAAAGAAATGTGAGAGTGCGTTTTGCTCCAAGTCCAACAGGTGCTTTGCATATTGGTGGTGTGCGTACTGCTTTGTATAACTACCTTTTCGCTCGTCAACATGGCGGCAAACTTATCTTCCGTATTGAAGACACAGACTCTAATCGTTTTGTTCCAGGGGCAGAGGAATATATCCTCGACTCTTTTGATTGGTTAGGTATTAAGTTTGATGAGGGTGTTAGCTTTGGTGGCGAACATGGTCCTTATCGTCAGAGTGAACGTCGTGATATTTATAAAAAGTACGTCAATCAGCTTTTAGAAGCTGGTAAGGCATACATTGCTTTTGATACTCCAGAGGAGTTGGATGCGAAGCGTAAGGAAATTGAAAACTTCCAGTACGACGCACACACTCGTCTACAGATGCGTAACTCTTTGACAATGCCAAAGGAGGAAGTTGAAAGTCTGATAGAAGATGGCCAACAATATGTTGTTCGTTTCAAGATAGAACCAGGTGAGGAAGTTCATGTTAATGATATGATTCGTGGTGATGTTTGCATCAAGACAGATATCCTTGATGATAAAGTTTTGTTTAAGAGCGCAGACGAATTACCAACTTATCACCTTGCAAACATCGTTGATGACCACTTGATGGAAATCTCTCACGTTATTCGTGGTGAGGAATGGTTGCCAAGTGCACCGTTACACGTATTGCTTTATCGTGCTTTTGGCTGGGAAGATAGCATGCCACGCTTTGCCCATCTGCCTTTGTTGTTGAAGCCAGAGGGTAAGGGTAAGCTCAGTAAGCGTGATGGTGACCGCCTTGGTTTCCCTGTGTTCCCATTGGAGTGGCACGACCCTAAGACAGGTGAAGTAAGTTCAGGCTATCGTGAGAGTGGCTATTTCCCAGAGGCAGTAGTCAACTTCTTGGCACTTTTGGGCTGGAACCCTGGTACAGAGCAGGAACTCTTCTCGCTTGAGGAACTCGTAAAAGCATTTGATATCACGAAGTGTTCAAAGAGTGGAGCTAAGTTTGACTATCAAAAGGGTATGTGGTTTAACCACGAATACATCCTCCGTAAGTCAGATGATGAGATAGCACAACTCTTTGCTCCAATCGTAGCTAACAATGGTGTTGAGGCTACTATGGAGCAGGTGACACAGGTTGTACACATGATGAAAGACCGTGTTAGCTTCGTGAAAGAACTTTGGGAGCTTTGCTCTTTCTTCTTCATTGCACCAACAAGCTATGATGAGAAGACTGTTAAGAAACGTTGGAAGGAATATTCTGCACAGCAGATGAGCGAGCTTGCTGATGTCTTGGAGGGAATAGAAGACTTCAGTGTCGAAGGTCAGGAACCTATTGTTTTGAAGTGGGTAGAGGACAAAGGCTATAAGCTTGGTGATATCATGAACGCATTCCGACTCACCCTTGTTGGTATTGGTAAGGGTCCTGGAATGTTCGATATATCTGCTTTCCTTGGCAAAGAGGAAACCTTGAAGCGTATGCACAAGGCTATTGAGGTGTTGGGATAAGCACCTTGAAAGGCTAAATTAATTGAGCCGAGTATGTATAATATAATAATGTATGTCATCCAGTTTGGTATCGCTATGGGTAGTCTTTTCAATGAAAAGCTACGTAAGATGTGGCGAGGAGAACAGGAGGCAGTGCGGATTTTACGTGAGAAGGTGGAGCCAGACGCTCAATATGTTTGGTTTCATGCTGCTTCATTGGGCGAGTTCGAACAAGGTCGCCCTTTGATAGAGCAGATACGAAAAGACTATCCGCAATATAAGATTCTGCTTACTTTCTTTTCTCCTTCAGGTTATGAGGTGAGGAAGAATTATGAGGGCGCAGACATCATCACCTACCTTCCTATAGATACGGTGGGCAATGCACGCAGATTCCTACGTGCAGTTCGTCCTGTCATGGCGTTCTTTATCAAGTATGAATTCTGGTATAATTACCTGCATATCCTGCAGTATCGTGATATACCAGTCTATAGCGTGTCAAGCATTTTCCGTCCAGATCAAATCTTCTTTAAGTGGTATGGTCGTGGTTATGGTCGTGTCTTGAAGTGCTTTAGCCGTTTCTTTGTTCAGAATGAGGAGAGCAAGGAACTCCTGAATAAGATAGGAATCTCTGACGCTGTTATTGTGGGTGATACTCGCTTCGACCGTGTTCTGCAAATCAAGGAGGCAAGCAAGAGACTGCCATTGGTGGAGAAGTTCGTCAATAGGGATGCTACTGATAGAAAGAAAGTCTTTGTGGCAGGATCATCATGGCAGCCTGATGAGGAAATCTTCCTTAAGTACTTTAATGAGAATAGGGACTGGAAACTTATTATTGCACCGCACGTTATCGGAGAAGATCATCTAAAGACTATCCTCTCACTGATAAAGGATAAGAAGGTAATACGCTACACACAGGCAACAGAAGAGAATGTTGCTGATGCAGATGTATTGATTATCGATTGTTTTGGTTTGTTGTCATCGATTTATCATTATGGTGATGTCGCCTACGTCGGTGGTGGTTTCGGTGTAGGAATCCACAATGTTCTTGAGGCTGCTGTGTGGGATATGCCAGTTCTCTTTGGTCCTAATAACAAGCATTTTGCTGAAGCACAAGGACTCTTGCGTGATGGTGGTGGCTTTGAAGTTTTCGACTTTGAAAGTTTTAGTTTGTTGATGAATCACTTTGCTGAAGACGAAGAATATCGCTCTGCTTGTGGTTCTTTGGCAGGTGCTTATGTTGAGAGTTTGGCTGGTGCTACAAATAAAGTTCTAAGCAACGTAAAGTTATGAAATATCAGATAACGTGTGATAACTGTGGAACACAGTTTATTGTTGAGGCTGAAGAAGGACAAACAATAGAGTGTACTTGTCCTCATTGTCAAGGTGTCATGGAGGTTACATTACCTTTGGTGAGTGCTGGTCAGCAGTATGAACAACCTACAGGCTTTACCTCACAAGCGCAGCAGGTACAAGGAGAAACGCACAAGAAAGATAGCAATGCAATCCTTTGGGGCGTTGTTATCGGTCTACTTCTATTGGCTGGTGGTGTAGGTGCTTATTTCACTTTTGGCTCTTCTTCGCCAGAAACACCTGTGACTGATAGCATCCCTAATGATACGATTCCATATGAATCTCCTATTCAAGTAGAGCAAACTCCATCTGTTGATACTGTGGCAACAGCTCCAGCAGAGCCTGAGCAGAAGGAAGAAGAGCAAGTTGAAGAACAGCCAGAAGAAGGCGCAGATACCATTGCTGTATCAGGACACGATGAGTAACTTCAACGATACACATAACGAATAAAACAGAAATATATACATGGGAAAGATTATTTTAACAGGTGACCGCCCTACAGGTAAACTTCACTTGGGTCACTACGTGGGTTCTCTCCGCCGTCGTGTGGAACTTCAGAACCTCGGAGACTACGATAAGATGTTTGTCTTTATGGCAGACGTACAGGCGTTGACAGATAATGCTGACAACCCAGAGAAGATTCGACAGAATATTATTGAGGTAGCTTTAGATTATCTCTCTGCTGGCTTGAGCCCAGAGAAATGTACACTCTACATACAGAGTCAGATTCCTGAAATAGCCGAACTGACCACTTTCTTGATGAATCTTGTCAGCGTAAGCCGTGTTCAGCGTAACCCAACGGTGAAGACTGAGATTAAGATGCGCAACTTTGAAGCTAATATCCCAATGGGCTTCTTTGCTTATCCTGTTTCTCAGGCTGCTGATATTGCAGCTTTTAAGGCTACTACTGTCCCTGCAGGTGAGGACCAAGAGCCTATGTTGGAGTTGACACGTGAACTCGTACGTCGCTTCAATCAGATTTATGCACCAGTACTCGTTGAGCCTGCTATTATGTTGCCAGAGAACGCTACGGCACGTCGTCTGCCTGGTACAGATGGTAAGGAGAAGATGAGTAAGAGTCTTGGTAACTGTATCTATCTCTCTGACGACGCTGACACCGTATGGAAGAAGGTGAAGACAATGTACACTGACCCAACTCACTTGAATGTGTCTGACCCAGGTCATGTTGAGGGTAATGCTGTGTTTACTTACCTTGATGCCTTCTCAACCGATGAGGACTTCGCTGAGTTCTGGCCAGAGTTCCAGAACCTCGACGAGCTGAAAGCGGCTTATACAGCCGGTGGTATCGGTGATATGAAGTGTAAGAAGTTGCTCAATAGTGTATTGAACAAGATGTTGGACCCAATCCGTGCGCGCCGTCGTGAGTACGAACAGGATATTCCAGAGATCTATAATATCCTCAAAAAGGGTTCATTGGAAGCACGCGAAACTGCAGCCCAGACCATGGATGAGGTGCGTGCAGCTATGCAGATTAACTATTTCGAGGATACCGACTTGATTCAGAGTCAGGCTGAGCGATTCAGACAGAAGTAAGTCTTTAGCTCTGCTTTAAAGTCATATAGCAGTCTTATTCCATCTTTTTATAGAAGGAATAAGACTGTTTTTTTGTGTCTAATAGTCTTGCAGTTAGTACTTTTGATTAAGTTTTCTTACCTTTTTAACGTACGTGCGAACGCCCCGCACGTATGGTGCGGACGCTTAACACCATTGGTGCGGAGGCTTAGCACGCTACAATAAGTCCTAATTCTTCGAACGATTTATTGGTCGAGAAGAACCATATTACTAAAGGCAAACAATTCTTTATGGCTTCTGTTATTATTTATGTTGAATGGATGTGGGTAGATGAAGAATCTTTTTTCATCTGATAGTCAGAGGAGTTTACACTCGTCTTGATTAAAATTAATGATTATTTAGAAAATATTTCTTAGCATAATTTGTGGCAAATAAAAAAAGTCCCTACATTTGCCTATATTAACCTAAACAATATATAACATCGGCAAATGGCGTTCTGCGGAAAGGGGAATAATACCTCCTCTCGTAATAAGCCATTAATATCGTGAACATAAATAGAATATCATATTAATAATTTTATATCCTTTCGTACTACTGTAGACATGACGCTCTTTGTCAACAGTTTTGCGGAGGAACTAAACAATCTTTACTATTAAAAGTTAGATGCGCATGATTTTACACATCAAGCCAATCGGTTTTACGTTATGCATGGGTGTATCTTTCTTGATGCCAACGCATGGATTTGCAGTGTCAAAACTGCCTGTTCAAAGCGTACAGCAATCAGGGAAATGCACGGGTATTATTCTTGACGAACAAGGAGAGCCTATCATTGGTGCCACTGTTCAAGTGAAAGGTACAAGTAATGGAGCTGTTACTGATTTAGACGGTCGCTTCTCTTTATCAAACATTCCTCCTGGTAGTATTATTGTTATTAGCTACATTGGTATGGACACTAAGGAGGTGAAATGGGATGGTCAGGAAATTAAAGTGACGTTAAAGGAGGAACAGCATGCTCTCAACGAACTTATCGTGACAGGTTATGGTGGTCAACAGAAGCGTGCTACGTTGACAACAGCTATCTCTAAGATGGATAATAAGGTGTTAGATGCGGCAGCTTTCTCAAATGTCG